>Ga0302324_100007477_pt1 | contig 23221 bp, 21 predicted proteins | sample Palsa_T0_1_FD_201949 | JGI IMG/M metagenome (GOLD analysis project Ga0302324, IMG submission 201949) | Peat permafrost microbial communities from Stordalen Mire near Abisko, Sweden - Palsa_T0_1 | ecosystem: Environmental > Terrestrial > Soil > Palsa > Peat permafrost | place: Sweden: Abisko...
CGCAACATGGGCGGAGCGCTGTACGCGGCCGGGATGCTGAATGCGCTGATCCGTGTGGCGGACTTCACGCCCATTTCAGACCTGACAGGGGCCGTGGAGTTTGGCCGGTTGTGGGAGAAGCGCGGCATTACCTATGGCGTCCCCACGTATTGGGCGCTGCGCATGTACTCGAATGCGGACGTGGCGAACCTGCTCGAAACTAAAGTGGATGTCGATCGCTACGAGGTGCGGGATGGATCGCCTCGCGTTCCCAATGTTGCGGACGTGCCTTATCTTGACGTGGTTGGTGTTGGCAGCCGCCGCGGCGATGCGATCACCGTGTTCGCGGTGAACCGCAGCCTGGATCGCGACATCACAGCCAACATCAAACTGCCGGGCTTCACGCTGCACTTGGCCACGGGAAAGCTACTCTCCGCGCCGGACATCTATGTGGGCAACGATGACACCAACCCGGAGGCCGTGATTCCGCAGGATATTAAGGAAGCGGCCAGCGGCTCGGCTTTTTCACACACATTTCCCAAGGCCAGCGTCACAGTGATCGAATTGCGATAACCGCTTGTCCACGCCGGTGTCGTGGAGACCGAAACGCGCTCAGCCCGCTTCGGCCAGGTTCGAATCTACGCACGCGAAAACCTGGGAAACACTGAACGGCTTCTTGAGGTAGTTGTTCGCTCCAGCCTCCAGAGCTTCTGCCTTGCTCTCTTCACCCGCGCTCATGATGACGATAGGAATAGTGGAACTGGCTCGGACTTCCCTGCAGACCTCGATGCCGGTTATTCCGGGCATATTGATGTCCAGCAGTACCAGGTCGTATTTTTCGGACTGGATGAGCTGCAGCGCAATCTCGCCGGACGCCGCCTCCGTCACCTCATAGCGTTTTGCGGCCAGCACGGCTCGCAAGATCCGCCGGATTTGCGGTTCGTCGTCTACGACCAGAATTCGTCTGTTCACGTCATCTTCTCTCGTTTCGACTGCCACGTCGCTGGAGGGTGCTTCTTCGAGTCCGCCACGTTTCGCCGCCGGAGGCACATCCCGAGACAAAACAGGTGAAACGTTCAGTTGAAGAAGGTCGGTCCGTCGGTGCTGTCGACAGGGTAACCAAGCGGCTCGATGATTCTCCGGCTGGTTCTGTCATAGAGCAAATGCAGCCCGCCCTTCAGGGAGTTCAAATAGGCCAAGACTTTCTTTGCGTATTCAACTCCGCGGATTGTCCCAAGCGAGACCGTACCGTCCGGGCATATCTTTAAAATCTCAAATCCGGAATCGATTCGAGGAGCCGTTGCCGATTCGATCCGCTGGGGCTGCATCAGCTCGCATCGCATTCCCAACAGAACTTCCACGAATAGATTCTTCTGGTCGGCATCCTTCGCTTCTTGGACCAAATCCTCCAAAAACTCCTGCGCCGAGCGCTGGTCTTGGTCGTTCACGGGGTGGTCCATATGGCCCTTTCCAAAAATTCGCGGCGACAATACAGCCGGAGAATGCCGTTTGTGCCGCGGCGCGTTGCCTTCGTCGAGGCTTAACGCCCCATTTTTTCCCCGGGCATGGCCCGGCCCTGCGTCGGCCAATTGCCAAGGGTGAGTATCTCGGCGGCGGCCCGTTTCCATGACTTGCGCTGCGCAACTTCAACTACGGTCAACTTCGGCGCATCTGCCTGAAGCGGAAGCAGGGATTGGAACGCTCCCCCGGACAGTGGCGGGACGGCCTGAAATTTATCGTTGTCTGCAAAAATTCCGTTCATGAACATCTCCCGGATGCTGCGTCGCCAGCGCGCAGCCAGTTACAGCTAGGTAGAAGAGAAATGGTTCTGCCGGCTTCCGAATGAATGCTTACGCGAAGCCGCGAGAACCTATGAGGAATACACGGAGGAGAAAACTAACAGCGAAGAGAGAGCAACGTGTCCGGCGCAAGAAATCCTTCGGCGCCTTCCACCCGTGAACCGGATTGGGAAAATCGGCTCGCTCTAAGGACAGGCTTCGAAATGTGCAAGGAAGCAAAGCCGGACAACGACGACGCCGGCCGCGAGTGGATTGCGGCGATTGTGGGGACTTTTGCTCCGTTGAGAACGAAATCGGGCAAATCCACCTGGGGCAGAATCAAAATTCCCGTCGCACAGACGATCACGGCGAGAATAACGATCAGCGATGCGATTCCGCGGGGCTTTGCGTCCAACGCCATCCTCTCGGTGAAGAGTGCTGCAACGGAATGCTAGCAAAGAGTTTGGGCTTCGGCAATATTTATGTCTCTCTGGGAGAAGCGCAGGGGCAAGCTTATTCCTACAAGCCGTGCGGCGGTCGCGCTTCGGCCTTCTCACATCGAGATCATATTTGGCTTTGGATGGAGTCGAGTTCGGCGCGACAGACTTCGCTGAACTTTCGCAAGGGATCGTCACCGTTCATCACTCTGAATTCGAGTTGCTCTGCCGTAAGGTTCGGTTTCGCATAGTTGGCGATGGTATCTCTTATAACCGCCTCGGCGGTGGCCAGCACGTCGGGCGAGGAACTCAAACGGATGCGGCTCAACAGGGCATAGGCGGGAATCAGATTTTTGGGATCGCTCACGTTGTGTTCGGCGGCGTCCACGAGAAGGCGGGCGCTTTCGCTGATGAAATCCGAATACAACTGCTCACGGTGGAAGATCTTTTTTGCAAGCAGCTCGCTGCGACCCTGATGCCGCTGGGTGATCCACGCGCCGATGCTGGAACCCAACGCACCCACCAGGGAGCCGAAAATAGCGGCGAGGGCGGTGAGGGTGGCGGAATTGAAGGAAGACATGCGGATGGGAATCATTTTTTATCGAGTGTCATCGTTTATCGGGTCTTATCGAGCATCAGCAGGATAAAAGCAGCGGGGAGATAGACGATCGAGGCGGAGAGCAACTGCCGGGCCGCGGCATTCGATCGGCAAAAAGCAAAGCGGGCGCCGTAGTAACAGAAGATGACGCCGGATATTAGAGCGCCTGCTAGATAGACGAGGCCGGATTCGCCGGCGATCGCCGGGATCAAACTTAGCGGTATGAGCAATAGGGAAACAACAAAGCTTTGCCAGAAGACGAAAGTTTCCCTGCGATCCCCCTTCGGCAGGACGAGGTATCCCGCTTGGGAATAGTCTTCGCGATACATCCAGGCAATGGACATGAAGTGGGGGAACTGCCACAGAAAGACCATGGCGAAGAGCACCCAGGCTTCCGGGTCGAGCCGCCCGCGGGTTGCCGCCCATCCGATCAGCGGAGGCATGGCGCCGGGAAACGCCCCTATCAGCACGCATAACGGCGTCTTTCGCTTGAGCGGAGTGTAAACGAACAGGTAGCTGGCCAACGTCAAGACGGCGAGCAGACTGGCCAGTCGGTTGACTGCTACCGCCAGGTAGAATGCGCCAGATGCCGATAGCAGGATTCCGAAGCAGAGGGCTCCGGCGGGGTTGAGCTTGCCTGCGGCGAGCGGGCGTCTTGCGGTGCGCCGCATCTGCGCATCGAAGTGGCGCTCGATGAACTGGTTGAGCGCGGCGGTGCCGCTGGCTACGAGCAGCGCGCCCAGTAGTGTACGAATAAGCTGCGCAAACGAGAAGCCATTGACGCTGGAGGGAAAGCCCAGGTAGAAGCCGGCGAAGGTGGTGATGAGGATCAGGAAATTTACTTCCGGCTTGGTCAACGCCCAGTAATCGGGAATCGCCGCAAACAGGCGGACGGCCCAGGTTTGGCGCGCGCCAGGGGCGACATTGACCGCGGCACTGAGCGCGGCAATTGTGGGTTCGGTTGCCATCTTTAGACGACCTCCAACCCTGACTCATTAAGTGACTGCGCTGCGATTCCGGAAAGCTCCGCCTCGGCGGCCGTGGCGAATATTCATGCCGGGGTGAGAGAAGCTGCATGGTGACAACTACTGCCGGGACCAGAAAGATGATCGTTGCGCAGGTCCACATCAGGGCGGCCGCGAATTGCTGGTCTTGGAGAGGCGAGATATTAAAGGGGCTCGGGGTGGAGAGATACGACGAGTAGACGACACGATCGCAGAACACCAAAAATCCGGAAAGCAGGTCGCACGGCAGCGTGGCGCAAAACAGGTACAGAGGGATGGACCAGCGAGGCCAGCGCGCGACGCTGGGCCAGGGTTGAATCACCGGCCACCAGAACAGGAGACCGGCGGCGAAAAAGCTGGCGTGCTCGAGTTCGTGGAGCCAGCTCCACCGCAACGCCAGATCAAACACCGCAGGGATATGCCAGCCGATCAACGCGAGTGTGGCAGCCAGCCAGCAAATCGCGGGGTTGGTGAGGAAACCTCCCAACCATTTCACCGGGTTCCATCGCAGAGCCGGCGCCACTGCCATGCGGACAATCGACTGCGGCAGTCCCCTGAGAATCGGCAGCGCCGGGGCAGCTAGCAAAATGAGAGCGGGGGCGATGGCCATGAGCAAAAGATGCTGCGCCATGTGGACGGTTAGCGACACGTCATCGAAGGCGTTCAGCGGAGACCCGATGGCGATCCAGACGGAAGCGATTCCCGCCAAAAATGCCGCGAGCCGCCGCGCTGAAATCAGTTTGGGGAAAGCGCCGTGAAGACTAAGCCAGCCTCGCACGTAGACCAGAGTCGCCAGAGCGAGAGCCACGTTGACCCCTATGGGAGGGGACCAGGATTCGACGATGGGTTGAGTGTCCGGCGTCATAGCAGCGGTTGTGCAACGCTAGGGGTGGCCCGCGGCCGGACCTTCCCGCTCAGCTGGCGGATCGGTTCGCGGCTCAGTTCCCTGCTCAGTTCCCTGCAGCGCTCCCAGCGCTATGGCACGCGAGGCGTCCCGGGCCGGCGATTGCCCCTCGGGATGCAGCGTTTCGAGGAACGCTACTAGGGCGGTGGTCTCAGCGGGGCTGAGGTTCTTGCCATAGGCGGGCATGTTGCCGCCGCCCTGGATGACTTGGCGAATGAGCTGGTCCTGCGTCTGGCGGAGGGCTACCGAGTCCAAGGCGGGGGCGCGCTTGCCGCCCTGTTCGTCGAGCGAGTGGCAGTTGTGGCATTGCTTCAGCTGGAAAACCAGGGCGCCCTGGCGCTCGAGGGCCGAGCGCTTCTGGAGAAATTCGGGCGGAATCGGAATCCGGCTCCACGCATCCATTACGGGACTCCACGGCGCATTTCCCGCGAGGCGCGTAAACGTTCCCATCGCAACCGCCACGAGCAGGATCGTGAGCACAGCGATGGGTCTGCGGCGCCAGCTTTTCTCCCCTTCGCCGAAAACGAAAGGCAAGAGCAGGAGTGCGAGAATTGCAACCACCGGCCCAATGAGCAAAGCGGGCGTTTCCATGGACGGCGGCAGGAGCGAGAGCACCGCGTAGAGCCAGAGGAAGAAAAAATCGGGGCGCGGGGCGGTTTGAATGATGGTGGGGTCCGGCGGGCCCGAGGGACCAAAAGGACCGAAGTACGCGGCGCAGACCGCTATCGAGAGTAGTATGAAGCCGCCAAAAAACAGGTCTTTCCAGACGGCGGCCGGGACGAAGGGGATGCCGTCCTTTTTCGTTAGCTCGTGGTACTCCTTAATATATGTGGCTTTCCGTACCACGCGACCGGGCACGGGCCACTCGTTGATGCCCAATTTAACGACCATCAGCAGATGGACGGCCACGAAGGCTATAAGAAGTCCGGGAACGACGAAGACGTGGAGAGCGAAGAAGCGTGAAAGAGTGGCCCCGGCGATGATCGGGCCGCCCAGCAGCAAGTGAACGACCGAAGGCCCCATCAGCGGCACGCGGCTGGCGATCGACGCTCCGATTCCGAGGCCCCAGTAGGCGTCCTGGTCGAATCTGAGGACCTGGCCCGTGAAGGCCATGCCAAGAGTCACCAGCAAAAGAAGCACGCCGACAATCCAGGTGAGCTCGCGCGGGAACTTGTACGCGCCAAAGAGAAATACCTGGACCATGTGGATCAGAACAATCGCGACCATGAAGTCGGAACCCCAGCCGTGGAGGGCCCGGATGTACCAGCCGAGCGCTATGCTGTGATTCAGGGTCTGGAGGCTGTTCCAGGCTTCGCCGGCGGAAGGCACGTAAATAAGGGCGAGCATGATGCCGGTGACGATTTGAAGCATGAATACGACGAACGCAGCGCTGCCAAAAACGTAGAACCAGCTCGCGGTTTCGTGCGGAACCGGATGCTCCGCCGTCTCGCGGATGGTGGCGCCAACCTGCAGGCGCGCGTCCAGCCATTTGCCGATGGAGGCGATCAGGCGCATGGCTGCTTTCCCGGAGCAAGATTGGACGCCTGCCCTGGCGTGGGCATTTCGCCGGCGCGAATCAGCAGCTTTCCACCGTCGATCTTGTAGGTGTATTCGAACAACCCGCGTTCGGGCGGTCCGGAGGCGCGGGAGCCATCCTGGTAATACACGCCGCCGTGGCAGGGGCACATGAACAGGCTGGACTGCGGGAACCAGCGAACCGGGCATCCGAGATGGGCGCAGTTGATGGCAAAGACCTGGAAAGTCTGTCCGTCTACGTTGCGCACCCAGCAGGCGATATCCGCCGTGTCGCCATCCCACGGGCTGACGATGGGGTTGCGGTAGGTGGCGAGGCGAGTCTGACCGGAAGGAAACTGTTCGAGGTTGCCGAGGGGAACCCAGAACTCCTCGCTTTCCTTGCGTGCGCCGGCCACCGGGGAGAGTAGATAGCGCACGACCGGCACGGCGAGAATCACGCCGACGATGCCATTGAACAAGAGTCCGATCTTCACGAAGAGATTGCGCCTGGTGAATTCGCCCGGCAAAGTCATCGAGTTTCTCCCTTCGTTGCTGGCAGAGGCTGGCGGGCGAAGCTGGGCCGTTGCGAGGCGAGCCAGGCCACTACGTCGGATACTTCCTGCGGAGACATTGGTTTGCCTGGGATGTCGCCGCGCCAGTCCGGAGCGCCCAGCTCCGGTCGTCCCGCGATCGCGATGGTCCGCAATTCCTGATCGGTGAGGAGGGCGAGGAATGACGCGTCGACGATCGAGCTTGCTTTCGATCCCCCGCGGCCTCCGTTGCCGTGGCAGGAAGAGCAATACGCGGCGTAGACTTGCGATCCGCGGGACGCGTCGCCGGGTTCGGAGGAGGAGTAAGGCGGTGGATTTGCGCCATGCAATGCGTCCGGCTTCGACCAGCGCTCGCGAATTCCGCGGACAATCACTTCGACCTGTTTAGCGGTGAGCATGCCGCCGGCGGTTTGCGCGAAGCCGGGCATCGAGGTGCCGGGTATTCCGTTGGTTGCCGTGCGACGGATGACCGTGTCGTCTGCAATGGCCAGATACACGGGATCGCTGAGAGCTATGGCTGCACCGCCTTTTCCGTCTGGGCCGTGGCAGCCTGCGCAGTTCTGGTTATAGAGAACGCTGAAATCGGAGATTTGGCTGGGAACGATGGGCATGTCGCCCTCGAGCGGCCGGCCCGGCGCGTTGGCGCATCCCGACAAAGCGAGCGCGCACAATCCCGCGACCGCGGCAAACAGCCGATGGGCGGCGAGCGCGCGGACGCTCATCTTGGCCGCTCCTTCCTGGGCTTTTCTCCCATCATTCCCGGGGCTTCCATACCGGCGCGCACGAGGAAGGGCACGAACTGGCGCGTGCGAACTGTTTCCTGGCGCATCACTACCAGCCCGGCGACGATCCCAAACGCAAACTGCGAGGCGGCGAACCACCACCAATCGATGCGCTCGTTGAGCAGCGGATCGATCAGCCCCAGGAGGCTGTAGATCAAGCCGGTCCAGAAGACCGGCGCGATGAGGCCCCCCAGAAGTATCGGGCGGCGCGGAAACATCGGCAGCATGGCCCCGTACAGCAGCCCCACCAGCAAAGACGTGGTCAGATGAATGACGACCGCCAGGGAGAAGCTATCGAGATGGAAGGCATTGAGCGATGTCTTGCCGAGCAGGAGCGATTGGGAGTAGAGCGTCGCTGCGAGCAGGTTGATGGGATACCAGATGCTTCCCTGCTTGAGGAAACCGTACAGGCATGCGAGCACAGCCATGGCCACGCTGCCGGCCAGTCCACCTTTGATTCCGGCGGAGACAGGGTAGGTTTCGAGAGGAAGAAGCGCTCGAGGGAGGTCTGGCGCTACCGGCAGGCGTTCCACTTCGCGGCGGGCGGTAAAGACCGCGGCAACTTCCCCTTCCACTTCAATCGTTTCCTCCTTTTCGTGCGGGAGGACGTCGCGGAACCAGCCGACGCAGCCGGTCAACGTGAGAATCGCGCCGAGAATGCTGATAGAAGGAGTGGTCACCAGCCCGGCCATGAGCAAGGTGATTCCGAACGCGAGAACGATGGGCCAGGCGGTCGGCGCGGGCAGGTTGACCGTGCCGGGCGTGGCCTCGGATGCCGCTGCGCGAGAATCGGTGAGAGCCATGTGACTCAGCTTTCCTTAACGACTTTCCTTTAACAACTTTCCTTAACGGCCGATCACGTAAACCACGGTGAACACAACTACCCACACGGCATCGACAAAATGCCAGTACAGGGAAAAAACCTCGGCCCGCTCGCCATGCTCCGCCTTCACCTGGCCCGAAAGAGTGAAGATCATGGCGAGCGTGATAGCGATCAGGCCGACGGTGACGTGAAACGCGTGCAGGCCCACCAGCGAATAGTAGGTGGTGCCGAAAAGATTCGTGCCGACGGTCAGGCCTTTTTCGTAGATGAGGCGCTGCCACTCGCGGCCGGTTCCGACGAGAAAGATTGCGCCGAGCGCCAGTGTTGCGAACCACCAGACTCCGAAGATCGTGACCTTGGCGTTTTTGAGCGCGCGGACGGCCAGGTGAATCGTCAGGCTGCTCGAGAGCAGGCAGATGGTGCTGAATACGGGAATTTCGAGCACGTCTTTCGGCATCGGACCCGAAAGGCTTTTGCCGATATAGAAGATGTAGGCCACCACGAAAATCGTGAAGATGGCGGATTCGGCGGCGATCAGCGAAATCATCCCCACGGTTCCGCGAGAAGGCAGAACCCACGCCGGTTCAGTCGATAATTGTGATTGCGCTATGGCGCTCAATCGAGTTCTCCCTGGCTACTCATATTTCCAATCCGGATCTTCCGGATGCTTGATGTCCCACAGCGGGCGGCGGCTCTCGACGGTGGGGATGGTGGCGAAATTGTAGTCCGGCGGAGGCGAAGGGGTGGACCACTCGAGGGTCCACGCATCCCAGGGGTCGTTGCCCGCGGCTTGGCCTTTGAACATGGACCACAGCAGGTTGCCGACAAAGACGAGTGTTCCGGCAGCCTGGAAGAACACGCCGATGGTAACGATCAGGTTCCAAATCTCCCAGCCGCGGCCCGGCTCGTAGGTGTAGATCCTGCGAGGCATTCCCAAAAGGCCCGGGATGTGCATGAAATCAAAAGTGAGATGGAAGCCGATCAAGAACAGCCAGAAGTGCCATTTGGCGAGCGTCTCGTTATACATGCGCCCGCTCATCTTGGGGAACCAGTAGTAAAAGGCGCCGAAGATCGTGAAGAGAATCCCCCCGACGATGACGTAGTGAAAATGAGCAACCACGAAATAGGAGTTGCCGAGCTGCCAGTCGAACGGAGAGGCGCCCAGCATGATTCCGGTGAGACCGGCAATCAGGAATTGAAACAGGAAACCGATGCAGAAAAGCATCGGGGCCTTGAGCAGTATTTTCCCGCCCCACATGGTTCCTATCCAATTGAAGATCTTGATCCCGGTGGGAACGGCGATGATCATGGTGGTGATGGTGAAGAGGGTGTTTCCGTAAGAGCTCATCCCGACCGTGAACATGTGGTGAGCCCAGACGCTGAAGCTGATGAACCCGATGCAGACAGTGGCCGCCACCATCACGGGATAGCCGAAAATCGGTTTGCGCGAGAATACCGGGATGATTTCGGACGCGAAAGCGAACGCCGGGACTACCAGGATGTAGACTTCCGGGTGGCCGAAGATCCAGAAGAAGTGCATCCAGAGCACGGCGGAGCCTCCGGCCTGGGCGTCAAAAAAATGCCCGCCCAGATAGCGGTCGATGGAAAGCATGACCTGCGCGGCCGTTAGCGGCGACACGGCAAGGATCACCATTCCTCCCACCACCAGATTGAGCCACGCGAGCAGCGGCATTTTGCCCAGCGTCATGCCGGGGCAGCGCATGCACAAAATCGTGGTGATGAAATTGACGGCGGTTCCGATGCTGCCGATGCCGGAGACGAGCAGCCCCAGAGACCAGAAGTCGGTGCTGTGCCCGAGCGAGAAGGCGCGTTCGGTGAGCGGCGCGTAAGCGAACCAGCCTACGTCCGGGGCGTTCCCGGCGCCGTATAGCCCATTTCCACCGATGAAGCTGAAGTAAAGAAGCAGGCCCCCGAAAGCGGTGAGCCAGAAGCTCAAGGCATTCAGCCGCGGAAAGGCCATATCCCGGGTTCCAATCATCAGGGGAATCAAATACGTGCCGAAGCCAAATACGAGGGGCATGGCGACGAAAAAAATCATCGTGGTTCCGTGCATGGTGAACAAGCGGTTGAACGTTTGGGGCGAGACGAAATGGTTGCGCGGGACGATGAGCTGTATCCGAATGATGGTGGCTTCGATGCCGCCGACGACGAGGAAGAAAAGAGCGTACAGGATGTAGAGAATGCCGAGCTTCTTGTGGTCGACGGTGACTACCCAGTCGTGGAGCCGCTCGCCGATCAATTTCCGGCCGCCGGCAACGGCATCGAGCGCGATTGTTTCTGAGGCCATGGCTATGCTTTTGCCCTCGTCAGTGTCATCGGGGTCATCGGTGTCATCGATGTCATCGGCGTTTTCACCGTCATCGGAGCGTCTCGAGATAATCGGTGACCGCGTCCAGATCCTTGTCGCTCAATTGCATGGCCGGCATCAGGGAACCCGGCTTGATCGAGTCGGGGTTCTGAAGCCAGGCGCGGAGATTTTCGCGAGTATTGGGAGCGGCGCCCGCGGCGATGGTGTCCCGGCTCATCAAATGAGTGAGGTCGGGACCGAACTGCCCTGCCGCCGCCGTTCCTGAAACGGCGTGGCAATTCACGCACGCTGTCGATTGAAAAATCCGCCGGCCCTGGTCCGCTGAGCCGTCCACGACTACCGGCTTTTTCTGTTGCTGCACCCATTGGTCAAACTGCTCGGGCGAATCGACGTAGACCCGCAGGAGCATCTTGGCGTGCTGCGTTCCGCAGTACTGGGCGCATTGGCCGACGTAGAGTCCCGTTTTGTAGGGATCGATCCACATGTGGTTGGTGCGGTTGGGAATCAGGTCAGTCTTTCCGGCGAGATTGGGGACCCAGAAACTGTGATCGGTGTCGGCGGAGAGCAACGTGAGAAACGTGGGTGAGGGCCGGATCGGGTCGCTCACCGGGACGTGGAGCTCATTCGCCGTGACCACGCCCAGGGCCGGGTACCGATATTCCCACCAGAACTGATGCCCGACCGCAACGATCTCGATCGCGCCCGGAGGCTTGGGAGCGTCCTGGACGGATTGGATCACGCGGGCGGTGGCCAGGAACAGCACCAGCACGATCAGCACCGGAATCACCGTCCAGGCAAGCTCGACCTGATTGCTCCCGTAGACTTGCGGAGGTTCCCGGCCGTCGTCGCCCTCGCCGTCGGCCCCGCGCCGGCGGTATTTTGCGACCGAATAGACGAGCAAGCTGAAAACGACTAGAAAAATGAGACCCGTGATAATCAGGACCAGTATCGACAGGTGAAAAATCGAGTCGGCGGGCGTTGATTCCGGGCGAAAAATGTTCGGCAGCGGGGCATGGTTTTCCGCGGCGCCGAAGCAGAGGCTTGCGGCGAGGAGAAATCCGCAGATCAGCACGGCCAAAGCCGCCAGCTTTCTCGCCGTTCCCGGAACTTTGTTCTCGACGTTCACTTGTTCAGGCCCTTGTTCTGGCACTTGTGCAAGCCTCAATTGCGTGAAGCGTACCCTTCGCAGGCGTTCACCTGCTGGTAGCCGCCGCTTGGGTGTTTGTGTCCGGCGCTGTCGCCCGGCGTCCCGACTTGTGATGCTCGACGATGAGACGGTCGCCTCGCTGGCCGGTGAGATAAGTCCACATCCACTGAAGGAACACGGCCAGCCGGAGACTCGATGTCGCCAGAAATTGAAGGTGCACGGCAGCCCACGCGAACCAGGCCGCCAAACCGCTTACATGGAGCCTTCCGCTTTGCAGCACGGCGAAGCCCTTGCCGACCACGGCCATGTTGCCTTTGTCAAAGTAACGAAACGGGCGCGGCGCAGGGCCGCCGGTCAGGCGGCTGTGAATGAGTTTCCCGGCATAGCGCCCTTGCTGGAGTGCCACCTGCGCAACGCCCGGTAGCGGCTTGCCATCCTGGTCGAGCGATGCTGTGTCACCGATAACGAAAATCTCGGGGTAGCCGGGTACCGTGAGATCGTTCTGAATACGCACGCGGCCGGCGCGGTCGGTTTCGACCCCCAGCCACTTTCCTGCGGGTGAGGGCGCCACGCCTGCGGTCCAGATTACGGTTTTGCTCACTATGCGCTCGCCGGCCACGACGACGCCGTCTGCGTCGATCTGGTCGACGGGGTGGCCAAGGCGGACGTCGACTCCCAGGTTCTCGAGCCGCTTTTTCGCGGCGGCGGAAAGATCTTCGGAAAACTGCTGCAGGACCCTGTGGCCCGCGTCCACCAGCACAACGCGCGCGGAACCGGGTTCAATCCGCCGGAATTCGGATCTCAGCGTGCTGCGCACCAGCACGGCGAGAGCCCCGGCCATCTCCACCCCCGTGGGTCCGCCGCCGACCAGGACGAATGTGAGCAGGTCGCGGTGGCGGCTAGGGTCTTCTTCGGCCTCGGCCAGTTCGAAGGCCGCCAGGACCTTGTTGCGAACCGCTTCGGCATCCCCGAGGGTCTTTAGCCCCGGCGCGTATAGCTCGAATTCGCTGTGCCCGAAGTAACTGTGACTCGAGCCTGTGGCCAGAATCAGGTAATCGTAGGGAAGGGGAACTCCCTCGCGGTCCGCGTCGCTCACCATGACGCACTTGCGGTCTTTGTCCACACCTACGGCTTCGCCCATGATTACCGTGGTGTTCTTCTGCCGCCGCAGGATTCCCCGGATGGGGGAGCCTATCTGGCCCGAAGACAGCACCGAGGTCGCCACCTGATAGAGCAACGGTTGAAACAGGTGGTGGTTGGTGCGGTCGATCAAGGCGATGTTCGCGGGAGTGTTTTGCAGGGCTTTTGCGGCGGCCAAGCCACCGAACCCTCCGCCAATTATTACGATTGTCGGCTTAGCCATGTTTTTCGCGAGGCGCCCCGTGAGGCAGATGTGGGGCTGGAAGCGCGGCCTTCGAATCCCGGCGACCTTTTCCGGAGCTTGGAAACATCCACTGTTCCCCTTCCTTCCTTATTAATGTGGGATTGCTGGGTTGTGAATTTGAGATCGGCCGCCGATACACATCACTTTTGGTTTTCCAACAGGTCTTCTAGGCATTTTTCAATCCAAAACGCCTATTGGACCAGGCCCATGAAAAAAAGCGTTTTACTTGCGTGGAGGAGTTCGGTTACCGCAGGTCGATGTCAACATGCTCGCAGGCTGCGGGGATGCTGACACAGCCTGGCTGGCGTGACGTGTGTAGTATCGGCCGGCACATCAGGGGTCTTTAGGTTTGAACCTGACCGGAGTTGGCTTGAGCAAATCGCGCCGCGGCACCTGCCACTCATTGAGGGGTTTGTCCTGTGGCTTCGATTAGCTCATCGCCTGCTGCGATGTAATCGAGTTGGGACTGCAACAGCAGCGTTTTGGCTTCGAATTCGCGGGCCACGGCGCTATCCGCATCGGATTTCAGGGCGGCACCGTGCTCCAATTGTTGGGCCGAAACACGGGATGCTTCCACGCGGAGGGCCACTACCTGTTCCGAGACGTGCACCATCTGCTTGGTGCGTTCGAGCTTATTGTAGGCGGACTGGACTCGGAGTTCCGCCTCCTCGGTTACCCGCGCTAGGTTCTCCTGCGCTTGCGCCAACTGGGCGTCGCTCTCGCGAACGGTGGCGCGCCTGCGTCCGGCGTCGAACAGGTCATAGGTTAACTGGACTCCGAAAGTGCCGAAGTTGCGCGCGAGAAAGGGGACGTTGTCCTGGTAGCTGTAGCGGGCGAAGGCGGAGACGTCCGGAATGTAATCGGCCTTGGAGAGGCGGAGGGCTCCTGAGGCTTTCTCGACATCGGCGCGGGCCGCCACGATCTCCGGATGCGACTTCTCGGTGGCTTTGATGCATTCCTCGAGGGTGCAGACGTCGTGCAGCGCCGGCACGGCAGGATCGAGCACGAGTTTGGTCTCGAGCGGCAACCCCATCGCGTCGTCAAGGTCCATGGTCAGGTCCGAGAGTTGCAGATCGGTGGAGAGCAGATCCTGCTGTGCTTCCAGGGACTGCGCGCGGCTATCGATCAACTCTTCTTCCAGCGTGCTGCCGTATTTCACCTGTTCCACGCGCTCGCTTTCGAGATCCTGGTCGGCCTTGATTTTGGTTTCCACGGCGCTGCGGTGCAGCTGGGCGATCAGGACCTTGTAATAGAGTTCGTGAACCTGCAAGGCGACTTTGTTTTGTGTGTCGCGGGCATTGGCGCGGGTTGCGTTCAGGTCGGCGGCGGCAATGTCGTTGCCTGGCTTCACGCGGGTGAACAATTGCGTCAGCGGCTGGTCAAGCTCGGTGTTGCTTATTACGAAGGTGTGTCCACCCTGATTGAGGGTTACGGACCGGTTGGGAATGGGAACACCCGCAGCGCTGCCCAGCGAGCCTTCGGGAAGCTGGATGAATTGGGAGTCGGTCACGCGGAGGGCCCGAGTTTCATTCTGAAGCGTGGGGAAATACCGGCTGCGGGCAACGTCTTTGGCCTGCTCCTTTTCTGCAACCTGGTAGGCCGTAATGCGCACGCTGTGATTGTGCTTCAGAGCGAGGGCGACGGCCTCCTGCAGCGTGAGCCGCCGGGGGGCGGAAGCATCGGCCTGCGCTTTCGCGGAACCGGGGATGACAAAGACTAGAAGGGCTGCTGCCATGAATGCGACGCTGGATTTCATTATCTGGACTCCCCTTGCGGAACTGGCGGCCGGCTTGCATCGCTGAGCTCGCCATAATCGAGCGGCGCCCTACGCAAAAGGGCGATGAGGACGAGGGCGAGAACGCAGGCCCACGCCATCAGATAAAATCCATCGATGAACGTGAGCGTATACGCCTGCAGCCGGACTCTGCCGCCGATGACTTCCGCGGCCCGGCCCGCGGCGTCGGCCAAGCCGGACGATTTGGGAAAAAGCCCCGCGGTCAGCAGGCGGAGATTGCCGTCGACGATCCAGCTTCCCTGCGAAACGTGCAGGCCGAGGAGGTTCGAGTGCAGCCTTTCCCGCTGCGCGATGAAGAAACCCATGAACGCGACGCCAAGCTGTCCGCCAAACAGCCGGATGACGTGAAAAAACGAAGAAAATGTGAGGGCCCATTGGGGCTTCGACAATCCGCCCGAGAAGATCGCCTGCAGCACAATCGTCGAGACGATGCCGACAAAAGCGAAGGACTGCCCCACGCCCATGAGCAATTCGGTGCGGTAGAAATTCGGCGCCGACCAGGCGCTGGTGAGCGTCGCATTCAGGCAGCACGCAAACGCCATGCACGTAAAACCTGTCGCCATGAGCAGCCGCGAATCGAAATTCGCGCGGAGCAGGAAGGCGGCAATGATCGCGATAATCAGCTGAGGAGCGGCGGTCCAAATCAAGGCTGGGCCAATCTGATCGGCCTCGAATCCGTGGACCGCCAGCACCTGGGGGATGAGAACGACCGTGGCGAGGAGAGCAAAACGAAAGAGGATGAGCCCGATACCCAGCAGCAGAGTGTTCCATTGGCGCAGATAGGGCAAGTCGACCAGGGGGTTGGGGCCTCGCATGCGCCTCACGAGCGAAGCCACCAGAAAGAACGAGCCGCCGAGAAACAGCGCGACGAATAATCCCGAGCGCCACCAATCGAGCCGTTGTCCCTGATCGAGCGCGGCGAACAGCAACGCGAAGCCCGCGCTGGCGTACAAAAAGCCGGCAAAGCTGGGCGCGGATCTGGGCTTTTTGGCGGCCGGGGAAACCGGTATCCCATAGTAGACGCAGATCATCATCGCCGGCGTGAGTACCGCGGAACACCAGAACATCCATTGCCATCCGAGATCGTCTCTGAACCAGCCATACAGCGAAGGAGCGATGTTCACGGCCCCATCGACGCAAGTCGCATAGAACGCCAGCGTGAAAGGAAGGAACCGCGGTGGAATGTTTCTCAGGGCAAAGGTGAGCGTGAGCGGGTAGAAAGTGCCGGAGGTCAGCCCGGCCAGCGCGAGGACTGCGATCAGCAAACTGTAGTTGTGGACGAAGGGAAGAAACGCGCTGATCAGCGTGAACGAGCCCGCGGCAAGGAGCAGTATTCGCCGGGGGCCGAGCAAACCTCCCAGATACACGGTGAAGGGGCCGATGAACATCAAGCCAACGTTGAAGGCGCTGCCGATCCACGCCCCGTCGTCGACGCCGATTCCCACGGCACCCTTGAGGTCGGCAACACCGAGGGTGATCATCCGGCCGGCAAGGGTGACGATCCCGGCGCCCATGATGACGCCCAAAATACCGAGCAGGGGGCTGTTGGAGAGAGCGGAGGGAACGGCTCCCGCAATGGCGTGAGCGACCTGTAACGCCCTGGCTTTGGGTAGGACCGTGGTCGAAGCAGCCATCGCGCGCTCCCTTAGTTCCGTGTGCGAACGGTGGCGACTACGGACAGGCCGGGACGCAGAGTTGCGGCAACGCTAGGATCGTCGAGGGCGATCTTTACGGGAATTCTTTGCACGACTTTCGTGAAGTTCCCGGTGGCGTTGTCGGGCGGCAGCAAGGCGACCTGAGAACCGCTGGCCGGGGCGATTTCCGCAATCTTTCCGCGCACGATTTCTCCGGGATATTCGTCGACGCGAATTTCCGCGGGATCGCCGATTTTCATGTTGGTAAGCTGCGTCTCGCGGTAGTTGGCCTGGACCCATTTGACACTGCTTACGAACAAAATCACCTGCGTTCCCGGCGAAACGAGCTGGCCGGGGCGGACCTGCCGTTCGCCTACGGTGCCGTCCCCAGGCGCCGTGATTTTTGTGTATCCGAGATTTACCTGCGCCACGGTGAGAGCCGCTTCCTTGGCGTGGAGGTCCGCAACAAGCTGCGACTGTTGCGACTCATAGACAGCTTTGCCGCGGCGCTCCGACTCGACCGCGATTTCGCTGCTGCGCAGCGCCGTTTTCGCCTGCTCGATATCGGCATCGCGGCTGGCCAACTGAGCCGCCAAGCGCTGTTCGTCGGCAACGGCCTGCTCGACTTTCTGCTGTGTAGCGGACTGCGTCTTAAGGAGCGCCTCCTGGCGGGTGCGCTCCTCCTGCGTGCGCACTACATCCGCCTGGGCTGCCGCTTTCGCGGCTTGCGCGGCCGTGATTTGGGCCTTGGCCTGATCGATTCCAGCTAGAGCCCTGTCGATGCGCGAATCCTGCAGCTCGATTTGGCGGCGATTGTTCTCGATCGCGGCCTTGGCCGCTTCCACCGCGGCGGTAGCCTGCGCCACCTGGGCCTGGTAATCGTCATCCTGCAGGTCGGCAATGTCGTCTCCCCGGTGGACTTGTTGATAGTCGGAGACGTGTACATCCTTCACCAGCCCTGCGACCTTGGTGCTGAGCGGCGTAAGGTCGCCTCGAACATAGGCGTCGTCGGTGACCTGCTCGATGCGGCCGCCTTCCCACGAATTCCAATTCCAAGTGATCGTCAACACGACTGCTGCAGCCAGCAGCACTACGAGCGCCGGGACGAGGTAGCTACGCCATTTCGATTCGGGCTTAGGCTGCTCTGGAACGTGCTCCGGCTCCTTCGCAGGAACAGGAGCCTGTGTGCTTGCAGCCGCCATAGTCGATCCGCCTCCCTGATTGAAAGATGAACTCTACTGTGAATCCCCAACCGCGTACAGGAGGGCGATTCCAGCGCTAGTCAGACCAAACGGACGTTCTGATCAGTTGTCTTGATCACCGCGCCCATCTTTCCGTTCCATGCCTGCTTGACAAGGCTAAGGTGACGCAACTGGGCAATTGAAAGCCCCAAAACGGTTTGTCCGGATTTCTCTCAAAATAAGCGGCTTATTAAGAATCGCTCCCTGTGAAGCGAACGGACTTGTGTCAATATGCTGGCAAATGCGCAGATGCTGACAGCGCCCGCGGCGCGGTCGGGTAAGTTCGTCGAATATTCGCACTTGCAAGCCGTTGCGATGCGACTCACACAGTCAATTAAGCAATCCGATATAAAACGAATATATAATCGGCGCCATGGCATCCACCGGGCATGCTTCCGGGCGGCCAGGGCAAACGCCGGACCCTCGGCTCGTCATCGACTCGACTCCCGCGCTGATCCATACCGCTTTGCCCGATGGCTATCTCGATTTCTTCAATGAGCCGTGGCTGAAGTACGTAGGGCGACGGCTGGAGGATCTGGAGGGCTGGAACTGGACGGCCTCGATTCATCCGAAGGATGTCGACGGAATCGTTGCGAAGTGGCGCGCCTGTCTGGCGAGCGGGACGACCTTCCAATATGAAGCGCGCGTCCGCCGCGCGGACGGAGCTTATCGCTGGATGCTGCACCACAAGGCACCCTTGCGCGACGGCCGCGGAAACATCGTTCGCTGGTTCGGATCCAGCATAGATATCGAGGATCTGAAAAGGGCGCAAGAACATCTGCGGCGGAACGAATTCTATCTTGCCGAGGGGCAACGGCTTGCCCACATGGGATGCTGGGCGTTCAACCCCTCGGGATTTTTTGACTATTGGTCGCCCGAGCTTTTTCAGATCTACGGTCTCGATCCGGCCGGGGCACCTCCCACACTCGAGCGATATCTGGGAACCGTCCACCCGCAAGACCGCGAGTCCATGGCCCAGACGATCGAAAAAATGCTGGCGGAAGGTTTGGGATGCGACGAAACGAAACGCATTGTGCGGCCGGATGGCGAGATTCGGCACATTCGCTGCGTCGGTGTGCCCATCGTCGGCGACGGCGTGCTGAAACATATCGTCGGCACCGCGATCGATGTCACCGAGCAGGAACATCTGACGGAAGAACTGCGGCGCCGGGAAGCGTATTTGGCCGAGGCCCAAAGGCTCAGCCACACCGGCAGCTTCGGCTGGAGGGTTTCCACTGGAGAGCTCTTTTGGTCCGAGGAGACCTATCGAATCTTCCAGTACGCCCCGAGTGTGAAAGCCACATTAGAGCTTGTTCTCGAACGCGTTCATCCGGAAGATGCAGGGCGGGTGCAAGAGACCGTCGAGCGTGCAGCACGGGATGGCAAGGATTTCGATTTTGAGCATCGATTGCTGATGCCCAATGGCGCCGTGAAGTATCTGCATGTGGTCGCTCAGACCCTGAGAAGGGGAACGGGCGATAGCGAGTTTGCCGGGGCAGTGATGGACGTCACCGCGACAAAGCTGGCCGGGGAATCGCTGCGGAAGATTGAGGAGCAATGGCGGCACGCCTTTGAGAACAACCCGACGATGTACTTCATGGTGGACGCTGCCGGGACCGTCCTGGCTGTCAATACTTTTGGGGCTGAACAGCTTGGGTACACCGCCGCTGAGTTAGCCGGTCAGACAGTGCTCGACGTTTTTTATGAGCCCGATCGCGAAGCGGCTCAACGATATGTCGCGCAGTGCCTTGAACAACCCGGCCAGTCCATGAGCTGGGAAATTCGCAAAGCGCGCAAGGACGGCTCGATGCTGTGGGTTCGCGAGACGGCCAGAGCCGTTCTTCGGGAAAACGAACCGGTTGTTCTGGTTGCCTGCGAGGACATTACCGAGCGCAAGCATGCCGAAGAGAGGATCCGGGAGCAGGAAATAGAACTCCGCCAGATGCTCGATCTTGCGCCGCAGCACGTGTTCGTACAAGGGCCCGATGGCGACCGCCTTTACGCCAACCAGGCCGCACTCGACTACTACGGCCAGACTCTGGAGGAATGGCGGCTCTCCGACCCTCCCGGCGTCTTCTTTCCCGGGGATTGGGAACGGATTATAAGCGAAGTTCAAAGTCAATTCATGAGCGGGCTTCCGCACGAGGGGGAAGCGCGGATACGGCGAAAGGACGGGGTGTATCGCTGGTTTCTTTTCCGCCGCAATCCGCTGCGGGATGAACAGGGCCGCATCACGCGCTGGTATGTGGCGGCGACCGACATTGAGGACCGCAAGCGGGCTGAAGAGCGGCTGCAACACGAGAATGTCGCCCTGCGGGAAGAAATCGACAAGACATCCATGTTTGAAGAGATCGTCGGAGCGGCGCCCGCGCTGCAACGAGTGCTTTCGCGCGTGTCGAAGGTCGCTCCGACCGACTCCATCGTTCTGATCACCGGCGAAACCGGGACGGGCAAGGAGCTGGTGGCCCGGGCCATCCACAGGCGGTCCCGTCGCTCTTCACGCCCTTTTGTAAGCGTCAACTGTGCGGCGATCCCGCGCGATTTGATCGCGTCAGAATTGTTTGGCCATGAAAAGGGCGCCTTTACGGGGGCGATCCAGCGGCGTTTGGGCCGTTTTGAACTGGCTGAAGGCGGGACGATCTTCCTCGATGAAGTCGGGGATCTTCCTGCTGAGACCCAGATCGCCCTGCTCCGTGTGCTCCAGGAACACGAGTTCGACCGCGTGGGAGGAAGCCGACCCATCCGAAGCGACGTCCGCGTGATCGCCGCCACGAACCGCGATTTGCAGGCCGCCATCGCGGCGGGCGCCTTTCGCCGCGACCTCTTTTACCGCCTCAACGTGTTTCCGATCGAGATTCCTTCCCTGCGGGAGCGGCGGGAAGATATTCCCCTCCTGGTTGAGTACTTCGTCGATCGTTACGCACGGAAGGCGGGAAAGAACATACGGCGGGCGGACAGAAAGAGCCTGAGCTTGCTTGCCTCCTATCCCTGGCCGGGGAATATTCGCGAGTTGCAGAACGTGATTGAACGCTCCGTGATCGTCTGCGAGACAGAGACCTTCTCCGTCGATGAGAGCTGGCTTTCGCGCCAGCCGGCTGCCGCCGAATTGAAGAGCCGGTTTGAGCTCTCCGAAAAACTTGCGGCACAGGAGAAGGAGATGATCGAAGCGGCCTTGCGTGAAAGCGGGGGACGTGTGTTTGGAGCCTCGGGCGCGGCGGCCAAGCTGGGAATGCCCCGCTCCACGCTGGAATCAAAAATTCGAGCATTCAAGATCAACAAGAATCGCTTCAAGACGTAGCCCTCGCACCCGCTCGCCAGCCTTCGCGGATATTTTGTGCGGCTTTTAACCAATTGGCGAACACTCGCCACTGACGCGGCCGGCAACTCCTTGTATTTCAATCGAATAGCTTGGCATTGTGATTGCGATCACATCCGTGTCCGAGCACATTTGAAACTGCACCGAGGCAGAGATTCTTCTGAAAGATTCAAATGCTCAAGATTCAGAGAACGGCGAACGACCGGATTGTATTCAAGCTGAGCGGCCGCATCGAAGCGGGAGATCCGGCGGAGTTGAAAAGACTTTTCGAGCTCGAGGCGGAAGGCAGCCGGCTGGTGCTGGATCTAAAAGACGTAACGCTGGTGGATCGGGAGGCCGTGAAGTTTCTGGCGTTGTGCGAGACGGACGGCATCGCCCTTCAGAATTGCCCGGCTTATATCCGGGAGTGGATCGAAAGAGAAAGTGGCGCGCGGAACCTGCGAAAACGCTGAACCCGAAATCACTTCACAATGATTGCCGGCCGGTGGCCGGCAAGCTCGGTTTTTACAGGAGGATTGCCATGGTTTCAACTGCTTTTGCCTTTTCGCACTCGGGCCGCGGACATTCGTACTCGCCCTGTGATCCCCCGATCGAAATCGAAAGGACTTCTTTGAAGGATACTGACCAGCCGTTCTCCGAAGAGATGGAAGCGATTTCCCGCGGAGAGTCCGCCGAGAGGGGGTTTGAAGAAATAGTGGGTCAGAGCGCGGCGCTCCGGAGGGTGTTGCAACTGGTTAGAACCGTCGCCCCGAGCGATTCGACGGTGTTGCTGCTGGGAGAGACGGGCACCGGGAAGGAGCTTATCGCGCGCGCGATTCACCAGGGAAGCCGCCGCCGGGAGCGGACTTTTGTGAAACTCAACTGCGCGGCAATACCGACGGGCCTTCTGGAGAGCGAACTATTCGGGCACGAGCGCGGGGCCTTCACCGGCGCAATCGCCCAGAAGATTGGCCGACTGGAGTTGGCGGATCGCGGTTCCCTGTTTTTGGATGAAATCGGCGATATTCCCCTGGAGTTGCAACCGAAGCTTCTGCGGGTCTTGCAGGAACGGGAATTCGAGCGATTGGGCAGCACTCGCACACAGAGGGCCGATGTCCGCGTGGTGGCTGCGACTCATTGCAACCTGGAGGAGATGATTGCGGAGAAGCAGTTTCGCAGCGACCTTTACTACCGGTTGAATGTTTTCCCCATCTCGATTCCGCCTTTGCGCGAACGCCGGGAAGATATACCGCTGCTCGTGCGTCGGTTTGTGCAACAGGCCAGCCGGCGCATGAACAAAGCGATCGATACGATCCCCTGCGAGACGATGCATCAGCTCGCGCAACGTCACTGGCCGGGAAACATTCGCGAACTCGAGAACGCGATTGAACGCGCCGTGATCCTGTCTCCGGGACCGGTGCTGCGGGTGCCTGTGCGGGATCTCAACACGCGTGCCACGCCGGAACCCGACAGCGGCCGGTCCCAAACTATGGAGGAGGTCGAGCGAAAGCACATTTTGAGCACGCTGAAGGAGACACGATGGGTGCTCTCCGGTCCCAATGGCGCGGCCACGCGTTTGGGATTGAACCGCTCGACTCTTTATTTCCGCATGAACAGGCTCGGGATTGTCCGGCCTGGAATGTAAATGCCAGGGAGGGATACCGAACTGCGCGCAGCCTCACGATGAAGTTAGCCTGGGGCAAGCGCTGAAGCATCGCGTCGCGGTAGAATCCGGTCGCGGTAGAATCCGGGAGGATATAAGCTCGGCGCTGCTATTTTCCGCGATTGGGAGGTCGATTCATGGCCGCGAGTCTCCGGCGAATATTCTTCCTGCTCCTGTTATTGCTCTATGCGTCGTTCCCATTCGATACTTCGGCTCAGCAGCCGCCGGCAGCTACGAACGGCCCGCTGCACCTTTCGCTGAAAGAAGCTGTGCAACTGGCGCTGAAGCAGAATCCGCAGCGCGTGATCGCTCAACTGCTGGTTTCCGAAAGCGATCGCAACAGCCAGATCGCCCGGTCGGCG
>Ga0302324_100007478_pt1 | contig 23220 bp, 13 predicted proteins | sample Palsa_T0_1_FD_201949 | JGI IMG/M metagenome (GOLD analysis project Ga0302324, IMG submission 201949) | Peat permafrost microbial communities from Stordalen Mire near Abisko, Sweden - Palsa_T0_1 | ecosystem: Environmental > Terrestrial > Soil > Palsa > Peat permafrost | place: Sweden: Abisko...
CGCAGGCGAGGTCCGGATCCCGCAACGCCCACTCGAAATTACTGTACCCGGCGTCCCGGGCACGTCTGAGCAGCGCTAAAGCGTCCAATTTTTGTCCCATGATGCCGTACGTGCAGGCGGCATTGTAGAGAATGTTGGAGTCTTTGGGCCGCATCGTCACGGCCAACTCCAACTCGCGCACAGCCGCCTCGTTGTTCTTACGGGTAGCGTAGAGATTGGCGAGGAAGATGCGTGCACGCACGTCTTCCGGAACCAGTTCGAGCTGTCGTTGCAGCACCTGGACCCACCGATCCTCGTAAATGGCGGCCTCTGCCGTTCGTCCCAAGGTCCGCAATGAGTTCAGATAGGGCGGGAAGATGTTGTAGTCGTCTCCGTTGACGGCCACGGCCCGGTCGGCCAGATCAGCGGCCTTGCGGCTCTGCCCGGAAGCGAACAGCGCCCGCCCGAGCACATCGTAGACGCCTTCGCAGTCTGACTTCCGCTGAATGGCTTCCTCGGCGTAGCGGCAGGCTTCCTCATACTTGTTTTCCGAGAAGGCAAGTCGGGCGCGAGCTACAAGCAATTCTGGCAGGTTCGGCTGCAAGGCCAAACCGCGCTCGCAGGCGGCCAGCCCTTTCTCAATCCAGCGCGGATGGCGCTCGCGCCATTCGTGGTACTGGCCACAGACGTTGGCCAGACCGGCATGCGCGAGGGCGAAATCCGGGTCGAGCTTGATGGCCTGCTCGAACATCTGTATTGCGAACTCAAGACTGAGCTGGCGGGCGTAGCTGCGGCCGCGGAGGTAGAAATCATAGGCCTGCAGATTCTCGGTGGGCTTGCTGGCGATAATCTTCTCTTCTTTCGGGGAAAGCGTGATGCGCAGCGCCTGAGCGATGTTGCGAGCGATTTCCTCCTGAATCGCGAACACGTCTTCCATTTGTCGGTCGTAGCGCTCGGCCCAGACGGTATGCCGTGTCGAGGCTTCCACAAGCTGTACTGTGATCCGAACCCGATTGCCGGCGCGGCGGATGGAACCCTCGAGCACGTAGCCGGCGCCGAGCTGCTGGCCTACCTGCTGCGCCGTAGCTGGCTTGTCGCGGAATGCGAGCATCTCCGAGCGAGGAAAGATGTCCAGTTGAGCGATTTTTGAAAGCTCCGTAACAATGTCTTCCGTAATCCCGTCGCGGAAGTATTCGTCCTCTTTCGCCCCGCTCTGGTTTTCGAAGTACAGTACCGCGACTGATTTTTGACTGTTTGCAGCCGGGTTCGTCCCGAAACCCGAAACGCTCTTCTCAGCGAAGGGCCGGCGGCCGGATTCGGTGTCTCGCTTGAGCCGCTTCAAGTCGGCGCGGAGTTCAGCAGCAGTCTGGCACCGCAGGTCGGGGTCCTTCTCGAGCGCTTTGCCGAGAATATTTTCCAGGGCCAGGGGCAGGAGCGGGTTTAGCTGCTTCGCAGGCAAAGGCGCGGAACGCAGGATTCCGTCGAAGACGACAGCGGAGGTTGCCCCCGAGAACGGAACCGTCCCGGTAGCCATCTCGTAGAGCACAACCCCCAGCGAAAACAAATCCGTGCGTGCGTCCAGCTCTTCGCCCCGCGCCTGCTCCGGCGACATGTAGGCGATGGTGCCGATGGAGCTGCCCGGGCTGGTCAGTTCCCCTTCGTCGACCACATGGGTCTGCGTGCGCATCACCGATTCGGTGGCATGCAGGACCGCGGGCGTTAGCTTCGCCAAACCAAAATCCAGAATTTTAGCCTGCCCGCGTTCCACCAGAAAGATATTCGCGGGCTTGATGTCGCGGTGCACGATTCCCTTCGAATGCGCCGCATCGAGCCCGTTGGCGATCTGAATGCCGACCTCCAAGAGCTCCGATATTTCGATCGGCTTCGCAATACGGTGCTTGAGAGTCCGGCCCTCGAGCAGTTCCATGGCGATAAACGGTCGACCTTCGAATTCTCCGATATCGTAAACTGTGCAGATGTTGGGATGATTGAGCGCGGATGCGGCGCGCGCTTCGCGGCGGAATCGCTCGATCGCCTGCGGGACCTGGGAAATGTCGTCAGGGAGGAATTTCAGCGCAACACTGCGGCCGAGGCGCGTGTCCTTGGCCTTGTAGACGACGCCCATTCCTCCTCCGCCCAGTTTTTCGAGGACGTCGTAGTGGGACAGGGTGCGACCGACCATGGAGGAAGTTTCAGGCACTGGCAGGACATCTTACCTTAGCGCCTCCGTCCCTAGCAATCGCGCGAGATGCAATCGAGGAACGGTCGCTCGCCCCATCCCTTGGATCTCACCAGCAATCGTTAAGAATCGCCTACTTGTCCGATCACTGGAAGAGTCTCGTCATCGACTACAGCGCGATCGAGCACCGCGTGGGCTTCGAACAACGGATGGATGCGACAGTGCGGGAAGCTCCGTACCGAGCCGTCCCCGGGGGCCTCCCTGCTTTCCATCATTCTTGCGGTTACCCGGTTACCAGAGGTTGGCGTAAAAACCCTGTCTTCAGGCACGGGGATATAAGCCGATGATTTTGCTTGCTTTAAATTGTTCTGTGCTGCATAATTTGCTGCTCAGCATCGTTGGGCTAGCGATAACCAAGCTAGCCCAAGACGATGCTAAATTAGATGCATAAGACTCGTCGCCCAGGGATACGTGGAGACGCTAGACGACTGCGGACAAGATGTAAGTCTGGCGATAGCCAGCAATCTTGGTTGAACCAGTTAAGGTCGCCGTAAGGCGACTAGAATCCCCCGCCTTCAGGCGTGGGAGTATCAACATCGATTACTTCCGTTTATTCGTGCCTAAGTGGGAGATCGGGCCACTGTGCTATAATGAATTCCAGCGCTACTGCCACGGTTTGCTCGTGACGCGGTGATCCAGTTGGATCAGATTCATCTCCGCCTTTCCTGCCCACCGTTTATTCGGCGTCAAATCAAAAGAACAAGAGCGGCACGGGAACTCACGAGAAGTGTGTAACATCAGGCCCCTCCAGAAAGAACAATTACGAATGACAAGCTTTACGGAACTACCGCTGTCTTCTGCTTTGCAGCAGAGGCTGGCGACGGCTCAATTCATTATCCCTACGCCTATTCAGGCGGGGGCTATTCCTTACGCCCTTGAGGGCAAAGACGTGCTGGCTACGGCGCAGACTGGAACCGGCAAGACGCTGGCCTTTCTGATTCCGATCATTGAGATGCTTGAGCGCGAACCTTCGCAGAAGGTCCGCGTGCTGGTTTTGCTGCCCACGCGCGAACTCGCGATTCAGGTCAACGAAGAATACGAAAAACTGCGTGGCAAGGGACTATCGAAGGCGGCGCTGGTGATCGGCGGTGTTTCCGAAACGACGCAGATTCAGGCCGTCCGCTCCGGGTCTAGCCTGGTGGTTGCAACCCCCGGGCGCTTGCAGGATTTCATTAGCCGAAGGTTGATTGACCTGCGCGAGGTCAAGATTCTGGTGCTCGACGAAGCCGATCGCATGTTGGACATGGGGTTTCTGCCCGCGATCCGGCGCATTCTCGCGATCTTGCCGCAACGCCGGCAAACCCTGTGCTTCTCGGCCACGCTGGAGCAATCCGTCGCCGGCCTGGTCAACGACGCCATGCGCGATCCGGTGCGGGTGGCGGTTGGTTCGGTGCTGAAACCGGTGGAAAGCGTCCGGCTGCAGGCCTACGAAGTGCGCCCGGCCGAGAAGCCCGAGGTCCTGCGGCAGTTGCTCTATGCCGAGAAGGGACAGACGCTGATCTTTGCCCGCACCAAGCGCGGAACGGAACGGCTGGCCAAGGAACTGGCGCGCGAAGGCTTTTCCGCGACAATGATTCACGGCGACCGCTCCCAATCGCAGCGCAATGGAGCGCTCAGTGGATTTCAGCAGGGACGATTCAACATACTGGTCGCCACCGATGTAGCCGCGCGTGGTTTGCATATTGATGACGTCGCGCATGTGATCAACTACGACCTGCCCAAGATGGCAGAGGACTTCATTCATCGCGTGGGACGGACGGGACGTGCCGGATCGCACGGGCTGGCTTCCAGTTTAGTGGCGGGTGGCGAGGTCATCGAGCTCCGGCATATCGAGCGCACCTTAAAGTTGAAAATCGAACGCAGGCAGGTGAATTGGGCGAATGCAGAGCGATCCGAGCGTGTCGTCCAAAACACGCTGGCCAGCCGGACGCTGACGAAGTTGCCGGGGGAGATATTCGCCTAACCAGCGCAGGAGATTGGTGAAGTCTCGGAGCGGGGCCTTGGGCTTAAAACGCGAAGATCGCCCGGCCGTCTTTGCCGGGCGCTCCGAATCTCGCTTTCCTCCACCCTTCTGCGGTTGGGATGCCGCTCCTGCCTACACAGGCGAGTATCCCATCCCACTCGCGTGCTCCGTCAACACCGTCGGCCGGTCAGACCGAAAAGGAATCCGAGAATGCGATCGGAAAGTAGGTTGACACCTTCGGGGGAAAACAGTGTGACCCGTTACATGACAGAGCGTCGCTCGTCACTTCGCTTTCGCTTATAATTTCGCCCGCGCCGGCCCGCACCGCACCACGGTGGAGAGGGCAGCGATCATCACCGCCTCCACCGCGCTGAGGCTAACCACCGCCAGCACTGCCAGGGTATTTAAGGGATGCAGGGTTTGGCTGCAATACCCCGCATACGCTGCTGCGCCGCCCCCGCCACCACCATCGCCGAGAATCAATCCCGTTCCTTGCCGTGTCTGTATGATCGGGTCCTTTCGTTTTGACTCAGACGGCAAGATCTATTTCAGGTCTCCGTAGATGGCCGCCATGGCGGCGTCGTTGCTGGTCAGAGCGGTGCCCCAAACCACGCTGTCCGCCGCGTCGGTGGTCGAACCCCAGACCACGCTGAAGCCGGTCATGCCGGAGCTGCCCCACACCTTTGACGAGCCCCAGACCACTCGATCAGGGGCTATACCCAGGAGCGCAGCCATCGAAGGTTGCTCAGGCACCAAGTAGAGTTCCTTGATGCAGGCGACGATTAGATCCTCTCGTGACTGCTCGAGAAATCGGCCCTTGCGATCACGCCCACACCTGCGCGGCAGCAGCGACGACGTTTGCGGCCGTTGTCGGTAACGGCGAACCAGACGACAGATGGCTACGCGATCCAGCCCCAGTGGAGCGGCCGCGCCTTGGACCGTCGCTTCGGTGAGCCGTAGCCGATCGGCCAAGGGACGAATGACTGCTTCCTGCTCCAGGGCCCACTCCAATCCGCGGTGGAGGCCGTCTGCCAATGTTGCCACTTTTGCATTTAAATCTGACACAAAACTGCGCGAAAGCGTATTTGCTGAACATTTAAAATGCTTGCATATCGGAATGTACGTTCGCTAGACTCGCTACCGCGATTTCGCAGAAGCGAAACGCATTCGATCGGCGGTGGGGTCCCCGTGCCATGAGGCGTCACGACTATCTCGATCGCGACATCGAGACGGCCAGTCCGAAGCAGATTCGGCAGCGCCAGGAAGCCGAACTGGCGCGCCAACTGGATTACTTGTTTGCCCGCTCGCTCTTCTACCAGGACAAGTTCCGCAGCGCTGGATTACGCCGCAAAGACTGTCGCCACTTGCGAGACCTGGCGCGGTTTCCTTTTACCACCAAGGAAGAGTTGCGCGAGAGCCAGACCTCGTGTCCTCCGCTCGGCCGGCACATCGCGGCCGACTGGCAGAACGTGATTCGGGTGCACAGTTCCACCGGCACGACCGGCCAACCCAGCTTTGTCGGAGTTACGCGCCGCGACGCGCGGGCGTGGACCCGACTCACGGCGAGATCGTTTTATACGCAGGGTTGCAGGAAAACCGATGTGGTGGTCCATGCCATCGGCTTGACTCTGTTTGTTGCAGGCCTGGCCTCGAAGGACGCGATCGAGTCGATCGGCGCGGTTTTCGTTCCGCTGGGAACAGGCGCATCGGAAAAGGGCCTAGCCGTGATCCCTTGGCTGGGCGCGAATGCCATGCATTGCACTCCGTCGTACGCGTCGTATTTTTCAAAATATGCGCGGGACGCGGGAGTGGAGCCGCACACCCTGGGATTGAAGAAATTGTTCTGCGGGGCAGAACCGGGGGCCGGCATTCCGTCGGTACGCAAGAAGCTAGAGGAGGATTTCGGCGCGCGGGTCACGGAAGGCCTGGGAAACGCCGACATGGCGCCGATTATTTTCAGCGAATGTCCGGAGCAGGCCGGCATGCATCACAACGGACCAGATTTTGTGCTGGCAGAAATCATCGATCCCGAAAGTGGGGAGAGTCTGCCCATTGAAACGGGTGTGACCGGAGAGCTGGTTTACACCAGCTTGCAGCGCGAATGTGTGCCGCTTCTACGCTTTCGCACCCGCGACCGGATTGAGGTGCTGGGTACTTCGTGTGTCTGCGGACGGACAGGCTTTCGCCTGCGCTGCATCGGCCGCACCGACGACATGCTCATTGTGCTGGGAGTGAACGTTTTTCCTTCGGCCGTGCGCGAGGTGGTCGCCGCTTTTTATCCGAGCACGACGGGAGAGATTCAGATTCTGCTGGAGCAGCCGGGTCCGTGTGTGGAGCCGCCTCTTAAGGTGGTGGCGGAGTCCGCTGTTGGAAGCGCAGCTCGGAGCGGACTCAAGAGCCAGATCGAACGAAAAGTTCGAGATGTGTTAACCATCGCGGCGAACGTAGAACTGGTGCCGGCAGGTACCCTGCCGCGGTATGAGATGAAAGGGCAACTGGTAAAGCATCTTTATCAGAACAAAGTCCAGGATGCCGCCGGGCGGCGGAGGAAAGTCCTTGTATAGCGTTGATATCGACGTGGGCGGCACTTTGACGGACGGACTTTTCCGCGACGCCCAGCGCACGGTGTGCACGAAGGTAGATTCCACCCCCCATGACCTGACCGTGTGTTTGTTCGACTGCCTGGCGCAAGGGGGCGCCCAGCTTGGTTTTCCCGACCTGGGCAGCTTTCTGGAGGAAGTGGATTTGCTGCGCTGGTCGACGACGCTCACCTCGAACGTGCTGGCGGAGCTGCGTGGCCCGAAGCTCGGACTGTTGGTGACGAGCGGCCACGAAAAAGACTTGTATAGCTCCCAGCAACCCAACCCAATTCTGAACCGGCTGGTAGATCCGAAAAACGTCATCGGCATTGACAGCATGCACGATGCCGCGATTCTCGCCGCGGTGCGCGCGCTGCTGGAAAGCGGAGTGCGGCGCATTTGCATCAGCCTCCAAGGCGCGTTCCAGGACCCGGAGCCGGAAGCCCGCCTCAAGCGGATCATCGACGAACAATATCCGGATCACTATCTGGGATCAGTGCCGGTGCTGACCGGCAGCGATGTCTGCTCCAACAGCGACGATTCCACGCGCACTTACAATGCCGTGATCAATGCCTACATTCACAGCGCGCTTGCGGCGACGCTGTTCAAGGCGGAAGATGAGTTGCGCTATACGCAAGGCTATGCGCGCACTTTCCTCATCAGTCACATCAATGGCGGGGTGGCGGGTGTTTCGAAAACCCGCGCCCTCGACACCCTCGAGTCGGGGCCGGTGCTCGGAATTTACGGCGCAGCCTATGTCGCAAAAGTCTACGGCTTGAAAAAAGTTCTGGCCCTGGATGTGGGCGGAACCACGGCCAAACTCGGTGTCATCCACGGTGGTGAGCCGCTCTACATTCAGCAGAGCCATTTGTTCGGTATCCCCGTACGGGTCACGCTGCCCTATCTGCGATCGATCGCGCTGGGCGGTGGCAGCGTGGTCTCGCTCGATGGGAATCACCTGCGGCTGGGGCCGGAAAGCATGGCGTCGTTTCCCGGACCGGCATGCTACGGACTGGGCGGAGACAAAGCTACACTGACGGACGCCTTCGTCGCAGCTGGCCTGATCGACCCGGTGAACTTTCTGGGCGGCAGCAAGCCTCTGAACGCGGACGCGGCGCGCGAAGCGATTGCGGGCCAAGTCGCCGGCCCGCGCGGCATTTCGGTGGAACAGGCATGCGGCGAGGTCATCGACGGCGCTTTCGACCTGGTGGCGGACATGATTGCCAGGGCGAGCCGCGAGCTGGGGCAGGATTTGTCCGATCATGTGCTGTTTGCCTATGGCGGGAATGGCGGTTTGTTCGCCTGCGGCGTGGCGCAGCGCGCCGGAATTCGTCGCGTCCATCTTTTCGATCTGGGCCCGGTATTCAGCGCGTTTGGATCCTCGGTTTCCGATATCGCTCATGTCTACGAGCGTTCCTTCCGCTTGCCGCTGGGTAAGGGCGCGGACCTCAGTCCGGACATCGGTTTGTTGAATCGATTACTCGAAGACATGCGCGATCAGGGTAAACGCGATTTGTTGGGCGAGGGCATCTCGCCCGAAGGCGCAGAGTGTTCTGTGGAACTGGAAATATCCGGCGCGGAGGGCACGTCGTACTCGGTGAAGTCGCCGCAGATGCATTTCGCGAGCGTGGCCGAATTGCAGCGGGTAGTGACTCCGTCTGTGTCATCCGGTGATGGCGCGGTGGAATTGGTGCGGATGCGATTGAAGAAGGCCATAGCCAAGCCCGCTCTCGTGCAGCGAGAAAAAGGAAGCCCGGACTCTGGCTCCGCGCGCCTCGGCACTCGCGCGGTGACGCAGGATGGCAAGCTGCAGGAAGCAGCTCTATACCGCTGGGAGTCGCTTGCGCCCGGCAATAGGTTCGAAGGCTGCGCGATTCTCGAATCCGCGAAGAGCACCTACCTGGTGCTATCGGATTGGAGCGCGGAAATCGACGGTTACGGCAATGCTTCGTTAACCAGAAACGGTTAGACAGAAACGGCGAAAGCGACATCGACGACGCGAAACGAATCTGTAGGAGAGGCAAGCCACATGTCCGATGCGAGCGAAAGGCGCCTTCGAATCACCGAGTATCTCGATATTGACTTGGATCGAGAGCAATGGCTGTGCGAGCGCTGCGGGCGGGTTTTGGGCTCCGCGCGTGAAAGTTACAAGAAGGGCTGCCTGCTCTATGCTCGAGATCCGCGCGAGGTTCATCCGCCAATCGTCGAAGGTAATTTCAGTTTTGCGCCCGATCCGCTTTGGGTGCGCATCGTGGAGTTCTACTGTCCGGGCTGCGGCACGCAGATGGAAACCGAATACCTGCCCCCGGGGCATCCGATCACGCACGACATCGAAATCGATCTCGACGCATTGAAGAAGCGACTCGAGGCTGGTGAGTTGATTCTAAAGAATCGGCGGATCGCAGCCTCATGAATTCCATCGACATCGACGTGGGCGGCACCTTCACCGATTTGGTCCTGGCCTTCGAAGGTCAGACCGTGATTCGCAAAGTTCCTACTACGCCGTACGATCTGTCGGTTTGCTTCACCAACGTCATCGAGGAAGGCGCGCAAGCGCTTGGCATGTCGATGGAAAAGCTGTTGCCGGACGTGGACATGCTGCGCTATTCCACGACCATCGCCCTCAATCGCCTGCTGGAGCGAAAAGGTCCGCGGCTGGGGCTGATCACAACCGAAGGCCATGAAGATACGACCCTGCTGGGCCGCGGCGCGCAATGGATTGACGGCACCCGCGTCCAGGAACGGCGCAACCTGAGCATTCAGGCAAAACCACACCCACTGATTCCGCGCGAGATGATCGTCGGAGTGAAGGAGCGCGTCGATTCCAGCGGACGAGTGATTCGTCCGCTCGACGAGAACGATGTGCGCGAGAAAGTTCGTTATCTGGTGAGCCGGGGAGCACGCGCCTTCGTCGTTTCGCTGTTGTGGGGATTTCTGAATCCGATTCATGAGCGCAAGGTGAAGGAAATCATTCGCAGTGAATACCAGGAGTTTCACATCGGCTCTATGCCGGTCGTGCTGGCCGGCCAGGTCTCCGGCAAATTGGGAGAGTATGAGCGGACGATGGCGGCCATTCTCGACGCCTATCTGCAACGCTCGATGCAAATCGAGCTTTCGACTTGCTGGGACAAACTGCGCGACCGCGGCTACAAGCGTTCGCTGTCGATGATTCAGAGTTCCGGCGGCATCGCAGAGGTCTTTAAGACGGCCGCCAGCCGTACCTTCAACAGCGGGCCGGTCAGCGGATTAATGGGCGCCCACCATGTGGCCAAATTGCTCGGGGTGCAAAACGTCGTAATGGCCGACATGGGAGGCACCAGCTTTGACGTTGGACTGGTGGTGAAAGACAGCGTCCGCAGCTATGATTTTCGCCCCATCATCGATCGCTGGATGGTTGGCATCACCATGATCAAGACGCTGTCGATCGGGGCGGGCGGCGGATCGATCGCGGGGCTGAATAAGTTGCTCAATAGCCAACTGCAAGTTGGCCCGCGCAGCGCAGGCTCCATGCCGGGGCCGGTGTGCTTTAACCGGGGCGGAACTGAACCGACCGTCACCGATGCCGACGTCGTCCTAGGCTACATCAATCCCGCTTACTACTACGGTGGAAAGCTTGCGCTCAACAAAGACAAAGCGGTGCAATCGGTGCGCGATAAGATCGCCAAGCCGCTGGGCCTGAGCGTGGAGGAAGGCGCCGCCATCATCCGTCGAATCGTCGATGAAAACATGTCATCGGCGATCATGAAAGAAGTCCATCTCCGCGGCTACAGTCCCGAAGAGTTTATTCTCTTTGCCGCGGGAGGAGCGGGGCCGACGCATGTCGAGGGCTTCCGCGCCGATATTCCGAAGGCGGTGATCTTTCCGTTCTCGCCGGTGTTCTGCGCGTGGGGATCCTCCACCATGGACATCATGCATGTCTATGAACACTCCAAGAAGCTTACCCTCATGGAGCCGGGAAGCCACCAGCTCACGAATGAGTTTGAACACTTCAACCGCGCTGTAAACCAACTGATGGAAAGCGCGAAGACCGATCTCGCGGGCGAGGGCCTGGATCCGAACGCGGCCACATTTGTGCTGGAGCTGGACATGCTCTACGGAGGCCAGTTTCACGTGAAACGGACGCTTTCGCCGCGCCTCTTCATTCATTCCGCCGAGGACGTGACCGCGATCTGCGACGCCTTCAACAAAGAGTTCAGCGAAGCGTTCAGTCCGTTCGTGGTGAATCCCGACGGAGGAATTTTTCTCGACACGTTCGTGCTGAAGGCCATCGTGCCAACGGTGAAATCGACCCTGCCAAAGTTACCGATGGAAGGTCATAGCCCGGAGGGCGCCGGCAAAGGCTGGCGTCCGGTGTATTGGCCGGCGAAAGGCGACTTCCTGAGCACTCCGATTTATTCCTTCGAACAACTGCGGCCGGGCAACATGCTGGCAGGGCCGGCGGTAGTGGAAGGCGAGTACACGACCCTGGTCGTTCCCGAGCCGCTGCGCTTTTCCATCGACGAGCACGGGCTGGGAATATTGGAATAAGGAAAGCAGGACTATGCCGATACCAACCTTGGCGGAAAAAATGCAATGGCTGAAGCCGGCGCCCGCCACCGACTACGAGAACAAATGTGTCGAGACGGTCCAGCACGGCAGCTACGAGATCGGCGTGCAGATCACGAACGACATACTCGACGAGGCGATGGAAGTCTTCGTGCGCTCTTCGCGCAGCTATTTCGGCGTGTCAGGCGATTCCATGGTGGCCATCTTTACGGCGGGCGGCGACCTCATCAACGCGTCCTGCGGGACTTATCTTCACGCTATCATTCAGCCCATCATTATCAAATTCATTCTGAAATATTATTCGGCGAACCCCGGCATTCACGACGGCGACATTTTTTACACCAACGATGCCCTCTACGGTGGCATTCACAATCCTGATCAGGTGGCGATTATGCCCGTGTTTTATAAAGGCACATTGATCGCCTGGTCTACGGCCGCGTTGCACACCACGGAAACCGGCGCCATTGAACCCGGAGGCATGCCGGTCAGCGCCAAGTCCCGCTTCGAAGAAGGCTTGAACATGCCGCCGATCAAGATCGGCGAAAACTTCGAATTGCGCAACGATTTTCTGGAGTTCTATTCGGTCTATGGATTGCGCGCGCCCGCCATGTTTATCTCCGATCTGCGCGCCCGTTGTACGACAGCCGATCGAGTGCGGGTTCGCCTGCTGGAGCAAATCGAAAAGCGCGGCGTGAGATTTATCGTCGGCCTGATGCGGAAGATGCTCGAAGTGGCCGAAGCCGGCGCCTATCAGAGAGTGAAGTCTCTGCCCGACGGCAAATTTCGCAGCGTTGTATTTAACGATGCCATCGGCTGGACCCCTGCGCTGGTCCGCGCCTGCTTTCTCACGCTTACCAAGAAGGGAGACCGGCTCACTTTCGACTTCGAAGGCACTTCGCCGGAGAATCCCTCTTCTTACAACGTGCACACCCAGGCCGTGGTGGGGCACATCGCCAATTTCATGTACGAGTATTTTTTCCACGACCTGCCGATTTGCAGTTCGACCTTTGCGCCCATCGATTTTGTTTTTCCGGAAGGCATCATTCTGAATCCCGACAAGCTCGCCGCCACAAGTTGTTGCGTGTATATCGGCATGCAGGCACGGTGCGCCACGCACAACTGTTTCGCCAAGATGATGTATGCGACCAGCCTGTGGACGCAGGTCGCCTCCGCGCCGGGCAGCCAGCACACGGCGCAGATTTGCGCCGGACATTCGCAATGGAACCTGGCCGTCTCCGACATACTCTCGTTTTCCCTCAACACCCAGGGGCAGGGAGGACGCGCCTCCACAGATGGCATGGATGCCTACGGCTTCGCCTGGTGCGCCTTTGGACGAGCGCCGGATTGCGAGCAGGTGGAAGGCGAATTGCCCATCACGGTCACGCTCTCGCAGCACTGGAAAGATTCTTCGGGACCGGGCCTGCACCGCGGCGGCTCAGGCGCGGTGCAGCAATGGATGGTCCACAAAGTGCCCCATCTGTTGTCGCTGTGCATGGGGAACGGCAGCAAAGTTCCGCTGGGCCAGCCGCTTTTCGGGGGCTACGCGTCGGCGCCGATTCCGGGCATCAGCGTCCGTCACGCCGACTTGCTGGAGCGTATGAAGGAGGGCGATCCGAAACTCACGCTCGAACATCGCGAACTCTTCGAAGATCAATCCATTGGCGGCGACTGGACGTTTGAGTTGATCGCCCGCACGCCCAAAATGTATATGGAAGGCGATTTGCTGTTCGGGTTCAGCGGAGGCGGTCCCGGCTACGGCGATCCGCTGGAGCGGAAAGCCGAAGACGTGGTGGAAGATCTCAAGAAGAAGATTGTTTCGGAGTGGACCGCGAGCAAAGTCTATAAAGTCGCGCTGAGCTCCGAAGGACGGAAGTTGGACGCCGCGCGTACCCAAGAACTCAGAAACGCGGAACGCAAAGCCCGCTTGGCGCGAGGCCAGAGTTACGACGACTTCATGGCGGAGTGGACAAAGCTTTCGCCGCCGCACGATATCTTGCAGTATTACGGAACCTGGCCCGACGCGAAATCCACGGGACCGGTGTTTCGTCCATAGGAGCGAGTGGAACGGTGGTGGATTCGGCGACGCCGCGAGCCATGATCCGTGCGATGGTGCAGGGGGCACGCCTGCCTCGACCGTTGCTGCTGCCCATCGTCTTCTCTCTGGGTGCTCGTTTGGAGAATGTGCCACTGCGGGCGTTCCTCTCCAACCCGACTAAGATTGCGGGCGCTCTGCGGCAGCTCCGCGGCGCGCTGGCGCTAGACGGCGTGATTTGCTACTTCGATCCATATCTCGAAGTGGAGGCCCTGGGTGGCGAAGTCCAATGGCATGCAGACGGTGCAAGCCGCACTCTGCGAGCCGGGTCAACCGGTTTCGATACGCTGCGCGAGCGCTGGCCATCTCCCGGCGAGATTGGACAGCTCGGACGCGTGTCTGTGGCTGGCGAAGTCGTGCGCCGTCTCAAGGTGATGCTGCCGGGCGAACCAGCCTTGGCGGTCTCTGTGAGCGGTCCCCGCGCTGTGGTGGCGCAGCTTACGGGGAAAGCGCCGGGTGGGGAATCCGTTTCTGAGGAAGCCATGGAGTTCGCCGCCGAAGCCGCGGTCGCATTGTGCAAGAGCTTTCTGGATGCCGGCGCAAATGTAATTTTTCTGCGCGAGGAGGTTGGAGCGATTCAAGATTGGCAACGGTGGGCCGACTCATTGAATCCGATTGTAAATGTAATCCGTTTCTATGAGGCGCTGCCGGTTCTGCTGCCCGCGAATCCGTCGGGCGGCCCTGTACCGATCGCCGCGAGCGAAGCTTGTGAAGGGCTGATTTGCCCAGGAATGATCGATCTGTCGGCGGCAGCGCTCTCGCCACAGATTGCGGCGTCGTACTCGGCGTATCTGCCAATCCAAGAACTGCTTTCGCCGGGGGCAAACGATGCCCCTCTGATTAGGTTCCTGCAAACGCCGCCACCGGACCTTGGCCTTAGTTTATTGACTACGCAGAACGATACTGCCGCAGACACGGACATAAAACGGCTGGCGAGCTTGTTTAAGAGCCTGCAAGGCGGATCGCGAACCCTCGCGTGAAATATCGCCAGGAAGAGAGCACAGGGCCTTTCCGCGACTTCGTCCTGCACCGTGCCGGAAGTCTTAGTCAACAGCTTTGCCTGTTCGGAATGATGAACTGGCTCCCCACTAGGTATAAGCCGAGGGTCGACGGGGGAGCCGAGCTCATGGCTCGGGAAATTGGGGATGTTTTTCTTCGGGCTTTTACGCGACGCGCTGGGCGGCTTGAAAAACTGCGGGATGGCGCCAGAGGTCCCACCTCATGCGCTGAAGAGCGGATGTAGTTTCGGCGGCTTAAGGGCAGGAGGAAAAGCTCGGTTCCTTCTCATTCGTGAAAAATCAAGATTTGCCGAGGCCTTGAGTTCGTGTCCTTTTTAGCTCGTGGAGAAGCGAGAGCTTCGGGAGGATGTTGGAACTCGTGCCCAGAGATCGCCGTCAGGCGATCAACTCTTCGGGTTGTCCATGGGAAGGCCGACGTAATTCTCTGCCAGGGTTTTGGCGGCTGCAATCGAGCTGGTTACGTAGTCGAGTTCGGCGAGTTGGCGGCGGCGATCAAAAGGATTTTCGCCCGGGAAACGGTGGAGTATTGAGGTCATCCACCAGGAGAAGCGCTGCACTTTCCAAACCCGCCGCAAGCAGGTGTCGGAGTATTGATCAAGGAGAGATTTACTGCGGGTTTTGTAGAAACGGGTCAGCGCCCGCGCCAAAACGCGGACATCGGCGACGGCGAGATTCAGACCCTTGGCTCCGGTCGGGGGCACGATATGGGCCGAGTCTCCCGCTAGAAAAAGCCTGCCGTACTGCATGGGTTCGACGACGAAGCTGCGCATCCCGGTTACGCCTTTTTGCAGGATTGGCCCCTCTGTGAGCGTCCAGCCGTCAGACGCCAAACGAGTCTGAAGCTCCGACCAGATGCGCTCATCGCTCCAGGAATCAATGTCTTCCTCTGGATCGCATTGCACGTAGAGCCGCCCGATGTGGGGCGTTCTCATGCTGTGCAGGGCGAAGCCGCGATCGTGATAGGCGTAGATGAGTTCTTCGGTGGAGGGAGGCGCCTCGGCCAGGATGCCGAGCCATCCGAAGGGATACACCCGGTCATACTCCGTGAGCACTCCTGCGGGAATGCTGGGGCGGCAGATGCCATGGAAGCCGTCGCAGCCGGCTATAAAGTCGCAGCTGAGTTCATGGTCGGCGCCGTCTTTTCGATACCGGATCTTCGCCAGAGCGCTGTCGAGGTCGTGGACGCTGACGTCTTCGACCTCGAAAAAGACCTGGCCGCCGGTGGCGATGCGGGCATTGGTCAGATCTTTTACAACTTCGTGCTGGGCGTAAATCGTGATCGATTGTCCGTTGGTGAGTTCCTGAAAATCGATGCGGTGACCCTGGCCTCCGAAACGCAACTCGACGCCATAGTGGATCAAGCCTTCGGCTCGCATCCGGTCGCCAACCCCCATTTCGGTCAGCAGGTCGGCGGTGCCTTGCTCGAGCACGCCGGCTCGAACCCGCTCCTCGACATATTGCCGGCTGCGGTTCTCGACTACAACGGAGTCGATGCCCTGCAAATATAAAAGGTGAGAGAGCACCAGACCCGCTGGGCCTGCGCCGACGATCCCGACCTGCGTGCGCTCCGAAATCGGCACTGGACTGGACATCCCATAGGTTGCCGGAAGATCGCTTGCACCGGCTATTTTACCTGCAGCGATTCGATGTAATGGTTCAGATTGGCAACTCGTAGCTGTAGTTCCCCTTCATGTCCTCCACTCATACGCCAGAAGGCGGAGCCCCACACCGGCATCTCCTTGTTGCCGTGGGCGGCGAGGTCGGTCTGGCCCCCCGGTCACCTCAATCGCCGGATATCTGCCGGCGTTGTTCTTGGCCAAACGGACGCCACGGACCAAACGCTTAGAACGTAAACTTCGCGGAAAACTGAAGCTGCCGCGGGTTGAACATGGTTCGTGGTGTACCAAACAAGGGGCTCGGAAACGGAGCATGCGCAAAGCTCGCGTAGGCGCCCGTATAAGCCGGACAGGTTACCTGGCCCCTCTGAATGGCGAGCGAGGTGGCGTCGTTATAGTGCTGCGGCACCGGGCCGTTAAGGGCTGTAGTGCCGCCGCAGAAGTCGGCCGTTCCACCTCCGTAAACGGAAGTCACCTCGTTAATGTTTTGCCGGTTAAATACATCGAAAGCATCGGCGGCCAGCAACACCCCCACGTGCTCATTAAACTTGATGGCACGCGAGAGGCGGAGATCGAAATTATAAAAATGATCGCCCCGATAGGCGTTCCGGGGAGACCAACCCACGCGGTCGGTGACGGGATTGGTGTCGCCATTCACGTCGTTGCCCACAAACATCGAAAACGGGCGCGGAGTCTGCAACTCACTTATCATGCTGAACTCGAAATCCCGCAGGAAGCTGTCCTTGGGGGTGTCGGCGGTGAAATTTCCCACAAAGCGATGGCGAACGTCCTGCACCGAGTCCGCACGTTCTAAATTACGGCCGTAAAGATCTTGCGGGGTACTGACGAAGGTGGTGAAGGTGCCATCGTCCTGCGTGTGCGAGTAGGTGTAGTTGGCGTTGAAGCGGAAATACTGCCCGAAGCGATCGGATACCGCGATCGTGCCGGCGTTATATTCCGCGTTCCCGCTCCCATCCAGGTAGTACATCAGGCCTGCGTTGTTATACTGCGCTCCGCTGAATGCCGCTTTGCCATCGGGCATTACGTTGTTTGGAAAGGGGCCGGTGGGGGTAATTGGCGGCCCTGGCGTCGTGTCGGCTGCAAAGCAAGTAGTGGCACTGTTGGAAAGTCCTGCGGATGGGCAGACGTTCAGGTTCTCCGGCCGGATCTGCTTGTGCGCGCGGAGGAACAAGTAGCCGAAACTCAGGATGAATCCCTTGCCGAACTGCTCGTCAATTTGCAGGCTGGCCTGCTCAGAGTAGGCGTACCGCATATTGCGGTCGATACCGCCGCCGCTGTTGGTGACGAACGTCCCTCCGGGGAAAGCTGGATTTTGTCCAGGGCCGGGGCCGGTGCTGAAGTTGGGAGGAGTCTGCCCCGTAGTGACCAGCGTTGCCGCCGCTTGCCAAGGTGTGGGCACGGCGGAACCATCCGGGTAGGGCAGTGGTGCGAAACCGTTCAGCGGGTTGGGTGCGTCAAAGCTGAGCTGGTTCAAGACCCAGGGCGCCGCAGAGTTGCCTTGTCTTACCCAGGGTTGCGGGGCGTTCGGAATCACCACCTCGCGCTGCGGATAGGTAACGAAGAAGAACGTCATGTTGTAATGGTCATCGAAAATTCCATAGCCAGTGCGGATCACCGTGCGCTTGTTCGGAGAATAGGCAAGGCCGATGCGGGGCTGAAAGCCGCGATGGTCGGGATTGACGACCTGCCCCAAGCCGGTCTCGACGTCCCATCGCAAGCCGTAGTTCAAGGTAAACTTCGGGCTGACCCGCCATTGGTCCTGCACGAACCATCCGAAATAATTGTGGTTGAGCTTGACGTAGTAATCCTGAGGATCGACGTACGCATTCTGCCAGGTCGTGGGGATCGGCGGTGGCAGGCTGCCTTGCACGATGGGGCCGTTGCCCACCGGAGCGCCCCAAAACACGATGGGAACGCCGTTGAGAGGATCGTTGGGGTTGGGGCCGGGTCCCGTTGCCGGAGCCGTTCCTGTGGGGCATGGTGCGCCGGGCGCCGCGGGAACGTCGGCAGTTGCATTGACGAAATTGGCAAAATCCACCAGGCAGTTGTCGCCCGGCAAAATAATTCGCATGGGGGTAAAGCCGGGCCAGATTACGAAGTTCTGAATAAAGTTGGTGTCGACACCAACCTTCCAATAGTGAGTGCCCTTGACCCATGCCAGGCTGTCGGAAATCTGTTGTCGGTTTTCATCGGTGGCATCGAAGGTGCCGAAGTTGTGGCCGAACGAAAGCTCGTTGGGCAAATCAAGGTTCGGCTGGCCGGTTACAGCTGGGAAATTGTAGTGTCGCCTCGCATACTGGACGAGAAACGTATTCACGAGGTTGGGCTTGACGAGAGAATTCAGGGTGCCGACCAGGGACTGATCGCGCAAGAAGGTGTTGTGCCCGTCGCTCGGCACGCCGATGCCGCCGCCGTCGAGGGTATCGCCCACGAGCACGTTCAGGTCGCGGGCGTCGACGATCCCATAGTGAATGGTGAGGCGGTTGTTGGGGCTGAGCTGCTGATCGAAGCGCGCGAATCCGTTGTCGTTGTCGAGCGTCTTGAGCGTGCTGAGATTTTCCGGAGGCAGGCCCAAAGCTACTTTGGCGGCGTCGAATATGCTCAGATTGCCGATCAGTGTGGCGGGATACGTAGGCGATTCACCCAGCCGCTGACCTTCGTAATTGGCGAAGAAGAACGTCCGGTCTTTCCGGATAGGGCCGCCGAGAGTAGCTCCGAATTGCCCCCGGCGATATTGATCGTATTGGTCGGTTTGCAGCAGCGACTTCGAGTCCCAAGCCTTGTTGCCGAGATAGCCGTATACGGAGCCATGCAAGTCGTTGGTGCCCGACTTGGTGACTACATTGACGATCCCGCCCAGCGCCCGACCATACTCCGCGCCAAAGCTGTTATTGACGACGCGAAATTCGCTGACCGCTTCTTGCGACGGAGTAGCGCGCTGCGAGCCCGTGGCTTCGTTGATGTAGTCGGCGCCGTCGACCGTAACCGCATTGCTCAGGTCGCGCATGCCGCCGAAGGAGATGCGTGTCACTTCGGGCTCGGTAAAGGTGGACTGGATGCTGGTTCTGCCGGTGGCGACGCCGGGCGTTAGCAGCGCGAAATCGACGAATTGCCGGCCATTGACCGGAAGCGATTGAATCTCGGACGTGCCAATCACCTGACTGATTTCGGTGCGGCTAGTTTCGACTGGCGGCGCCTCGGTGGTCACCGTCACCGTCTCGCCGACGGCCGCGACCTTCAGCGATTCGTCAAGGGTCGCGGTTTGCCCGACGGTCAAGATAAGCCCGGTTTGCACAGACTTGGCGAAGCCGGCCGCCACCACGGTGACTTCATACACGCCGGGCAGCAGGTTGGGGACGACATAGAATCCATGCCCATTGGAGGAAGCAGTGTAGGTGCGGTTGGTTGACTGATCACGCAGAGTGATCGATGCTCCCGCGATCACCTGCCCGCTCGGATCGAGGATCGTTCCACTCAGTTGAGCGTAGCTGACGGTCGCCTGACCGAATGCACCGGGCGCCACAAGAGTCGTTACCGCAACCATCCACACAGCCAGAATCAGACGACGTAGTCTCATTGGCTTCTGCTCCTTCGAAGTTGCCACCGTCAATGTAGCGATTTTTCGATGAATGTGGATCTGATAACTTCAGCGCTGCCGACCCCCCCGCGTGTTTCCCGCCTGCACGGACTGCGAGGAATTGCGCCGGCGCGGCAAAAATCACGTTCTCTCGCGCGGAGCGCACTTTGCCCCCGCTTGCGGCGTAGGATCGTTCGAAAGCGAAAAGGTGTCCAATACATATTTAGTAAACATCTGATACCTCTTGGGTATTAGCGGGAAAGAGGTATAGAATCTGCGCCGTGGAATTGCGTCACGTCCGTTACTTCATCGCTGTCGCCGAGCATCTGAACTTCCACAAAGCCGCATTGCATCTCCACGTGGCGCAACCGCCGTTGAGCCGGCAGATCCGGCAGTTGGAGGAATTTTTGGGGGTTACCCTTCTGGTTCGCGACAAGCGCAAAGTCGAACTTACCGAGGCGGGCCACGTTTTTCTGGAGGAGGCACGAAAACTGATTCTGCAAACCGGTCGTGCCGCTGCCGCCGCTCGTCATGCGCAGAAAGGTGAATCGGGAACCGTTCGCATCGGCATCGCCTCCGGGTTGGGAGGCGCTGTCAGCAAGGTCGTGTTTGAACATCGCCGCCGTTTCCCGGTCATCGAAATCGTATGCCGCGACCTCTTCTCCAACTTTCAGAACGAAGCTCTGCGCAAGCACGAAATCGATATCGGCTTCCTGCGCCCGCCCGTCGATCAGGTGAACCTGCACTGTGAACTTCTGTACGAAGAGGAATTTGTCGTCATCCTACCCAAGACGCATCGCCTGGCGAAACGGCGCTCCTTGCGATTAAAGGACATTGCCGATGAACCGCTGATTGTTTTCGACCGTAGTTTTTCGAGCGGTCTGTACGACAAGATCATGGGCCTGTTCAACCGGCAGGGCTTCACGCCCCATCTGATCGTGAGCCATGTGGAGGCCCATGAAGAGGCGGGCGCCATCATGGTGGCATCCGGCAAAGCGATCTTCGTGGGCGCAGGCGCGATCGTCAATCGATCCGTCTCCGGCCTGGATCTGGTGTCGGTGCATCTGAACGAAGTCGAGGCCAAAATCGAAGTCTATGCGGCGTGGCGTAAAGGCGAAGACTCGCCCATCGTCCTGGCCGTGCTGGAGTCGGTGAATCGGGCACTGAATCCCCCAGGGCACCCGAAGAGTGCCTAGGGAAGATCCGGAGTTGACCTCAGGAATTCCCTTTTTCAGTTGCGGGCTGGCGCTGGCAACTGCAAAAACTGCGTTTTATCCCCGTGCCGGTTCGCGCACAAACAGGGCGGCTAGAAACAGCACTGCGCTACCGCCCGCGGCAAGCCACATGGTCAAGGCGAGACCATGTTTTTCTGCCAAGGTGCCGGCCAGCAGAGGGGCTCCAGTGGCGCCCATAATCTCACCCGCCAGCGTGGTCAGGCCGATGGAGGTGGCCCGGAATTGCGCCGGGACACTCTCCGTCGGAACCAGCACCATGACCAGACTCGCAATGCCTTGGCCGGTATTGGCCGCGAAAACAATGGCCGCCAGCAAGAGTGGATACGCATACAACGCGGGGACCAGAAAAGCGAGCGGCACCAACGCGGAGGCCGCGGCCATCAGCAATAAGACAGGTTTCCTTCCCACTCGATCGGAAAGCGACGGCAGAAGAAATCCTAGAAAAAAGCTCCCCAACCCGCTCGCACCCAGCAGAAATCCGGCCGTCGTCGCGGGCTGATGCGCGACTTCGGTGATGTAGAGCGGCGCGAAGACATTCAATGCGAACAACCACGACATAAAACCTGTCGCTCCCAGGCAACACAGCCAGATGTTGCGATAGCGCAGGATGGAAACGTACTCGCGCAGAGCAGGTTTTCGGTGGGTTGCCGCTTGGCCGGCGGAGGGTTCTTTGACGAACCTCCAAATGAACAAGCCGGCCAGCAATCCGGGAATGCCCGCCACAAAAAAAGCCGAGCGCCAGCCCCAGCGGCTGGCTATTTGTGTCGTCAATACGGGGGCTGCCGCCAGTCCGACCAAAGCGGCGGCGCTCACGACCAAACCAATATTGCGTCCCCGCCGCGTGGCTGGCGACGACTCTTCGATCAGCGCGGTCATGATCGACCAGGTCGGACCTTCCGCAACGCCCATCAGAGCGCGGATCAATAACAGTTGGTGATAACTGTGCGCCAGACCCGATATCCACGACAAAGCGGAGAAAGCCAACACTGCGGGAATCAGCACCGGCCTTCGGCCGACGCGGTCCGAGAGCGCCCCGAACAAAAATGTCGATGCCGCCCAGGCAATGGCCAGAACCGAAGCCAGCGTGCCGATCTGCTCGCGGTTGAGATGAAATTCAGGCGCAAAGTACGGGGCCAGATAAAGTTGCGACATGCGGTCGAGGAAGACCGTTCCCCAGGTGAAAAATAAAATCGCGACCAGCGTGTTTTCATAGCGCCTGCTGGAGCCGGCGTTTGCGTTCATGGGGCGGCATGATAGCAGAGAAGGTTCCCGGTTCCGAGTTTTGAAAGATAGTTCCGGTTTGGCCAGAACTGAGACCAGGAACTGCCCGCGCATTAATTCCTCGGCAGAACCCGATCGTTCTTGCTAGTCTGCTTCGTATGAAATCGCAAAGTGTGAAATTCCTTTTTACTTTGATCGTTGTCGGCTGCATCGCAGGGATGATTTGGTCACAAGAGCTCGCGCAGAAGTTTACCCAAGATCACGTCATCGGCACACTGGATGTGGTGGCAACCTTCAATGGCCCCATGCCGACCGGCGTGACCGTCGCCGACAACGGGCGCATCTTCGTTAACTTCCCCAAATGGGGTGACAACGTCGAATACACCGTCGGCGAGGTGAAGGACGGAAAGACCCTGCCCTATCCCAACGCGGAGATCAATCGTTATGCCGAGGGCGACAATCCCGCCGACAAGCTCGTCTCCGTGCAGAGTGTAGTTGTCGATGCAACGGGCCATCGGCTCTGGATTCTCGATACTGGCAGCCTGGGATTCGGTCCGGTCAAGCCGGGAGGCGGAAAACTCATCGCCGTCGATCTCAACACAAATCAAGTTACGAAGAAAATAGTCTTTCCGCCTGACGTTGCCCTGGTTACGACGTACCTGAACGACGTGCGCTTCGATTTGCCTCGCGGCGCCGAGGGCATGGCCTTCATCACCGACTCTTCCACGCCCGGCCCGAACGCTCTCATTGTAGTCGACCTGGCCACCGGAGAAAGCTGGCGTCGCCTCAACAATCATGTCTCCACCCGGCCCGACCCGGCCTTCGTTCCGGTCGTGGAGGGAGAAATTCTTCAGATGCGTTTGCCGGGACAACCGCCGTCGAAGTTTGCGGTTGGTTCCGACGGCATCGCCATCAGCCCCGATGGAAAGACCCTGTTCTACTGCCCGCTCACCAGCCGGCATTTATACAGCGTCAGCATCGACGCGCTCGCGGATCGAAACCAGACGGAGGCGGAGGTGGCAGCGACGGTGAAAGATCTCGGCGAGAAAGGCGGCGCCGGCGACGGACTAGAATCGGACGCCGAAGGGCGCGTCTATCTCAGCGACTACGAGCATGATGCCGTGCGGCGTCGAA
>Ga0302324_100007479_pt1 | contig 23220 bp, 21 predicted proteins | sample Palsa_T0_1_FD_201949 | JGI IMG/M metagenome (GOLD analysis project Ga0302324, IMG submission 201949) | Peat permafrost microbial communities from Stordalen Mire near Abisko, Sweden - Palsa_T0_1 | ecosystem: Environmental > Terrestrial > Soil > Palsa > Peat permafrost | place: Sweden: Abisko...
GCTCACCTCTGGAACTGCTCGAGTGCATCAAGGTGAGAAGCGCGCGTAAGCGGGGTCCGCGAAAAGGCATGCAGCGCCTGCCTCAGGGCGCAGAGCTCGCTGTCGCGTCCTAGGGCCAAAGTTCGCCCACCGGCGTTCAGCACAGGCTGTTGGTCTCGCAATGGGACCAACAGCTCACTAGGAAAGCTCGCTCTTGACTGCGGGGTATACTGGCAGGCATACTCCGCAGCGATAGCATTTGCGGAAATGACTCTGCCTTCTTGAATCTCTTGCAAGGTCAACCTACCCCCTGTCTCGTTGACCTTCTGTCATCGGCTTCGGCCCTCGGATATATTTCCAAAAGTGCAGATGGCCCAGCGGGATTCCTACATGCCTCGCCCGCGGAAGCAGGGTTTTTATGGATCTTGTTCTTGCTCGCCTTTTCTTTGTGGCCTTGTTGTCGGGGGTCTGTTATTTTCTTCATCCGTTTGGCCTCAATGGCCCGGTGGGCGCGCTGGCTGGAGCCGGAGCCGCCGGCGCAGTAATTGTGTTCGAACTCCGGGTGCGGGCTCTCAGCCTTAAGCGGCTCATCGGCGCGGTTGTGGGCAGCGTGCTCGGCATCTTTGGCGCGGCACTTTTTTGCCTGGTGCTGCGCTCCGCTCCACTCACCAGTTCGACCTCGGCCGTCCTGCAGATTTTCGTGCTGCTGCTCATGACTTATGTCGGTCTGCTCGTGGGCGCCAGTAAAGGCGAGCTGCTGAATCCGGCCGCGCTGGGCATAGTGTTTAGCGGAGAGCGCCCGACCAGGCGCACCGCCAAGGTGCTCGACACCAGCGTGATTATCGACGGGCGCATCGCCGACATTGCCGAGGCGGGATTCGTTGAGGGCCTGATGGTGATTCCGGAGTTCGTCTTGCGCGAGCTACAGATCGTCGCCGACTCCACCGATGGCTCGAAGCGCCAGCGCGGCCGCCGCGGCCTCGATATGCTGCAGCGGATGCAATCCAGTTGCGGCATTCAAGTCCAGATTGTTCCCGATGACTTCCCATCGATCCGCGAGGTAGACCTCAAACTTCTTGAATTGGCGAAGAAATGGGAAGCCAAGGTCGTGACCAACGATTTCAATCTGAACAAAGTCGCGCACCTGCATCATGTCGAGGTCCTGAACATCAACGATCTCGCCAATGCGCTCAAGCCCGTGGTGCTCCCTGGTGAACGCATGACCGTGCTCATCCTGAAAGAGGGCAAGGAATACAACCAGGGCGTGGGCTATCTCGATGACGGCACAATGGTGGTCGTCGACCATGCCCGCAAGATGATCGGCAAGCCGGTCGATATCTCTGTCACCAGCGTTTTGCAAACTGCAAGCGGCAAGATGATCTTCGGCAAGATGGACGAGAACGGAAAACCGTTTGAGCCCATCAAGCCCGGCCCCGTCGAGATTGCTCGCTAGCAAGACTGAGGAACTGATCCCGAACCCGCTCGGAATGGCCCCAGCACGCCTTTTTTTGGCTGCATGGAGCCGGAGATTCGCAAGAACTCCTTTGGAATCGAAGAGAGATTACCATCGAGCTTACTGAAGTTTGCCATCAACGTTATTGTAAAATTCGGTTAAGAAATAGAAGATATACGGAACGTCAATTGCTGCACGCGCTAGCAAGACATCCCCCCCTTGCGCTCATTGACTCTGTTGAGAAGGGTGCGCAATTTGCTCATAGATGCATTTTTCTGCCTAGTCCATTCTTTTGCCGGCTCTCGATTCGCATTCCGTCGTGAACGTAAATCGCTTCGAATTCCGTTCGCCATCGGGCTGCTTTCCGTCCTCTGCGCACTCGCCGGTTGCAGCGGTACGTCCTTGACGCCTTCCGGCACGCTGGCCATCACGACTTCCTCACTGCCGAACGGCCAGGTCGGAACCGCCTATAGCGCCACGCTCGGAGCCACGGGCGGCACAGCGCCCTACACGTGGTCCCTGCCCAGCGGCACGCTGCCGGCCGGACTTACATTGAAAGCATCCACGGGCGCGATCAGCGGCACGCCCACAGCGGCCGTCAGTGCCAGTGCCCTCACGTTCACGGTCTCCGACTCGAGCAGCCCCGCACTGAGCAAATCGGTGAGCCTGAGCTTGACAATCTCTTCCGCTGCTCCCGCAACGCTAAGCATCACCACCTCATCGCTCCCGAGCGGCCAGGCTGGCGCGAGCTACAGCGCAACCCTCGTCGCCACAGGGGGAACTGCGCCGTACACCTGGTCCCTGACCAGCGGCACGCTCCCGACCGGTCTCACGCTGAACACTTCCGCGGGCACGATCATAGGCATTCCGACTGCAACCTCCAGCGCGATGGCACTCACGTTCACAGTCACCGACTCAGGGAATCCAGCTCAAAGCAAATCGGCGAGCCTGACGCTGACCATCTCTTCGTCTGTCCCCCAAACTCTTTCCATCACCACCTCTTCGCTGACCAACGGCCAGGCGGGAATCGCGTACGCCGCGACTCTGACGGCCACCGGAGGTACAACGCCTTACACCTGGACTCTCACCAGCGGCACATTGCCCACCCCTCTTGTGCTGAACGCCTCGACCGGCGCAATCACCGGCACGCCCACAGCAGCCGCCAGCGCTGTGCCTCTCACATTCACTGTCAGCGACTCCAGCCTTCCGGTTCAGACCAAATCCATCAACCTCGCGTTGACGATTTCCTCTTCCACTGGCATTTATGTTTCGGTTTCACCGCAAAACGCGGGCATAACCATCACGCAAACCCTTTCACTGACTCCGACCACGACCGATAGCGCCGGCGTGAATTGGTCTGTCAGCGGTTCAGGTTGCAGCGGTGCCGCATGCGGCACCTTCTCCGCCGCTACCAGCCTCACCGGGGTGGCCGTCACTTACACGGCGCCCAGCACCGCCGGGGTGTATTCCATCACAGCCAGCAGCGTCACGAATAACTCAATCACAGCCACAGCCACCATCGGCGTTACCGATCTCGGCGGCATGATCACCTATCATAACGATCTCTCCCGCGACGGCGCGAATACGCAGGAGTACGCCCTCAACACCTCGAACGTTACAACCTCCACTTTCGGCAAACTCTTCTCTTGCGCGGTCGATGAGTCCGTGTATGCCCAGCCCCTTTGGGTTCCAAATCTCACCGTCAATTCGGCGCCACACAACGTGGTTTTCGTTGCCACCCAGAACGACAGCCTCTACGCCCTTGACGCGGACAACAACACCTCACCTTGCACTCCGCTGTGGCATGTGAACCTGCTCGATTCGGCGCACGGCGGCGCTTCCGGAGAAACTGCTGTGCCGTCAGGACTCCCTGGCTACCTTGTTGGCGCGGGCGGAGGCGACATTCAGCCACTGGTCGGTGTCACCGGAACACCCGTAATCGATCCAACCACCAATACCCTGTACGTTGTTTCAAAATCCGTCATCGCCTCCGGGCCAACCTTTTTCCAGCGCCTGCACGCGATCGACCTCGCGACAGGAAATGAGAAATTCTCCGGGCCCGCCGGCATCGCCGCGACGTATCCCGGCAACGGCGACGGAAGTTCAGCGACGACGTTTGTTCCCCAGCAAGAGAATCAGCGCCCCGGGTTGGCCCTCGTCAACGGGATCGTGTACATCGCATGGGCATCACATGAAGACACAACGCCCTACTACGGCTGGGTCATGGGATACAACGCAAGCAACCTTAGCCAGACATACGTTTTCAATGACGATCCGAATGCCCCATCTTCTCCCATGGAAGGGGTCGCCGGATCTGGAGGCATTTGGATGAGCGGGGGTGCTCCCGCAGCCGACTCTTCCGGAAATCTTTATCTCATCACCGGAAATGGGAGCTTCGATAATACGACCGGCGACTACGGCGACTCATTCTTGCAGCTATCATCAGCCCTCACCGTCAACCAATATTTCACGCCGTCCGACCAGTTATTGGATAACCAGAACGATCGCGATTTTGGCGCAGGCGGCGCCGCCGTCCTGATTGATCTGCCGGCCAATGGCAGTAATCCGACGCATCTCGTAATTGGCGGCGGCAAAGATGGGGCTCTCTATCTACTCAACCGCGACAGCTTGGGGGGATACGGCGACTCAAATGCCTGGCAGGAATTGAATCTCAGCGGTAACGGCATCTTCGCCACCGGCGCGTTCTGGAACTCGACGCTCTATCTTTCGACGTCCCTGGGCCCGCTCCAGGCATTCTCCCTCAACCCTGGCACTGCCCACCTGACCGAATTGCCCAATGTCAGCCCTGAGACGTTTGCTAACTACGGCCCGACTGCCTCGGTATCTTCGACACCGAATGACAGCAGCGGCATCGTCTGGATTATCGATGCGGGACAGTTTTGCATTCCCACGTCGCCTGGGTGCGGCCCCGCCGTTCTGCGCGCCTACGACGCAACCAACCTCTCGACCGAGCTATGGAATAGCACGCAGGGCAACGGTAATACCGCCGGTAACGCAGTCAAATTCACCGTGCCCACAGTCGCGAACGGTAAAGTCTACGTGGGCACCAGGGGCAACAATACCGGCGGGGCGGACAACAGCACCTCGGCCCCCGGTGAACTCGACGTGTATGGACTGCTGCCCAATTGAATGGGTGAGCGCCAGCGACTACGGCTGCATCAGCATGCGACGCAGGCGCTGCTTCACACCCGGCCATTCTTTCGCGATGATCGAAAAGCGAGCTGAATCGCGCGCCGTGAAATCGGACGCCATGCGATGAGCGCGTAAGATGCCTTCCTTCACGCCACCGATGCGGGCAATCGCAACCTGCGAACGCAGGTTGCGTGCATCTGTGTGCAGGCAGACGCGGAGCACACCCCAGGTTTCAAAGGCATAACACAGCATCAGAAACTTGGCTTCGGTGTTGGCCGCGGTGCGAATGGCCGATTGCGTAAGCCAGGTATAGCCAATCTCGCAAACGTCAGGAAAGGTTCGGCCATGCCGATCATGGCCCGCCGGCCACGCCCAGGTCTCCAGATCGAAGAAGCGCGTCGACCCAATGACTGCGCCATCTTCAATGCGAATCGTCACAAACGGCAGTGCCTTTCCGGCGTCTCTCAAGGCCAGCGCGGCAGCGATGTAGTCAGAGGCCTCGGCGCTCGTTTGCGGAGCGGAAGTCCATCGGTACAGAGCCGGATCAACCGCTGCGGCTACAGCAAGTGCATCGGCGTGGCCGGACCGCATCGGCTCGAGACGCACGTGCTTGCCCAGCAGCACAACATCCGCTTTGATTGCTTCCTGCAAAATGAGTTCGCTCCGAACGCCGCAATGCGATTCCGATTCAGTTTAGCTGGAACCGGCTTCGGGGGCGTGAACGACTGGGGAGAGTTTATGATCGGTCAACTGGCTTATCTGAATAATCGGCTCTATGTCCGTGCAGATATGTATATCACGATTGATCCGGACTACATGCGGCAAAAAGTCTCTGCAACTGCCCGGCCGGTTCAAATGCGGTTCCGGACTAGTACTTCTGCACCTTGGGGTCGATCTCGTCACTCCATGCGAGAATTCCGCCTGCCACATTCGCGACTCGCGGATACCCGGACTGCTTCAGAAACTCCGCGATTCTTTGCGACCGGCCTCCGCTCTTGCAATGCACCACAACTTCGCGGTCGCGATCAATCTCGGCCAGGCGCTGCGGCACATCGTTTTGAGGGATTAGCTTTCCGCCAATCTGCGCAATCTGATATTCGTAAGGCTCGCGCACGTCAATCAGCTGCACGTCTTCACCCGCATCGATGCGCCGCTTCAGTTCCTTCACCGTGATCTGCGGGATGCCGTTCTTCAAATTTGCCTCCTGTGGGGCTTCAGGTACGATTCCGCAAAAATTCTGGTAATCGATCAGCTCAGTCACCGTGGGATGATCGCCGCACACCGGGCACTCAGGATTCTTGCGCAGCTTCAACTCGCGAAAGCGCATATTCAGCGCATCAACCAACAGCAGACGGCCAACCAACGGGCTGCCGTTGCCGAGTATCAGCTTGATGACTTCGGTGGCCTGAATGACTCCGACTAGCCCCGGGAGAATCCCCAGCACCCCACCTTCGGCGCAGCTGGGAACAAGCCCCGGCGGTGGCGGCTCGGGATAGAGACAGCGATAGCATGGGCCTTCCTCTGTGGCGAAAACGCTGGCCTGGCCTTCAAATCTGAAAATGGACCCGTACACGTTCGGCTTACCCAACAGTACGCAAGCATCATTCACCAGGTAGCGCGTAGGAAAATTATCGGTTCCATCCGCGACGATGTCGTAGTCCTTCAGAATCTCGAGCGCGTTGGCGCTGGACAACATCGTGTCGTGCTTTACGACTTTGAGTGACGGGTTCAGCGCGGTCAGCTTTTCCTCAGCCGAGTCGAGCTTCTTCCGCCCAATGTCCTTCGTTGAATGGATGATCTGGCGCTGCAGGTTGCTCGCATCCACTACGTCGAAATCCACGAGGCCGAGCGTACCAATGCCGGCGGCAGCCAGATAAAGAGCCAGCGGCGAACCCAAGCCGCCCGTGCCAACGCACAGCACCTTGGCGGCCTTTAGCTTTTGCTGCCCCTCCATGCCCACCTCGGGCAGAATCAGGTGGCGCGAATAGCGCGCAAGGTCGTCGGTCGTCAGCTCAGGCAGTTGAATGGGTTCGGTGATCGTAGGCATTGGGAATCCAGTAGTCAGTTCTCAGTTGTCAGTCGCCATCGGTCCGTTGCAGGTTCAGTCTTTGCGCCGAAGCGCGTCCGGCTGGGCGCCTAGCCCCCCGCGATTGAGGGGATGATCGAGAGCGTGTCGTTCTTCGTGACCGACGTGCCCTCTTTCGCGGGAAGATAGCGAACATCCTCGTCGTTCAGATACAGGTTAACAAAGGCGCGCAGTTTGCCCTCGCCCGTAAACAGGTGCTTACGCAGATCGGGATGGGCCTGCGTGAGGCCGTCAAGCGCCTCGGTAATGGTGGCCGCGTTCACTTCAACCGCATCCTGCCCGCCCGCAAACGGGCGCAACGGCGTCGGAATGAAAATCGTCATCAGTCTGGGACCTCGCCAGCTCTTTCTAAGATGACACAGCGGGCCCATTGGATGAAGGAAAGCGTGCGTCCGGTCGGAGATTGGCCCTGAGAACTGGGTCCCCTTATCCGCTTGAGAGCGCGCATTTGGGCGCTTCGGAGGGCAGGCAGGAACAGCCTGCGAAGAGTAAAGCGGCCCCGGGAATTGCCGGAGCCGCTTCAAGTGACGAACTAACTTGGATTCCGATTCTTATTGGTTCTTATTGCCCTGAGGGCTTTGGCGCAGCAGCCGGCTTAGCGGCGGCCTTGGCTGCGGCAGTTTCAGTGGCCTTGGGTTTCCAAAAGTCAGGGTCGCTCTTGATCCATGCCTCATCGGCATAGCTCTGCTTGGGATTGATGGAGAACAACTCGCTGCGCGAAGACTCCACGGTCTCGCCGTAAAGCTTGTCGAGCTTGTTCATCCCTTCCTCGCCGCCCAACGCTTCGGCAAATTTCGCGCTCTCCGCAAATCCCTGATCAATATCAGCCATCGACTTGTCCGCACTCAGAATGATGTACGTGCCATCCTCGGCGCCGTAAGCAACCTCGTAGGTCGCCCAGTGCGCACTGGTCCCACCTTTTTCATTGGCATCCTGCACCATCTTGGTCAATTCATGCCATTCCTTGCGGTGGCCAGGCTTGACGCGGAAGACGGAGACCTCGTAGTAGCGGGCATGGGAGATGTCAGCATGAGGGTGAAAGCTCAGCTTTTCATCATAGGTTGCAACCGCCTGGTCAAAATCCTGAAGCAGGTCGCCGTCGGCCATCAGATCATGGTCGATTTCCGCCGATAGCGACGGGCTCTTGTCGATAATCTTGTTGTCGGCTTCCCACGCAGCAAACGACGGATAACGCGTGATGAAAAGCGCTCTCGATTTGCCCGTCAGCGAGTTCAGGGCGACATAGTGGCCCTGCAACTTGGCGCGGTTCATTGTCGCCACAAAGGCCGCTTCGGTTTTATCGTGGGCCATACCGGCTCTACCCGGCTTGATAAATTCCCGGGCGATCTGAATGACTTTGGGTGGGGTAGCGGGTGCGGATGCATCTTGCGCCGCGGCCGCCAAGCTGCCGGCAGCGACGAGGGACAGTCCAAACAGAACTGGGCTGATCTTCATGGATAACCTCCTTGACGTGCTCAAAGATCACTTGCGTTGAGGGAGTGGAAGACGGGCAACCGCACGTGCTCTGGGGCGGGCCGATTATCTTGCCACAACGGGAATAAGTAAAGAGATTTCTGATCTGCTTGACATCAATTCGCTCTGCATTCACTCGGAAAGCAAGAAGCCGACCTTTCATTGGCAACTACGAGAAAGGAAGTCATCCTATTGCACGACAGCTCCATCGTTAGCCGAGAAGCGACTGACCGAATTTGAGCCACCAGGCAGGTGCGCCACGGTAGAGATAGATGAGAAAGATCTGGAAGCCAAACACCAGTGGCAGAACCACACGATAGACCTTGTGAATGCGCCGATCGACGAAGAGGTCGCGCGCGACTCCCAGCAGGATCACGCCGTCCACGAAAACGTAATAAAGGCTGTGGTCGAAGATGTATTGGATGCGGCCGAAGGGGGCATCCAGCAGCGCGCACGTGGCGATGAACAGTAGGCGGCGATGGAGTTGGGGTTTGCGGCGCCAGGCAATCGCGAGAACCACGCAGACGCCGAAGATGAGCATGTCGCCAAAGGGAACGCTGAGAAACGTATCCACGTCGGGGATGTGGAGAATGTGCTTGTCGAAGCGGCCCATGATGACAGCGATGACGAAGCCGAGCACGACCATCACGGATGCGAGTCCGACGCCGAACCAGCCGAAGAGGCGATGGATTCGGACGTTGCGCGTGCGCACAAGCGCCGACTGAAAGATGTAGAACGCTACCCACAGGGAGAAGGCGGCGCCATGAATCCAGAGAAGGAGCGGCCGCGGCGGCGCGCCATGGAAGAGGTTGGCGTCGATGGTGTGGCTGAATCCCCAGATCACAATCGCGGCGATGAGCAGTGACATGGCGAAGTAGAAGTACTTATCCACCCATCCCCTGAACCCGATTGTGGTAGCCGGATGTTGCGAGCGGAGATCGGGCGTGGTGAGCGTGTTCATCGTCCTTGCTCCGTTCTTTTGGCCCTTGGGCGTGGGCCGCTGTTGTGGCTGGACCGAATAAATGGGGATGAATCTGCCTGCAGACTGATCGGCCGATGACGGTTCTGGTTTTCAGAGGAACTCCGACGTCCCGCCGAAGTCCCTCAAACTGATTCTGTCGAGCGCGGCCGTTATTGAGCTGCCTTTGCAGCAGGTGCGGTCTTCGGCTTCCAGAACTCAGGATCGGCCTGGATGTAGTCGTCGGTTGGGTAGCTCTGGGCTGGGTTGATTGAATAGAGCTCAACCCGCTCGCTCTCGATGGACGCGGCGCGCAGTTCGCGGATCACCTTCTTGTCGTTATCGGTCAGAGCTGCTCCGATCTTCGGATCCTCGGAGAAGCGCTGGTCGACTTCAGCCTCGGAATTGGAGGCGGTGAGGAAGACGTACTCGCCGACCGACTCGCCGTACTCCAGCCGATATGCGCCCCAATGTTGGGTGGTTCCGGCTTTATCGAAGGCGGCCATATACAGCTTCATCAGGTCCTGGAATTCCTTGCTGTGACCGGGACGAACTTGAACGATGTCAGCTTCGAGGTAGCGGTTTTGCGGGCCCGGCTTCTTGGAGTGATAGCTCAGCTCGGGATCGGAGCTGAAGATCAAAGTATGGACCTCGTCGAGCAGCTCTCCATCGGCCACGTTGATTTTCTCAAACTCCGATGCGGTAGCCGGTGCGTCAAAGATCTTGTTGGCCTGCTGCACTTCATCGAAGGAGTTGAAGGCGGTCAGGTAAAGAGCGCGCGTGCGTCCGGAGATCGCGTTGTACGCGGTGTAGTGCAGGGGGAACTTCGCTTTGGCCGTCGCCTGGACGAAGGCGCTTTCCGTTTTGTCGTGGGCCAAACCGCCCTTGCCGGGCTTGGGGTATTCGACGACGACCTGCAGGTATTTGGGCGTTGAATCGGTTGGAGTGGATGCATCTTGCGCCGCGGCCGGCAAGCTACCAGCGACCGCGAGAGTCAATCCCAAGACAATTGGGCTGAACTTCATAGGTGAACCTCCTGGATTGATCACTATTGGGAAATAGTTGAATCGTGGGGAAAGTCGAGTCGGAAATCTGCGCGAACCTTACACAAGGTTTCTTTCAAAGACCATAGTTTTTGGCTAAATTCGATCTAAATTCCATCTAACGGTCCATACCGCTGATTCTGGTGCACTTCTCATCATCCAGATTCTCGAACCATTGCCCGCGCATCGAGGTGCTTGGACGGAAGAAAAGCTCCTGCGGCAACGGCTGCAGCAGATTAGGAAATGGCGTAGCCGGAGCGATTGGCCTCAAGTTGAACGACCAGCAGGGTCGGGTCTCCGGTGAGAGGTCTTCGGCACTAGGGTGAAGCTCTCCAAACGGACACAGATTTTCCTAATCTGCCTTAAGCCAACCACGACGGATGGGCCATTTACGGGGAGACCCTGGAGGAGCGGTTGAGCCTGTGAAGACGACTCGAAAGGCTGGGAAACGCGCGTGCTCTGAGACAGTCCGGATACCAACGATGGCTGTCTTGTGATCGGTCCGGAGCGCGCTATACGTCGAGTTCAATGGTCTCGTGAACGAATTGCTTGTCTTCTTCCGTCGTCCCCGCAAGCAAAAACGAATTCGTAGCTGCAGCCTTACCCTGCGCGACTTCGGTGATGACATACGAACAGCCCAGCCAATGCGCCTCGGCAAAATCCGTCGGCGACCACTGCGCCGGATGATCGGGATGTGAATGATAGAAGCCGGCGATCTCGAGTCCTCTCGCGCGCGCTTCGCGCTGGATCTTCACCAGTTCTACCGGCGCAATGTGATAGCGGTTGTGCGCCGAGTCCGTGCGCGTGTTGCCGGCTCGAATCGCAGCAGCAATCGCCCATCCATCCTCGACCTGCTTTCCTAGCAGCGCGCCACAGCATTCGTGCGGATACGTCTCCTCGCCGTGCGCACGAACACTCTCATATACAGGCTGGGACACGCGCAGAACGCTCATCCTTCCTCCCAGAATCGCTCGCTCAAATACTTGTCGGCGGAGTCCGGCAGCACCGTCACAATCACCGCGCGCCTCCCGGCCGCGGCTTCCTCACGGGCGATCTTCAGGCATGCAACGACGGCAGCGGCCGCCGAGATGCCCACCAGCAAACCTTCCTCGCGCGCCAGCCGTTTCGCCATTTCGTAGGCAGCTTCCGTTTCGATTTCGAGCTCGCGATCGGCCAGGTGCGGATTATAGATCGCCGGAACAATGGCGCTACCCATATGCTTCAGTCCTTCAAGTCCGTGGAACGGCGAATCGGGCTGAAAGCTGATCGCCTGAATCGCGGGGTTGTGTTCCTTCAGCCTGCGCGTGGTACCCATGAACGTGCCCGTCGTGCCAAGCCCAGCGACAAAATGCGTCACATGGCCTGCGGTCTGCGCAATAATTTCGGGCCCAGTCGTGTTGTAGTGCGCCAGCCAGTTCGCATCGTTCGAGTACTGATCCAGATAGCAAAACTTCGCCGGATCGTTGCCCGCCAGCTCGCGAGCTCGCCGAATAGCGCCGTCTGAACCTTGATCGGGGTCGGTCCAATCCACCACCGCCCCGTACGCGCGCAATATGCGTTTTCGTTCTGGCGAAACATTCGAGGGCATGGCCAACTGCACCGGAATGCCCAGTGCCGCCCCCAGCATCGCCAGCGCGATCCCCGTGTTCCCGCTAGTCGCGTCGAGGATGGTTTTCCCTGGCGTCAACAAACCGCGTTGGCGCGCATCACGCACCATCGACGCAGCCGCGCGGTCCTTCACGCTACCACCGGGATTCGTCCATTCCGCCTTGCCCAGCAGCGTAATCCCGTCCAGCCCGCACACCGCCTGCTCCAGACGTACCAGCGGTGTCGCGCCAATGCGCTCCGGCAACGACGACCCAAGTACGATTTGCGTGTGAATCGTTTCCATCTTCTGCATGAATCCTGGGCCCTGCTAATCGTGGCGCGTTGCGGCCCGCGTGCACCCTGTGCGAGAGTGATAAGGAGAAGCTTTCGAGCACTCCCCTTTTATCTTCGCAGACCGGAAAGCGGCCATGGCCAAAACGCCCACCAAACCAAGCTTCGATCAAGCGCTCACGATTCTGCGCTCGCATTCGTTCGATGTTGCGCCCTTCGCTGGAGTCGCAAACGGCATGCTGGTAAGCAAGCATGGGGTAGCCGCAGTCCTGGTTCCGGATCGGGGGCAGGGGAACGGCAAAGACGCACCAGCCGCCTTCGCGATCCATCCAGGCGTTCTCGTGCGCGGCGAGGTGGCGCGACTTCTCGATCGCGGCTACCAAAAATTCATTAAGACTTCCAAATACGAACTGCCGGCTACGGCCACTCAGTTGCAGGCTATTCATACGTTCAGCGAGGAATTGAAACTCCTGATCGGCGATATGAGCCTCTACAACGAGTCGCTAGGGACGACGAGCGATTTGTATGAGTACGACCGCCTGCAAGGCCGCGAAGTCGAGCAGCCGGCGCCGGCAAGTCCCTGGGAACTCGCGGACGGACACTGAGTTTTCCCGCCGTTCTTGTCTGCGGAGCAGCGGGCCAGGGAACGGTTGACGACGAAGCTTTAGGCCGAGGAGCAAAAAATGGCGCCGGAAGACGATGCGATCACTCCTCCCGCGTGGAAGAACGACCGTCGCAAAGAATCTCGGCACACCGTGGATGGCACTGCCACTCTGCACCTGCTCGATCCGGGGATTCGCCTGCGCGGCCGCATTCTGGACCTGAGTCTGAACGGGTGTCAGTTCCGAACCGAGGATTGCTTTCCACTTGGAATCCGCAGCCGCGTGGAAATCGAGTTTCACCTGGACGGCTTGCCGTTCCGCCTCGCCGGTGTCACACAGTCCATTCACAAGCGCCACAAGGTCGGCGTTCGCTTCCTCAATGTCAGCGAGCGAAAACGGGAGCAACTCGTCGAGCTGATCGCCGAAATCAAAGAGATCAAAGCGCGCGTCGCGGTCCCAAATCCAAATGTGCCTGGCCGCTGAGCCTCGCAGGTATGGAGATCGGAATCCCTTAAACCATCGGTTCGGCGTCCCGATACGAGTGGTCGGGAGCGCGAACGATACGCATCAGCTTGCCATGATCGAGCCAATTCAGTTCGCAGTCTTCACAATCCTCGATAATTACATTGCCTGCGCCTGAATAGTAATGAGTCACCATTGGCTGGTGGCAATGCGGGCATGCAAGCTTGCGGCGCAGCTCGGTGGGGTCTGGCGGAGGCGGGATCAGCGATCCGGGTTGACCCGCGCGCAACTCGTCCACCAGCGCCACAAATACTCCCATGGGAATCAGCATGCCGCGGCATTGTGTGCAATATTGAATGCGCACTTTCGCAATGGACGCCTGCATCAACGGAATCGAACAAACGGGGCATGCATTCTCTGACTTCTCCGGTAAGACACTGACCCCATCGTCGCCTTTCACCGGGAAATATATATTCTTGCAGTAGTCGCACGTCAAACAGTCTTTGTCGGGCTCAAGGCGCATGGCCGCGCCGCACGATGGACAGTTCATTGGGCCTTCCCACACTCCGGACAGAATTTCGCTCGGCCAGGGATGGACTTGCCGCAGTCAATGCAGAATCTCGTCCCGGCCGCAGCCGCGGTGTCGGTTGAAGGCGCGTTCGCGTGCGGTTGCAGTCCCCCATTCCATGCGGCCTTCGCCTGCGTCATCACTGCCTGTGCCATTGCCGCTCCAGCGCCAAGGCCGACACCCATTCCGGCCGCGCCGCCGGTATTGGTCGCCGCTTCCTCAAGCGACTCTGCTGCCTCGAATTGCGTAAACCGTCCCAGGTCTCCCGCCATGCTCATCCCAATGCGCTGATCCATTACCTTGGTCAACTCGTCGGGCAGCGAGATGCTCTCCACCACGAATTGATCCAGCTCCAGTCCCAACGCTGCGAACGCGGGCTTCATCTGCTCGGCAATCTTTTGTCCCAGCGCAGCCTGGTTCTTCGCCATATCAAGAAACGACACATCGCTGCTGGCGAGAATGTCGGTCATGCGCGCAACAATCGTCTCGCGCAACTGCCCCTCCAGCTCAGTGGAGTAGTAGCGTTCGCGTGTTCCCGTCACCTTGGTGAAAAAGATGCGGGGATCGGAAATCCTGTAGGAATATATACCGTACCCGCGCAAGCGCACCGCGCCAAATTCCTTGTCGCGAATGGTGATCGGCGTCGACGTTCCCCACTTCTGATCTATCTGGAGCCGCGTCGAGAAGAAGTAAACATCCGACTTGAACGGCGACTCGAATTCCTTGTCCCAGTTCAGAAGATCTGTCAGAAGAGGCAGATTGCGGGTATTGAGCGTGTGCAGCCCCGGTCCAAACACGTCGGCAATCTTTCCCTCGTTCACAAACGCCGCCAACTGCGATTCCCGAACCGTGAGCTGACCGCCGTTCTGAATCTCCATGTCCTGCATCGGATAGCGGTAGGCCAGCACGCCGTCTTCCGGCTCGCTCCACTGGATGACATCGATGAACTGCTTGCCCAGGAATTGCTTGAGGGTCACGTGCGTCTCCTGGAGTGCAACTCTACCATTTGGATTGGAAAGGTCGTTTAAAAAGAGGGGATTCGGAGTGCCGACCGTAACGTATGGCCAAGGGCAAGATCCGAGGCGGATCGGATTGCAGGCGGCGATTTAGTTCGGAGCCCCCGACGTCTCTACGATGGCCAACTTGCACTCCGCGCACTGGCAGTTCCGTCGCAGGTATTCCCACGAATAAATCCCGCTGGAATGTCCATCGAGCCAGTTGAACTGGAGCGCGTAGCGGCCGACGGCATGCGCGCTTGCGGGCTTCGCCAGCGGCTTATACATGGGCAGCAATTCGGCTGACTTCGCATGCGGCTGGCCGATCTTGCGGCCTTCCTTGATGCGCTCGTCCACACAGGTCGCACAAGGACAGGCATCGCGCAGCCACGCAAAATTCCATGCGCTTTTATGCCCGTCCTGCCAGTCGATCTCGAGACCGTTGCCTTCAGTGAGCAGCACGCGCACTTTTTCGGGCGCAATCGCAATGCGCGGCAAAGGCTGGGCTGGGGCGCGTTCGCGCTCTGCCTCTTCCTTGCTGACGATGCGGATGCCCTCGTGGCTCATGTCTCCAGTGTACAGTGAACAATGGACGGAGAGCGCCGAGCCACTTGAGTCGGTGCGCTATTGCTGCCCCCTTTCACTGGCAAGTCTCATCGAAGGTCTTCCTGTTCCCTGTTCCCTGTTCCCTGCCTTCTCACTGCTTCCAGAAGAACCAAGCCGCCATCCCCAGCCCAACAAACACCACCACTCCCCGCAGCACAGGCTGCGGCACACGACGCGCCATGCTGGCCGAGGTGTACCCACCGATCGCCGCCGTCACCATCGCCAGCAGACAATACCGCCAGACCACCTGGCCATTCACTACGAACAGAACAAAAGCAATCCCATTGGCCATCGTGGTCGATACAACCTTGAGTGCGTTGATCTCGTTCAGATCCTGAAAGCCGAAAAGCGAAAGCAAGGTGATAATCAAAAATCCCGCGCCCGCCCCAAAATACCCGATGTAAAAACACACCACGATAGTGCAGAGGAAAACGGGCCAACGCCGTGGCGCCCGCGTTTGATCAATCGATCCTTTGCGCCGTTCAAGCCATCGCGAAACCGGCCCGCTGACCGCAAAGATCGAAGCCGCCACCAGCAACAGCCACGGCACCAGATGCAGAAACGTCTTCTGCGGCGTATTCAGCAGTACCAGCGCGCCCACAGTGCCACCCAGGAATCCCGCCACGCCCATCAGCACGGCCAACCGCAAATTTTTGCGAATGTCGTCGCGATAGGCTGCAATCGACGTCAACTGCCCCGGCCAAAGCGCGACCGTGTTGGTCGCGTTCGCCTGGATAGGCAGCATCTTCATCCCCAGCATCGCTGGGAAAAGCAGAAATGATCCGCCGCCAGCCACTGCGTTCAGCAGCCCGCCTAAAAAGGCAGCCACAACGAGCCAGACCCAGTGCCAGTCAATGGAAGAAGTGAAGAAGGGCAGCGAGAGCATGAATCCCCATTGTAGAGGCCGAATCAAGCCAGAATCCAAGCGAAGGCAGACCGCTTCGCGTAAACAACGGATCTGCTCAGACGATTTCGGAAGGACCAGCTACCGCGGAGATCCTCTAAACCATTGAAAATGATGTCTTTCACTTGCTCTACAGAAAGTGAGTAAAATACACTCACATTTGATGAATCATATATGCTATAGTTTACATCAGATCAGTTGAGCGGCTGGGACTCATCTTCCCAGCCCCGCAAATCTCAATCCATCTGGAGGACTTAAGATTATGGCTATCACTCGTTTTGACCCCTTCCGCGACGTCGTTACACTGCAAAGCCGCTTGAACTCGCTGTTTCGCGACTTCAATGACGGCGACAGCCCTCTGACGACTGCCAGCTTTGTGCCGGCTGTCGACATCTACGAGGACCCGCAGAAGGTCGTATTGAAGCTCGAAGTACCCGGCATCGAAGAGAAGGATCTCGACATCCGCGTCGAAAACCACACCCTCACCGTCAAGGGCGAGCGCAAGTTCGAGAAGGAAGAAAAGGAAGAGAGCTTCCATCGCATCGAGCGCCGCTATGGCAGCTTCTATCGCGCCTTCACGCTGCCCTCGACCGTCGACACCGAGAACGTAGCGGCAACCTACAACGCCGGCGTGCTGAAGCTCGAACTGAACAAGAAAGCCGAAGCGCAGCCCAAGCAGATTAAGGTCAACGTGGGCGACAAACAGGGCGGCGACAAGCAGCCCGTTGCAGCGTAAGACGGCAGCAAGTTTTGCCGTCTCTCAAGCCCGCCGGCTGGCCTGGGGACGAGTCGGCGGTCGCGAATTCGAAAGGCGCCGGGAGAGAATTCACCTACCCGGCGCTTGCTTTTTCAGCCAAACAGAGAAACAGTGAATCAGCGAGGATTGCTCGCAAACCGCTGGTTCGCCGTTTTCTGTTTCTCTGCTTTCTGATCACTGACAACCGGAGTACACATGGCCATTAATTGGGACAAATTCACTTTGAAGTCGCAGCAGGCGATGCAGCAGGCGCAAACCAGGGCCGCCGGATTCGGCAACCCCGAGATGCAGCCCGTCCACCTGTTGCTGGCGCTGATCGAGGACCGCGAAGGCGTCATCCCCGCCGTGCTTGAAAAGATCGGTGTACCTGCCGAACGCCTCGAGCATGACCTGCACCAGATCGAGGAAAAACTGCCTCGTGTCGCGGGCGCCGCGTCGCAACCCGGCCCCAGCGCCAATCTGAACAAGGCTCTGGAGCAGGCGTTTCGCGAAGCCGCGAACTTCAAGGATGAGTATGTCTCGACAGAGCATTTGCTGCTCGGCGTGGCGCACCTCAAGGGCGATCCCGCGCGCGAAGCGCTCGTGGCCCTCGGCGCAACCCACGACGCAATCCTGAAAGCCCTCACGGCCGTGCGCGGATCGCAGCGCGTCACCGATCAGAATCCTGAAGGAAAATTTCAGGCACTCGAGAAATACGCGAAAGATCTCACCGACCTCGCTCGCCGCGGCAAGCTGGATCCGGTCATCGGCCGCGACGAGGAAATTCGCCGCGTCATTCAGGTTCTGAGCCGCCGCACCAAAAACAACCCGGTGCTCATCGGCGAACCCGGCGTTGGCAAAACGGCCATCGTCGAAGGCCTCGCGCGCCGTATCGTCTCCGGCGACGTGCCCGAAAGCCTGAAAGACAAGCGCGTCATCTCGCTTGACCTCGGCTCCATGCTCGCCGGCGCAAAATATCGCGGCGAGTTTGAAGACCGGCTCAAAGCCGTCCTCAAAGAAATCGAAGAATCGAACGGCCAGATCGTGCTCTTCATCGACGAGCTGCATACGCTCGTGGGCGCAGGCGCGGCCGAAGGCGCAATCGACGCCAGCAACATGCTCAAGCCGGCCCTCGCGCGCGGCGAACTGCGGGCCATCGGCGCAACCACGCTGAACGAGTACCGCAAATACATTGAGAAGGACGCAGCCCTCGAGCGGCGTTTTCAGATCGTCTACGTCGGCGAGCCCAACGTCGAAGACACCATCGCGATTCTGCGCGGCCTCAAAGATCGCTACGAGGCGCATCACAACGTGCGCATCAAGGACTCGGCGATTGTCGCCGCGGCAACGCTCTCGCACCGCTACATCAGCGACCGCTTCCTCCCCGACAAGGCCATCGACCTCGTCGACGAAGCCGCTGCGTCCCTAGCCATTCAAATTGGCTCCGTACCGACAGAAATCGACCAGCTCGAACGCCAGGCCACATCGCTCGAAATTGAGCGCGCGGCCCTGAAACGCGAGACCGACAAGAACAGCCGCGAGCGCATGGCCGAAGTCGAAAAAGATTTGTCCGAAATCAAGGAAAAAATCACCGCCCTGCGCGCCCGTTGGACCACGGAACGCGAAGCCATCACCCGCGTGAGCGAGGTGAAGAAGCGCATCGAGGCATTGCGCTTTGAAGCCGAAGAGCAGACCCGCAAAGGCCAGCTTGAGCGCGCCGCGCAGATTCAATATGGCGAATTGCCCAAGCTCGAGGCCGAGTTGAAGAAGCTGAACGCCGTGCAGGATGGCGCAGGCAAGGACGGCCACAGCGCAGCTCGCATGTTGAAAGAAGAAGTAGACGAGGAAGACATCGCCAAAATCGTCAGCAAGTGGACCGGCATTCCTGTCACCCGCATGTTGGAAGGCGAAGTTAAAAAGCTCGTCACCATGGAAGAGCGCCTGAAAGAGCGCGTCGTCGGCCAGGATGCGGCGCTTACCGTCGTCGCGAATGCTATTCGCCGTTCGCGCGCCGGCCTGAGCGACCCCAAGCGGCCCATCGGTTCGTTCATTTTTCTGGGCTCGACCGGCGTGGGAAAAACAGAAACCGCCCGCGCGCTGGCCGAGTTCCTCTTCGACGACGAGCAAGCCATGCTGCGCATCGACATGAGCGAGTACATGGAAAAACACGCCGTGGCTCGCTTGATCGGCGCGCCTCCGGGCTACGTCGGCTACGACGAAGGCGGCCAGTTGACCGAGGCAGTGCGTCGCCGTCCGTACATGGTGATTCTCTTCGACGAAATCGAGAAGGCGCATCCGGATGTCTTCAACATCCTGCTGCAGGTGATGGACGATGGCCGATTGACCGACTCGAAGGGCCGGACAGTTGACTTTAAAAACACCGTGCTCATTATGACGTCGAACCTGGGCGCGGCAGCCTTGGCAGCCGAAACGCTGAAGACCGAGCACGACTTCGACATGGCGCGCGAGAGCGTAATGCGTGTCCTGCGTGAGCACTTCCGTCCCGAGTTCCTGAACCGTGTGGACGAGATGGTGATCTTCCGTCCGCTGGGTCACGCGCAGATGAGCCAGATCCTCGAGCTGCGCTTGAACGAAGTGCGCAAGATGCTCGACGACCGTCAGATTTCGTTCGAGCTCACCGACCCGGCACGCCAGTTGATTCTGGCCGCAGGCTCCGATGCAGCCTACGGTGCGCGTCCACTGAAGCGCGCGCTGCAACGCATGGTCCAGGATCCGTTAGCAATGAAGATCCTCGACGGCGAAATCTTGCATGGCGCGCACGTACGCATCGACGCCGACCGCAACTCAAACCAGTTGCGCTTCGAGCCGATGGGCCGCGAAGCCATGGCCTAGCACCTGCGGTGCGGCCAACTGCGCTTCGCGCCAATCAGCCACTGAAACTGGGTGCGCCAGGTCTCGCTTCTGAGACCTGGGAAAGCACGAACCCCCAGCAGCCTCCGTCATCGGGACCAGCCCGATTCTCCTGTAGGGAGAACGTGACAATAGCCCAGGGCAAAGCGAAGCGACGCCCTGGGTCAACGGCCCACCACGAACCCGCCGCCCCGTAGGGGCGGAATGAAAGCGATCCACTGCACGAACCCTGGGAAAACACGAATTCAGAGCGAGGCTTCGTTCTGCGAGACGTCCGCATTGCGCAGCCTCCTGAATGATCAATGTGAGACAAGCATGACAGCGAAGACCGCGCTTGGCCGCCTGCTCTCTCGCATTTGTAATATCTTCCGGATCGAGGCAGATCTTGGCGACGGTCGAGTCTCCGGTAACGACGAGCGTGCTGAAACCGATTCGGCCTTCTGCCGCTGCCCTTTCAAAACTCATCGGCAAGAGCGTCTTCATTGGCTTCCCACCACGCCGCCTCTTCCGCCTCGGAAGCAAAACTTGGGATAACAAGCTCTGACATTTCTACCTCGTGCGCTCCTTGACTTATCGACTAAGTGCGATTCCGAATGAATCGACCACCCGCATTCCAACGGCAAGAAAATTCTGGCGAATTCGATTCTCTGACTTGGTCGAGAACCTGAGAGAAATGATTGAGCCACTCCATGAAATATTTGCGGCCTCGACGTCTTGGCAGCTGCTCTATTCTCTGCAATTCCTGCTTGACATCAGCGATGCATCGGTTCGAAATTGCCGTTGCCGTCCGGTAGTGACCACGAGCAACCATGCCTCGCGCGTAGAGAAGATGGAAGTGGAGCTTTCTGTCAATGAGGCTCCAACCGAGACCCTCTGCGATAGCCAGTTTCTTTCGGCACTCCGTCAAGGAGCAACCATGAATCAACGCTTGTTCGACCATGAGCTCAGAAGTTCGGCGACGGAGTTCAAGGGTGAATTCTCGATGATTAAGGTTAGGGAGCCGCACAACGTGCTCAGCTTCGATCCGCCTCAAAATGCTCAGCGATTTCTCATAGCTCGCTCTCGATAGACCCGAATACGCCGCATCTATGGCGTGCGCAAATTCGCGACCGACCGCTTCCCGATCCTTTTGCTTTCCAGTGCGACGAAATTTGTGTCTCTTAATGAAGGCCATCTCAGGTTTTCCAAACGAGACGGGCGCACTTGACGCAACTCCTACCGAAACGTCACTGGCGTCGCTCCCCTGTCCCCGATCTGCGAGTAGCCATTCCTACTTCCCCAGCGTCGCCTCAATCGCCGCCGTCACCTCCGGCGAATCGGGCTTCACAGCCGGCTCAAACCGCGCCACCGGCTTGCCGTCGCGATCAAAGAGAAACTTCGTGAAATTCCACTTGATGTCGCCGCCGATCTGCGGATTCTCCGATTTGCTGGTCAGGAACTGGTAGAGCGGCGTCTCGTCGTCGCCCAGCACCGACACCTTGGACATCATCGGGAACGACACGTTGTACTTGTTGCTGCAGAACTTCTTGATCTCTTCGTTGGTGCCTGGTTCCTGCTGCGCAAAATTATTCGCAGGAATGCCGACGATCACCAGGCCCCGATCCTTGTACTTCTCGTAAACCGCTTCGAGGCCCGCGTACTGCGACGTGAACCCACACTTACTGGCCACGTTCACCAGCAACACAACCTTGCGGTGGTAGCTCTTGAGGCTCACTTGTTCCCCGTCGATCGATTTAATGGTGAAGTCATAAATGCTGTGCGCCTCGGCGCCGGCTACGGCCGCTGCGATCGCGAGCATCAGTGTCAAGACTAGCTTGCGCATCCGTGTTCTCCTCAATTCCTGGTTGCAAATGATCATACGAGGTGGAGCGCCAAAAAATTGTTAGGAAATTGTCACCAATGCGCAGAGTCCGGCGTCGCTGTGCCTCGATCTTCGAGTTGGAAGCCGCTGTCGAACATTGCGGAGAATTTCGCCGCTGAGCGCACAATGATCTAAGGCGTCCTATCCAATCCATCCTCGCGGCAGATGCGATACCCCGCCAAAAGAAGCAGTGGGCTGCAACCTCATCGGAGTCAAGACTTTGAGATCTAACTACATTTAGAATGAATTCTTTGCGAGAGATCGCATTCGCTAACCCACGCAATAAGAGGACTTTGCGGAAAACCAGCGGGGGGGGGTGCCGGGGGGAGGGGGGTCTACTGCCGCAGCTCAACGAGCGTAGCCCCCTGCCCGCCCTCGTTCTGCGCAGCCTCGGCCACTCCCGCCACATGGGGATGGCCCTTCAGAAATTCGCGCACGCCTCGCCGCAGAACTCCCGCGCCGTGACCGTGAATCACCCGTACCCGTGGCAGCCCGGCAAGAAACGCGCGGTCGAGATATTTCTCTAGCTCCTCAGTCGCCTCATCGACGGTGCGCCCGATGAGATTGATCTCCATGCGCATCTCGTCCGTGTTTGCGCTGGTGACAGTGACGTGCACATTCTTCTGCCCGCGCGCTGCAGCCAGTGGATCAGACTTCGCCGCCCTCGCCGCGCCCAATGAGCCTCGCGGATCGGCGAGATCTTCACGTTTCGCACGCATCTTGATCGTTCCCAGCGCCACTTCGAAAACATCCTTCTCGACTTCGCGCTGCACGACAGCAATTTTGTTCATCGATTTCAGCAGCACTTGATCGCCGGGAGCGATGTGTTTCAGCAAGTGCGGCTGCGCATTGGCATCGCCCTGATCCGCGCCCGTGCGATGCGCAACCACGGTCTGATTGAAGCTCTCCTGAAACTCGCGCCGCAGCCGATTGATGCGCCGTTCCGCTTCTTTGGAAAGCTTCTGCTGCGCCGCGCGGTCTTCAATCGCCCGCACATTTTCGCGCATCTGAAACTCGAAGTCCTTCAGCAGCGAAGCAAGCTTGGTTTCGAGTTCGCGTGTCCGGTTGCGCAGTTCCACATCGCCTTCGCGCGCAAGTTTTGCTCTCTCCTGATTCAGCGCGTATTGCTGCTCTCGTGCTTTCTTCTGCTCGACTTCAAGCGCGACAAGGTCGTTATGCAGTTTGTCCAGGAATCGCGCTATGTCCACCTGCTGCGAGCCAAGCCTCTCGCGCGCAGCGGCAATGATTCCGCGATTCAAGCCCAGACGTTCAGCCGTCTGAATCCCCGCCGACGCGCCGGGCACGCCCAGCCGCAAATGATAGTTGGGAACAAGCGTGACTTCGTCCACGCCGGCCGCCGCATTCAACACGCCGGGAGTATTTGCCGCATAGACTTTGAGCGAGGTGTGATGCGTGGAGATGAGCGACCACGCGCCGGATTCAAGAAAGAAGCCGGCAACGGCCACGGCGAGCGCCGAACCTTCCTCTGGATCGGTCGCTGAACCAAGCTCATCGAGCAGCACCAGCGAATGCGCATCGGCGAGACGCGCCAGCCGATCCAGGTTCAGGATGTGCGCGGAGAAGGTCGAAAG
>Ga0302324_100007481_pt1 | contig 23219 bp, 17 predicted proteins | sample Palsa_T0_1_FD_201949 | JGI IMG/M metagenome (GOLD analysis project Ga0302324, IMG submission 201949) | Peat permafrost microbial communities from Stordalen Mire near Abisko, Sweden - Palsa_T0_1 | ecosystem: Environmental > Terrestrial > Soil > Palsa > Peat permafrost | place: Sweden: Abisko...
CTGCCAACGCGCGGAGTTCTGGTATGGCTGTTTGAAGCGGCCAGCGACGTAAATTTTGTACTGCGAGTGGGAAGAGCAGAAGCCGCCGGCAGTTGAGGAGCCGGCGTAGGCGTCGTTGCCCTTGAGCTGGATACTATTGAGAAAGATGTGGTCGTCGGGGTGCTTGTCGGCCAGTTCGCTGTTGGCGCTGGAGCCTGCATTGACGAGCAGCCGAGCGGGAACGCCCTGCGGGAAGGTGAAGCGGGCGATACCGGCGCGTTCTGCGACCGTGAGTTCAACGCGGATACCGTTCGAAAAAGTCACGGTATAGTAGCCGGGGTGAGCCTTTTCGTTCGCATGAACGAAGTATCCGGCGTACGGGCCCATGCCGCTCGAGTCCTCACCTGGGCTTGAGGAGAGCGCAGAGGCCGTCGGCAGCACGGCGAAGTCGCCGTAGAGCGGGCAACCCGCGCCGCTGATGTGCGTGAGGCTGAATCCAAGGATCGCGTTGTCGCCGTAGACGTACCACGCGTCTTTGTTGCTGTCGGGGCTCCACTGGATCATGCCGAAGGGAAGGCTTGCGCCAGGGAAGGTGTTTCCTCCGCCGGCGGTTCCGATGATCGGATTCACCGCGTCATAGGGAGCGGACGGCGCCTGAGCGGCGACCGAAAGCGCAAAGAACAGGAAGAATGAGAAAAGAATGAGTGCGGGGCGAGCTTTCATTAAGGCGATTTTCCCTCCATCGGGACCATTCGCATCCTACCCCAGACGAGCCACTTGTACCCGAATAATCATCCATGAGCAGGCATTGCTGCTGAGAGCTCAGGTGCTGCGGCGTATTCTGGCCGGGATGCAATTCTTTTGTGGCACGGCAGGCTGGACAGTGCCGAAGCAGCACCTGCCGCTCTTCGCCGCGTCGGCCGAGGCTGCAAAGGGCTCCCACCTTGAGCGCTATGCAAGCCGACTCTGCTGCGTGGAGATCAACTCCAGCTTTTACCGGACCCATCGGCGCGATACCTGGGAGCGTTGGGCAGCGGTGACGCCGGATGACTTTCGCTTTGCCGTGAAGGCGCCCAAGACCGTGACGCACACTGCTCAACTAGTGAATGCTGGCGGCGCTCTGCTGGAGTTCTTCGACGCGGTAAGCGCCCTCGGCGCCAAACTTGGACCGGTGCTCGTCCAGCTTCCGCCGAAGCTCGCTTTTGATGAAGAAGTCGCCCAGGAGTTCTTTACTACTTTGCGGGAATTGCATCAGGGTGGGGTTGTCCTGGAGCCTCGCCATGCGAGCTGGTTCTCGCCTTCGGTCGACCGTCTGTTGCGAGGCTTTGAAGTCGCCCGCGTGGCCGCTGACCCGCCCAAAGGCTCGGAAATGGCGGCGCAGCCGGGAGGCTGGCCAGGCCTGTGCTACTGGCGCCTTCACGGGTCGCCGCGCACTTACTATTCGGAGTATGACAACCACTGGCTGCGGACGTTCGCCGAGAGGCTTCAACTGTTCGAGGAACTGTCGGAGGCAAAGGAGACCTGGGTGATATTTGATAACACAGCACTCGGTCACGCCACTGCCAACGCGATTTGGCTGGACCGTGCTCTGCGCCAAAAGCACACCGGTTAAAGAAATCGTCTACTCGACCGTGACCGACTTGGCGAGATTGCGGGGCTGATCGACGTCGCAACCACGGCGGACAGCGATGTAGTAGGCCAGCAACTGCAACGGGACGATCTCGATGAGCGGGCTGAGAAGCTCCATCGCTGGCGGGATAAGGATCACGTGTTCCACCAGATCGCCAATGGTGGTGTCGCCCTCAGTGGCGACGGCGATTACGCGGCCGGAACGCGCGGTGACTTCCTGAATGTTTGACAGAGTCTTTTCGTAGCGCAGCTTCGATGAAGGATCGCTCTCGTCGCGGGTGGCGAGCACTACAACGGGAAGCGTCTCGTCAATCAGTGCGTTGGGGCCGTGCTTCATCTCACCCGCGGGGTAACCCTCGGCGTGGATGTAGGAGATCTCTTTGAGCTTGAGCGCGCCTTCGAGGGCGATGGGAAAGTGAACGCCGCGCCCGAGATAGAGGAAGTCGCGGGCATTGGCAAAATCCTTGGCAAGCTCTTCGCACTGCGCGGTGCGCGCGCGGAGGACTTCTTCGATTTTGGCGGGAATGCGGCTGAGCTGCTCAATGAGAGCGACGGATTGCGCGGCATCGAGGTGGCCGCGCAGCTGGCCGAGCTTGAGCGCGAGCAGAAAGAGCGCAGTGAGCTGGGCAGTGAAGGCCTTGGTAGACGCGACACCTATCTCCGGGCCGGCATGGGTGTAGATTGCGCCATGGGCTTCACGCGCAACCATGGCATCGACCACGTTGCAGATTGCGACGGTCTTTGAGCCGAGCGCGATCATCTCGCGCTGCGCGGCAAGGGTGTCGGCGGTTTCGCCCGACTGCGTGATGAGCAAGCCGAGCGCATCGGGGCCGGCGATGGGATCGCGATAGCGATATTCGCTGGCGTAATCGACGTCGACAGGCAAACGGGCCAGGCGTTCGATCATGTATTTGCCGGTGAGCGCCGCGTGCCAGCTGGTGCCGCAGGCGGCGATGTTGATGCTCGCGGCGGAGGCGAGTTCTTCGTCGCTGAGCTTCATTTCACCGAGATAGATTTTGCCGGAGTCGAGCGAGACGCGGCCCAGCGTGGTATCGGTGATGGCGCGAGGCTGCTCCCAGATCTCCTTGAGCATGAAGTGCTTGTATCCGCCCTTTTCCGCCTGGATGGGATCCCATGTGATGCGCGTGATGGCGCGATTGATGGGCTTGCCATCGAAATCGGTGAGCTCGACACCCGCGAGGGTGAGAATGGCCATGTCGCCATCGGCCAGGAAGTAGATATTGCGGGTGTGGTGGAGCACGCCAGGGACATCAGAGGCAACGAATGACTCGCCATCGCCGACGCCGATGACCACTGGCGGGCCGAAGCGAGCAGCGACGATCTTGTCCGGCTCGGCTGCGGAGAGCACTCCCAGGGCAAAGGCGCCGGTGAGTCGCTTGACGGCGCGTCGGACGGCCACCTCTAGCGGGATGGGCTGGCCTGCGGCTTCAGCGTCCTTCTGTACCTGTTCGATGAGGTGAGCGATGATTTCGGTGTCGGTTTCTGTGACAAATTTGTGGCCCTGTGCGGTAAGCTCGCGCTTGAGATCGAGATAGTTTTCGACAATACCGTTGTGCACCACGACGAGGCGGCCGGTGCAGTCGCGATGCGGGTGGGCGTTCTCCTCGGTGGGACGGCCGTGGGTAGCCCAGCGCGTGTGCCCGATGCCAAAGGTGCCCTCGAGTGGATGTTCGCGCAGAACCTCTTCAAGGTTGGCGAGCTTGCCGGGGGCGCGGCGGACTTCAAGGACGGTGCTGGAAGGGCTACCCACAGCGATGCCCGCCGAGTCATAACCGCGATATTCGAGTCGCCGAAGTCCCTCGATAATGACGGGAACGACCTTCTTAGGGCCTACATAACCGACAATGCCGCACATGAAGCCATTTTATGCGATGCGTTTCGGCACGATCACTCAGCATGTAGCGTCTTGATTGGATCGAGGCGCATGGCGCGCAGTGCCGGGATGTAACTCGCAGCAAGCGCGACAGCGGCAAGAACAGCGGTGACACCCGCGAAGGTGGGCAGATCGTAAGGCGAGACGCCGTAGAGCAGCCCGGCCATCAGGCGAGAGACAATCAGCGCCCCCACAACGCCCGCACCTGCGCCAATCACGGCCATTCGGAGACCCTGACGCAGAACCATGTTGAGGATGTCGCCGCGTTGCGCGCCCAATGCGAGGCGAATTGCGATCTCGCGTGTTTGCTCATTGACGAGGTAGGAAATGGTTCCGTAGATTCCAAGTCCGGCGAGCAGCAGTGCAGTGGCTGCAAACACTGCAACCAGTTCCATCGAGAATCGTCTGACTGACAGCGATGTGGTGAGCACGTCGTCGAGGGTCTCCGCGCCGAAGACCGGCAGTTCCGCATCGATGGACTGAACCTGGGTGCGAACTTGAGCGGGGATGGCGGCGAGATCGAGTTGCCCGCGAAGGTAGATGGCCAGGTCGTTGATATGGTGCTGGTAGGCGCTGCGATAGACCTTTGGAGTGCCGGCGTCTGCCAGCGATTCAGTGCGAGCGTCCGCGATTACACCTGCGATGGTGACCCAAGCGGGCTTGGCAGTTCCCATCTGTATGCGCTTGCCTACGGGGTTCTGTCCGGGCCAGTAGGTGCGGGCCGCGGCCTCGTTAATGACCACGATCGGGGGCGTGTCCGCAACATCCTGGTCGTTGAACAAGCGTCCACGCAACAGTGTCATGCCCAGCAGGTGGAAGTATTCAGGCGAAACGGTGGAAGTATCGATCTGCGGAGCCCAATTGCCGTTGGTCTCAAGGCCTTCGCGGATCAATGGCATCATGTTGAAATCGTCGCGCCCATGCCCCAACGGAAGAGAATCCATGTTCCCGATAGCTACATCCTCAATGCCTGGTAGAGATCTGTTGCGGCGAATAACTTCGCGCAGCAGCGTCGATTCCTGGGGGACTGTTCCGTAGATGTCGGTCTTAGGGTCGTTCGGCACAGGCAGCCATGTTTGAACCGCCATCACGCGATCAGGATTGAAGCCGAGCTGCACCTGGAACAAATCCCAAAAGCTGCGCAGCAGAAGCCCCGCGGCCACCATCAGCACGACAGAAAGCGCCAACTCACTGATTGCCAGAACACGGCGCGCGCTGGAGCGTTGCCGGGAACCTCCGGAGCTACGCCCTTCCTGTCTGAGCGTGCCGGTGAGATCGAGACGAGTCGCAAGCCACGCGGGAGCGAGTCCGAAGATGACGCCGGCCGCAACAGAAACCGCGACAGCAAACAGGAGCAAGCCCCAGCTGATGGATATGTCATGGATGCGTGGAAGGCTCTCTGGAATAAGCCGCACCAGGAGTTGCTGCGCGCAGAAAAGGATGGCAAAGCCAGCGACGCCGCCCAGCAGGAACAGCAACAGACTTTCGGCCAGGAGCTGGCGGATGAGGCGCGTTTTTGTGGCTCCCAGAGCCTGGCGAACAGCGATCTCGCGTCCTCGCCGGCTGGCGCGAGCAAGCAGAAGATTGGCCACGTTGACGCAGCTGATCAAGAGGACTAATCCTACTGCGCCAAAGAGCAAAACGAGAGTCGGTCGAATGCTACCGACCATCGCCTCACCCAGCGGGATAAGGCGAACGGTCCATGCGGATTGCGCCGGGTAATCCTCGGGATATGCCTTTTTGAGCGAATCAACCAGCGTGTCGAGGTGCTGCTGCGCGGTTGCAAGCGAAACGCCGGGCTTCGTGCGTGCGATAACTCCGAGAAGCAAACGTGAGTTGCGCAGCGGAGGCGGCGCCGGGTCACCGGCAAAACCGGTTCCCGCCCAAAGTTCGGTATTCCGCTCGTCGTTTGATTGGCCCTGATCGCGAAAGCCGGGCGGCATGACGCCGACAACATGATAGACATCGTTGTCGAGGCGCAATGTTTTGCCTATGATGTGCGGGTCGGCTCCCAATGCCCTCTTCCACAGACCGTCGCTGATGACGACTTCGAGGTTGAAGCCGGGAGTTGTGTCGTCAGGGTCAAATGTACGTCCCAACTGCGCGTCGACTCCGAGCACTGCAAAGTAGTTAGGCGTAACAGGCCTGAAGGCGATGCGCGCGGGCTGTGCGCTGCCGGTAAGATTTACCGACCCGAACCCGTAGAGCGATGCGTGCTGGAAGATGCCGGAATTCTGCAGGTCTCGCAACTCCGGAATGGACATACCTACGTCTTTGGCGCCCACGCCGGGAAGATCGTCGTGGATGCGGACCAATTCTGTGGGGTGCGGGTACGACAAGGGGTGCAGCAGCGTGGCGTCGATCACGCTATAGATTGCGGTGGTTGCTCCAATGCCCAGGGCCATTGTGGCGACCGCAATGAAGGCAAATCCGGGAGACCTGAAGAGCATGCGAACCGCGTAGCGCAGGTCGAAGAGCAGATTCTCCATGATGGGAAGGCTTTGTTCTGCGTGGTGTTTTTCACGAATCGCTTCGGCCGTACCGAGCTTGAGAGCAGCCTGCCGCCGTGCCTCGGCAAACGACATGCCGGCGCGCAGGTTTTCCTCTGTCTGGCAGGCAAGATGCGCGTCCATCTCTTCGCGCAGGCGTTCGTCGGCACTGTGATTGTTGGCGAAGTTCGAGAGCCGGATGAAGAAGCGTCGCAGAAATTTCACGGCAGATCCTCCGCTTTGACATTGAAAAAGCGCGCGATGATTGCCGCGGTCTGCTCCCAGTCGCGGGTCTCTGTCTGCAGTTGCTTGCGCCCGGCGGCAGTGAGGCGATAAAAGCGTGCGCGGCGGTTGTTTTCAGACGCGCCCCAGTCAGACGCGATCGAGCCCTCATTCTCGAGCTTCAGCAGCAGGGGATAGAGCGTGCCCTGGTTGACCGCCAGCAAGTCGCCGCTGATCTGCTCGATGCGCCGGGCGATCCCATAGCCGTGCTGCTCCCCGAGCACTTCAAGAGTCTTGAGCACCATCAGTGCGAGCGTTCCTTGCAAGACGTCGGGCTTTGCTTTCATGAACAAATCCACCTTTAGGTTTCCAACAGGAACGATGATGACACGGTTCCTTTTGGAAAGCAACAGGAAAATTAGCGTGAGACTCCCGGCGCTCATATTCAGGTGCCCTATGCAGGTGTATATTCCAAGCAAGCGTGGAGGCTTGCAAGGATCTTAAGCGAGAGTCGGAGGAACCTGTCGTGGATACAAACGAAGCAGAGCGGCTTAAAGACCTGCGCAGTTACAAGATTCTGGACACCGACCCCGAGCAGGCATTTGATGACCTGACTCTGATTGCATCGAAGATCTGCGAGGCACCGGTGGCGATGATCACCCTGGTGGATGAAGACCGCCAGTGGTTCAAATCGAAAATTGGGACTGATCTCAAAGAGACGCCCCGCAGTATCTCATTCTGTGCGCACGCAATTCAGCAGAAGGGACTCTTTACCGTTCCCGACGCGTCGACCGATCCGCGTTTCCGAGACAACCCCGGGGTCACGGGCAATCCTCACATTCGCTTTTATGCGGGCGCCCCCATTGAAAGCAGAGACGGCCACGCGCTGGGAACGCTTTGCGTGATCGACTATGTTCCGCGCACGCTCAGCGACGATCAGAACCAGGCACTGCAAGCCCTGGAACGCCAGGTGGCCGCGCAGATGGAGTTGCGGCGCAATCTGGAAGAGCTGCGCATTGCCCTGGAGGGCATTGAGGCGCTGAGCTCGCTGATTCCGTTCTGCTCGACCTGCGAACTCAATGTGGTGATTCCGGCTGACCCGACGGCAATGGAGCGGGTAACGGATGGCCTGATGGAACTGCTGCGAGGCAAAGGCTGGCCGGAAAACCGGATGATGGAAGTGCACCTGGCGGCGCAGGAAGCGCTTGCCAATGCGATCAAGCATGGGTGCAAGGGCGATGCAACCAAGCAGGTGCAGTGCGCAGTCAGCTTTGACGCGGCCGGCGAACTGGTGATTGTGGTCCGTGATCCGGGAGCAGGATTCGACCCGAACAAAGTACCAAACCCGCTGGAGGGCAACAACCTTTTCAAGGGCAGCGGACGCGGCGTCTTCCTGATCAACGAGTTGATGGACACCGTGGAGTACGAGGATGGCGGGCGCATGGTGAAGATGAAGAAGACGCTGCCGAGTGATGGGGACTCGGAGACGACAGTACACTAATTTCATCGCTTTTTGATCGGCTTGACGAGGGGCGACCTGCGGCATCATTCGCTGTTTCTACGTGTTCATTTGCGGACACGTATTCGCAAGTTCGAACGATTGCGTCGAGCAGGGGTCACGAGTTTCAATCCATTCAACTGAATGCAGGCCGGTTAGCAGACAGAAGTTTGGCCGGTCGAGTGCTGGATTGAGCGGCATCGCGAGCCCAGCGAGGACATCCATGCAGAAAATTTTTCTCGATCTCCGGTTCGTTTTTCGCCAACTGCGGAAGTCTCCCGGATTTGTTGTGACGGCCGTGCTGATGTTGGCATTCGGAATCGGCGCGACCACAGCGATCTTCTCGATTGTGGAGGGGGTGCTTTTGCGTCCGCTGCCGTTTCCGGATTCCGAGCGGCTGGTGAGCCTTGCGGACCGGTTGCAGGGTGTGAACCTGGGCGGCGACGGCGATGTGGGCGTTACAGTGCCGGACATTCGCGCGTATACGCGAGAGACGAGCTCGTTTACCGCTCTGGGCGGGTATGCGGGGGCGGGCTACGAACTCTCAGGCGCGGGCGAGCCGGCGCAGGTAAAAGCCACGCGGATGACGGCCGGGGTGTTTTCGGCGCTAGGCATACAGCCGATGCTGGGACGCGTTTTCACGGAGGATGAGGACGAACACAGCGAGCAGGTCGCAGTGCTGAGCTTTGCAACGTGGAAGAGCCGATTCAATGGAGATCCGCAGATCCTGGGCACGAAGATTCTGCTCGACCGCAAGCCATACGAAGTGATCGGGGTGATGCCGCGGAACTTCGAGTTTCCGCTGATACCTGGACAGCTGAATCGCAGCGAGTTTTGGGTTCCGATGAGCTTCAGACCTGACGAACTGCTGCCGCAGTCCGGGGCCAATTGGAGTTACCAAATGGTGGGTAGGCTGAAGCCGGGAATCAGCGCAGCGCAAGCCCAAAGCGACGCGGAGCGGGTGGCGCAGGAGATCATGCGCAACTATCCGCCCATGATGGCCGCGCTGCACATCAGCTCATCGGTGCGCCCGCTGGCGGAGAAGACAGTGGCGCAGACGCGTCCGCTTTTACGAGCACTTTTTATGGCGGTGGCGGTGGTGTTGCTGATTGCCTGCGTGAACCTGGCGGGCCTGATGCTGGTGCGCGCCATTCGCAGGCAGCGGGAGATTGCTCTGCGTATGGCGCTGGGAGCGCGCGCGGCGGCTTTGCTCCGTCAGGCGATGCTGGAGAGCCTGGTGCTGAGCCTGAGCGGAGGGGTGGTTGGGCTGGGGCTCGCGGCAGTTTCGCTGAGAGTGGGCCGGAGCCTATTGCCGGAGAGCCTGCCGCGCATCAACGAGATCGCGCTGAATTGGAAGGTGGTGGGATTTGCGCTGCTGCTCGCCGTGGTGACCGGGTTGCTCTGCGGGCTGGCTCCCGCCTTTGCCGCTCTGCGCACCAACGTGAATGGCACGCTGAAGGACGGTGGACGGAGCGGAACCACGGGCGGAGGTCACGCGCGGCTGCGATCCACGCTGGTGGTGGCGGAGATCGCCATCGCCATGATTCTGCTGGCTGCCTCAGGATTGCTGCTGAGGAGCTTTGAAAATATGCGTTCGGTGGACCTCGGCTTCAAGCCGGAGCGCGTAGCCGTCGCGGCTTACGGGCTGCCGCAAAGGCAATACTCGACGCAGGCGTCGGTGGACGCATTCAACCGCGAATTGCTGGAGCGGCTGCGGCAGGTTCCGGGCGCCGAGGCGGTTGGGCTGACCAGTGAGATTCCTGCTTCGGGCAGAGGCGGCAATGAGACCTTTGTGGTTGAGGGCTACGTTCCGCCCAAGGGTGCAGCGATGAACCTGGCAACGCCGGCGCATGTGATTGGGGACTACTTCGGCGCCATGGGCATCGAACTGCTGCGCGGGCGCGAGTTTACCGAGGCGGACAAGGCGGACAAGCCGCTGGTTGTTGTGGTGAACCACAAGCTTGCCGAGCACTACTGGCCCAACCAAGACCCGATCGGCAAGCGGATGCGCATTGGGACGGCCGAGATGCAGACTCCCTGGATGACGATTGTGGGAGAGGTGGGCGACGTAAAGCTCAGCTCGCCAGACGAGGCGACCAAGGAGCAATTCTTCACTCCTGTCGATCAGGAGGAAGCCGACGCCGGAGCGCTGGCTTCGGCGGACGATCTGAACGGCGACGGCGGTTATATTGCGCTGCGCTCGGCATTGCCGCCGGAACAGATGGAGAATGCCCTGCGCTCGGTAGTGCGGGCAATCGATCCGCAACTGCCGTTGACCCAGGTGAAGACCATGGAGGAAGCAGTTTCAGCGAGCGAGGCGCCGCGACGCTTCAACACGGTACTGATTACCAGCTTTGCCAGTGCGGCTGTGATCCTGGCGGTGCTCGGCATTTATAGCGTGATCGCTTTCTCCGTTGCTTCGCGGGTGCAGGAACTGGCCATTCGCATGGCGCTCGGCTCGCAACGGGCGGGAATTCTGCGCCTGATTGTGGAATCGGGCGCAAAGCTGGCCGCGGTGGGCTGCGTGCTTGGATTGGCGGGCGCGGCGGCAGCATCGACGCTGCTGCGATCGATGCTTTTTGGAGTGAGCCCGTTTGACCCGGTGGTGTTGCTACTGGCCGCAATGGGGGTGTTGCTGCTGGCCATCGGCGCGTCGACGATTCCCGCTATGCGCGCGGCGTCGATCGATCCTATGCGCGCGTTGCGTGAAGAATGAAGTGGAATCCTCGCTATTCCTCTATGCGGTATGTGTATTCTTCGATCACCGGGTTGGTGAGGACTTCGCTGGCAATGCGCTCAACCTGTGCGCGCGCGGCATTGGCGGTGAGCCCATCTGCAAGAGATAGCGCGAAATACTTGCCCTGCCGCACTGAAGTAACTTCAGCGAAACCTATCTTGCGCAAGGCATTCTGGATGGTTTGGCCCTGAGGATCGAGGACCGATGTCTTCAGCGTGACATAGACATGCGCCTTCATTTTCCCTGATTATAGTACCTGCGGTAGTGGTCGGCGACGCTCAAGTCTTTCTGTTTGCCTGCATCCGGGATTTACTCTATCTTCCTTCCCTACCCTCCGAGGCCCTACCTAAAGGAGAAGTACAAAGCAATGGTCAATTATCTGGAGTTGCCGATCGGCGATCGGTCCCCCGAGGTGTTTCGCGCGGTGGTCGAGATCCCTAAGGACAATACCAACAAATTCGAATACGACAAGCAGTTGCATGTGTTCAAGCTCGACCGCAACCTGCACTCGCCGGTGCACTACCCCGGCGATTACGGGTTTATTCCCTCGACGCTCAGCGACGACGGCGATCCGCTGGATGTGCTGGTGCTTGTTCCGTCGCCAAGTTTCCCCGGGTGCGTGCAGGAAGTGCGCCCCATCGGTCTGCTGGAGATGCTCGACCAGGGCATATTGGACGAAAAAGTGCTGGCGGTAGGGAAAAACAACCCACGCTACAACAATGTGTGGAACTACACCGACATCTATCCCCACATGCTGAAGGAGATTACTCACTTCTTCTCGATCTACAAGGATCTCGAGGGCAAGCGCGTTGAGATCAAGGGCTGGCACGACGCGGCCTATGCGCGCGACAAGGTGGTCGTCTCGGCCAAGCAGTTTCTTGATGGCAAGGTGAAGCAATCAGGGGCGGTAAAGGTGAAAGTGGGAAAGTAAGGGCGCAGGAGCCGGAGAGAAATCAGGAAGAATCGGAGGGCCCGGCTGAAGGCCGGGCCTTTTTCCCGTGCGCGCGGATCAGGGAAGGGGCGCGGTGCGCTTGCGGCGTGAAAGTGCAGCCGTGATCCAGTAAAGAACAGGCCCGAGCAGGCCGACGCACAAGGCAAAGAGCAGAGCGGGAACGGAGCCCAGCCACACGCCGAATTGGCCGCCGAACTGGCTGCCGGATTCGAGGAGTTTTTGGTCGCGCGATACCCACAGGGCATAGGCAATAAGGGCGGCCGGACCCACGCCCAGCAAGCAGGCGACGGGAAAGCTGCCTGCCTTGAAAGGACGCTCAAGCTGCGGTTCGCGAATTCGCAGCGCCGCCAACGCGACAAACTCGAGGATCAAGCTCGATCCGTAGAGAATGAGGTCAATGGAGATGAGGCGCTCAAAGGGTAGCTTGAGCGCGAGCGCCCATGCCGTGCTGCAAAAGATGACGCTAACCCAGGGCACGCCCTGCCGGTTGCGCCGGGCGACGAAGCGCGGAAGCATTTGTTCCTCTGCCATGGCCATGGGCAGGCGCGTGTAGCTCATCACCAGTGCGTTGAACATGCCGATGCCGGAGATCGCGCCGCCCGCTACGACGGCAACTCCGAGAGCCGGACCGCCAAGCGCTTCGGCCGCAGTGGTCCAGTCGCCGGTGGAAAAAGTCCGGACGGAGAGGCCGGCAAGGGCCAATGCGGCGAGCGGCAGAATGTAGGTGAAGGCAACGATGGCGGTTGACGCGATCATTGCGCGCGGATAAGTGCGCTGGGGATTGTCGACGTCGCGCGCAACCGTTGAGGCGTTGTCCCAGCCCATGTAATTCCACATGGCCACCAGCACCGCGGTAGAGAAGCCGGCATCGGAAGCGGGGCGGCTCCACTGGACGGCGGGATGATGCAAAAGGCCATGGCCGAAGCCGAGAATGACAAAGACCACGAAAGGCGCGAGCAGCAGGACGAAGAGCCAGACGGAATCGCTGCCGACGGCGGGCGCTCCGCGCAGATTCCACAGCGAACAGGCCACCACGACGGCGAGTGACCACCAGTAGCCGCGGCCATCCTGGGTGAGGATGGGAGCAAGCTTGCCCAGATACGCAACGAAGATTGCCGGGTAGATGGCCATATCGAAGATGCTCGCCGCGAGCGAAAGCCAGCCCTCCTGGTAGCCCCAGAAAGGCCCCAGCCCGCGCCGCACCCAAACGTAAAAGCCTCCGTCGGCGGGAATCGCGCTGGCCAGCTCGCCGATCATCAGCGCCGTGGGCAGCGACCAGACTAGCGGCAGCAGAAGCAAGATGGCGATGGCCCACAGAAAACCCGCGCCGCCGAGAATGTCTTCAATGCCGTAGGGGCCACCCGAGACCATGAAGTATGTGGCGGCCACCAGGGGTAGAAAGCGCATCTTGCGTGCCGGCGAGCTCGGCACTTGCGAGTCGAATGCAGCCGAATTCAGGCCGGTGGGCATGACCCCGAATCTAACAACCCGAGGCTCGCGAACAAAGAAGAAAGTGGTCAGGGGTGCGTGGCCGTGCGTGGTCTCAAGCCCGCCAGCGGCCCGAAGAGTCCAACTGCGAATACCTGCTTCCTTGCCAACGTTTTGCGGCCGTCGCCCGCGCCGCGAGCTCCGGTTCCGGTATAATCCCATCAGACGCGGAGAGATGGCCGAGTGGCTGAAGGCGGCGGTTTGCTAAACCGTTGTACGGTCAAAAGCTGTACCGGGGGTTCGAATCCCCCTCTCTCCGCCAGCTACCTGAATATAAATCTCATATTTTTGATTGGACCCTTTTCGTGTGGGAGGAGGCAGTTCTGACCTCTTCTCTCGGACTATTCGAGTCACTCGGGATGAAAGAACTCAAGAAGCCCGAACAAGCGATGCAGGATCCGGCTTGAATCAGGTGGAGGATTGTGTCCAGCAGTGACTGTTCAGAGCGCATATACAAGAACGCCGGCAATCAAGAATTGCTTAAATTAGTTAGTCATTTACCTCCTGGGCGAGTCCTGGATTGCGGGTGTGGTGCCGGCGACAATGCTCGCGCACTGTCATCGAGTGGATGGGACGTTGTGGGGATCACAATCAGTCCACGCGAAAAGGAAGAAGCATCCCGGTTTTGTTCACTTGGGAGGGCTCGCTAGGGCGATCTATTTGGTTTCGATCCGGCATTAAGCGCATTCCGATGGTGGGGTGCTCAGGAGGTGTCAGTGGGACCGAACAACAACGGAATCGTCGATATCGCGAGCAATCACTCGGTGGATGAGACGGTATCCAGACTCAAAGGCATTCTGGAAGCGAAGGGCGTCACCCTGTTCGGCTTGATCGACCACAGCGGGGAGGCGGAAAAGGTGGGAATGACGATGCCGCCGACGAAACTTTTGGTTTTTGGAAATCCCAAGGCTGGGACGCCGATCATGCAGGCCGCACCGAGCGCTGCGCTTGATTTGCCGCTCAAGATTCTGGTTTGGGAAGACAGCGAGCGGAAAGTCTGGATCTCCTACAACTCTCCGGCCTATTTGCAGCAGCGCCACGGCATTCCGGCGGAATTGATGCAGAACATCGCGGTCGTGGAAACGCTGGCCGCCAAGGCCGGCGAGTAGTCCGCAGAGCAGCGTTGCATGAGTGCACCTGAATCTTGTTCCGACCGCCTAAGCCATTGGTCCTAAGCCATTGGTATTGCTCTCCTTCCCTGTCGGCGCGCCTGTCACGGTGATACCGATCACAGCAAATCCCTCGTGCTTGGAAGAACCTAGTTCGGGCGACTGGAGACGGAATTGCGCCTGCTTAGCGGGCGCGCCGCGGGCTGGGCGAAGAGGCGAATCCTGGCTGAATGCGAGTGGGAGGCAAGAGATGGGCGAACGGAATGTGGCCGAACGCGAGCGGCAGGACACCGGAAACGCTGAGAAGGGCGACAAAAATACGATGGGCAAACGCGACCGGGGCCTGCTGCGCGTGGATCAGAACGAGTGCAAAGGGTGTGGACTCTGTGTGGAAGCCTGTCCACCCAAGGCCATCCGGATGGGAGAAGAACTGAATCACCATGGCTACCGGACGGCAAGCTATGCCGGTGCGGGGTGCACGGGATGCGGAATCTGCTTCATGATCTGCCCCGAACCCGGTGCGATTACGGTGATGCGGCTACGCAAAGCCGCGCCGGTACAGACCGTGACCGCGCGAATTGACGTCGCGCAGGCCGGAAGCCTACAGGCCGGAAGCGTTGCGAGGGCAAGCTGATGCGCAAGCAACTTATGAAGGGCAACGAAGCGATTGTGCGGAGCGCGATCCTGGCCGGATGTCGCGCGTTTTACGGTTATCCGATTACCCCGGCGAGCGAGATAGCCGAGGCCGCGGCGCTTTACATGCCGCAGGCGGGCGGAGTTTTTCTGCAGGCTGAGAGCGAGGTTGCGGCCATCAACATGCTCTACGGCGCATCGGCGGCGGGCGTGCGCTCGATGACGGCGTCGAGTGGACCGGGGATCAGCCTGATGCAGGAAGGCATCAGCTATATGGCCGGGGCCGAGCTGCCGTGCGTGATTGCGGACATCAGCCGCGGTGGGCCGGGGCTGGGCAACCTGGGAGCGGAGCAGAGCGACTACAACCAGCTGGTGAAGGGCGGCGGCAACGGCAGCTATCGGACCATTGTGCTCGCGCCGCACTCCGCGCAGGAGATGGCCGACCTGACCGCGCTGGCCTTTGAGCTGGCGGACCGGTACCGCGCACCGGTGGTGCTGCTGGCTGATGGTTTTGTGGGCCAGATGATGGAGCCAGTAGAGTTTCGGCAGGCGGCGGTCGAGCCGCATGTGCCGGATTGGGCCGTGACCGGGACGGCCGAGTCGCGGGGCAATCTGATCACTTCGCTGCACCTGGACTTCAACGACATGGAGGTGCATGCTCGAGCGCTGGAGGCGAAATTCCGGCATGCGCGGCAATTGGAAACGCGGGCCGAAGACTGGTATGCCGAAGATGCGGAGATTGTGCTGGTGGGGTATGGGATTGTGGGGCGCATCCTGAAAGCAGTGACGGTGGAAGCGCGCGCCGAGGGGCTTCAGGTGGGGTTGCTGCGGCCAATAACGCTTTCGCCTTTTCCAGCGATGCAACTACAGCGGCTGGCAGAGCGGGCGCGGGTGTTCCTGGCAGTAGAGATGAGCAATGGCCAGATGGTGGAAGACGTGCGGCTGGCGGTGAACGGCGCGCGGCCGGTGGAGTTTTTAAACCGCATGGGCGGCAACGTTCCGTCGCACGATGAGGTGCTGGGGACGGTGAGGCAACTGGCGCGAAGATACGTGCCCATGGCGCAGCGCGTGAAGGAGCAGATGGCCCATGTCTAGCCAATTGATCTCTGAATACGAAATAACCCACTCGAGGGCCAAATCCTTCTATTCGACCTACGAGCGCAAGCCTGAACTGCAGCACCAGACGCACTATTGCCCTGGATGCGGGCACGGCAACATTCACAAGATGCTTGCCCAGGCGATTGACGGGCTCGGGATTCAAGATCGAACCATCCTGATCAGTCCGGTGGGGTGTGGGGTGTTTGCCTACTACTACTTCGATGTGGGAAACATTCAGGCAGCGCATGGGCGTGCGCCTGCGGTGGCCACGGCCGTAAAGCGCAGCCGGCCGGAGAGCATCGTCGTCAGCTACCAGGGCGACGGCGACCTGGCGGCAATCGGCTCTGCGGAGATTCTGCATGCGGCCAATCGCGGCGAGAACATTACCGTGATCTTTGTGAACAACGCAATCTACAGCATGACCGGCGGGCAGTTTGCGCCGACCACGCTCTTGGGACAGAAGAGCACAACCAGCCCCAACGGACGCGACCCAATCAACGAAGGCTACCCGCTGCATGTGAGCGAGCTGCTGGCCACGCTGGAAGCGCCGGTTTACATCGAGCGCGTAGGATTGGGCGACAACAGGCAGATTGCCGGAGCGGCGCGGGCTATTCGGCGCGCGGTTGAGAACCAGGTGCGCGGGCTCGGATTCTCGCTGATTGAAGTGCTCGCGCCCTGCCCGACCATCTGGAAGATGACGCCGGTGGAAGCGCAGCGGTGGGTGCGCGAGACGATGGAAAAGACGTTTCCGCTGGGGGTCTTCTGCGACCGCACCGAGCGGGCTCAGCCCAGGCCGGCAGCCAGACCCGCGCCAGCACTCGAGGAGCTGCCGCGAATTCTGGAGATTGAAGGCGAAGAGGCTGGTAAGGGAAAAACCGCTGTTGCGGCTGCCGCCGAAAACGTGGACCTGCGGGTGCGCGTGGCTGGATTTGGAGGCCAGGGAGTTTTGCTGTTGGGCGAGTTGCTGGCCGAGGCCGGGCTCGACGCGGGGCTTGAAGTTTCGTGGCTGCCCTCGTATGGGCCGGAGATGCGCTCGGGTACGTCGAACTGCCAGGTGCGAATCGCAAGCGAGGCGATCGACTCGCCGCTGGTGAGCTCACCCAACGTGCTGATCGCGATGAACGAGCCCTCCCTGCGGAAGTTTGACGGCAGCGTGCGGTCGGGAGGGTGGGTTATCTACAACGGAGAGGCGTTCCCTGAGGACTGCAAGCGCGCGGACGTGCAGGTGCTGGCGCTTCCCTTTGCGCAGATGGCCAATGAGCTGGGCGACCCGCGGATGGCAAACATGATCATGCTGGGTGCGATGCTTGAAATTGCCCGGAGTCTGCCGCAGGCGAGCATTGACGCGGCTCTGCGGAGACTCGTGAAAAAGCCGAAGCTCGTGGAACTTGACCAGCGCGCACTGGCCCGGGGGCGCGAGCTGTTCCACACATCGCGAACAACCCCGAAACAATAGTCCAGTTGTAAAACCCGCCCTTCATCGCTTAGCCTCGACTTTGTCGCCCCTTCCCGCAGAGGGCTAAGCAAATCCATGCCGATCGTCGATCGCCTTCGAGCCATTCTCCAACCATTCGTTCGCAAGGGATGGGGTCACTGGCTGCGCTTTGCCCTGCTGCTTTCGGGCGGAGTTCTGCTGGGACATGTGCTGAACCACGCGCCCTGGCTGACGCAGGTTCGCTATTCGCTCTATCACAGAGAGATGATGATGCGGGACCGGTCGCAACTCTATCCCAAGCGCACGGCCCTGGTGCTGCTGAACGATGACGATTATTGGGGCGATTCCTACCAGTCGCGCACTCCGCTCAAGCGCGACGTGCTTGCCAGTCTGCTCGACAAGCTGGATGCGCTGGGTGTGAACACGGTGGCGCTCGATATGGACCTGCGCTCGCCGCGTCCCGACGACCCGAATTTTGAATTCACGGACTACCAGGCGGAAGATGCAAAGCTGGTGGCCGCTATCGAGCGCATGTGCGCGGCTGGCCACCACGTGGTGCTGGCCTCGTCGATTCAGTTTGGCGCGGACGGCTACACGGAGATGCCGTCCATCTACACCGCAAAGCTGCCAAAATTGCCGTGCGTGGTTCGCGGGTACATCCAACTTCCCTTCGACATGCGGCAGATTGCTGGAACGCTCCCCCTCGCAAATGGCGGCCAACTGGATTCGATGTCGCTCGCGGTTACCGGGATCGCCGACCCGACGGCGAGAGCGGATTCCTCCGCGGATACCGGACATGGATTTCGCTTCTCTGAGTATCTGGACGAAGCCGACTTTGACAAGCAGCTGAACGGGCGGAGTTTCGTCTTCAGCGGCAACCAGATCATGAAGACAGACCCGGCCGCGCTGAGGGATCAGCTGGTCGACAAGCTGGTGCTTGTGGGGGCGAATTGGCACGCGAATGGCTATGGCGTGGGCCCGCTGGTGGATCAGCACAATTCTCCCGGCGGCATGGAGCCGGGCGTGATGCTGCATGCCAACTACGTTGAGGCGATGCTCGATCGCACGGGGACGTTTGCGCCGGTTTCGGATTCAGCCGCGGAGATCATCGAAGTCGGGCTGGTTCTGGCGTTGGCGGTGATTGGCCTTTTTGAGATTCACGTGCTGTGGAAGTGGGCGGCTCTGGCCGTCGGACTCGTCCTCAGCCTGCTCTTGACCTACACTTTGCTGCAGAATCTCGGGCTTTTTCTCGATTTTCTTATTCCGCTCTTGATGATTGTGTTCCACACTCTAGGAGAAGAAGTGCTCGGCATCTGGCACGAGTTTCGGGACCTGAAGCGACAACACCTGAAGCGGCACGCAGAGAAGAGCGCCGTTGAATCGCGACAGGAGGTCAACCATGAGATCAGCGCGCAGTAAGCGCTTCGTATTGTTTTGCACCCTGGCAGCGATGCCGGGAAGTTTGGCGTGGACGCTGGCCTCTCCGGCACAGAGCACTCAACCCCCGGCCCAGACGACGCCGCCCAAAGCTGCTCCAAAGAAGCCGCCGCAAGAGCCCATCGATCCAAACGAGACCGCGGGCGTGCGCGGACCCGGCAATCTACTCACGGTGCGCGTGCTGATGAGGGGCAAGATCGTGGAGAATGCGCACGTGGTGGTGAAGAACGCCAACGGAACGCTTGCCGGATCGTGCTTTACGAGCACGACAGGGGTTTGCAAGGTGGACGTTGGACCGGACGACTATGAGATCGAAGCGACGGGCAATGGCCGGAAAGCAACTTTGAAGATGCATGTGTCGGAGCAGACAGGCACTGTGTCGATCAAGCTGCTCAGGGCAAAAACACCCGCGCCAGTCGCGAATCCTTAAAGCGGCCTTAAGGAATTGCTCGCAACCTGGGCAATTGCAGCTTAGTTTGCACGAAACCGAAACATTTTAGAGAATCTCACGTCCACGCGGATGTGCTATCGTTGTTTCCTCTTTCACAAGCAGGAGTTCATCATGCTCGACGAAAGACCTTCCCCAACGCTCCAGACCGTGTGTGTGTGGGCTGCTGTCTCTCTTTGTCTGGCTGCAGGTTCGACGGCTTCTCTTTTCGCGCAGACTCGCGCGACGAGTCACGCACTGCTGATCGGGATCGCGACGTATGCACCACCCAAAGGCACTCCTCTTCCGAACCAGGGTACAGGGCACAGCACTGACAGTCGATTCGCGCCGAATGCCACGTGGCACAGTCTTCAGGGACCGCCAACCGATGTGGCGGCGATGCACGCTCTGCTGGAGCACACCTACGGTTTCACCGATATTCGCGAATTGCACGACCAGGACGCTACCCGGCAGGGGATTCTGGACGCACTGAATAAGCTGATCGACGACACGCAAAAGGGCGACCGCGTTGTGATCTATTACTCGGGGCACGGATCGCAGCGGCTCGACTCGAAGTCTTCAAAGAATCAGCGCGACCAGACGATCGTTCCGGTGGATGCGTGGAAGGGCGTGAAAGATATTCGCGACAAGGAGCTTGCGCTGCTGTTCGACAAGATTGTTTTTGACAAGCAGGCGCGGCTCACGGCGATTTACGACAGCTGCAACAGCGGAACCATGGCGCGCGGCATCACTCAGGCCGTTCAGCGCACCCTGCCATACGACGATGACGACGTGGCGAAGGAGTCCGGCGCGGTGCTGGAGTCGGACCTGAAGCGGATTCCACAGCAGGGTGACGCAATCATCCTGGCCGCCGCGGGACCGACGCAATCGGCGGTGGAGGCGAGCTATCCCGAGGATGGTCTGGTGCATGGGGCGTTTACGCGGGCGCTGATTCGTGTGCTGAGCGAGAACAAGCAGGCGTTGAGTGCGGAAGATGTGGTGTCTGCCGTGGCGAGCATGATGCATGCGGATCCGCTGGATTTTCAACAGCCGTCGGTGGAAGGGCGGGTTCATGAAAGCCTCTTCGGCGAACCGGTTGCGTCAGATGAACTGCATCTGCGCGTGACCAAGGTAGAGACCGGGAAGATCGCTCTCGACGTGGGCAGCGCAGCGGGGTTCGGCGTGGGAACTGAGCTGACGGCGCTAACCGCGGGCGATGACGGATCGAAGACAGTGCTCGTTATCAATGCCGTGAGTACGCCTACCGTCTCGACGGCGGCAGTGAAGAGCGGTTCGTCACAGGTTAAACCAGGGCAGATCTTTGCAGTTTCGAACTTTGTTTATCCTGAGGCGGCGCGGCTCATCGTTTATTTGCCGCATCCCGAGCCTGTTCCGAGCGCGGCGGCAATCGCAGGTGTGAAGGCGCAGTTCCCAGGACTCACATGGGTCGACGATCCAACCGAAGCGCCGGTGAGTTACCTGGTGACGCAGGAGACAGGCGGCTGGAAGGCGTACGGGCAGACTGGAAAAGCGGTGAAGCCGGGTCCGGGAGCAAAAGGAGCCGCGTTTCTGGTGCTTGGCCCTCCGCCTTCGGTGGCAGACCGAATCCGCCGCACCGAGCCATTCAAGCGCAACGCGTTCCGATTCACCGACAATCTGTCAGAGTCCAATTACTTCCTTGCCATGCGCGTCCGCAAAGACGGGACGCCCGAATACGCTCTGTTTGACCCGCGCGTGCTGGCCGAGCACAAGGATACGGACTATGTGCGCAGCGAAGAAACCAACGACACCGTTGAGACCGAGATCAACGGGGGCAAGAATCCCGAGGTGGTCTGCCGCAACGACGTCTCGTTCCCCGTGCGCACGGCGTGGCTGCACGACCAGACGAGTGCTGCGACGGAAGACAGCATTGCTCCGGTGATTGCGCGAAGGATTCTGCGGCTGGGCAAGCTGCGCGTGTGGCAACAGCTTCCTTCGCTGGTGCCGGGCGTGAGCGATTGGCCCTACCATTTGCAGATTGCGCGCAACAACCAGGCGGCGACCGACCCATTGCATCCCGAAGAGCAGTACGATGCGCGCCTGGTGGCTACAGCGGACCAGCTTTCAGGTCGATCGATTTCGCCCAAGTATTTCTATCTTTTTGGATTCGACTGCGCCGCAAACCCATACCAGCTGTACCCAAGCGACAATACCAATGGGACGGCACAGGGCCCGCCTCTGGATGCATCGGGGGCATTTCCAACTTCCTTCACAGTAATGACGCAACAGGTGACACCGCCTTATGGGGCAGATACGCTCTTTCTTTTGGCCACGAAAGAGAAGATCAACAACCTGAGCCTGCTGACCTTTGACGGAGTGATCGAGAGCAGGAGCCGCGGCTCAGGCCTCGATCAGCTGATGGTTGACCTGAACGATGCCGGCAGCCGGGGCGCGTCGCCTGTCGTGACGGCATGGCAGGTACAGCAAGTAGTAGTCCCGAGCCGTCCTTAGCTCTGGCCGTTTTTAAGCGTGGTCGATTTAACCCTGGTGTGCTAGAACAGTCGTCAACCCCGGCAGGGGCAGGGGTTCCAACATAGAGCCGGCGTCGGCAAACACATCCGGCTCAAGCCGGAAGTCTTCAACAGGAGATCGATATGGACCGTCGTAGTTTTTTTACAAACGTGATGTCTGCCGCCGCGTTTTCCGGAATCCTCGGAGAGATTGTCTCTCCCCGAGAACTGATGGCCGCTATCGAGGCCGCAGGCGACATCCCCTCCAACACCCAGCATGCCGAGTTCTGGGGCGGATTCTTTGACGATGTGGATCCCACCAAGCCGCATGCCACCATGACCAGGGGCCCGGGTGGCGAGGCGACGCCGGAGCCTATCCCCGAACATGTGCAGGACGATAAACTGCCGCGCTTCTTTCATTACGCCGACAACACCGGCCTGCGCTATGCGGAGAAGATCGATCGCGACGAACTGCCCAAGATGGACGGAGCGGCTGTGGTGAGCGTAAGCGTCAGCGGCTTCCACTCGAGCCAGGAGGACGAACACAAGATCGGGGATGCGACCTCTGCCCAGCTGGCACTGCACGCGACCCAGACCACGCCGATGGCGCAGTACATAGCGCCGCTCGCCTGGGCCACGCTGGCATCGATTTTTGCCCGCTCAGCAAGCGTCGCCAAGATGCCGACAATCGAGCAGCTTAACGGTACTACTTCGGATGGATCGGGTGGCACCTCAGGTGGCAATCGCATCCTGCTGCCAAATGCAGAGGGCAAGATGGCGCTGAACCTGACGCTGCCGGACAAGCACGCGCTGTTGCACAAGATCATCTCGATGGGCCTGCAGGGTGCACAGCTTGCTGCTCCGCTGGTGACACTTCCTGCCATCAGCGTGCCGGCCATCAAAGCCTTCACCAGCTTTTACAACATCCTGGTGCAGAATGCGGGCTTCATCATCAACAGCCCGCTGAAAGACGTTGTGGCCTCCTACGACGCGGTGGACTCGGGAAATATGCACTCGGACGCGCTGCGATTGATTACAGGCGAGTATGTGATTGTTCCGTCCCACTCGACTACGGCGCTCAGTTCGCAGATGGAAGGACTGAAGATGCTCAATGGATACCTTGTGCCGAAGGATCTGGCAGCCAGCGCGGACCCAACTACGGCGGCCAAGGCTGCGCTTCCCGATGTTACTTACGCGACGCTGAAGGTGAGTGTGGCCCCGGCCACCAACGTGACAGTGCCTCAGGTGCCTATATTGACGACTCCCACGGGAACAACCCCAACTGCTACGCCTTCCAAGGCTTCCAGCACCGCCTCGAAGAGTTCAACCGGGTCCGGGTCGAGCAGTTCCGGGTCTACGACGGGTTCTTCCGGAAGCAAGTCGGGCACGTCGACGACACCGAACTCTTCCACACCGAGTTCGGGCTCGAGCACCACTCCGAGCAGTGAACCCACTACTCCGCCGAAGTAGGCCGGCGGGAGAACAATGAAACTGAAGGGCCAATCCAGAGGATTGGCCCTTCTTGCTTTTGCGGGGAACGTGCGGCGCGCGGAAACGAAGTCACAGACCGCCCAAGGCTCAAGCCGGTCGGCTCGTGTATCCTTCGTTTGCCTGCGGGAGTATCGCTTCCGCCGAGGATGGACGATGCGGCAATTTGTGACGTTTGCTATGTTGAGTGGAATGCTGTCGGCTTAAGCGATTTG
>Ga0302324_100007483_pt1 | contig 23218 bp, 14 predicted proteins | sample Palsa_T0_1_FD_201949 | JGI IMG/M metagenome (GOLD analysis project Ga0302324, IMG submission 201949) | Peat permafrost microbial communities from Stordalen Mire near Abisko, Sweden - Palsa_T0_1 | ecosystem: Environmental > Terrestrial > Soil > Palsa > Peat permafrost | place: Sweden: Abisko...
CCCAGCTGGACGCCGAGCAGATGCAATATGTGGAAGTGTTCCGGCGGGCCGGCGCCAATCTGCTGATACTCATCAACGATATTCTCGATTTGTCCAAGATCGAGGCGGGCCATTTGGAACTGGAGCACGTGCCGTTTGATCTGGAGGAATTGGTGGATCAGGCGATCGAGCTGACTGGAGTCAAGACTCGCGCCAAGGGCATCAACTTAATGTCGCATATGCTCCCAGGCCTCTCCACGTCCTTGGTTGGAGATCCCTCCCGGTTGAGACAGGTACTCATCAACCTGCTGGGGAATGCCGTGAAGTTTACCGAGGCGGGAGAGGTGCTGCTCACCGTGCAGAACCACCCATCCGGCAGGCTAGGCGAGATAGGGTTCGCCATCTCCGATACCGGTATCGGCATAGCGCCAGACAAACTGGAAACCATCTTCGACAGCTTCGCTCAAGCCGATTCGTCGATTACCCGAAAATACGGTGGTACCGGTCTCGGACTGGAAATCAGCCGGCGGCTAGTGGAGCGCATGGGGGGGAGGCTGACAGTGTCCAGCCGCGAGGGAGAGGGGAGCACTTTCCGCTTCAACGTCCACTTCGAGTGCGGGATTCAGAGTGCGAGAAAGGCTCCGGCTAAAGTAGGTGACTTTCGTGGCCGCCGCATTCTGGTGATCGACGATAACGCCACCAACCGCTTCATCCTCGCAGAAACATTGAACGCGTGGAGCATTGAAAGCACTGAGTTCGGCACACCGACAGAGGCAGTGACGAGTCTCATCGCTGCGAAGGCGGCAGCACGGCCCTATTCGTTGGTCCTGGTAGATAGCGTCATGCCCGGAATGGATGGATTCGAGACAACGGCCCGTATCAAAGAGATCGCCCCGGAATTACCAGTCATCATGTTCACATCCGATGCGCGGCCGGGGGATATCCGGCGTCGCCGGGACGCCGGACTGTCGGGCTACGCGGTCAAGCCCGTAAAGCGCGCCGAGTTGTGGCGCTTGCTCTGTGGAGCCATTCACCCGCACGAATGCGCGGAACTTCCGCCACCGCCAAGCGCGAGTCTCACGCCAACTGCGGCGGCGCGGTCTCTAAAAATCCTGATCGTGGAGGATTCAGAAGATAATCGCCGGTTGCTGCAAGCCTATTTGAAGGAGAGCGGGCACCTACTAACTTTTGCCTTTGACGGCAAAGCTGCCGTCGATCGTTTTGCAGAAGAGACGTTCGATCTAATCCTCATGGATATACAGATGCCCGTGATGGACGGATTAACCGCCACGAAAGCCATACGCGCCATCGAGCTGAAACGGGGAGGGGCTGCGATTCCAATCATTGCAGTCACTGCGAACGCACTGCCGGAAGACATTGTATTGAGCGCCGAGGCGGGCTGTAATCAGCACCTCTCAAAGCCTATCTCCAGGGACCAGCTGCTCAGCACCATTGAGGAATACGGGCCGAGAACAGCGTCGGAGGATGCGCCGGGAACGGATGCGCCGGGAACGGATGCGCCGGGAACGGATGCGCCGGGAGCGGATGCGCCGGGGGCGGATGCGCCGGGAGTGGATGCGCTGGGGGCGGCGGAATGGCCTCCATTGATCGGAATCGAGATGCCGCCCGGTCTGGAGGAGATCGTGCCTGGTTACCTCGCGGCTCGGCTCAAGGAAGTTCCTGAAATGATGGCGCTCCTGGCCGCTTCCGGCTTTGAGCGGCTCGCCACCCTGGCCCACGACATCAAGGGAACTGGCGGTTCGTACGGATTTCCGGCACTCACCCGAATGGGCGCTGTGATGGAGCAGTCCGCGAAGCAGATGGACGTGGGAGCGCTGGGCGGGCAGTTGACCGAGCTCCAAGATTATCTGCGCCGGGTGCAATTGTTTGCGAAGCCCTAATGTGGGTGCGAGCTAGGGCAGTGCTGCTATCGTGGTTCGGCGCGTCTTTGCTTGAAGAATGCTCAACCCCGCGTCTTTCGCGCGGCTGAGACCTCGGCGGGCCGGAGGCACAGAGACAGAACAAGTTAGACGAGCAGGCCGCCATGCCCGAGGCCGGCGACCTCCCACTTCGAAACACGATGGCTTGCCAGCAGCGCCAGGAAGCACTCGATCTCGCCTCCAGCTCGAGCCCAGGCGCAGCCGATGACATCATCCGGCCGTGCAGGGGCGCTGGTCGAAGCGATCAGGACAACGGTTGGTTTGGCGCGCAGCAGATGCTCGAGGGGAATCGGTAACAGCGCCTTCCTCTTCGACTGATGAGAGGGTCACGCTGGCGCTGGTCCCAATCCGATTCAGACGCTGGCGCATGACATTTTCGAACAACTGCCTTGCACGTTCTCCGTTGACCGGATCGGTGTATAAAACTGTCACGGCGGGGTTGCGGATGGGCAGGGCCTGCAACATCGGACGCGTCCCTTCGACGACAGACATAAGGACTTCAAGCTCCGGTTTGGCCACCACGAAAGGCGCGCTTTTCACGTTGGCTACCCGATGGCCCGCGTCCGCGTAAGTAAAGTTCCGAGAGGTGGCGACGACAATGCCACGCCCGGAATTGATTTGCCTTAACGCCTCATCATCCACCAAGATGCAACACGGCTCGGTAGCGAACAAATTCGCCCTCCCACCAGCGGCTAAACGTACTTCGAGCGGCCCGCTGCCGATTTTGGTGGCCACCTGCATCACCGCGTCGTCTTCGCCAACCTCATCCTCTTCCAACTCGGTTACCCAGACCTCGTTCAAACCTTCGGTTGCAAGCATACGAGCATCCTCTTCGCTGATAACGTGGCCTTTGGCGAGTAATTTCTTGCCATCGGCACGACGGATGGTGGAGGAAATAGTTCTTCCAATAGACTGCCTAACGGAGATGGTCTGTACGTTCATTCGCGAACACCACGCCCTTACCTGAAGCGACCCAAAGTATCTTGGAGAAGTGTACAGCCCTAAACTGAAAAACTGAGTGATTTTTTGTTTTGGCCGGGAGGTGTGGATTTCAACAACCAAAAACAAGGCTTACACCACGAACCAAACGAGCCTGATCGGTGGGTCGAATATCGACGCTACATTAGTAATGCCTTATCGCACAGCCAGTTACCTCAGCGCAGCGACGAGCGTTGTCCGGATTTCGGGGGCAAGAATGCAGCGAGTTAAATCCTGCATGCCAGACTATAGTGATATCGAAAGATGTTAGCTTCATCGAAGATTATATGTACGTATGCGTTCACAAAACGCTAAATACGTCTGTCCGGAGTACCGAGAATGGAACTGTACACCTGGATAGTGGCTTGATAACAGCCACAGGAGGCCGATTCCAGGCCACGCCGATCGATGATGGTAATGTGCCCCCGCACGTACTGGATCAACCCCTTTTTCTTCAGCGTGCCTGTCGCTGCATTGACCGTCGCTCTTCGAACCCCGAGCATTTGAGAGAGGAACTCCTGGGTAAGTGGAAAGCTATCCTGACCGGCACGATCGTGGGTCATCAACAGCCAGCGAGCGCAACGCTCTTCCATAGTGTGCAGCCGGCTGCACGCCGCTCTAATGAGGACCTGCCGCATTAGCGCAAAGAGATGCCGGTGCATCACATCCTGCACTCGCAGCCGGCTGCTTGCGACTTTCAGGAAAGCGTAGCGGTCGATCTGAGCGGCGGTGCCAGGTAACTGGACGAAGCTCAAGGCCATCGATCCTTGCCTTTGAAGGAGCTCCGATGCTCCCACTACTCCCTCTCGCCCGACCATAGCCATCTCTATCGAAAGCTCGTCCGTGGTGCTGGCCAGCAAGGAGATCATGGATGTTATGGGGAAGTAGATGAAATCGATAGGGCTATCCTGGCAATACAGCCGTTTGCGAAACTTCAGAGCCACCACCTTGGCCTCTCGCATCAGGATTTCATAGTCTGCCGGATCCAAACTGGCAAGCAGGACGTTCCCCCTGGGATCGGTATCGCTTTGTTTTTGCGTCCTTGGGGACATATCGCTCCGCGGTCAAAGATCGCTACGGGAAACTCCTAGCTTTTTCATCATGGCGTTGAGGGTCGACCGTGGAATCCGCAGGCGAGCCGCTGTGGCGCTAATCACCCCACCGGTCTCGCGGAAAACGCGCAAGATGTGCTCCCGCTCCACTTCTGCCAAGCTGGCGGTATTGGCGAGGTCAGCCCGCAGTTCCGACACAGGAGCGGTGAGAGTCGGCCCTCGTGTAACGGCCACCGACCTCTCGATGAAGTTCTCGAGTTCTTGTACATTCCCCGGCCAGCTCCAACTCACCATGGCTTTCATCGTCCCCGCCGGGATCTTGTCAATGGTCCGATTCATTCGGGCGGCGTATTTCTTGGTAAAGTGCCAGGCCAGTAGAGGTATGTCCTCGGGGCGATCACGCAACGGAGGCATGATGATTGGAAAGACCTTGAGTTGGTAGAAGAAATCGCTTCTGAACAGTTTGTCCCCCACCATCTGGTGCATATTTAGTTTGGTTGTCGCCAGCAGCCGGACATCCGCGCGGATCTTACGGGTGCCACCCAACCTCTCGAATACTTTCTCATGCAGGGCCCGTAGCAACTTAGCTGCAAGATCCAAGGGAACCTCACCCACTTCCTCCAGCAACAAAGTGCCCTGGTCAGCCATTTCAAGCCGGCCGGCCTTGTGCGACACCGCACCGGAAAAGGCACCCCTTTCGTAGCCGAAAAGCTCGCCCTCCAGCAGCCCGACCGGGATGTTCGCACAATTCAACCTGATAAAAGGAAGATCTCTGCGGGGACTCTTTCTATGGATCGTGCTCGCAACGAGTTGCTTTCCCGTTCCGGTTTCCCCCATGATCAACACTGTGGCATCGGTCGGCGCAAGGGCGTCAACCTGGCCTAGCATCCGCAGGATGGCCGCGCTGCTCCCAACAATTCCAATCGCTTCATTCTCGACGGCCTTGCTTTGGATACTCTCCACGCGACCGCGTTCCGGCAGTTCCCGCATGAACGCAATCCAGCGGAAAGGAGATAGCTTCAAGACAGCCATGGCAGTCAAAACCGTAACCCGCTTCCCGTCCTTGCGAATCAATTCTTTTTCAACGGCCGCACAGGCCCCGAATTGAAGCATCTCTTCGTGTGCCAGCTCATCCAAAGCAAGGTATTCCGGCGGAGTGAGACGAGGCCAGCGCAGGTGGCCGGATCGCAAATCCTCGCGGCTGTAGCCGACAAGTTCAAGAAACGCGTCGTTCGCCTCCGCGGCTTGATCGAATTCACCGGCCACGATGGCAGCGCTAGTTGACGCCGACAGCACCGGCCGTGAATGCGCTCGGCGGAGCCGCAATTCTTCATCCCTGCGCTGACGGTCGCTAAAGTCGCGCACCACCCTGGCAAAGCCCTGCAGATCCCCATACTCGTTTCTCAGCGCCGTCGTCATAACACTGGCCCAGAAACGTACGCCGCCTTTTTTCACCTGCCAGCATTCGTTGCCGACATGGCCTTCACCTATGGACCTCTTCAACTCTTCTTCCAACCTATTCGAGAGGGCGTCTTCGCTGGGATTCAGGAATGCTACGTTTTGGCCAATGGCTTCAGCGCCACCGTATCCGTAAATGCGCTCCGCACCCGAATACCAGGCGACTACCTGTCCGTCTAAATCCAGCAAGAACAGCGCGAAGTCCTGCACCCAAGATGGAATAGCTTTCTCAAAGCCATGTCTGGCAGGCCCGCTGCTTAGGCCGTATTTCGGCTTGTCTTGCAGCACCAAAAGATGACGCACCGGAAGCACATTCCCTTTGGCAATGTAGTCTACGTCACGGGGGCCGGCCCGACCTACCAGCCGCAGTGTGCCTTCCTGCTGGCCGCGATCCCGAAGGGCCCGCCAGCGTTCCGAAATCAGGGGCTTGTAACTGGGATCTGCAAAATCATCCACACTGCGGCCTATGATTTCTTCCCTTGGGAAGCCCAAGAGCTTGATGGCGCCGAAACTAACCTCGCGGCAAATGCGGTCGTCGTCGGCGATCAGAATGGGCGCGGAAGACCCGTATATGATCGTCCAGAAGGAGAGTTCGAGCTCTTTCGGGCCGTTTTCCACAAGCCAGCGAGTGGCTTCCGGCCGAGTAGCTGCGTGCACAACCATCCCCTTTTCCCCAGTCTCGATCCCGGCTCGACAGCGGGAGAAACGTGAGGCTCGTCCTGCTAACCAGGGGACGATAATGCTACCCCTATTGTCCCGAAAGCATACGCCAATTACAAGATGGACATACGACTAGGTGCTTGAGTTATTTGGCCTACAATGGCGCCAAAAGCATCGCTGCATACAAGCAATGTTGCCGGTATTAGAGTGACAATTGGATTACGAGCGCTACGTGAGCCCCTTGCTCTTCGGGATAGCGGCGGCATGCAAAAAGAGAATGGAGCTCGCGGCAGTAGCCATATGTCGCCACGGAGCGCAGCCAGTAGCCATATACGGTCACCGGCACTCGCCCGCTGGCCAAATCTTGTCAAGCCTAATGGTGGGCCGCAGCTCTGGGGAACCGCCGCAGCTCTGGGGGACTGATGATGCTCGTCCATAATTGTCCAACAAGCATTGGGAATTGCAATGGCATTATGCAGCTGGTAGCCATATAAGGTCACTGGAGGTAAGTCAGTAGCCATATATGGTCACTAGATATGCATATCGGCACTTTCTGAGCCTTGTGTGTTAAAAAGCATAGTAATAGTCAGAGTATTCCAGTAAACTGGAGTCGCCGCGCAAAGGCTTATTTGCCCATGACAGTTGGCATGCGCTTTTCTTGGCAGAAAGAAGGTTGGAGTTTATGTCCGCTAATTCGCAGCCTCCAGTCAAATCCGTTAGCCGCCTGGAGGTGCTCATCATCCAAAGCAATCCCGCCGATACCTTGCTCACCGTAGAAGCGTTCAGGGTCGCTGGATTGACAAGCGGTCTGCATTGCGTCACAGACGGCGAGGATGCGCTGATGTACGTGCGCCGCGAAGGTCAGTACGCTGGCGTGGGAGTCCCGGATCTCATCTTTTTGGACTTGTCACAGCCGAGGATGTCCGGGTTGAAAGTCTTAAGGGTAATCAAATCCACACCGGCGTTGATGCATATCCCGATCGTGGTCGCCGCGGGTTCGGATGATCCCAAATTCGTGAGGGCGGTCTACAAGCTGAACGGCAATTGCTTCATGAGGAAACCTGGCGAACTGCCGGAATTCGCGAGATTCATCGAAGCATGCTACGAGTTTTGGGGCAGTGTAGTTACCCTTCCATCGCACCGAGACAAGACCATGACGCAAAATGTTTAACAATATGATCGAGCTTGCTAAATAGCGTTACGGAGGCTTTTCCAGGCGCACTCTTGTTCATGCGGACCGCTGCCGCTGGCCGGTCTGCAGGTTTCAGCGGAGCGAAAGTCCGCCCGTCGTCCGCACTGAACAATTACGGCTAACCTCAAAGGACTCATATCCCACTATGCCGCTTCGGATTCTTCTCGTTGACGATCACAGGGTCATGCTGGCCGGGATCAAAGCCATCCTGGAGCAGACCCCCGAGTTCGTGGTGATCGGGGAAGCTGAGAGTGGGAGTGAAGCAATTGCTGAATGCAAAGAAAAACACCCGGATGTGATCGTGATGGATATTGGACTTCCTGGAATGAGCGGCATCGAAGCAACGAAAATCATTCTTCGCGACGCTCCGGCAACCAAGGTCATCATGCTCTCGATCTACGATGACGAGATTTCAGTGGTGAGCGCGATTCGTTCCGGCGCCTGCGGGTATGTGCCGAAGAAAGCATCCGGCAGCGATCTGCTGCAGGCAATAAAGACAGTCGCGAATGAGGGCTCCTACTTGAGTCCCCACGTTTCCTATCACTTGTTCCAGCGCCTCAAGAAGACTGGCCGGCAGACTACTCCGGCGACCTCAGCACTGGAAGTCCTCGCGCCACGCGAATTGCAGGTGTTCTGGCTGGTGGCCGCAGGCAACGCCAGCAAAGATATCGCTGTAATCCTGGACTTGGGGGTAGCAACCGTACGCGCCTATCGGATGAACATGATGAGGAAGCTAAAAGTGAGTAACATCGTCGGTGTAATTCAGTACGCCGTCGCAGCTGGAATGAGTTTTCCAAATCCGTTGGTGGACGTGAGAGAGCGTGTTCCCATCGTGGTGAACGAATCTGAACCGTCGGAAATCCACAGCGGCAGCGATATTCGCGGCCAGGCTGTGAGTTGCTAACGGCAGATCTCCGCAGTTGAGGGACACCCGGCCCATGGTTTACTTTTGGGTGCGCCATCGAGGCCGGCGTAGTAGCCATATATCGTCACTTGACATCGTCAGTAACCATATCTGGTCACACGAGCTGACAAAATAAGACCCGCTTTACATAACCTGTCAGTGGCTCTATTGATTACTCCGGAATAAGACGAACTATTCCTCCAGTGACCACCCCGTTATTAGAGGAAACCACCCGTTTAGGAACCATTGAATTGTGTCTGAAATTGGCCGCAGAACGTGATCCCGAGATGCTATTGCAAGTCGTCAGCCAATTGGCGAGGCAGATCGTGCCGGCACAGTATGCAAGCGTGGGCATCCTGGGTGAAGATGGCCAGACCATGAGCGGCCGGGTCTTGTACAGCGGATTAGCCACCGCAAGTGGACCGGACGCCGCAGCCGTGATGCCGGTCATTACGGTTCTGCGGACGGGCGTCCTGGCGAATATGCTGGAGACGCGCCGCGCGTTACGTTTGCGCAACGTAGCCTCTGAGAGTTTGGGCTTCGATCTCCTTCCCGGGGGACACCTTCTGTGGTCCGTGCTCGGAGTCCCCCTTTCCGACTCTCTACGCGTGCGGGGTTTCTTATTGCTTGCCAATAAGTTTGATTCGGACAAGTTCAGTGATCAGGATGAACAACTGGTTGTCGCCCTCGCCAGCCACGTGACTCTCGCCTACGAAAGGATGGAGGAACAAAGACGCGCACACGAGAAATTGGTCGAAGCCAGGGAGGTCCTCGAGGCTTTGTTTGAATTAGCTCCGGACGCGTTTGTCGCCGCGAGTGAGGACGGTCGAATCGTTCGCGTCAACGCCCAGACTGAAATCCTTTTCGGGTATACCCGAGACGAATTGGTCGGTAAGCTTGTGGAGATCCTTGTCCCTGGGTGGTTCCAGAGGGCGCACCCAGACCGCCGCGAGGACTCCGCTCACACCCCCCTGGGGCCCATGCGGGAAGGGCTTGAGCTGTCTGGCAGGCGCAAGGATGCGAGCGAATTCGCTGCGGACATCATGCTGAGCCGGATCGAAACCAAGCGTGGCAAGCTGACTAAGATCGTGATCCGCAATGGCACGGCCCACGTGGAAATGGCCGAGCACATTCAGGAGTTGAATCGGTCTTTGGAAAAGCATGTGGAGGAACTTCAGGCCGCCAATCACGAGCTGGAAACATTCAACTACTCGGTCTCTCACGATTTGCGCGCACCGCTTCGGCAGATCGACGGCTTTGCCCGAATCCTTCGTGAACAGATGGGTCCCCAATCCGATCCCGACAGCAGCCACTACCTGAAGCGCATTCAGGACGCGGCCACCCGCATGGGTTGCTTGCTCGAAGGGATGCTGGACCTGGCGAGGCTGGGACGTCAGGGACTCCGCGTGCAAGTTACCGACTTAAACTTACTGGCGCGTGAAGTCATCGAGGAACTGAAACTGGAAGCGCCGAATCGGCAAATCGAGTGGATTCTCGACCCCCTCCCGATCATCAACTGCGATAGCGTTCTGGTGAAAGCAGTTTTTTTCAACCTGCTGTCCAACGCAGTCAAGTTCACTCAACGGCGCGAGTGCGCGATTATCCGCATCGGCCAGCGGCATGAGAATGGCGAGACCGTCATTTTCGTTGGCGATAACGGCGTGGGTTTCAATATGAAATACGCGGATAAGCTCTTTGGGATCTTCCAGCGGCTGCACCGTTCCGAAGACTTTCCTGGAACGGGAATCGGCCTGGCAACTGTGCAGCGGATCATCAAGAAGCACGGCGGCCGCATTTGGGCGGAAGCCGAGTTGGACTCTTACGCTACCTTCCATTTCACTCTCTTATCGGGGGACGTGGAACAAGCTGAAGGATCGAACCACGAAAACGAGGTACTTCATGAGTAACGGTAACGAAATCCTCCTGATCGATGACGATGAAGCCGATGTTGAGCTGGCCTTGCATGCTCTTCGCGAGAATAAGCTCGGCAACCATATTCATGTTTTGCGCGATGGCGAGGAAGCGCTGGATTATCTATTCGGCCCGGGTTCGGAAGCGCAGCCGGCTTCCGGCCACATCCCCAAGCTGATTTTGCTGGATCTGAAACTTCCCAAGGTGGACGGAATCGAAGTGCTGCGGCGGCTCAAGAGCGACGCAGCAACCAAATTCATACCAGTGGTAATTTTGACGTCGTCCAAGGAAGAACGGGACATGGTCAGGGGCTACGACTTGGGTGTAAACAGCTACATTCAGAAGCCAGTCGACTTCGATCAATTCCGCACAATCGTCAGCCAAGTGGGGCTTTACTGGCTCGTGATCAACCAGCCGGCGCCTGTTCGAGCGGAACCACTGCCGGTATGAAGAATGGCCTATTGAAAGTCCTGTTGGCGGAAGATGTGGCAGCGGACGCCGAACTCTGCGTCGACGCTCTCGAGAAGGCGGGATTTTCGGTTTGCGCGGACGTTTGCTCCAGTGTGGAAGACTTTAAACGCATGATTGGGGCAAACGACTATGACGTTATCTTGGCGGACTACAACTTGAAAGATTGGACCGGTATACAAGCGGTAGAAGTTCTGCAGCGCCTGGGCAAGAACATTCCGGTCATTGTAGTGACCGGAAACTTAGGGGATGAGAAAGCCGTGGACTGTATCCATCAGGGCGCCGCGGATTATGTCCTCAAAGACCGGTTGAGCCGACTTCCATCGGCCGTCAGCCGGGCCATCGACGAAAACGTGTTGCGAAAGCAGTCCCACGTCCTCAAGGCTGCCTTGTTCAGCGTCAAGGAGGGGGTCCTGATCGCAAAAGCCGCGCCAAACTTATTGAACGCAGAAATCGTAGCTTTAAACGAGGCGTTTTCCAGAATCACAGGATACCCTTCCGAGGAGTTGATTGGAAAGCAGCTGGGCTTCTTTCAGACGACCGGAGCCAGAGATGAATTCTTCGCGGGTAAGGAAGCGACATTGTCGAATCCCGACGTGACCGAGACGGTAGCCAATCACAAAGATGGTTCGGTCTACTACGCGGAGTGGCAAATTTCGCCTATCCATAACGGTCCGGGTGGAATTAGCCATTATGTCGTGATCCACCGTGACATCACCGACCGCAAACGCGGAGCTGCCCAACTGGCCGACACCAACGAGAAACTACTCCGATATTCAGAAGAACTCCAGTTCGCGAAGGGCCACGCCGAGGCGGCAACTCGTGCCAAGAGCGAGTTTCTGGCTTGCATGAGCCACGAAATCCGGACGCCCATGAACGCAATTATTGCCATGGCGGACTTGCTTTCCGACACGCAGTTGACGCCAGAGCAATCTAAGTACGTGGAGGTCTTCCAGCGCTGCGGTGAGAATCTGCTGGTCCTGATCAACCAGCTTCTGGACATCTCGAAGATCGAGGCGGGCAAGCTCGATCTTGAACAGTTAGATTTCGATTTGAATGCAGTCCTCGCGGAGACAATTGCGCTTTTTGAATCTCGGGCGCAAGCCAAGGGATTGAGTTTGTCCTTCCAAGTGGGTGGCAACACCCCAACTCGGCTTATTGGCGACCAGCATCAACTGCAGCAAGTCTTAACAAACTTGATTGGCAACGCGATTAAGTTTACCGAAGCGGGCTCCGTTAGGGTCGAGGCGAGCCTCGGCGATACGCTCTCGGAGTGGGACTGTTTCATTGAGTTTAAGGTCAGCGATACGGGCGTTGGAATACCTGATGACAAGATTGCGATGATTTTCGAGGACTTCAGTCAAGCGGATTCCTCGATCACACGACAGTATGGCGGCACTGGTCTGGGTTTAGCGATTAGCCGAGCCTTGGTCGAGAAGATGAATGGCAGCATCACGGTCAAGAGCGAAGTTGGAGTCGGCAGCACTTTTCGCTTCTCCGCCAACTTCCGTCTCCAGCCGGGTGGTGTGCAGGCGCAATCTGAATTCGCGCCTCGACGGATTCTGCTGTGCGAAGACTCTCCGGACAATGCATTCGTGGTGGCCGCCTATTTGAAGGGCACGAACTACGTACTCGAATATGCGCCCGATGGCAAAGCAGGAGTGGAAAAATTTAAGAGCGAAGCCTTTGATCTGGTTTTAATGGATATGCAGATGCCGGTTTTGGACGGCCACAGCGCCACGCGGCTGATACGGCTGTGGGAGGCCGATCACAACCGAAGGCCAACACCAATTCTGGCTTTGACAGCCCACGCCCAGCCAGAGGAAGTGAAACGGTGCGAAGCCTGCGGCTGTACGGCGTTCCTGAGCAAACCCATACGAAAGCCGACATTGTTAGCAGCCTTGGCAAGGCATCTTGGGCGCGCTACTCCCGCACCGGATGAAACTGAGGTGCCACCGGAAGTGCAAGAGCTGGTGCCTGGCTATCTCAAACAGAGGGATCTGGATCTCGAGAGACTTCGGATGGCCATAGAAGAGTCAGATTATCCCGCGATTTCGAGGTTGGGCCATCAACTGAAAGGATCCGGTACGTCCTACGGATTTGATGAGTTCTCCGAGATCGGTAGCGCTCTCGAGCGCGCCGCCAAAAAACACGATCTGGAGGAAGCACGTCGCCAAGTCGAGCTGCTAGCGGGTGCCGTATCTGAAGCCGTGGCTGTACGTTTAGAGGCGCCAGAAAAGTAACAGAAAGGCAATCTATTGTTAACCAGCATCGTTATTTCTCCAGAGGCGGATGGTACGGGCGAGCTCTCGACCAATCTGAGTGAGCTCGGCCATGTCCGTGTTCTCCGGACGTTTCAACAATACCCTTCGGATGAGGAATTGGACCGTTTTCTTCACATAGCAGGTCCGTCCATTGTATTCCTCGGTACCGAGAACATCCGTCGCGCGCTTGAACTCGCACTGGCCATAGACCGCGCCGGAACCGGGACCCAAGTCGTAGCTCTGAGTAGCGCCCGCGACCCGCAGGTTCTGGTCGAATGCATGCAAGTTGGGATCCGGGAATTTCTGTCTTTGCCGCTCGACCCCGATCGGGTGTATGAAACAGTGTGCCGGATCACCGCTGTCCTGGAGCGAAAACCGCTGGCGTTCAAATCGACCGACGCTGTGTTCGGTTTCCTGCCCGCCAAGCCGGGCGATGGCGCTTCCACTGTCGCCGTCAACGTCAGCTCCGCGATCGCCCGCCGCTCCCCAGGAAAGACGCTCCTCGCGGACTTCGATTTAAATCTGGGCATGGTCGCCTTCTTGCTAAAGATAACGAACGGCCACTCTATTCTCGATGCAATTGATGTAGCGGAGCGTATGGATGACGCCTTGTGGAACAATCTCGTCTTGAACCGGGACAGCTTGGATGTGCTGTGCTCCGGGAAGCTAGAACCAAGAAGTGACATAGACCCCTCACTGGCTGAAAAGGTCGTGCACTTTGCCAGGCGGTCCTACAGTACCATCTGCATCGATTTATCCGGCAGCATGGAGCCGTTTTCCCTAGCGCTTTTGGGGCAATGCAGAGAGATCTTCCTGGTCTGCACTTCGGACGTTCCGTCTCTTCACTTCGCCCGCGCGAAGGTCCATTTGTTGCGCGAGTCCGGATTGTTGGACCGCGCTTCGGTCGTGATAAATCGGTCAGCGATACTAAGCTCATTCTCCATTGATGACATGGAAAAGCTGCTGGGACTGCGGATACGGTTGTCGCTCCAGAATGATCCGCGACGTGTTAGCAATGCAATGCGCGAGGGAACGTACGTCGATCCGAAGAGTGGTTTGGGCCGCCAGTTTGAGACTTTTGCGGCCAGCCTGGTCGGCCTGGATTCCCCCTCCACCACGGTGAGCCGCAAGCGCCGTTTTATTGAGCACTTCGCAATCGTTCCGTCAGACTACCAAGCCTCGGAAAAGAAGCGGCGTTGAAGCGATACGTTGCAGATGTTGCAGATGTCCGATCCAAGGAGCGTTTATGAATGAAAATGAGCCCTATGAAGCCCAGGCCGACAGTGCGCCGCGGGAGACTGACGCCGCTGAATGGCACGCCAAAGCAACGCGGATTGATCAGCTTCTCGTCAGGATGAATTACGGGATCCGTTCGGCGGCCAATGTAATTCTCGGTCTGACGGATGTGATCCGGGAGTCGGAGTTGAGCCCGAATCTGGGCCAGAACGTGAGTGTCCTTCGCGCCAACGCCGAAGTTTTGCTCAAAGAGAGCGCCGAGATCATCGATCTCACCAGGGCAGAGCTGGGCAGTCTGCAGTTGTTCTCGGCCAGCTTCAATCTTCATGACACGCTGCAGCAAGCCATGGACCTCATGTCGATTCTAGCCAGTTGTAAGAGAATCCGACTCACGTTTCATATCTCGCGGCAGGTGCCCCTTTCAGTGATCGGCGATGCCGTCCGGCTCAGCCAGATCCTGATCACGTTAGTGCGCGCCTCTATCGAACGACTCGAACAAGGTGAGATCTCGGTCAACGCGGAGTTCGATTCAGACTATCCCGGCGGGACCAAGATTAAGTTCAGCATAGCCGACAATGGCCGGAGTCTTCCTCCCGAGCTGATCAGACACATGTTCGACGGCGGACCGGACCGGGAGACGGCAACGCGAGGCGGATCCGAACTTGCCTTATTGCTTGCCAGGCATCTGGCGAGGATGATGGGCGGCGATTTGTGGGCCGAACTCGAGCCAAAGGTTGGGGCTGTTTTCCACTTCAGCGTGAATCTCCCCCCGGCGCCGACGGTGGATTTCCTACAGTTGTCCGAGGCCGGAACGAAAGCCCGCACCGACTTGCATCCGCTGAGAATCCTGGTAGCCGATGATTCCGCCGACACTCTGCGGTTGATTCGAGCTTTCTTGAAAGAGGCGCCCTGGGGGATCGACTCGGCCGAGAACGGGCGGACCGCGGTAGAAATGGCCGTGAGTAAATCATATGACCTGATTCTCATGGACCTTGACATGCCGGAAATGAACGGGTACATCGCTGCGCGCCAAATTCGGATTTCGGAGTGCCTGAATGAGAAGTCTGCCGTGCCGATCGTTGCGCTGACTGCTCATAATGAGGCGGAGGCGGCTTCGAAGAGCATCCAGGCAGGCTGTACGGCGCATGTTACGAAGCCGATTCGCAAGGCCGCTCTCATTGAGACAATCCAGCGCTACGCGGGCGATAGGCGAGGTGATTTGGCCCGCCGCTAGGGCTCGCTTCAAGTCTCAGCCCTTCCGATCGAGACGAGGCAGCCCATTAATTAAGCCGACATATGGTATGATTCCCCAACCCGCAAGAGATCAACCCTCACCGTCCGCCTCGCCAATCGACGAGCGGAGGAAAACACGCTTCGCAAAAGATCCCGTAGAAATCCGCCCTCTGGTGGCTGATATAGGCCCGCTGTCGTCTGCGACGGTCTTAGACGTGGAACGGGAACGCCTGATTCTCGCACATCTGCCGCAGGTCAAGGCCATTGCCCGGCGGATCCATGCACGTCTTCCCGAAAGCGTCAACTTAGACGACCTGATTTCCGTGGGAACCATCGGGCTGATCGCCGCCATTGACCGCTTCGACCCCAGCCATAACGTCAAGCTGAAAACGTACGCCGAATATAAGATTCGGGGCGCCATGCTCGATAGCCTGCGAAGTCTGGACTGGGCGCCGCGCAAACAGCGCCGGCGTTCCAAGCAAGTAGAGGCGGCCATCTCGGCGGTGGAGCAACGCTTGCTCCGCGCGCCTTCCGAGGACGAAATCGCCCGCCAGTTGGAGTTGCCACTTGAGGAATACCATAAGTGGCTGGTAGATATTCGCGGCGTGAAGCTGGACAGCCTGGAGGCCTCCGCGCCAGACGACGGCAGCCTCAATCTTCTTAGATGCCTCTCGAATGATCAGGAAAGCTGGCCTTTGAGCTTGCTGGAGCGAACCGAGGAGCAGCGCCTGCTGGTGGCCGCGGTCAATGAAATGCCTCGGGCCGAGCGGATGGTGATCAACCTCTATTATCATGATGAGCTCACATTACGGGAAATCGCCAAGGTCCTGAATCTGCATGAGTCTCGTGTCTCGCAACTAAAAATTCGGGCCATCCTGCGCCTCCGCTCCAACTTAGAGCAGCATGTCCATGACGGCGAGTTTAGCCGCTATCTGGTTGGCAAGGGTCCGACAGTGCTAGAGGCCATTCACGTAAGGAAGCACGGAGTGGCGTGCGAATGAAATCGAAGTATGTGGCGTCGCAATCGCTGGTCGATTTCTTTAGACCATCTTCGATGTCGAGTCATGACTTGCTCTCGGCGAACGTGACGTGCGGAGATTGGGCGATCCAAGCCACGGAACAGCGTTCTCATGGTTGACTTTCTTTACCGGCTATTCGACACGGATTTCATGCCGCATGTCTACTGCCTGCGGACGCCGGAAGTGGTCTGGCTGCATGTTGGATCCGATGGCCTCACTGCGCTCGCCTATGCTCTCATCCCGATCGGACTCTTGCGCCTGCTTCAAAAACGCAAGGATCTGTCATTCAACTGGATGTTCGTGCTATTCGCTGTGTTCATTCTAAGTTGCGGAGCAACTCACGTCCTCGCCATCGTAACTCTGTGGAAACCGGTGTACCGGTTCGAAGGCGTCGTCAAGCTGATTACAGCCTTATCTTCGATCGTGACGGCCGTCCTCCTGATTCGCATCATTCCGCGAATTGCCGACCTGCCCAGTCCTGAGCAGTGGCGGCGATCGAACGAAGAAATGAAGACGGAAATCGCCGACCGGAGGCGAGCGGAGGCTAAGTTCCGGGGCTTACTCGAAGCCGCGCCGGACGCGGTGGTGGTGGTGAATCAGGCAGGCGAAATCGTCCTGGTCAATACGCAGGCGGAGAAGGCGTTTGGATATACGCGAGACGAGCTGCTGGGCCAGACCATCGAGATGTTGGTACCGGAAAGCTTCCGGAACAAACATCCGGGGCACCGCGCGGATTTCTTCGCCGATCCCCGGGTGCGATCCATGGGGGCTGGCCTGGAACTGTACGCGCTACGCAAGGATGGCAGCGAGTTTCAGGTCGAGATCAGCCTCAGTCCGCTGGAGACCGAGGAAGGCGTACTGGTTTCCAGCGCCATTCGCGATATTACCGAGCGCAAGCGCGCCGAACGGAGCCGGGAGCAACTGGCCTCCATCGTCGATTACTCCGATGACGCCATCATCGGCAAGTCGCTGGAGGGAATCATCGTCAATTGGAACAAAGGAGCAGAGCGCCTTTACGGATACTCAGCCGAAGAAGTCATCGGCAAGCCAATCTCCATTCTGCTTCCGCCCGACCAGCCGGACGAGATAGCCGAAATCATATCGAAGCTCCAGCAGGGAGAAATGGTTAATGAGGAGACCGCGCGGCGGCGCAAGGACGGCACTCTGATTGACATCGCGCTCACCGTTTCTCCCATTAGGAATTCTCGTGGGCAAGTCACCGCGGCTTCATCCATCGCGCGTGACATCGGCGAGCGGAAGCGGGCGGACGCGAAGTTCCGAGGGCTATTGGAAGCAGCGCCGGATGCCGTGGTGGTGGTGAATCGAGCGGGGGAAATTGTCCTGGTCAATACCCAGGTGGAGAAGCTGTTTGGATACGTTCGAGAAGAGCTGCTGGGGCAGCGCATAGAGATGTTAGTGCCGGAGCGCTTCCGGGAGAAACATCCAGAGCTCCGCACTGGTTTTTTCGCCGATCCCCGGGTGCGTTCGATGGGCGCTGGCGTGGAACTTTACGGATTGCGGAGGGATGGCACCGAGTTCCCGGTTGAGATCAGCCTCAGCCCGCTTGAGACCGAAGAGGGAGTGCTGGTTTCCAGCGCTATTCGCGATATCACCGAGCGCCGGGCGGTTGAAGACGAACTGCGCCGCAGTCGCAGTATATTGGAAGGACTCTTCGAGTCGCTACCCGGCCTCTTCCTCATCTTCAGCCCGGACCTGAAGATTGTCTCGCTAAGCGACGCTTTCCTTGAGGCCACGATGACTAAGCGCGAAAACGTGCTCGGACGCAGTATCTTCGAGGTCTTCCCAGACCAGTCCGACAGCACCACGATTTCTAACTGGCGCGCATCGCTCGACCGGGTGCGCGAGACCGGCGCCCCGGATACCATGGCCATCCAGAAGTACGACATCCGCCGGCCGGATGGAGTCTTGGAGGAGCGTTATTGGAGCCCGATGAACTCTCCCGTGCTCGGGGCGGATCGCCGCATCGAGTATTTCATCAATCGCGTCGTGGATGTAACCGAATTCGTACGGCGGAAATCGAATCCCTCGAGCGATGCCCTCAAGCCTCTCACCCGTATGGAACAAATGGAGGCCGAGATTTTTCAAAATTCAGCGGAGTTGGAGGCTGCCAACCAACAGCTCCAGGACGCCAATATTCAGTTACAGCAAGCCAAGACGGACGCGGATGCCGCCAACCGGGCCAAGAGCACGTTTCTGTCGACCATGTCGCACGAAATCCGAACGCCGATGAACGCCATTCTCGGTTACGCCCAGTTGATGCTGCGCGATCCAGGCCTGGGCGCGGACGCGAAAGAGAATCTTAGGATCATCGGCCGTAGCGGCGAGCATCTGTTAGGCCTCATAAACGACATTCTGGACATGTCCAAAATCGAGGCTGGCCGCACCGAGGTCAATCGAGCGGTCTTCAACCTGCCCCGGCTGCTGGACGATCTGGCCGCGATGTTCCGCTTGCGGGCTGAGGCCAAGGCGCTCCGATTCGAAATGTTGTCCGATGGGGAATCCACGCCTTATGTTGTGGCGGACGAAGGTAAGATTCGCCAGGTATTGATCAATCTCCTGGGGAATGCGGTGAAATTCACCCACTTTGGCCAGATCACTCTGCACGTCACTTTGGAGCAAAGAAACGATCAACCATGGTTGTCACTCAGCGTTGAGGACACCGGCTCGGGTCTCACCGAAGAGGAACAGAAAATGTTGTTCGAGCCATTTACCCAGATCAGCCGCGGTCTTCACAGCCAGGAGGGAACCGGATTGGGGCTGGCCATCAGCCGCAAATACGCGCGACTGATGGGCGGCGATATCACGGCTACCAGCAAGCCTGGCGAAGGTTCAATATTCCGCTTCGAGATCCCGATCGAGCGTGGCGACGTCGGCGTAGCCGTCAGACGGAGTGCTCTTCGCCGCGTGGTTGCCCTGCGAACGGGGCAGGGAGTGCCCAAAGTTTTAGTCGTCGACGATCACCCTGAGAACCGCGACTGGCTGATGAAGCTATTAGCTTCCATTGGCTTCTCGGTGGAAGGAGCGGAGAACGGGGAGGCAGCCATCCGGAACTGGGAGGAATGGAGCCCACGCTTGATCCTGATGGACGTGCATATGCCGGTCATGGACGGTCTGGAGGCGACTCGAAGAATTAAGGCGGATCCGCGTGGAAAAGAGACAGCAATCGTTGTTCTGACAGCCAGCGCCATGGAGGACGACCGCCGGGCAGTAGCTCGGAGCGGGGCCGATGGCTTCGTCGGGAAGCCCTGCAGCGAGGACGAACTGCTCGAGACCATGCGCGGCCTTCTAAACCTTTCCTATGTTTACGAGGAAACTGTCGACGGCGATAGCCAACCCGCTGGCGGAATTCTGGCCCTGAGCGCGGCGCTCAGCCAACTGCCGCTCGATCTAGTCGAGGAACTTCGTACTGCGACTCTGAGCGGCAACAAAAGACGCCTGGACAAGTTGATCCTGCAGGTGCGCGAAACCGCGGATGGACCGGCGCGAGCTCTTCAAGAGCTTGCCAACAAGTACGACTACGATGCTCTCACGCGCTTATTGGAAGAGGCGTGCCGCCGTTGACCGAGCAGGCGCCGGGTCGAATTAATGGTGAATCCATCCCCGCCGATATGTGGTCAAGCCCCAGCAGGCTTCAGGCAAACTTCGCGCTGGTCCGCACTTCCTCGCGGCGAGGCAGGCGAGCGATTCTAGCGAACAGGAGAAGCACGTGAAACACGAGGTCGTAGCGGTAAGTTTTCGCGCTCGCGAAGGGCTTGCGTTGCTGTTCGCCCTTGTAGTGGTCCTGTTGATGGCTGTTCTCTCGTATCGCGGCTGGAGGGCAACCGAGCATCGCGTAGCTCAAGAGGAGGTGACCCAGCAAACCGTGTCCGGAGTCAACGCACTCCTGCAGGCGGTTACGAATGCCGAGACGGCACAGCGCGGGTTTCTGCTGACCGGAGAGGATCGCTACCTCCAGCCGTACCGTCAAGCACGCGCTGATATCCCGGTGCTATTGAAGGCTCTCCGATCGACGACCATGCGTCGTCGCGACCAGGGCCAACGCATCGAGAGCTTGAGTCCTCTGATGGATCAGAAGCTGGCGGAACTGGCGCTCACCATTGACCTGCGGCAGAGTAAAGGCTTCGATGCCGCTCTGGCCGTCGTCCGTACGGACCGCGGGAGAGCGCTGATGCACGAAATACGGGGAATCGGTGCGGAGATCCTGACCGTGACGAACGCGCGGGTGAGCGAGTATTCCAAACAGGCGCGATCGACCGAGCATGAAAGCGGTCTGATCTCTATCCTGGGGGGCGCCAGTCTCTTCGTGCTCTTGCTGGTTGCGAACCTTAGCATTCAAAGAGGAGCCGCGCGCCGGCAGTCCCTGATCGCCGAACTTCAACGAAGCGAGCGGCGGCTGGAAAGCGTTGCGGCGGACGCGGAGGCTGCCAACCGCGCCAAGAGCACCTTTCTCTCCACTATGTCGCACGAAATCCGTACGCCCATGAACGCCATTCTCGGGTACGCGCAGTTGATGTTGCGGGATCCGAAGCTGGGAGCAGATGCAAAAGAGAACCTGAAGATCATCGGCCGCAGCGGCGAGCATCTGTTAGGGCTCATCAACGATGTTCTGGACATGTCCAAGATTGAGGCTGGCCGCACCGAACTCAATCCGGTAACCTTTAATCTTCCCAAGCTGCTGGGCGATCTGGCCGCCATGTTCCGCTTCCGGGCTGAGGCCAAGGCGCTGCGATTCGAAATGTTGGTGGATGGGGAAGCAACGCCGTACGTGGTGGCGGACGAGGGCAAGATACGCCAGGTACTGATCAACCTTCTCGGAAACGCGGTGAAATTCACCCAGCTCGGTCAGATCACCCTGCAAGTCACAGTGGAGACAAGGAAAGCCGATCAACTATGGCTGTCAGCCCAAGTTGAAGACACCGGACCGGGTCTCACGGGCGAAGAGCAAAGCAAGCTATTCGAGCCGTTTACCCAGACCAGCCGCAGTCACAGCCAGGAGGGAACCGGCCTGGGGCTGGCCATCAGCCGCAAATACGCGCGCCTGATGGGAGGCGATATCACGGTTTCGAGCCAGGAGGGCCAGGGCTCCATGTTCCGGTTGGAGATCCCGATCGAGCGCGGTCACAACGGAGTAGCCTTGAAGCACAATACTCTGCGCCGGGTCGTGGCCCTCCGAACGGGGCAGGGAGCTCCCAGGATTCTGGTGGTTGACGATCACCCGGAGAACCGGAACTGGCTTATGCAACTGCTCGGTTCGATTGGCTTCTCGGTAAGCGGCGCGGAGAACGGCGAGGCAGCCATCAGAACATGGGAGGAATGGAGCCCGCGCTTGATCCTGATGGACGTGCATATGCCGGCCATGGACGGTCTGGAGGCGACTCGAAGAATTAAGGCGGATCCGCGTGGAAAAGAAACAGCTATCGTTGCTCTGACAGCGAGTGCCATGGATGACGACCGCCGAGCAGTAGCTCGGAGCGGTGCCGATGGCTTCGTCGGGAAGCCCTGCAGCGAGGACGAACTGCTGGAAACCATGCGCAGCCTTCTAAACCTTTCCTATGATTACGAAGAAATCAGTGAAGCCGAGGCCGAGCCTCTGGGCGACCTCGCGGCCCTGAGCGCGGCGCTGAGCCAACTGCCGCTCGATCTAGTCGAGGAACTTCGTACTGCGACTTTGAGCGGCAACAAAAGACGCCTGGATAAGCTGATCCTCCAGGTGGGCGAAACCGCGGATGACGCGCCGGCGCGAGCTCTTCAAGAGCTTGCCAACAAGTACGATTACGATGCTCTCACGCGCTTGCTGGAAGAGGCGCGCTGCCGGTAAAAGGAAGGTTACCTTGGCTCAAAACGACATCATGATCGTGGATGACAATCCTGCCAACCTCAAGCTGTTGGAAGACATGCTGCTGCGGGAAGGGCATGAAGTCCGTTCGTTTCCTTCAGGGCGGCTGGCGCTTGCGGCGGCGATGAAGAATTCGCCGGATTTGATTCTTCTCGACGTCAGCATGCCGGAAATGAACGGCTACGAAGTGTGCGAACGCCTGAAGTCCACCGAGAAGCTCTCGGACATCCCGGTCATTTTCCTCAGCGCACTAAACGAAACCGCGGACAAGGTGCAGGCTTTCCGGTGCGGTGCGGCAGACTACATCTCCAAGCCCTTCCAATTCGAAGAGGTTCACGCCCGGGTTGAGACGCATCTCAAACTGCATGAGCTCCAGCGAGCCTTGAAGCTGCAGAATGAACAGTTGGAGGAGACTGTGGCCGCGCGCACACGGGAACTTGCCGAAGCAAACGGCCGGCTGACCATCCTGGATCGTTCCAAGAACGAGTTCCTGAACCTCATCTCGCACGAGTTCCGCACCCCCCTCAACGGGCTGCTCGGCGTCGGCGAGATCATTTTGGAACAAATGCCTTCCACGCCTGAAAACGAAGAGCTCCAGGAGCTGTTCGAACGATCTCGCCGAAGAATTCTCTCGCTACTGGACGACGCCTTGCTCCTGGGTCAAATTGACGTGAGCGGCGAGCGATTCAAATTCGCTGCGGTCTCCTTGAGCCTGGTGCTGAGCCGCGCCCTTGAGAGCGCGTCCGAGTTCGCCGCATCCCGGCAGGTCACACTCGGCGCGCCACCGCCAGAACCGGACCTCGTCGTTGGGGATGAGGAATTGCTGGTAAGGGCATTTCAGGCGCTTCTCGAGACTGCCGTTAAGTTTTCCTATGAGGGCGAAACTGTCAGGCTGTCGCGTGAAGCTCTACCCGATTCGTCCAGGGTTGTCATCGAGAGTTGCGGCAGGATCGTCCCGTGCGCCGCTCTAGGGAAATTCTTCGATCTGTTGTCGATCGGCGAAGCGATTACACCTGGAGGCGACTTGGGCGTGGGACCTCCCTTGGCCTACCGCATTCTTTCGGTGT
>Ga0302324_100007485_pt1 | contig 23215 bp, 20 predicted proteins | sample Palsa_T0_1_FD_201949 | JGI IMG/M metagenome (GOLD analysis project Ga0302324, IMG submission 201949) | Peat permafrost microbial communities from Stordalen Mire near Abisko, Sweden - Palsa_T0_1 | ecosystem: Environmental > Terrestrial > Soil > Palsa > Peat permafrost | place: Sweden: Abisko...
GCCGCCATCAGCGGCCCGTCCGGCGTCGCGATGACGAAGCCGACCGAGAGCATCGGCGTCAGCGTCATCGCCAGGGCAGTGACCATTCCGGCGCGCTCGTCGCCGCTGATGCGTTTCGCGGTCCCCGCGGCCGCGAGCGTCGCGATGACGCCGCACAGCAGAAAGGGAAGCCGGATCCAAATCGGATTCGCCGTGCCCCACGCGAACGGCCGTATCAGATAGGCGACCATCGGCGGGTGATCGGCGTATCCGAGCGCGAGGTGCTTGGCCCACTCCCAGTAGTACGCCTCGTCGCCGGTGAGCGGCACCTTGGCCGCGGCGATCGCGCGCAGCAAGGTGACGAATCCGATGATCGTCCAGGTCGCGTACTTCACTCGTGCGGCTCCGGCAGGCCGCCGTTGACGCCGAGGACCATCCCGTTGAGAAAGCCGTTCTCGTCGGCGACGGCAAAGCGGACGGCGGCCGCGACGTCTTCCCACGAGCCGGCATGTCCGGTCGGATTCTTCGCCGCGATCGCTTGTGCGGCATCGCGGTCGGCGGTCTTGTAGCGGATGTCGCCGGGCTCGACGACGTTCACGCTGATCCCCGCGGCCGCTTCCTCGAGCGCGAGCGTTCGCGCGAACGCGACCAGACCGGCCTTCGCGGCCGCATAGAGGGCCAAGCCGCGAGCGGGGTGCGTGACCGAGGAGCCGTTCATTCCGAAGAAGACGATGCGGCCGAAGCGGCGCTCGCGCATCCCGGGGAGCACGGCCAGCGCAAGCGCGACCGCGGAGCGCAGGTTGCCGTCGATCATTGCCTCGTAGTCGGCGAGCGAACTGCGCGCGAAGCGTTTGACGACGATCGGGCCGATCGCGTGCACGAGGACGTCGATCGGGCCGCGGGCCGCGACGACCGCTTCGGAAAGCGCCTGCGCGGAGCGCTCGTCGTCGAGTGCGGAGGCCACCGCAACGACGCCCGGATCGTGCGGACGCACGAGCGCGAGTGTTTCGTCGGGGGGCGTCCCGCCGTCCCGATAGGTGAACGCGATCAGGTCGCCGTCGCGTGCGAGCTCGCGCGCGATCCCTTGGCCGAGCCCGCGCGCGGCACCGGTAACGAGCACAACGCGCGCTCGGCGCACCGAAGTACCGGCGTTCAGCGTGAGGAGTCTCGCCGTGCGACGTGATCAGCCACGGCCAAACCGTGAGACATCACGCCGACGCTAACCTTCCGGGTTCGCTGGAGCGAACCCCGTGCCTCGACGGCGCGCTTCGTGAGGAACTCGTCCCCTTTGGTGGCGCGCCGTCGAGGGAGGCTACGCGGCCGTCGCTATGAGGCGCCTGACGTGAAGGACCAGCGGCGGTCGAAGCGGCCGCCGTCGGTATCCCGGCCGAAGAGCCGGATGTCGTGGCGGCCCGGCGGCAGGTCCTGCGGCGTGTAGTTCACGTCGTGGTCCGACACGTACGCATTGCTCGTCACATCGCGTCCGTCAAGAATGACGTGCACGCTGTTCGGATCCGCACGGCCGTGCTCGAACTTGGCTTGAATCGTCGGATGGCCACCCGCGCTCGCGTCCGGACGCGGCAGCACGTCGACGACGGCGAGCGTGCCGGTGGTCACGTCGGGATGACGCGGCGGTACGTACACCTCGGGCGGCGGGTTTCCGCCGCCGCTGATGTTGATCGCGACGACGTTGTTGCTTCCGTCATAGTTTACGCTCGCGCCGAGCGCCTGCGAAACGAATCGCAGCGGCACGTACGTCGATGCGCCGATGATGAACGGGGCGACGTCGACCAGCTGGTTCTGTCCGTCGACGATCGCTTGCTGCGAACCGATGTGCAGCGAGACGGTATGGCCGCGCCCGGTCGCGTTGATCGTGCCGTTCGCGTACACGACGGTCGCGCCGAGGTTTTCGAACACGCCGCGCAGCGGGACGAACACGCGGCCGGCGCGCTCGGTCGGCGGGGGGTTCAAATTGACGGGTGCGCCGTTCACGGTGACGGTCACGGCATTTTGCGCGAGCGCCGGTCCCATGAGAGCGACGGCCGCAAAGGCGGCCAGCGCGCCTGCGCGAGCGAGGTGAGATGATTGCATTGCGGGGAGACCTCCGAATCGTGTGTGACCGGAGGTCTCCTTACCCCGTCTCGCCGATTTTCACGTCGCTCGCGCCGAATCGTGACAAAGCAGCAACCACGCGCTTAGTCTCCGCCGGCGCCTGCCGCAACCCGCGGTGGAAGTTCGAGCACGCCTTCACCGCGAGGTCCGCGTTCGGCGCGACGCGCGCGCCAATTTTCGAGGGACGCGGCGAACCAATCCGAGACGCGATTGACCGTCACGTACATCGCCGGGACGAGGAACAACGTGAGGAACAGCGAGCTCAAGAGACCGCCGATCAGCACGACACCCATCGAGCGACGGCTCTCGCCGCCCTCGGTCAGGCCTAATGCAAGCGGCAGCATGCCGAATACCATCGCGGCGGTCGTCATGACGATCGGACGCAGACGCGTTCCGCCCGCGGCGAGGATCGCTTCGGCATACGTCAAGCCCCGTTTGCGCAAGGTATTGGCATAGTCGACGAGCAGAATGCCGTTCTTCGCTACCAGTCCCAACAGCATGACGAGCCCGATCACCGAGAGCAGATTGAACGTCTGTCCGGTCACCGCGAGCGCGAGCAGCGCGCCGATGAGTGCGACCGGGATCGAAAACATGATGACGAACGGAGTGCCGAACGATCCGTAGAGGATCACCATCAGACAGTAGATCAGTGCGACGGTCGTCGGCAGCACGATCTTCAGCGAGTCGAGGAATTCGATGAAGAACTTCGAGTCGCCGTCCGTCCCGAGCGTGACGCCCGAGGGCAGGAAGCCAGGCGTCGCGAGTTCCGCATTCACGCGGCCGACCACTTCGCCCAGCGTCGTCTTGGCGTGGTCGACGTCGCCGTTGACGCGCACCACGACAGCCTTGTCGACGTGCTCGATCTTGGTCGGTGCACGATCGAAGGTGAACGTTGCGACGCGCCCCAGGGGCACGAGCGTTCCGTCGTTGGCGCGCACCGGGATGCGCTGCAGCTCGTCGATAGAATTGCGTTCCGTCAGCGGGTACTGGAGCAGCACGTTGACGAGGCCGTTCCAGGTGCGCACGCGGGTCGCGATGACGCCGCCGACGGCGGTGCGCGCGACCAGCGCGGCAGCACCCGGCGAAACGCCGAGCACGGCGGCACGGGCCGGGTCGATCCGGACGTTCAGATGCGGCGACTCGTTCTCGGCTCCGGTCTGCACGTTGACCGTGCCCGGGATCGCGCGGATGAACGCCGCAAGCTTGTCGGCAGCAGGATGAATGACGTCGCCGGGGCCGGAGAGCGTATAGGAGATCGGATTGCCGCTGCCGCCCAAGTTGCGTCCGGAGACGGTCAGCAAGCCGCCCTTCGCTAACGGCGGCAACATGGTGCGTAGCCGCTGTACGACGTCGTCTTGATCGCGCCGGTGCGTCTTCGCCAGCGTAATGTTGAACTGACCGACGAAACCGCCGTCGATTTCGGAATAGCCGTCGGGCTTCGACCCTGCGTACGTCCGCACGGTGTCGATGTTCGGAAGCGTTAAGACCGCCCGCTCGACACGTCCGAGCGCGGCCTCGGTCGCCGCTAGCGGCGTTCCGACCGGGAACGTGACCTCGCCGTGAATCTGGCCGTTGTTCTCAGCCGGTACGAACTCGGTCTGCACCGTGCGGCCGACCTGCGCCAGGATCACCAGGCAGGCAGCAGCACCGAGACAACCCAGCACACCCGCCAGTGAGGCGGCGCGGTTCGAGCCGGTAAAACGGATGCCCGCAAAGTGCAGCCCCCGCAAGCCGTTCCCGAGCGGGATCCAGACCAGCGTGGCGACCGCGATCACGACGTCCAGCACCGCGAGGGCGCGCGCCCCGGCCGCCCCAGCCACGAGCGAAAGTGCGTTGATGACCAGCAGGAAGCTGAACCAGAACGTCAGCCAGCGATGGCGCAGCGCAAGCGGGAGAGCGACGTTCTTGTACCACGCCGTGAGTCGCTCGAAGGCGTGCTGGAACCACGCCAAGTACTGCGGCGGAGCCGTCGAGCGGCGCAAGACCGACCACTTGGCCGCCAGCACCGGCGTCAGTGTGAAGGACACCAGCAGCGAGAACAACGTCGCGACCGTGACGACGATGCCGAACTCTTTGAAGTACGCGCCGACAAAGCCGCTGAGGAATGCGAGCGGCAGGAACACGACCACGTCGACGAGTGTGATCGCGATCGCGGCGCCGCCGATCTCGGTACGCCCGCTTATCGCCGCCTCTTTCGGGCCTTGCCCGAGATCGCGATGCCGGGTGATGTTCTCGAGTACGACGATCGAATCGTCAACCAGGATTCCGATCGTGAGTGAGAGCCCCATCAACGAGATACCGTCGAGGGTCAACCCCAGCATGCGCATCACGATGAACGTGGCCAAGAGCGACGAGGGGATCGCGATCATCACGACGACCGCGTTCCGCCACGCGTGCAGGAACAGCATGAGGACGACGGCGGTGAGGAAGATGCCCTCAAAGAGAGACTGCATGACGCCGTTCAGCGACGCCGAGGTGTGATCGGCCGGCGCGAAGAGTTCGTGGAACTCGATCTGCGGGTATTTTTTCATGATGCCCGCCATCTGCTCGCGCACGATCTTCGTGGTCCCGACCTCGTCGGAGGTGATTGTGCGGGTGACGTCCAGGATCAATCCCGGCGCCGCATTCATGTGCGAGATCAAGCGGAGTTCTTGGTGGGTGTCGGCCACGCTCGCTACGTCGCTGACGCGCAGCGTCGTCTGCGCGCCGCCCGGGATGGTGAGCGGGAGCGCTGCGATGTCGGCCGCCGAGTTCACGTCGGCATGCACCGAGACCGTCGTCTCGACGGTCGGCCGGTCGATGCGCCCACCGGGCAGGTTACTATTGTTCGACGCGATCGCGTTGAAGACGTCGGTCAGGGTGGCCCCGGACCCCATCAGGCGCAGCGGATCGGCGTCGACATCGAACTCGCGCACAGCCGCACCGCTGAGCTGGACGTTCTCCACGTTCGGGATGTGGCGGATATCGGAGATGACGCGGTCGTTGAGCACGTCGGCCAGGGCCTCCGCGCTCAGCGTTTTCGAATCGACGGCGTAGGTCACGACCGGAGCGTCGGCGCCGTTCTTGATTACCTGCGGCGGGTCGAGGTCGACAGGCATGTAGAACCGCGCGGTGTCGACGCGGCGCTGCACGTCGATCGCGGCGAAGTCGAGGTCGGTTCCGAGTTTGAACTGAACGACGACGACGGCGCTGCCTTCTTGGGCATCGGCGGTCATCTGATCGAGATGCTCGATGCCGTCGACCTGATCTTCGACCGGCTTGATCACCAGCCGCTCCATCTCGGCCGGCGACGCGCCGGGGTAGCTCGCCACCACGACGACGATCGGGAAGTTCACGTTGGGCTGCGAGTTCTTGCCCAGTGCGAAGAACGAGAGCGTGCCGTACACGCCGAGCGCGACGAACAGCATCGCCACGATAATGGGACGTTGAATGGAAAATCGCGTCAGCCACATAGTTCAGCCGCCCTCTCGCCGGTCTCCCCAAACGTACGAGCCCGGCCAGGCCGAAGTTTCGCCGCGACCTCCTAAAGATTCCGTTTTGGCCGCCACGGGCTCGGTACGGTAGCGGACAAAGAATCCGTCCAAAGTCGCAGGGAGCGGGCGGCCGACGGTAAAGGTTTCGTCACGGAAGAGCCGAGTATCCGGGTTTGGGTTCAGCGGGAGACGGGGCCGTCACGAGGGGACGTGGCGGCCTCGACGTTTTCCGGCGTCGAACCGTTAACGCCGCGATAACGGCGCGACGAGACAAGCTCCGCGCACGCGTCCGCGGTTTGGCACGTCGATCTACGAAGATCGACGATAAAGGGGGCCTCCTATGAGTCCGCTGATGCGCCTATTCTTCATGCTCGGTCTCGCCGGCGCTATCGCCGGCTGCGGCGGCGGTCGTTCGGCGGCCCTTCCTCACCAGCCGGGCGGCGGGCCGAGCACGACGCCATCCAGCGGCCCAACGCCGGAGACCGTTCCGGCCCTACAGAGCGTACAGACCCTCTATCAGACGTTGCCGCACACCAGCGTGACGAGCGACCTCAACTTGCTGGCGACCCAGATGGTGTCGTCGGGAACGTTCAAGACCGCGACGGTCGTCCCAGGCGGCATCTCGGCGACGCTGCCCGACGGAACGCCGGCGCTCGTCTTCGCCGACCGCGTCGAGAATTTGGCGGGACCCGCAGCCGTCCGCCGAGCCGCTGCGTCGAGAATCCGCCCGCGAGTCCAGCCGCTGAGCCCGGCGAACTCGCACGAAGCAGCGTTTCTCATCAATACGATCCCGCAAACGGCATTCACGCCGGCCCGCCAACAAGCGTTTGCGGATGCCTTTTCCGCCACGGTCGGATTGGCGACCGGATATGAAGCCGACGACCTCGACGTCAGCCTGGACAACATCGTTGCACTGGGTACGGGCCATCCGCTCGACTTTCTCGACATCTCGACGCACGGCATGATCGGCGGTGCATCGCCGAACATCTCGTATTACTGGCTCTCCACGACGATGGATAACGCCGCGTCGGAGATGACGTACGCAGCCGACATCACCGCAAATCGCGTCGTCTCGGGGATCGCCCTCACCCTCAGTCAGGGCCTCTACCAAAGTCTTCCTGGGTTGGCGTTTACGCCGGACTTTTTGACCGCACACCTCACGTTCAACCCGGGGGCGATCGTCGACAACGAGTCGTGCTTCGGTCAAAGCCCGCTCGTCGCGGTCACCGTGCAAGGTATCTTGCAAGCCGCAGGTGTGGGGCGGTATTACGGTTGGACGAAGGAGGTCGACGGAAACGACGCCGATGAGACCGATGCGTTCATCTTCGACCGCTTGCTCGGCGAAGATTCTCCCAGCAGCACCGGCCTCGACACGTTCGTCAACCAGTTCACGCCCCCGCAGCGACCGTTTCCGCTCGATCAGATTGGCGGCCGTCTGGCCGCGGAGACGCGCAGCACAAAGATCCAGAATCCGCAAAACGAGTCGTACCTCGTCTCGGATAAGGGATTCGCAATCAACCTGACCGCGCCGCCGATCGCCGACGGGACCGCGGCGAAGATGATCATCACCGATTTCGGCGACGAAGGTCTCGCCAACGCACCGATCGAGTACGGCTTGCCTTCGATCGAGGAAATGCAGGTTGCCGAAACGCCGTCCGCCGGGACACTCACGATCCTCGGCGCCTTCCCGACGGCCCAGGGGACGGTGCAAATCACCGACGCGAACGGCGTGCACGCGCTCCCTGTCACGACATGGATGACCAACGTCGTCGTCGCGAACCTCCCCGCAGGCGGGACCGGATCCGCCGGCACCGTCGAAGTCCTCAGCAGCGGCGGTGTGCCCAGCAATGCTGTGCCGCTCACGCAGTGGAGCGGACAGCTTACCTACACCGAAAACGACTCGATTCCCAATCTGTCGGGACAATCCGGCAGCGGCAGCGGGACGATTCAGGCGGTGTACAACCTCGTGTTCCGGTCCGACGTGCATCCCACCGTCACCGCGATCGACACGCCCGCGCAACCACAGAACCTCTATTTCAATGGACCGCAGGGCATCTCGATCGGTCACGTCACCGCCTTCACCGGTACGTTCACGACCGACGACGGCATGAATTCGGCGACGTTCTCGACAAATGCCGGCGCGCCACCGCTGCTTGTCGGTGTCCCGCCGCTGCCCTCCGCAACGTTCGACATTGGGGCCGTCGCCGGTCAGCCGGCCTCGTGCAACAGCGCTTCGCCGGGACCGCAAAGCGGCCCGACCAACGTCTTCTGCCCGGGCACCGGTTTCGTGTCGGCCAATGCCGGGTTGTGCACGGATACCAACGGGATGCTCTGTCCGACCGGCTCGCTCTCGGGCTTCGGCTCGCCGCGGGTGAACTTCAGTTATCCCGGCTTGAGCGAAGGCGGGCTGCTTATCCTGACGATGGATCCGGCGACCTACGCGATCTCCGTCTCGTCGGTGCCGGGGAACTTCATCGGTGGACACTTCGGAGGCCAGGGCCGTCCTTCGACCGCATCGATGAGCGGCACGATCGGCGCCCCGGTCTCGGCGCCGACGACGACCACACCCGCATCTCGTCGCAGGGCACGCTCCGGGCGCCGATAATACCGCGGTGCCCGGAGAGCAGCCGCGCGAAACATTGAGCCCGGAAACGCGATACATGAATCGCGTCACGCGATCCACTTCTTGCGACCGCACACCCAGATGACTGGGAAGATGTTCATCTCGGCTAGGAAGGAGCGCTGCCCATGACCATGCCGCAAGCGATCAGGAGCGCGTTCGCGCGCTGGTGCACGTTCAGCGGCCGCGCCGGCGGCAGCGAATACTGGTGGTTCGTGCTCTTTGGAGCGATCGCGTTCGCCTTCGCGGGCCTCCTCGATCACGCGGTGTTTGGACGCTATGGGCTCTGCTGGGGCATCTGCACGCTCGTGTTCCTGACGCCGTACCTCGCCGTCGCGGTCCGCCGCTTGCACGACACCAACCGCAGCGGCTGGTGGATGCTCCTGGTGTTTGTCCCGCTCGGCAACATCGTTCTGTCGATTTGGTTTTGTCTGCCCAGCACGCCGGGGCCCAACCGGTTCGGCCCGAGGCCGACGCCCCTCGTCAACGTCGCGCCTTCGAACGCAGCAGACTTCATCGACCTTGCGCTGAGAGCGTGAGCGAGGCTCGCCTTACAGCCTAGAGAAGCAACCAGCCAACCAAAGAGGCCGCCGATCGTTCATCGATCCGGCGGCCTCTGCACGTATGCGCGAGACTGGACTTGAACCAGCACGAGATTGCTCCCGCTAACCCCTCAAGCTAGTGCGTCTACCAATTCCGCCACTCGCGCACGGGCTCGCCCATGTACGCGACCGCGTCCAGCCCGACCTCCGGTGGATCCGCCTCCGCCCGCCACGCCCCGGCCCGGACGCGGGTTGTAAGGGGCGTGAATCGCATCGATAAATCCGAAGCGGAGTGGCGCGAGGAACTCGCCCCCGACCGCTACGCCGTGTTGCGTCAAAGCGCGACCGAACCGCCGTTCAGCGGCGCCCTCTATCGGAACCACGCCGAAGGCTCGTATCAATGCGCGGCCTGCGGCGACACGCTCTTTTCGTCGGCGACGAAGTTCGACAGCGGCAGCGGGTGGCCGAGCTTTTGGGCGCCCGAAGATCGTGCCAACGTCGAGCTCGTTGAAGACCGCTCGCACGGGATGGTCCGCGTCGAGGCGCGCTGCGCTCACTGCGGCTCGCACCTTGGCCACGTCTTCGACGACGGCCCGGCGCCAACGGGGCAGCGCTACTGCATCAACTCGCTCGCGCTCGAGTTCGCCCCCAAAACCGAACCGGCGTAGCTTCCGAACCTAGCGCCCGAGACTGCGCGTCGGAATGCGCGCTTCGCGCACGCCGCGCGCAGTCGCGCGAACGCGATAGGCCGATTTGCCGGCCACCGCGGTTACGGCCTCGCGCAGACGTTCGTTCTCAAAACGCAGCGCAACGAAATCGTCCGCCGCGACGCCGGCGGGAAGTTGCCCGCTGCCGATGAGTTCCGCAAAGAGCGGCCGCCGTCCGGGCTCGCTGTCGTAGTGCGGCGTAAAGCTGCCGCGCAGCCAGCCCAGCGCGTTCAGCGTCGCCAAACTCCGCGGGTACGAGTCCGTGACGCCGGCTTCGAACCAGCACAACGCGCCGGCACTCACCCCCGCCAACACGGTCCCGTTCTCGTATGCGCTGCGCAGCGCGCTATCGACGCCCCAAGCGTTCCACAGCAGCAGCATGTTCCGCGTATTCCCGCCGCCCACCCAAACGACGTCCTGCGCCCCCAAAAACGCCGCAACATCAGGATCCCGCGTCGGATCAAACAAATCGAGCGTCGCTACCTCGCACCGCAACGCCGCGAACGCCCGCCGAAACCGCCGCATCGCCCGCGCCGGATCGCTCGAAGCCGTCGGCACATAACACACCCGCGGCACACGCTTCCCGGAAGCCCGCAACACATACCGCTCCAAAGCCCCCGCCGTCCCGCTCCGGCCAAACCCACCCCCACCAATCGCAATGATGGTCCGCATACCCGCCCCCGCGCTCAAACCCGATCACTCAGCGCAAACGCCGCCGTCCCGCCACCATCCTGCTCACCCAAAAGCCTCGATCCCCGCGGACGCCAGTTCAAAACGCCAATCGTGCCAAGGCGTCGCGGACGACGCCCAGCCACCCCGCAACCCTACTGGGTATTCGGATCGAGAGCGTCCCGCAATCCATCGCCGACGTAGTTAATGGACAACACGGTGACGAGAATGCACAGCCCCGGGAAGATCGCCGCCCACGGCGCGATCGTGATGTTCGATTGCGCGTTGGCCAGCATGTTGCCCCACGACGCCGTCGGCGGCTGAATCCCGAATCCGAGAAACGACAGCGTCGACTCGAGGATGATGACGTTGGCGACCTCGAGCGTCGCCTGCACGATGATCGGCGCGATGGCGTTGGGCAGCAGGTGGCGGAAGATGATGCGCCCATCATTGTTACCGAGTGCGCGCGCCGCCTCGGCGAACTCGCGCTCCCGCAGCGACAGGAAGGACGCGCGCACGAGCCGCGCGACCGTCGGCCACGACAGCCCTCCGATGATCAGCACGATGACACCGAAGTTGAGCGCCGCCTTGTTCGAGGTTCCGGCGACGATCGCGGTGATCACCAGCAAGAGCGGAAGGAGCGGAATCGACAACACGACGTCCGTTATGCGCATGATGACAAAATCGACCCAGCCGCCGTAGTACCCGGAGATCGCGCCCAAAACCGTGCCGATACTGATCTCCATCAGGACCGCGAAGAGGGCGACCGTCAGCGAGATGCGCGCGCCGAACATCAGCCGCGAGAGCAGATCGCGCCCGTTCTCGTCGCTGCCGAGGAGGTGACCGGCCACGCCGGGCGCGAGCGGATAGCCCTGCCAATGGACTTGGTCGATGAAGTTCGGATCGGCCGGAGCCAGCAGGTTGGCGAAGGCCGCGACGAAGCCCATGAGGATGAGCACGGCGATGCCGATCAACGCCACGCGATGGCGCCGGAAGCGGCGCCACACCGTGTTCCGCGAGAGCGGCGTGTCGTCTTCGACCGTGACGGCGGCCGGATGCAGCGGCAGACTGGCGGCCATCAGCTGTACTTCACGCGCGGGTCGAGCCACGCGTAGCACACGTCCGCCAGCAGGTTACAGAAGATGACCAAAAACGAGACCATCATCATGTATCCCATCAGCAGGGCGAAATCGAATTGTCCCAGGGCGTTGATGAACAAACGCCCCATCCCCGGCCACGCGAAGATCGTTTCGGTAACGACCGCGCCCGAAACAAGACTCGGAAGCGACAGCGCAACGATCGTGACCAGTGGGATCAGCGCGTTCTTGAAACCGTGTTTGAAGATGACGCCCATACGCGAGACGCCTTTGGCCGCCGCCGTACGCATGTAATCGGTGCGGATCACTTCGAGCATCGAGCTGCGCATAAAACGGCTGTACCCGGCGATGAACGCCAGCGACAAGACGATCGCCGGCAGGATGATGTGCCGCGCCACTTCACCGATCCCGCAGACGTCCGTCTCGCATATCCCCGCCGACGGCAGTTGGATGCGGTAGCCGAACAGTAACGGCACCCCGTACACGGCAAACAGCAGCTGCAGCATGATTGCAAACCAGAACGTCGGCATCGACTGCCCGAAGAACGCGAACGTCGTGATCAAATAGTCCAGCCACGAGTATTGCCGCACGGCGCTGATGATCCCGAACGCGATGCCGACCGCGAGCGAGAATACGAACGAGACACCCATCAGATAAAGCGTAGCGGGCAAGCGCTCGAGAATCGCCTGCGTGACCGGCTCGGAGTTCGACATCGACCAGCCGAAATCACCGACGACCACGCGGGTAAGCCAGTGCCAATACTGGATGGGGACGGGCTGGTCGAGACCGAGATTGTGCTTCAGCCGAGCGATGTCGGCTTCGGTGATGTGCGGATTTTGCAGGTACGGCGTGAGCGGTCCGCCCGGCGCCTGCTGCAGGATCGCGAAAAGCACTATCGAGACCAGGAGCAGGATCGGAATGTTCTGCAGCGTCCGGCGGACGACGTACGTGAACAGGTGGACCTCCAAACGGGACGTGCGCGGCCTGTTTCGGGCGGCCCGCAATTGTTCCTCGAAAACGCTTACGCGGCGGCCTTCGTTCCGAGCCTGAGAATCGCGCGCGCTTGGGCGGGCGTTGCGACGGGCCGGTCCAGCTCGGCGGCGATCCGCGCGACGCGCGCGACGAGCTCCTCGTTGCGCGCCAATTGGCCCTTGCGGTAGTACAGGTTGTCCTCGAGGCCGACGCGGACGTGTCCGCCCATCGTGATCGCCACGACCGCAAGCGGCAGTTGCATCCGGCCCGTCGCTGCGACCGACCAGGTGCAGCCGGCGGGCAGCGCGCGCACGCAGTCGACGAGATTCTCGACGGTCGCTTCGAGCGCACCCGGGACGCCGAGCACGAAATCGACGTGCGCCGGGAAGCGAATCAGGTCTTCGGCCGCAAGGCGCTTGGCATTGGCGATGTGACCAAGGTCGAAGATCTCGAGTTCCGGCGTGACGCCGTAGCGCTGCATCTGCAGCGCGAGCGCGCGCATGAGCGGGAAACTGTTCTCGAACACGTCGTCGCCGAAGTTGACCGTGCCGCAGGTGAGCGTCGCCATCTCGGGCCGCAGCACGAGCGGCGCCGCGCGTTCCTCGGGCGTCATCCCGATCGCGCCGCCGGTCGAAAACTGCACGATCAGATCGCCGGCGGCGCGGATGGCGGCCTGCGCGGCGCGGAAGCGCTCGACGTCGTGCGTGTTCGTCCCGTCGTCGTTGCGGCAATGCACGTGGACGATCGCGGCACCGGCCGCGCGCACGGCGAGCGCCGTCTCTCCGAGCTGCTGCGGGGTGATCGGAAGGTAGGGCGTCTGATCGGGCGTGACCTCGGCACCGACCGGTGCGACGGTGATGATCAGCGGATCCACGCCGCAATCTTGCGGGCCGCCCGCGCCTTCCCCCGCCGGTCGGCATGACGTGGCGGACGCGGCGCGAACCGCGCGTCGGTGAACCCCGCGTCCCCGAAGAGGCCTACGCGCGCGGTCGCCCGCTCGACGCGCGCGATGATCGCGACGCCCCATGGTCTGGCGACGGCTGCCGGCCGCGACGTGCTGCGGCGCGGCGGCAACGCCGTCGACGCGGCAATCGCCGCCAACGCCGTACTGTGCGTGGTGTACCCGGCGAGCTGCGGCCTCGGCGGCGACGCGTTGTGGCTGGTCAACGATCCGCGCGCGGCGCGGACGATCGCCTACAACGGAAGCGGACGGACGCCGCGTGCGGCCGCGCGCGAGCGGCTCCCCGGCGGCGTGGTTCCTCAGCGCGGCGCGCTCAGCGTCACCGTCCCCGGCGCGGTACGTTCGTGGGAAGACGTGCTGCGCGCGCACGGCACCCGCGCGCTCGACGAACTCCTCGCCGAGGCCGAAACGTACGCGCGCGACGGGTTCGCCGTCGGCGATGTCGTCGCCGCGTATCTCGAGGCCTTCGCGCCGCTGCTGCGCGCGGACGCGGCCGCGATGCGCATCTTCTTGGCCGGCGGCGTGCCGCGCGCGGGCGACGTGCTGCGCAACCCCGATCTCGCCGACACGCTGGCGGCGATTCGAGCGGGCGGTGCCGACGCGTTCTACAGGGGGCGTATCGCGGAATGCATCGTGCGCAGCCTGCAGGCCGGCGGCAACGCGATGGCGCTCTACGATCTCGCCGCGCACCGCACCGACACGACGGTGCCGCTGCCTCTGGCCTGGCATGGCGGCGAAGTGCTCGTGCATCCGCCGAATTCGCAGGGCGCGTGTCTGTCGCTCGGACTCGGCATGCTGCGCGAGGACGGCGGGGCGGCCGAACCGCTGTGGAATCACCTCGCGATCGAGGCGATGAAGCGCGCGTTCGCGATTCGCGACGCCACCTTCTGCGATCCCGCCTTTCATACCAGCGGCATCGAAGCGCGTTTAACGCCGGAGGCGCTGCGTGCGCTGCGTGCGACGATCGATCCCGACCGCGCCCAGCCGGTCGCGACCGGCACCGATCGCGGCGGCACGATTGCCGTCTGCGTCGTCGACGCCGACGGCATGGCCGTGTGCCTGATCGAGAGTCTGTTCATGAGTTTTGGCTCCGGGATCGTCGCCGACGGAACCGGCGTCGTGCTGCACAACCGCGGCTCGTTCTTCGCTGCCGATCCCGCCTCGCCGAATGCGTTCGAGCCCGCCAAACGCCCGCTGCACACGCTGGCGCCGGCGATGATGCTGCGCGACGGACTGCCGGCGATCGTCTTCGGAACGATGGGCGGCAACGCTCAACCGCAGATTCAACTGCAGTTCCTTCACCATCTGCTCGAGCGCAAACTCGACGTGCAGGAAGCGATCGACGCGCCGCGCTGGTCGTACGGACGGCATCTCATCCCGGGACGGCCCGAACTGGCGCTCGAGCCGACGGTCTTCCTCGAGTCGCGCTTCGACCCGGCGATCGTCGCGGATCTCGAGCGACGCGGTCAACGCATCTCGTTCGGCGGTCCGTACGAGAACGCGCTCGGTCACCTGCAAGCGATCGTCATCGACCGCGCGGCGGGGACGCTTGCCGGCGGCGCCGACCCGCGCGCAGATTCGGTTGCGCTCGGGCTCTAGCCTCGCGCGGGTGGTTCGTCCGCCGGGCGTTCGTACAACGCGCGGGCGCGCGCGACGACCGTTCGGTCGAAACCGAGCAGTTCGGCCAGCGCGAGAGCGTCGGAGGCAGAATCGGGAGCCTCCGCGGCGACGATGCGATAGTCCATCGCGGCGTTGATCGCGTCGAGCGCGGCATCGAGGTCGCGCGCATCGAGCGCGGCGAACGTCGCGACCGACAGGCCGGCGATCCGCAGATGGGTTACCTTCGCTGCCTCTGCCACGCCGTCGAAGTGCGTCGCCGCGAGCGCGAACGCGCCGCGCGAACGGAGCGCCTCGAGAAGAGCGATCAGCAACGCGCGGCCCTCCCGCGGCCCCGTCGTGCGCGCGAACTCATCGACGAGGATGAGGCAGCGTGCCGACGCCGTCGCCAGGACGTCGCGCGCACGTACGACCTCATCCGCGTACGACGAGAGCAGCCGCGTTTGACGAGCCGAATCGTCGCCGCCCAGCCAGACGATGCGCTCGAGCAGCGGCAGCCGGGCGGCGCGCGCCGGCGGCGGGATGCCGAGCGCTGCGCACGCGCACAGGAAACCGGTCGTCGCGAGCGCGGCGCTCTTGCCGCCCATGTTGGGGCCGGTCAGCACGGCGACGCCCGGCAGTTCCAGCGTGAGCGGCGTGTAGCGCCGGCCGCGCGCGGCCAGCTGCTCGGCGAGCGGCGCGAGGATGCCGTCTTCGAACGCGATCGCTGAGGCGAACTCCGGAACGCAACCGCCCCAGCGCTGGACGAACGCTGCGCGTGCCAGAACGTGGTCGAGCGCGCCGAGGGCGCGCGTCGCGGCGATGACGTCATCGTGTTCGGCTGCGATGCGCGACGAAAGCTCGCGGCGGGCCGCTTCTTCCGCCGCGGCAACACGCGCGAACCCGCCGTCGCGCGCATCGGTCTGCAGCTCAAAGGTAACGACGCGGTAGGCGGGCGTTTCGCGCACCAGGCGCAGTTCGGGCGGCAGCGGATCCGGATGCAGGTCGCGCATGACGACGAACTCGTCGCCGGGCGGAACGACGCCGAGCGTTTCGCGCACACGTTCGGCAATGCTGCGTCGCTGAAGCTCGAGGTCGTTCTCGGCCCGCAGCAGCTCCGCGCGCGCGGCCCGGAGTCCGCTGCCAAACGCATCGGCGAGATAAAATCCGTCCCCGTCGCGTCCCGGCGCAAGCAACGAGCGCAGCCGCTCGACGCGCGTCGGCGTCCGCTCGTGCGTACCGCCGGCGTCGTTCCACAGGCGCGCCAACTCGTCGAGCGTGCCGGCGAAGCGCGCGAGCTCGTAGAAATCGACGTCGCCGAGCACGTCGCCCGCTCGCGCACGAACGACGATCGGCGTTGGCTCGGGTACGGCACGGAGGGCGCCGCGCAGCCGGTCGAGGGCGGCCGGTGCGAGCTGCTGCGCGAGCGCGACGCACTCCGCGATCTCTTCGCTCGCGCGCCCTTCATCGCCGGGTCCGTATGCCGGCGCCGTCTCGTCGTAGCGGCGGCCGAACGCACCGGCCGGGGCGACGGCCGCGCGGAGCCAGTCGTCGCCGATGCGTGCGGCAGTGACATCGTCGATGCTCACGGCGTCGCACCGTTCGGCATCGGCGTTGCGGCAAGATCGCTCACAACGTCGAAAGCCGGCAGCCCCGTCGCCTGCGCAACAGCCTTCACCAGCAGCTCGGCGGAAAGGGCAACGCCGCGGCCGAGCGGCGACGTCGTGCACGCCACGATGCGCAGCGGACGTTCGCAGCGCAGGTCGACGGCGTCGCGCAGCGCCGCGAGCAGCGCGCCCCGCACGGTGACGCGCGTCGGATCGTTCACGACGACCGTCGCTCCCGCCGCGTGCGCGATCAGGTCTTGCGCGCTGCCGGCGTCCAGCGCGCCGTCGATCGCGACGACGCGCGCACGCTCGCGCGACGGATCTCGACCCGGCAGCTGCAAGCGCGCAACCGTCTCGGCGGCCGTCGCCGCGACCGCGCTCACCGTCGCTCCGCTCGCGGCACCCGCCGCCAGCACGATCGCGTCGTCCCCGCCGGCCAGCGGCGCGATGCGGTCGATCGCGCCGTCGACGAGCACCGGGCCATCCGTCAGTGCAGTCAAGCGCCGAACGACGGACCGCATCGCGCGCGCGGTCGGCGGGCCGCCGATCTCGCACGTCACCGGCAGCATCGCGCGCGCGAACACGACCGCGCCGAGCGCGGTCGGGCCGCCGGATTCGAGAATCGCAAGCGCCGGCGTGCGCGGCACCAGGCCCGCGGGAAGCGCGACGAGCGTCCCGGCCGCGAAGCGCACGCGCGGTTTCGCCTCGCCGTCCAACGCGTCGGCGGGTTCACCATCGCGCCCCAGCGACGTGACGGCGATAGCGATACCACGCCGTCCGGCGACCGCGCAGAGCGCGTTGAAGGCCGTCGTCTTGCCGGTGTTCTTCGCGGTGCCGACGACGACCACGCTGCGCGCGCAGCGGGTCGCGAGATCGTAGAGCCGCTCAGATGCCGAGTGCGAAATACTTGAGGCCGGCAAAAGTTACCCCGGTGAGCACCAAGACGATCCCCGCCCAGAGTGCCGCGCGTTCTTCCGCGACGGTGCCCAGCTGTCGCCCGAGCGCAAGCCCGAGCGTGGTCGCCAAAATCGACGCCGCTCCGATGAAGCACAGGCTGATCACGAGCGGCACGCCGATATACAGGATCGAGAAACCGATGCCGAGCGAATCCAGGCTGATCGAAAGCGCGCCGAGGATCAGTCCCCAACCGCGCGATAAGTCGAAGCCGCCGCCCTCCTCGGTTCCGTGGAAGGTCTCGTAGATCATGTACGCGCCCACGCCGACCAGCGCGGCGAAACCGAGATAGCCGGCCGACGTGCCGAGGAACCTCCCCGCGACCTGCCCGATGCCGGCGCCGATGAGCGTCATGGCAACCTCGGCAAACGCGAACGCCGCGCCGATGCGCCACTTCACGGCTGCGGAGTTGCCGCGCATCCCGACGCCGACGCACACGGCAAAGACGTCGAGCGCGAGCGATAGCGCGACGACGGCGATCTTGAGGTACGCGGCGAGCGTCATCGACGCCCGCGCGGCCGCGACGCTAGGTTCCCAGCGCCGCCTGGAGAGGGTCGATCAGCAGCCGGCTGACGACCGCGCGGAAGTCGCCGAGCGCAAATGGCTTGTACAAGAACGCGTTGGCTCCGGCCGCCCGCGCGAGCGGGTCCAGCACTTCGCCTTCGTGGCCGGTGATCATGACGATCGGGAGTTCGGCCGTGTCCGGATTTTCGCGCACGCGCGTGATCAAGTCGATGCCCGTGATCCCGGGCAGCATGAAATCGCTGATCAACAAATCGTACTGCTCGTCGCTCTCGATGCGGCGCAGCGCGCTTTCGCCGTCGTGACAGACGGTAAGATCGTAGGGTCCTCGCGCCAAAATCGTTTTGATGAGCGAGCAGATTTCGAGGTCGTCGTCCGCGACGAGCACGCGCCATTGCATATGCGAGCACTTCTCTGCACGCATTGCCCCGCCTACCCCGAGACATAAAGAGCTTGCAAAGCGACGGTGTTACTTCTCTTAACGTTTGTGCGGCGAGGGCCGCTCAGACCGATTCCCGAAACGGTGGGCTCGTGGCGATCCTTGACGCAATTCAAACACCGGCTTTTCAACAACGTTTCTTTTTTCTCGCAAAACGTTTCATTGCGGGCGAATCGGTCGAGGAAGCGATGTCCGTGGTCGCGACGCTGCAAGCCGCGGGCATGACCGCGACGCTCGACTTCCTCGGCGAAGACGTCACCTCGCGTGCGGAGGCCGAACGGACCCGGAATGCCTATGGCCTTCTGCTCGACGCGATCCGCGAGCACGACTTCGCGGCGAACGTCTCGCTGAAGCTCACCGCGATGGGGCTTCTCTTCGACGAAGATCTGGCCGCCAACAGTTTGCGCGAGATCGTACGCCTGGCGGCGCGCAATCCGGATCCTTTTGTCCGCATCGACATGGAAGGCTCGGCCCTCGTCGACGCGACCCTGCGCGTCTTCGAGACCGTCTACGCCGAGAGCCCGCACGTCGGGCCGGTGCTCCAAGCGTACTTGAAGCGAACCCCGGACGACGTGGAACGCATGATCGCGCTCGGCGCACGCGTCAGGCTCTGTAAGGGCGCGTACGCCGAGCTGCCGTCGATCGCGTACCGCGACATGCCGACCATTCGCCGTTCGTTCCTGCGCTGCGCGGAAGCGCTGCTCGAGCGCGGGCACTATCCCGGGATCGCGACCCACGACGAACGGCTGATCGATGCGGTCGAGAAGTTCGTCGGCGAGCGCGGCATCGCTCGCGAGCGGTTCGAATTTCAGATGCTCTACGGCGTGCGCCCCGAGCTGCAGCGCCGTCTGGTCGCAGCGGGATACCGGCTGCGCATCTACGTTCCGTACGGAACGCATTGGGCCGGATACTTCTACCGGCGCATCACCGAACGCCCGGAAAACGCGCTGTTCGCACTCCGCTCCCTGCTCGCCCGATAACCAGCGACGCAGCCCCGACGAAGTCGAATCCACTCAGTTGTCCGCCAGTCGCTCGACCCGCGTCATGCGATCGCTCTCGATGAGACGGCCGAGTACCGAGAACCCGGACGTGACCTCGCCGAAGACGGTGAAGTCGCGATCCAGGTGCAGCTGCGGCGAGATCGTGATGTAGAACTGCGTGCCGGCCGAGTCCCGAATCGCGGTCGGATTGGCACCTTCGGTGTAATTGAGTCCCATCGAGATGACGCCCGCGCGCTGCTCGAGCGGATTCTCTTCGGCCGGGATCGTGTAGCCGGCGTCGCCCTCGCCGTTGTCGTGCGGATCGCCGGTCTGCGCCACGAAGTCGGGGACGATGCGGAACCACCGCAGCCCGTCGTAGTAGCCGCGGTCGACGAGGTTGAGGAAGTTCGCGACCGTCAGCGGCGCCCACTCGGGATAGAGCCGCACGACGATCGCGCCTTTGGTCGTCCCGATGCGCACGCGCGGATGGGGCCCCGGCATCGGTCCGTCGAGCAGCGCGCTCGACGTCGCGCGCAGCGGGTGATCGAGGCGTGCCTCGGCGGCCGTCGGACGACGCGGCGGCCCTAGGCCGCTCGGCCTGGGCAGCGCGGGCTCGAGATTCGGCGGCTCGGGCGTTGGGGTGACGACGCCCTCGGGAATCGCCGTAAGGTGCGCGGTCCGCTGGCCACCTTCGAGGACGACGATGCTTTCGTGCACTTGTTCGCGCACGCGCCACGACGGATCGGTCAAGAGCGGTTCGAGCAGCGCGACGGCATGCGGGTCCTTTCGCCGCGCAGCCAGATCGGCAAACTGGATCCGCACCACCTCGTCGCGGTCGCTCAGCCCGGCGCGGACGAGCGCAGGCGACGGGGCCAGGGGAAAGGAGCGGCGCAGCGCCCAGGCTTCGTGCCAGCGTACCGTGCGATCGCGTTCCACCGTGAAGGCGTGCGCGAGCCGCGCGCCGATCGCCGGCGCATCTTCGGCATCCCGCCAGCCCGAGAGCGCTGCGGCGGCGCGGCTCCGTACGATGGGATCGCGATCGCCGGCGACGATCGCGGAGAGCGGGGCTTCCAGTTCGCCTGCGCCGGGTGTTTTGGCGCTCTCGGCGCGCCAGGCGGCGTCCACGGCGGCGACCCGGACGGCGGACGCCGGGTCCGTAAGGCTACGCTGCAAGGCCTCGCTCGATATGGGGGTCTTTCCAGCCAGCAGGCCGTATCCATACACAGCGAGAGCCCGAACTGAAACGTCTCGAGCGGCGGTAGCGTTATGTAGGGGCCCGGCCGCGCGAGCGTCCGCGGTCCTGCCGAGCGCCAAAGCCGCCCGTCCCGCGAGATTCGGGTCCGGCGACACGAGCGCCGCCGTCAGCTCCTCGGAGAATGTCCGGGCACTTTCGAGTTCTACGATCCGCCGGTACCCTGGCTGCTCGCCCGGAGCAGACTCGACCGGCAATGCGAGCGCCGCGATCGCCAGGATCAGCGCGGCAAGGCCCAAGCGAACGGGGGCGCGCACGGCGCTCCGGCAGACAACTTCCATGGGTTCGCTTACGTTACTCCGCTAGAACGTTTTTCATCCACGAGGTTCACCCCAACATAATGTCAACCCCAGAACGGAAGCCCGGAAGCGGCATGAGTGTCCGCGAGGCCGGCCAAAAAGGCGGCGAGACCGTCAAGAAAAAGTACGGCCCCGAGTTTTACGAGATGATCGGGCGCAAGGGTGGTCAAGCCACCAAGAAGGCGCACGGCCATGCCTTTTATGAAGCCATCGGAAAAAAAGGCGGCAAAAAGGGCGGCGAGGCCACGCGCGACCGCTATGGTCCCGAATTCTACGAAACGATCGGGCAAAAGGGCGGCCAGAAGGTCAAAGCTCTGATCGAGCAGGGCAAGAAGGCGGCGGCCGAAGCCGCCGAGGCGGAAAAGAAAGCTTCCTAGGCGATGCCCGGCGTCCGCCGGACGATCGTCGTCGCTACCGGCTTCGCCGCGCTTTGCGCGGCGTGGGCCGCCGCGGAAGCTCCGCCCCAAGTCTTGCCGGCCGGAACGCCGGTCGTGTTTGTCGCGGACGGACACCTGGACGCGACACCGCGTGAGGGGACGACGCTCGTCGTCCACCTGCGCGATCCTCTCGTTCTCGACGGCGTCGTCGTGGCGCCCGCAGGGACGCGCGCGCAGCTGCTGGTCGAGTATTCGTTCGAGCCCGAACTGCGCCACACGCCGCAGGTGACGCTCGGCCATTTCACGATCCCGGCCGGGCTGATGCCGGTGCGCCCCGACCGTGCGATCACGCTGCCGATCTCGATCGGCGACACGATCGACGCGAAAACGCAGGCCCAAGTCGTACGCATCGGCCAGCGCGTTTCGATCCGCGTCCCGTTCCCGTTCAAGCTGTCGACCGACCGGCCCGCGGCATACTACACGGCGACGCCCGCCCGCACGGCGCCGCCGCACGTGCTCGTCCCGCGAAACCGGCGCGCACCGCCGACGCCGCTTCCCAGCAGCGCGGCCTCACCCGGCGCCGCGACACCGGGCCCCGCACCGCCGACCGTCTTGCCGACACCCATCCCCGCAGCGGCTTCTTCGACGCCTTCGCCCGCGCCATAAACGGCATCCGCGATGAGCCGCGGCGCGCGAGGCCGAACGGCGCTGCATGCATACGCAACGCTTCGTTCTCGTCGCCGCGCTGTTCGCGCTCGCCTCATCCGGAATCGCCGGCGCGCAGTCCACGGCGGCGCCGACGCCGGCACCGCCGCCCAACGCGGCGGAGGCAACGTTCCTCGCGACGATCATGCGCGACTTGCCGGCCCGCTACCCGACACCCGAAGCCGCCGACAAAGCGGGATACGTCCGGTTCTCCAACGAGGATGACACAGGCGCGATCAGCTACGCCAACATCAGGGCGTGGAATTCGACCGACCCCGACGTGCCCGCGCAGCTCTGGTACGACGTCCACGGCCGGCTGATCGGCGCCGACTACAGCGTGCGTCAGGCCGAAGCGCCTAACGGTCCGGCCTTGTTCGGCATCGATCCCAAACGCTTCCAAAAGGTCGGCGCGCACGTCCACTACGTCACCTGCTCGACGATGCACGGGATGGGGACGTCGTCGTGCGTGTACGGGAAAGCCGTCGGCGCGAAGAAATACGCGACCGTCGGCGACGTCGAACATCCGACGGCCCAAGGGCTGGTCACATTGGGCGTCGTCAAGGACCCCGCCGACGTGACGACGGTGTTCCTGTACCCGGCGATTTACGACGTCTCGGTCTGGGTCGTTCGCAATCCGCTCGGACAGTTTGCGGATCATAACCCCAACGTGATCCCGAGCCCGCACGCCGGCAAAGGCGACGACATGTAGTGGCCTCGGCTATGCAGGGGCACGGCCCAGCCTACGATAATGACGCCTCCGGCCATCATCTTTGATGTGAGGTGCGTCTTGCTGCTTACGCAACGTCGTTTCTTGCCGAGCGTTGTTCTTGCATCGCTGCTGTCGGCATGTTCGGGCGGTGGCGCCGGCTTGGCGCCCGCGCAGAATCACGCGACCAGCGCGGCGAGGACGACCAAAGCCACATTCACGATCCGGTGGACGAACGCGAGCGCACCGGCCTCGGTCCGGCATAAGGACACGATCTCGCCGTCGGCTGCCAGCATCTCCGTCACGATCAACGGCGCGCTGAATACGATCGCGAACCGCAACACCCAGCCCAGCCAGACGATCACCCTGGTCGCGCCGGTCGGTCAAGATCTGTTTCTGTTCCAAGTGTACGACCTGCCGAACGGAACCGGCCACCTGCTCGGGACCGCAACGGTGACGCAACTCATCGTGGACGGTGTAGCCAACACGGTCACGGCGGTCATCCAAGCCGTGTGTGCAGTGACGAACGTGCAAGTGCTGAGCGCGAGTCCGCTTATCCAAACGACATCGGCGGCGTCGGGGATCTACGCCGCCAGCTTGCAGTCGATCGAGCTCGTCGGGCCACAACCGGCGACGCTGCAGGTCG
>Ga0302324_100007486_pt1 | contig 23213 bp, 19 predicted proteins | sample Palsa_T0_1_FD_201949 | JGI IMG/M metagenome (GOLD analysis project Ga0302324, IMG submission 201949) | Peat permafrost microbial communities from Stordalen Mire near Abisko, Sweden - Palsa_T0_1 | ecosystem: Environmental > Terrestrial > Soil > Palsa > Peat permafrost | place: Sweden: Abisko...
GATTGTACTCATTTTTCCAGTCCTCGACGTGCTGGCGACCTTCCGCTTTGCGCGTTGGACCGGGATCCCGGCCGTGGTGTGGTTCGTTGCTTCGGCCATTGCCGGCGTGCTGCTGCTGCGCAAGGAGCGCATTACGTTTCGCGCCAAGACGCTCGCGGCGCTGCGCGGCGATCAACCACTCCTGCGCGGGTTGCTCGACAGTGGCCGCAGGGTTCTGGCGGCGTTGCTGCTGATCTTGCCCGGCATCGTTTCCGATCTGATCGCCATGCTCCTGTTGTTGTTGCCCATCAATCTTGGCGCGCCCTATGCAATCCAGCCGGTGAGCGTCAGCCGGAGTTTCCGGCGTGACTCGCTCGAGGGTGATTTTCGGCGCGTGGACTAGGGCCCGAACAGCGTCGGTTGTGCTTTGCGGGCGCGCCAGTAGGCCCACAGCATCAGGCCAACCCCGGCGACTATCATGGGCACGGACAGCCACTGTCCCATCGTAAAGCCGTGCAGGAAACCGAGGAAGTCGTCCGGTTCGCGCGCAAACTCGACGAGGAAGCGGAACGTGCCGTATCCGATCAGGAACAATCCCGAGACGGCGCCGACCGGGCGACGCCGGCGCGAGTAGATCCATACCAGGGCGAACAGCGCAAGCCCCTCCAGCCCGAACTCGTAGAGTTGCGATGGATGCCGCGGTTGCGCGTCAACTCGTGGGAACACCATCGCCCAGGGCAGGCTGGAAGGCCGGCCCCACAACTCGCCATTGATGAAGTTGCCAAGTCGTCCCGCCGCGAGTCCGAGCGGGCATAGCGGGGCGACGAAATCGGTAACCTCCAGCCAGCGTTTGTTGCGCCGACGCGCAAAAACCACCAGCGCGATCAGCACGCCGAGAAATCCGCCGTGAAAACTCATGCCTCCTTGCCATAGCGCCAGAATCTGCAGCGGATTCGCAAGATAGTAGAGCGGTTTGTAGAACAGGACGTAGCCGAGGCGGCCGCCGAGAATCACCCCAAACACGCCGAAGAAGAGCATGTCGTCGACGTCGCGGGGGTGCCAGCCGGTGAGCAGGTTCTGCCGTGCACGCATCTTCCCCAGCACCACGAAGAGCACAAATCCGATCAAGTACATCAGGCCATACCAGCGCACGGCCAGCGGCCCAACGTGAAAGGCAATCGGATCGAACTGCGGGTGGACGAGCATCGATGACGGGCGCGGCTCAGACGCACCGCGGGCTTTGTTAGAATCCACCGATTATACGAGACAGCAGGAGAGGCTTCCCCCATGCCAAGCAACCGCCGTAGCCGGACGATCACCGAGGGGGTGGCCCGCTCGCCGAATCGCGCGATGTTGCGCGCGGTCGGCTTCGGCGATGGCGATTTCGAAAAACCGATCATCGGTGTCGCCAGCGGGCACAGCACCATGAACCCATGCAACGCGGGCATCCAGCCGCTCGTGGACCGCGCGATGGCTGCGCTCAAGAGTGCCGATGCAATGCCTCAGGTCTTCGGCTTCCCGACCGTTACCGACGGCATCGGGATGGGCACGGAAGGCATGAAGTACTCCCTGGTGTCGCGCGAAGTGATCGCCGATGCAATCGAGGTCGCCGTCAATGGCCAGTGCATGGACGGTGTGCTCTGCGTCGGGGGATGCGACAAGAACATGCCGGGCTGCATGATGGCGATGGCGCGCATGAACGTCCCCGGCATTTTCGTTTATGGCGGCACGATCAAGCCCGGGTTCTGGCACGGGCAGAAGCTGACCATCGTCAGCCCCTTCGAGGCCGTCGGTGCGTTCAGCGCCGGGAAGATGGCGAAGGAGGATTTTGACGGCATCGAAAGAAATGCCTGCCCCACGGTCGGTGCTTGCGGCGGCCAGTACACGGCGAACACGATGTCGTCGTCGTTCGAGGCGTTGGGTATGAGCCTGCTCGGCAGCTCGCAGATGGCTGCCCCGGACCCGGAGAAGGCCGACTCGGCCGCGGCTTCCGCGCGGGCGCTGGTCAATGCCGTCAAGCTCAACCTCAAACCGCGCGACATCATCACCCGCAAGGCGATCGAAAACGCGATCGCCTTGGTCATGGCGACTGGCGGTTCAACCAACGCGGTGCTGCACTACCTTGCCATTGCCTCGGCAGCGGGGGTCGAATGGACGCTCGACGACTTCGAGCGCGTACGCCTGCGCGTGCCCGTGATCTGCGATCTCAAACCCTCTGGGCGCTTCGTCGCCACCGATTTTCATGCTGCGGGTGGCGTGCCGCAGGTGCTGCGGATGTTGCTCGATCATGATCTGCTGCACGGGGAATGCATAACAGTTACGGGGAAGACCCTGGCGGAGGAACTTGCCGCCGTGCCCGCGACGCCGCGACCGGATCAGGAAGTCATCCGACCGTGGTCGAAGCCGTTGTATCCGCAAGGTCACCTCGCGATACTGAAGGGCAACCTGGCTCCGGAAGGCTGCGTGGCCAAGATCACCGGGCTCAAGAACACAGCAATCACCGGTCCGGCGCGCGTGTTTGATAGCGAGGCAGCGTGCCTTGACGCGATCATGGCCAAGCAAATCAAGGCCGGGGACGTGATCGTCATCCGTTACGAGGGACCCAAGGGCGGTCCGGGCATGCCGGAGATGCTGGCGCCCACGTCGGCCTTGATCGGCCAAGGGCTTGGCGAGTCGGTGGGCCTCATCACCGACGGGCGCTTCTCGGGCGGAACTTGGGGCATGGTTGTGGGGCACGTCGCGCCAGAGGCATTTGTCGGCGGAACGATTGCCCTGATCGAGGAAGGCGATTCGATCACCATCGATGCGCACCGCCTCTGCATCCAACTCAATGTGAGCGATGAACAGCTGGCACACCGCCGTGCGCGGTGGCGCCCACCTATGCCCAAGTACACTCGCGGCGTTCTGGCCAAGTATGTGCAACTCGTGTCGACGGCGAGTCTCGGCGCAATCACCGATCGGGGCGTCTAGTTTTTCCATCCCGCTGTCCACGCTGCGCTCCAGCATGGCGCGCCGTTCGGGTCGGCTCCTGCTGCGCTTGACGGTCAGGTTGACGACCGGGCAACCAAGGTCGCGTGGCCCGGTCTAATGTGGGCGGAGATCACCTCGAACCGCCGATTGTCTGAGGGAGGAAGACGCAATGCATCTGTCCAGGCTGCGTTTGCGCATGGCGCAGGCGTGGGGGGGATGCGTGTTCCTCGCGCTTGCCGGCTGCGCATCGGCACCGGTCGGCGAGGCTGTTCCCGCGCCGCAACTTGTCGTCGGCGATCATTGGCAATACAAGGTCACGGACAACCTGCGGCGTGGCGCCGTATCGCAGCTTGATGCCGAGGTTATGGCGCTATCGGGCCGCGTCGCGCGCATCCGCTTTGACTACGTTGACGCGGCCGGGCAACGCGAATGGTTCGACGAGTACGACGGTGAAGGCGCCCTGCGTACCGGGTCGTTGTACCGCGAGCCACCGCGATCATTCAATCCGCCCGCGCAGCTGCTGGCGTTTCCTCTCGATCAAGGCAAGACCTGGCGGCAGACGATCGATACCGTGAGGACAGACACGGAACTCAACGACCAAATCCTGATTTACGGCCGCGTCGACACGCCCGGTACGACGATCGTACCCGCGGGCAGCTTCAGTGCAGTCTACGTCTACCGCATCGTGCAGCTCGACGATGAGGAGTTCTGGCGCACGCGAACCTTGCTACGCGCCGCGATCTGGTACGCAGCCGAGGTCAAAGGAGCCGTGCGCGAATCACGCGATGCCCAATATACCGAGAAGGACAGCAGCGACCCGGCGACCATCCGCACCGAAGCGATCACGCTCGAGTTGCAGTCGTTCCGGCCGGGAGGGAATTGATCGCGCCGCGCCGCAGGCGCCGGTGCTTCAGGATAATCCCAGCCGCTGCCAGATGATGCTCGTCAGACTGGCCTGATTGAGGGTGTAGAAGTGCAGTCCGGGCGCACCGTGCGCCAGCAAGTCGGCACAGAGATCGGTCACGACGTCGAGACCGAAGGCGCGGATCGACGCGGCGTCGTCGCCGAAGCTTTCCAGTTTGCGCCGAATCCAGCGTGGAATCTCCGCCCCGCAGGTGTCCGAAAACCGCGCCAGCTTGGAAAAGCTCTGAATGGGCATGACGCCCGGGACGATCGGCACCGCGACGCCCATCCCGACCGCCTCGTCGACAAAGTGATAATAGCTATCGGCATTGAAGAAATACTGCGTGATGGCCGAATTCGCGCCCGCGTCGATCTTGCGCTTGAAATTGACCATGTCTTCGCGCGGGGTATGTGCCTGCGGATGGTATTCAGGATAGGCGGCGACTTCGATGTGAAACCAGTCGCCGGTAATGCTGCGGATGAACTCGACCAACTCGTTCGCGTAGCGGAATTCGCCGACGTCTGCGCTTCCCGACGGAAGGTCGCCGCGCAATGCGATCAAATGTCCGATGCCGTGGTCGCGATAGGTGGCAAGGGTCGCCCGCACGCTCTCCCGCGTTGAACCTATGCACGAGACGTGCGGTGCCGCGCGCTGTCCGGATGCCTGGATCTCCAGTACTGCGGCGAGCGTGCGGTCGCGTGTCGAGCCGCCTGCGCCATAGGTCACGGAGAAGAATTTGGGACCAAGCCGAGCGAGTTGGTCGCGCGTGGCCCGCAGCTTCGCCACGCCCTCCGGCGTCGCGGGCGGGAAGAACTCGAAACTGAAGATGCGGTCGGGTGACTGGCCCATCGCGGGCATCGTCAGTCGCGCTTCTTGAGCAGGAGCGCGGACAGCGCCCACGAGATGATGCTATAGAGGATCGCGCCAAAAACCGCCGACCAGAATCCCGCCACGTGAAAGCCCGCGACAAAAGAACCGACGAACCAGAAAAGCAGCCCATTAATGACGAAAATGAAGAGGCCTAGCGTTAGCAAGGTTGCGGGCAGCGTGAGCAGTATCAGCAGCGGACGGATGAACGTATTGATCAGGCCCAGGACCAGTGCCGCGATGAGCGCGGCCGAAATCGAGTCGACGGTGATCGACGACAGCAGAAATGGCAACGCGAACAGCGCCGCCGCGTTGATCAGCCAGACAAGCAACAGTTTCATCGCGGTTTCTCCTCGCGTGTGCCCTGTGAACCCGCGCCGCCGCAATACGGCTTGACGGTCGCGAACAAAGTGGCGCTGACCGGCGCCGTCAGGTTCGCTTCTTTCGCCATCCTCGCCACTGCCCCCGAAAGCCATGGTGCTTCGAGTCGGTTGCCGGCAACGAGGTCATTTAGCATCGACGATTTCATCTGCGCCGGCAAGCTGTCGGCGAGCACCATCTGCTGCGCGACGAAGTCCTCGCTCAGCGCGATGCTGCGTGCCCGACCGACAGCCCACGCCTCGGCCATTGCGGCTTCGAACACGGCGCGCAGGTCCGGGTCGCTGCGGATAACGCCGATGGGCTGTCGGGCCGCGCTCGTCGCACCGGAAAAGGCGCTGAGGAACACAAATTTCTCCCACAGCACGCGCCGCACATCGGTCACAAGCTCGGCATCGATTCCCGCGTCTTGGCACGCCTGAAAGAAGCGGTGAACGGGCAACTCCTGCGCGGGTAGCACAGGCCCGAAACGCAGACGCGCCATCTGACCGGTGTGCACGATGACGCCAGGCTCGGCGATCGTTGCCGCGATATAAGCCGCGCCGCCTGGTACCTGCGCTGCGCCGATCACCGCGGCAACCCGATCAATACTCTCGACGCCGTTCTGAAACGGGATGACCATGCCGCCGCCGGCGACGAGCGGCAAGCAAGCCGCCGCGGCCGTTTCGGTATCCCAGAGCTTCACGGCGAAGATCACGACATCGAATACGCCCAGCGACTTCGGATCATCGCTGGCTTGTACCTTAGCGAGATGTATATCGCCGCCGGCACTGCGCACCGTAAGACCGCGCTCGCGGATTGCCGCGAGATGCCGGCCGCGCGCGATGAACGCCACGTCAAGACCCGTTTGCGCCAGCCGGGCGCCAAAGTAGCCACCCACGCCGCCGGCAGCCATCACAGCAATGCGCATCACCTTCTCCCCACGCCCTGTTGCCCGAAGCGGCCACCCGCCCGCCTTGAAGTGACCTCTACGCCTTAGGCCACGCGCTCGTGAATCCTAGTAGCGGTAGCTGTCGACTTTGTAGGGGCCGCTGATGGGCACGCCAATGTAGCGCGCCTGCTTATCGGACAACTCGGTGAGCATCGCGCCAAGCTTCTTCAACTGCAGTCGCGCCACTTTCTCGTCGAGATGCTTGGGCAGCACGTACACGCCGACGGGATACTTCTTGCCTCCGGACTGGGCGTCGCCCCACAGCTCGATTTGCGCCATGACCTGGTTGGCGAACGAACTCGACATGACGTAGCTGGGGTGTCCCGTCGCGCAGCCGAGGTTCACCAACCGCCCCTGCGCAAGGAGAATGATGCGCTTGCCGTCGGGAAAGATGATGTGATCGACCTGGGGCTTGATGTTCTCCCAGGTGTAGGCCTTGAGGGCAGCGATGTCGATCTCATTGTCAAAGTGGCCGATGTTGCAAACGATCGCGTTGTGCTTCATTCGGCGCATGTGGTCATGGGCGATCACATCGATGTTGCCCGTCGCGGTGACAAAGATGTCTGCCTTGTCGCAGGCGTAGTCCATGGTGACGACGCGGTAGCCCTCCATCGCTGCCTGCAGTGCACAGATCGGGTCGATCTCGGTTATCCATACCTGGGCGGAAAGCGCGCGCAACGCCTGCGCTGAGCCCTTGCCGACGTCACCGTAACCGTTGACCAGCGCGATCTTGCCCGCGATCATCACATCGGTTGCGCGCTTGATGCCATCGACCAGCGATTCGCGGCAGCCGTAGAGGTTGTCGAATTTCGACTTGGTCACCGAGTCGTTGACGTTGATCGCCGGAAAGCCGAGCCGGCCTTCCTTGTGCATCTGGTATAGACGCTTGACGCCGGTCGTAGTTTCCTCGGTCACGCCCTTGATCTGCGCGCGAACGCGGGAGTAAAAATGCGCATCCACGGCCAGACGTCCTGCAATCGCAGCGAATAACTCGAACTCTTCCTCGTTGGCCGGATGCGAGATGACCGATCGGTCGCTCTCCGCCTTCGCTCCCAGGTGAACGAGCAGCGTTGCGTCGCCGCCGTCGTCGAGGATCATATTCGGGCCGCCATCGTTCGGCCATTCGAAAATGCGATGGGTGAACTCCCAGTATTCGCGCAACGTTTCGCCCTTGTAGGCGAAGACCGGCGTGCCGGATGCCGCAATGGCGGCTGCAGCGTGATCCTGCGTCGAATAGATATTGCATGACGCCCAGCGGACCTCCGCGCCGAGCGCCTTGAGCGTTTCGATAAGCACCGCGGTCTGGATCGTCATGTGCAGCGAACCGGCGATGCGCGCGCCGCGCAGCGGCCGCTGCGGCGCGAATTCCTCGCGAATCGCCATGAGACCGGGCATCTCGGTCTCGGCGATCGCCATTTCCTTGCGCCCCCAGTCAGCGAGGGCGAGGTCGGCAACTTTGAAGTCGGTGAAATTGCGGGTGTCGGTCACAGCGTTCATCAGTCACTCCTTGTCGGGGACCGCGCCGTGGGGTCTTCACTCGTCACCCCGCGCGCGAGCCGCGGTTCAACGAGCGCCGTTGCAAAGTCGGAAGTCCCTCGAGCCTGGCAGGGCGGCGCATCGAAATGCCTGGCCATCCTGTTGCAACGCTCCTCGAGGAGAACGACGATTATAGCGCAAGCTCGCCCATTGCCAAGCCGCTTGGGCGTGCTTACGGCGGCCGCGACCGCTCAATCGCCGCCTGGCGCTGCGCGAGCAGTGCGCCCGCCAGGCTCGACTCGCGCTTGTAAAAGCCCTCGGTATGGAAAGTCTCCTCGAGAGCAAAGAGCTCGTAGTCGAGGTGATGGCAAAGCTCGTGGATCACGGTGCGCAGGAACGTCTTGAAAGCAACGACTTGCTGCCGCTGCGCGGTGCGCATCCAGGCAGTGATTCGCGGCAGCGTGCGTCCGTCTTCGGGCTCGTAGAGTCCGTGCAGCTCGCCGTAGCCGTCGGCGGGGCGCGCGGCCAGGATACGCACCCGGACTTTCGGTACGTGATAGCCCACGACCAGCGCGTCGAGCAAGCTTTGGCATTCGCGCTGGACTGCGGCACGGTTGTCCTCGCGCAGCGCGACCTCGATGCGCACGACACTCGCGCCGAGATCCATCCCGGCCGGTAGGCCGAGCGCCTCGATCTCGTCGCTGCGGCGATAGATCCGCTTGCGTGCCGGCGAGAGTCTGTCGTAGTAGCCAAAACGCATGATGGCGATCCTGCCGTCGTCCCTCTCAGACCGAGACGCGAACGCGGTCGGCCACGCCGGAGCGCTTTTGTCTTCGGCGGTGCGACGCTACACTAGCAGTGGAAATTCCGGCCATGCTGATGCTCAAACCCCACGCCCGTGACCTCGGCGGATTCACAGTGCAGCGGCTGCTGCCCTCGTTGCCGACCCGGATGGTTGGGCCTTTCATATTCTTCGACCATTTCGGTCCGGTCGCGTTTGCACCCGGCATCGGCGCCGACGTACGGCCGCATCCGCACATAGGCCTCGCGACGGTGACCTACCTGTTCGAGGGCGACATGATGCATCGCGACAGTCTGGGTACGGTGCAGCGCATCGAACCGGGCGCCGTGAACTGGATGACCTCGGGCAGCGGCATCGTCCACTCCGAGCGCACGGCGCCGGAGGCCAGGGCGCGCGGCCATCGCATGCATGGCATTCAAACCTGGGTCGCGCTGCCGAAGGAACAGGAGCGGGTGGAGCCGTCCTTCAGCCATCTGCCGAAGGCAGCGCTCCCCGAGCTCACGTTCCCCGGCGTGACGATGCGCTTGCTCGCCGGCACCGCGTTCGGTCAGCGGGCACCCACACCGGTGTTTTCACCCATGCATTACCTCGCGCTCGAGATGGATGCCGGCGCCACGGTCGAGTTGCCGCCCGAACAAGAAGAGCGCGGCGTATACGCGGTCGCGGGCGAATGCCGAGTCGATGGCGAGCGGCTGCCGGAGCGGCACCTCGGCGTGTTGCCCACGGGGTCCACGTCGCGCCTCGAAGCGACCTCCGGGGCTCGCTTAATGCTGCTCGGTGGTTCCCGGCTCGAGGGCGAGCGCCTGATCTGGTGGAATTTCGTTGCGACCTCGCGCGCGCTCATCGACGCTGCAAGCAAGCGTTGGCAGGAGCGGGAGTTCCCGCCGGTTCCGGGGGAAACGGAGTTCATCCCACTGCCCGAGCAACACTAGACCCGCGCGCAACCGGGCGGGCAACCGACGTCACGGCGACGACTGCTGCACCACGATTTCGACGCGAAAGCTGTGTTCTGCGGCGGCGTCTCTCTGCCCCGTCCTACGATACGCCAACTGCAGCGTATCGCTGCCCGTCGTATGCGCGACGAAGTCAAACGTCATCGTGCCGCCGGCCCCTACCAGCGGTGCGCTCGTCGATACCGGGGTGTAGAGCGGTTCGCCGACTGGTTGCAACACCGTCGCGGCGCCGCGTTCAACCATCCACCGATAGCCCGTATAGGGATTGGCGTCGACGGTAACGCTCAACGCTTGCCCCTTTACCAGCGTGATGCGCGAGCCGTCCGCCGAGGCATCGATCTCTCGCGTCGGCGGTATCGCGCACGACGCCAAGATCAGCGAGGCAAGCGCTGCCCCGGCGACGACGCTCCGGCCGAGCGCATTCCGCACCCGCCGCGATCGCGCGCGGCGCAGGATCATGTCGCCGGTTCCGGGTGGGGCCGCACGTGCACCGGTGACCCACCGCGCAGGCCTGCGGCATCGCGGAGCAGCTCAACCTTGTCGCTCGCTTCCCAGGTGAACTCGGGTTCATCGCGGCCGAAGTGGCCGTAGGCCGCGGTCTTGAAATAGATCGGTCGCAGCAGGTCGAGCGTCTGGATGATGCCCTTTGGCCGTAAGTCAAAGTGGGCGCTAACCAATGCGGCAATCTCGTCGTCGGCGATCTTGCCGGTGCCTTCGGTGTAGACAGTCACATTGATCGGCTGGGCGACCCCGATCGCGTAGGAGAGCTGCACTTGGCACTGTCGGGCAATGCCGGCGGCGACGATGTTTTTCGCGACATAGCGCGCGGCATAGGCGGCCGAGCGATCGACCTTGGAGGGGTCCTTGCCCGAGAACGCTCCGCCGCCGTGGGGTGCAGCACCGCCGTAGGTGTCGACGATGATCTTGCGCCCGGTTAGGCCTGCGTCGCCGTGCGGGCCGCCAATCTCGAAGCGGCCGGTGGGATTGACCAGATAGCGCGTGTTGACAAGCATTTCCTTGGGCAACACCGGCTTGATGATCACCTCGATCACAGCTTCGGCCAATTCCTTCTGCTTGTGATTCATACTCGGGTGATGCTGGGTCGAGAGGACGACGGTCTCGATGTTCTTCGGCCGGCCGTCGGCATAGCGCACGGTCAGCTGCGACTTGGCGTCGGGCCGCAGCCAGGGCAGGCGCCCGTCGCGACGCACTTCGCTCTGCCGTTGCATCAGGCGGTGCGCATAATAGATCGGGAAGGGCATCAGGGCCGAAGTCTCGTCACAGGCGTAGCCGAACATCAGTCCCTGGTCCCCGGCACCCTGGTTCATGTACTCCTCGGAGGTGCGCTCGACGCCACGCGCGATGTCCGGCGATTGTCGTCCGTAGCAGACCATTACTGCACAGCCCTCGGCGTCGAAACGAAGCTCAGGGTCGGTGTAGCCGATGCGGTGGATGGTGTCGCGCGCGATGCGCGCGAAGTCGTGCTTATGGTCGGTCGTAATCTCGCCGGTCAGGACGACCAAGCCGGTGGACACAAGCGTTTCGGCGGCAACCCTGCCGTGCGGGTCCTGCGCTAGAATCGCGTCGAGGACTGCGTCGGAAATCTGGTCGGCCACCTTGTCCGGATGACCCTCCGAAACCGATTCCGACGTGAAAAGAAAATCGCTCATCAGCGCTCCGTGCTCGGCATGACGCGCCCGAGTTCCCGAGGCGCGCAAAGTCGGCAATTCTACCAAATCCGGCGCTCGCGAGTCTCTGCCACGGGCGCCCCGATCGGCGCGCTCGCGAACGAGGCCCAACCGCCGCATGATCGTTGATCCGACCCCCGACAACATAAGCCGCGCGGCGCGCTTACTGCACGCCGGGCAGCTCGTATCCTTCCCGACCGAGACCGTGTACGGCTTGGGCGCGGACGCGCGCAACGCCGACGCGGTACGGCGGATTTTTGCCGCCAAAGCGCGGCCGGCCGAGCATCCGATTATCGTGCATATTGCCGATGCAACGATGCTGCCACGCTGGGCACGCGCGATTCCCGACGGCGCGTGGGCATTGGCCGAGGCGTTCTGGCCCGGACCGCTTACCTTGATACTGCCGCGGCGGCCCGAGGTGGGCGATGTTGTCACCGGCGGCCAGGACAGCGTGGGCTTGCGCGTACCTGGTCACGCCGTGGCGCAGGCTTTGCTCGCCGGCTTTGCCGGCCTGGGCGGGGAAGGCATTGCCGCCCCCTCGGCGAACCGGTTTGGCCGGATCAGCGCAACCACCGCGCAGCACGTCGCGGAGGATTTTGGCAACGAGCTCGCGCTTATCATCGATGGCGGCCCGTGCCGCCATGGCATCGAGTCGACGATTGTCGCCTTCACCGACGGCGATGCGGTGCTGCTGCGTCCCGGTGCGGTGTCGATCGCCGAGCTCTCTCGGGTTCTCGGACGTGCGCCCAAGGTCGCAGGTGCGAACGCCCCGCGCGCACCGGGCATGCTGCAGACCCATTACGCGCCACGCACACCGGCGCGCCTCATGCCACCGACCGAACTCACGGTCGCGCTCGGAGAACTGGCCCGTCCCGGCGCGCACATCGCCGTGCTCGCCCATTCGGTTGTCCAACCCCCCTTATTCGAAGGAGCGTGGTTTGACGCCCCATCGCACGATACGGCCTACGCGCAGCAGCTCTACGCGAACCTGCGCGCGCTCGATGCGCTCGCCGCGGACGAGATCTGGATCGAAGCGCCACCTGACGGGCCCGAATGGCATGCCGTGCGCGATCGCCTGCGTCGAGCCACGCGCAGCGACTGACCGATCGTGTCGTCAACACCGCCGCTTCGCGTCGTCATCGCGCCGGACTCCTTCAAGGGTTCGATCTCCGCCGCGCAGGCAACCGCCGCCATCGCCGCGGGCCTGCGCAGGGTATGGGTCGATGCCGACCTGCGTCTGGTGCCGCTCGCCGATGGTGGCGAAGGCACGCTCGATGCCGTGCTGTCGGCAGGCGGAAAACGGTCCAGCGCACGCGTTAGCGGGGCAGACCATGTGCCGATCGACGCTGCGTACGGCCTGGTCGCCGCCGATACCGCCGTAATCGAAATCGCGCAAGTCGTCGGCCTGACCCGCGAGGACGTGGCAGCGCATGCGGTCGAGCACCGCAGCACGAAAGGTGTCGGCGAGCTGATGCGACGCCTGCTTGATGCCGGCATTCGCCGCATGATGGTCGGCCTGGGCGGGAGCAGCACCAATGACGGCGGAGCCGGACTGCTGGTGGGCCTGGGGCTAAAGCTGGTCGCGGCCGATGGCCGCACCGTGGAGCCCACGCCAGCGGGACTCGCCGCGCTCACAGCAGTCGACACCAGCGGCCTCGATCCGCGCCTTGCGCAATCCCATATTACGATCATGTCCGACGTCAACAATATGCTTTGCGGCGAGCAAGGCGCGACGGCAATCTTCGGGCCGCAGAAGGGCGTGCGTCAGTACGCGCTGCGCGAGATCGATGCGCGGCTCGCGCGTTTCGCGGCGCTGGTGGAAGCGGCGCTCGGGCGCAGCGCGAAGGATCGTCCCGGTGCAGGTGCCGCCGGGGGCCTGGGTTTTGCGTTGCTTCTCCTTGGCGGCGAGCTTCGCTCGGGGGCCGAGGTCGTCGCCGACCTGCTCGGTCTCGATGCCGCGCTCGAGGGCGCGAACTGGCTCATCACCGGCGAGGGCCGCAGCGATGCACAAACATTGCTCGGCAAGACGCCGTTGGTCGCGGCACGACGCGCGGCGCTCAAAGGTGTGCCGGCAACTTTGGTTTCCGGGGCGGTCGATCGCGACGCCTTGCCCGAGCTCAACCGCCATTTCGCCGGCTGCCACTCGATCACCTTCGGTCCCGCCACACTCGAAGCCAGCATGGCCGACGCCGCAGCGTTGCTCGCCGATCGGGCCGAGCAACTGGCAAGGGTCTTCCGCGCGGCGCGCTGAGGCGTCAGTCGCTCGCGAGGGTGCGTTCCCGGCTGTATCCGCGTGCCTCGCCCACCGTGCTGCTCGCGCTCACGCGCACCGCGCAGTACTTGAACTCGGGGATCTTGCCAAACGGATCGAGCACCGGGTTGGTGAGCAGGTTCGCGGCGGCTTCGTAATAACAGAACGGGATGAAGATCGCGCCGCGCGGCGTGCCGCCGTCGGCCCGCGCCGCCAACGCGATGTCGCCGCGGCGGGACACCACGCGAATCGTCTCACCCGGCAACACCCCAAGCGCGTGCAAGTCGTCGGGATGCATTGAAGCCACTGGCACGGGCTCGATCGTGTCGAGCACTTCCGTGCGACGGGTCATGCTCCCAGTATGCCAGTGCTCAAGCTGGCGTCCGGTAATGAGCACGAACGGATACGCCGCGTCGGGCTGCTCCGCAGCCGGAATGATGTTCGCAGAAACGAAACGTCCTTTGCCACTCGCGGTCGGAAACGTTTCGGTAAACACGACGCGCTGCCCCGGATCGTCGTCGCCGCTGCAAGGATAGGTCACCGCGTGCTCGCGCTCGAGTCGCTCCCAGCTGATGCCGGCAATCGAGGGCATTGCCTGGCGCATTTCCGCGAAAACGTCGCGCGGATGCGGGTAATGCCAATCGAGGCCGAGACGCCTGGCAACTTCGACGATGATCCAGAGATCCTGCCGCGCTTCTCCTGGCGGGTCGAGCGCCTGCCGGCCGATTTGCACCGAACGGTCGGTGTTGGTAAACGTACCGGTCTTCTCGGGAAACGCGGATGCCGGCAGGATTACGTCGGCCAAATATCCCGTTTCGGTGAGAAAGATATCCTGTACCACCAACATTTCGAGCTCGGCCAGGGCTTCGCGGGCGTGGCGCACGTCCGGATCGGACATCGCCGGGTTCTCGCCCATGATGTACATGCCGCGGATCTCTCCGGCATGAACGGCATGCATGATCTCGACGACGGTGAGGCCAGGTTGCGGATCCAGCGTCTTCCCCCACAAGGCCTCGAAACTGCTGCGGATATCGGCGTTATCGACGCGCTTGTAGTCCGGATACATCATCGGAATCAGGCCCACGTCGCTCGCACCCTGGACATTGTTCTGTCCGCGCAGCGGATGCAGCCCGCTCCCCGGCCGGCCAACCTGGCCGGTAACAAGCGCCAAAGCGATCAGGCATCGCGCATTGTCGGTGCCGTGCACGTGCTGCGAGATCCCCATGCCCCACAGGATCATCGACCCGCGTGAAGTCGCGTAGAGTCTTGCGACTTCGCGAATCGTCGACGCCGGAATGCCGCAAAGCGGGGCCATTGCCTCCGGGCTGTACCCTTCGACGTTCTTGCGAATGGCCTCGTAGCCACTTGTCCGGTCGGCGACGAAACGCTCATCGACCAGGCCCTCGGCAATAATCGTATGCAGCATGGCATTGAGGAACGCAACGTCGGTATCGGCCTTGAATTGAAGATAATGCGTTGCATGCCGGGCGAGCTCCGAGCGGCGGGGGTCGGCCAGGATGAGCTTTGTGCCGCGTTTGACTGCGTTCTTGATCCATGTCGCGGCGACCGGGTGATTGACTACCGGGTTGGCGCCGATAAGAAAGATCACCTCGGCCTGCATGACGTCCATCACCGGATTCGATACCGCGCCCGAACCGATGCCCTCGAGCAGTGCCGCGACGCTCGAGGCATGGCAGAGTCTCGTGCAGTGATCGACATTGTTCGAACCGAAACCGGTGCGCACGAGTTTCTGGAATAGATACGCCTCCTCGTTCGATCCCTTGGCCGAACCGAAGCCGGCGAGCGCGAGGCCGCCATGCGCATCACGAATGCGCTTGAGCGTACCGCCCGCTAACTCGAGCGCCTCCTCCCAGCTCGCTTCGCGGAACACCGAGAGCGCGTCAGCCGGATCCATCGTGAAGTCGGCCGATTTCGGCACGCCGGGCTTGCGGATCAGCGGTCGGGTAAGCCGCTGCGGGTGGTTCGCATAATCAAAGCCGAAGCGCCCCTTGACGCATAGCCTTTCGTGATTCGCCGGTCCGTCGCGACCCTCAACCCGTACGATGTGATTGTCCTTGACGTGATAGGTGAGCTGGCAGCCGACCCCGCAGTAGGGGCAGAGGGACGACACGGTGCGATCGACCGGCGCGAGGTATGCGTCATGCGCGGGCGCCAGCGCCCCGGTTGGACAGGCCTGGACGCATTCGCCGCAGGCGACGCACGTCGATTGGCCCATCGGATCGCCGAGGTCGAAGACGATCTGCGAATGAGAGCCGCGAAACGCATATCCGATGACGTCGTTGACCTGCTGCTCACGGCATGCGCGGACGCAGCGCGTGCACTGGATGCAGGCATCGAGGTTGACCGCCATTGCCGGATGCGAAAGATCGGCCGCCGGCTGCGCGCGCGCGTCGAACCGCGGCTTGCCGATCCCGAGCGTTCGCTGCCAATGGGCGAGCTCCGAGTCATTTCGATACGCTTTGGCCGGCATGTCGGAAGCCAGCAGTTCGACGATCATTTTCTGCGCATGCAGCGCTCGTGCGCTGTTGCTCGTGACTTCCATCGCCGCGACAGGACGGCGACAGCAGGAGGGAGCGAGCACGCGCTCGCCCTTGATTTCGACCATGCAGGCGCGGCAATTGCCATCCGGCCGCATGCCGGGCTTGTAGCACAGGCGCGGGATCGCAACGCCGGCGCGGTCGGCCGCCTCGATGATCGTCTCGTGCGCGAGCGCGGTAACGTCCTCACCGTTGAGGCGGAAGGTGATCCGCTCCTGCTCCAGCGCCTGCGTCAGTGGTGCATTCATGGTGTTGTCCTCGAGCACGGCGCTCTGTCAGTGGTCATGTGAGCTCCTGCGGAAAATACTTGAAGACGCACGCGATCGGATTAGGCGCGGCCTGCCCCAGCCCGCAGATCGAAGCGTCGGCCATCGCCTGCGACAGATCTTTGAGCAGGGCCGCATCCCAGTGTTCCCGCGCCATGAGTCCGACCGCCTTTTCCGTCCCGACGCGACACGGCGTGCATTGCCCGCACGACTCGTCGGCGAAGAAGCGCATGAGGTTGAGCGCGGCGTCGCGAGCGCGATCGTGCTGCGAGAGGACGATAACCGCCGCCGAGCCAATGAAGCAACCATACGGCTGCAGCGTGTCGAAGTCCAGTGCGACATCGCCAAGCGTCGCAGGCAGAATGCCGCCCGATGCGCCTCCCGGAAGATAGGCATAGAACTCGTGCCCGGGGAGCATGCCACCGCCGAATTCGGCGATAAGCTCGCGCACCGTAATGCCCGCGGGTGCCAAGTGCACGCCGGGCTTCGCCACCCGTCCGGAAAGGGAAAACGAGCGCAGCCCCTTGCGCCCGCTTCGCCCCTGGCCGGCGAACCATTCGGCGCCCTTTTCGAGTATGTCGCGCATCCAGTAGAGCGTTTCCATGTTGTGCTCGAGCGTCGGTCGACCGAACAACCCGACCTGCGCGACATACGGCGGCCGCAAGCGCGGCATGCCGCGCTTGCCTTCGATCGACTCGATCATCGCCGATTCCTCGCCGCAGATGTACGCCCCGGCGCCCCGCCGCAGATGAATGGTCGGCAGCGGACAGGGTGGATCGGCCTGAAGGCTGCGCAGCTCGTGCTCCAGGATGGCTCTACACGCCGCATATTCGTCGCGCAGATAGATGTAGACGTCGTCGATGCCCACCGCCCACGTCGCTATCAGCATGCCTTCGAGGAAGCGATGCGGATCGCGCTCAAGGTAATAGCGATCCTTGAATGTGCCCGGTTCGCCCTCGTCGATGTTCACCGCCATCAGCCGCGGTTCGGCCTCGGCGCGCACGATGCGCCATTTGCGGCCGGCCGGAAAACCCGCGCCACCCAAGCCGCGCAGCGCCGATTGCTCAAGCTCGCCGATAACCGAGTCCACCGTGCGCTCGCCGGCGACGCAGGCGCGCAGCATGCGATAGCCACCGGAGCGGCGGTAACCTTCCAGACCGACATACTTGGGCAGCTCGGCCTCGGTGCTGCGCGCTTGAATCGCCGCAGCGATCGCCGACGAAGATGCGTTGTCGATCGTCTTGCGCCCGACGACGGCCACCGGAGCGTGCTCGCAGCGCCCTACGCATGGCACGCCGAGCACGCGCACCTCGCGTTCGTCGAGTTGCGCGAGCTCCGCACGCAGGGACTCGGCGCCCGCCAGCTGGCAGGACAACGTCTGGCATACGCGGACCGTGATCGGCGGCGGGGGCGCTTCGCCTTCTTTCACCACGTCGAAGTGATGGTAAAAACTCGCCACCTCGTAGACTTCGGTCATCGCCAGCCGCAGTTCCTGCGCCAGCGCCACGATGTGTGCCGCGGTGATGCAACCGTGTGCGTCCTGGATGCGATGCAGAAATTCGATCAGCAGATCACGCCGGCGAGGCGCATCACCGAGCAATGCGCGCACCTCGGAAAGCGCCTTCGGGTCGACCTGGCGTCCCTTGGGCGTGCTTCGGGCGCGCTTGCGCACCAGCCCTGAAGTATCGATCACTGAATCTTGTGCCATTACGGGTCAGCTGCGAGTGCTATAGGGTTCTGTGGAGGCGCAGTATGCGGCAGGTATTGGTCGCGACCCGGCATTAGTCCAGAAAATCGCAATACTTTTCGACATGCGCGGCCAGATTGAGCGAGTGTTCGCGTACCAGACGCTCCGCAAGCTCGGTGTCGCGGCGCTCAAGCGCCTCGATGATTTGCATGTGATCGACGATCGACCGCGCGGCGCGGTCGCGCTGCGAAATCGTCATGCGGCGGATGGCGCGCACGTGGATGAATAAGTTCTCGATGGTCTTGCCCATCAGATGAGATCCGGAAAGGCGAATGATCGCTTGGTGAAACGCGATGTTGGCGTCGGAGTATTCGTCGATGTGCTCGGACGGGACCGCGTTGAGAAACTCGTCGAACATGTGCCGTAACGCGCCGATCTCGGCATCGGAAGCATGCAACGTAGCCAGCCTGGCGGCCATGCTCTCGAGTGCCGCCCACATCTCGATCATTTCGATGATCTGCTTCTTGGTCTTGCGCACGATGAATACCCCGCGCCGCGGTGCGGTACGCAGAAACCCCTCCTGCTCGAGCAGCGACATCGCCTCGCGGATGGGCGTGCGACTGACACCGAGCGCCTGGCTTAACTGGCGCTCGTCGAGCCGGCTCTCCTCGCGATGCGCGTAGACATCCGCGTCCATGATCGCCTGCTTGAGGGCGGCATAGGCCTGCTCGCGCAAGGTCAAGTTGGTGTTGAGCGGCTGTAGGACCAGCGTGGCGGGTTTATTGGCAGTTGTTGCGGCATTGGCAGCCATGTTGTCATCTTCCCCTTCTTTTACGACCGCGATAGGCGGCGCTTTCAAGAATGCATCGCGCTGCGCGCACGAACCCGCAGCAGTCCGAGGATCATGTCAATGGTCGGCGTAGGCATCGCGACCAGGCGGCCCAGCTCCTGAACGACGCCTACCAGCGGCTCGACCTCCATCGGCCGATCGCGTTCGAGGTCCTGCAACATTGACATCTTGTGCGGTCCGAGTGCGGCGGCGCCCTCCATGCGTCGATCGACATCGACCCGCAGTTTGAGGCCGAGCCGCTCGCCGATCGCCGCCATCTCCAACATCATCGCCCGGCAGATTGCCCGTGTTCCGGGATCGGTGGCGATTACATCGATGGTCGCGCCGGTGAGCGCGCCCAGCGGATTGAAACACACGTTGCCCCAGAGTTTGAGCCAGATCTCGTCACGGATGTCGTCTCGCACGGGTGCATCGAACTCGCCGGCAACGAGCATTTCGTGCAGGCGGGCGACGCGCTCGCTGCGCCCGCCTCCAGGCTCGCCAATGGGTAACTTCGAACCGTGTTCGTGGCGGATTACTCCTGGCGCAACCATTATCGTGGCCGGATACACGACCATGCCCAGTGCCCGCTCGGATCCGAGCAGCGACCGCTGCCGGCCGCCGGGATCGACACTCGCCAGCGTCGCGCCACGATAGGGTGGCGCGACATCGTCGAAAAACCAATATGGCAACCCGTTGCTCGAGGTGACGAGGGTGGTCTTCGGTCCAAGCAGCGGCTGCATCGCGTCGACATTTTCCGGGATCTGATGGGCTTTCAACGCCACAATTACATAGTCCTGCAACCCGAGGTCGGCGGGCCGATCGGTGCACGCTAGCATGGTCACGTGCTCGACGCCCCCGATCTGCAGTCGCAGCCCGTGCTCACGAATGGCGGCGAGATGCGCTCCCCGGGCGACCAGGCTCACGTCGATACCCGCCCGTGCCAATTGAACGCCAAGGTAGCCGCCGATCGCGCCAGCACCGTAGATGCATACCCCAGATCGTTCCTTTATCATCGGTCGCCGCGCGCGGGTGCAAGCAGCCACCCGCGCGGGCCCGCAAGCGGACCTGCCCGTGTAAGTGGGCTGAAAGCATTATTGACATTGTCTGATATACCAAATACGTTACGCCAGAAAGTAAAATAAACCAATAGGTGCTGGCCGAGGTCCCGGACCGGAGCCTGCAGCCAGGTAGGTTTTCGCGTTCGTCTTAGGAGGAGAGAGTGCCCCGACGGATCTGGACGTCGCAACCGCTCTTCGCCGGCTCGTTACCGCGGGATACGCGTTTCGTCACGCATCGATCCGGGTTCATGGCAGGTAATCCCACAAGCGATTGGCAGTGACACGATAACGGCGCGCCACGACGCGCCGCAAGACACTGGAGGAATCCCATGGCAGAAAACGCACCAATAGCCGGCACATCGTCTACCAACCGCTGGTCGCAGCTCATCATCGGCATCATCTGCATGGTGCTGATCGCCAACCTGCAATACGGCTGGACGCTGTTCGTGACCCCGATGGCGCAAAGGCATACCTGGGAAGTCGCCGGCATCCAGGTGGCGTTTAGCATCTTTATCGCGCTCGAGACCTGGTTCACACCGATCCACGGCTGGATCGCGGATCGGCTGGGCCCGCTTCGCGGGCCGAGGCTGGTCGTCGCCCTGGGCGGACTCCTGGTGGGGATCGGCTGGATCATCAATTCCTATGCCGAGACGCTCTCCATGCTGTATGTGGGCGCGGTTATCTCCGGTATCGGTGGTGGCGCGGTCTACTCGGTGTGTGTCGGCAATGCTGTGAAATGGTTTGCCGACCGTCGCGGACTGGCCGTCGGATTGACCGCGGCGGGTTACGGCGCAGGGGCGGCGCTGACCGTCATTCCGATGCGCATGGTTATCGAATCGTCAGGCTACGAGGCAGCGTTTTTCTGGTTTGGCCTGCTCCAAGGCGGCTTCGTGTTCCTGGTGGGCTGGTTCCTGCGCGGGCCGCTCCCCGGCGAAGCGCCAGTCGCCGTGTCGTCGGCCCGAGTCCTGCAGTCGTCGCGCAGCTTTGCGCCCATGGAAGTGCTGCAGACACCCACCTTCTGGCTGCTCTACCTGATGTTTGTGTTGATCTCGGCAAGCGGACTGATGGCAACCGCCCAGATTGCGTTGGTGGCCAAGAATTTCGGCATTTCCAATACCGTGCTTTTTCTGGGGGCGTCGACCCTAACCGTGGCGTTGATTTTTGATAACATCATGAATGGCGTGGCGCGTCCGTTCTTCGGCTGGATTTCGGACCGCATTGGCCGTGAATTCACCATGGCCATCGCCTTTGGCGGCGGCGGCGTTGCCTATTGGCTCCTCGGCGCGCTCGGCACGAATCCTTGGGCGTTCGTATTATTCGCAGGGCTGATCTTCTTTACCTGGGGCGAGATCTTCAGCCTGTTTCCATCCACTTGCACCGACACGTTCGGCCCCAAATACGCCACGGTGAACACCAGCCTTTTGTACACGGCGAAGGGCACCTCCGCCTTTCTGGTTCCACTTGCCAATGTACTCAAGGATGCGACCGGCGGCTGGCAGGCGGTGTTTGCGGTAACGGCGATTGCCAACTTTATCGTCGTCGCCCTCGCGTTGTTCGTCCTGCGGCCCCTACGTGCCAAGCAACAGGAGTCGGGGAACGCCTCGGTCGCGGCGCAAAAGGCCGTTGCCGGGTAGTTTTTCTCCGCGCCGCCATTCATTGTCTTCGCGGCGCGGCAGTCGTTCGGGTGCGGATACGCAAAGTGCACAACGAAGCAAGGATCGGAGAAAGTCATGCTTGATGAAGCAACCAAGACCAGCAAGCCGACGGTAGGCACCACCAGCGCCGGAGATACGTCGCAAGGTGGTGAGATCAATGCCCCGCCACAGGAGACCGACGGTTTTCAGCTGGTCATCGATGCCCTCAAGCTAAACGGCATCGATACGATCTTTGGTCTGCCCGGCATTCCCATTACCGACCTCACGCGCAGACTGCAGGCCTCAGGAATTCGCGTGATCTCATTCCGACATGAGCAGAACGCCGGGTATGCCGCTTCCATCGCCGGCTTCATGACGCAGAAGCCGGGCGTCTGCCTCACGGTGTCCGCTCCCGGCTTTCTCAACGGCCTGACGGCGCTCGCTAACGCCACGACCAACTGCTTCCCGATGATACTGATCAGCGGCTCGAGCGAACGCGAGATCGTCGATTTGCAGCAGGGCGACTACGAGGAGATGGACCAACTCGCAATCGCCAAACCGCACGCCAAGGCCGCGTTCCGGGTCTTGCACGCCGAGGACATCGGCGTCGGTATGGCGCGGGCGATCCGTGCTGCTCTCTCCGGTCGTCCCGGCGGCGTCTATCTCGACCTGCCGGCCAAGTTGTTCCCGCAGGCGGTCGACGCGGAAACTGGCAGGAAGTCGCTGATCAAGGTGGTCGATCCGGCGCCGCGCCAGATCCCGGCGCCGGATGCCGTGCAGCGCGCGCTCGAACTACTCAAAAGCGCCAAGCGTCCGCTTATCATTCTCGGCAAGGGCGCGGCGTACGCGCAGGCCGATGCGGACATTCGTGCGCTGGTGGAAAAGACCGGCGTTCCCTATCTGCCCATGTCGATGGCCAAGGGCCTGCTACCCGACGCGCACGAGCAATCTGCGGCCGCGGCGCGCTCGTACGTGTTGCCCGAGGCCGACGTCGTCATGCTCATCGGCGCGCGCTTGAACTGGTTGCTGTCGCATGCCAAGGGCAAGACGTGGGGCGCCAACGGCGGCAAGCAATGGGGCGACCAGAGGTTTGTCCAGGTCGACATCTCGCCCCAGGAAGCCGACAGCAACGTGCGTATCGATGCGCCGGTCGTCGGCGACATCGGCTCGTGTGTCTCGGCCATGCTTGCCGGCATCAGCTCGAACTGGCCGAAGCCGCCCTCCGAGTGGCTCAACGCCATCGCCGAGCGCAAGACCAAGAACGTCGCGAAGATGGCAGAAGCGCTGGCGAAGAACCCTTCACCGATGAACTTCCACAGCGCGCTCAACGTCGTGCGCGACATCGTCAAGGCAAATCCGGACGCCATCCTCGTCAACGAGGGCGCGAACGCGCTCGACTTCACGCGAAGCATCGTGGACATGTACAAGCCGCGCAAGCGCTTGGACGTCGGCACGTGGGGCGTGATGGGTGTCGGTATGGGCTTTTCGGTCGCGGCGGCCGTCGTCAGCGGTGAACAAGTGATCGCGATCGAGGGCGACAGCGCATTCGGTTTTTCAGGGATGGAAGTCGAGACGATCTGCCGCTATGACCTGCCCGTCTGTATCGTGATCCTGAACAACAATGGCGTCTACCGCGGCGATGAAGTGAATCCGACCGGAGGACGCGATCCATCGCCCTTGGTGTTCGTCAAGGGTGCGCGCTACGAAAAACTGATGGAGGCCTTCGGTGGCGTGGGTGTGCTGGCCACGACACCGGGCGAACTTCGCACCGCGATGGAAGAAGCGATCCGCTCGCGCAAGCCTACCCTGATCAACGCAGTCATCGACGAAAAGGCGGGCACGGAGAGCGGCCGCATCACGAGTCTCAATCCCGCCGCGAAGAAGAAAGCGTGACGGCCATCTGAGTCCAAGTAACGCTTTAGAATGACGGCATTGGATGGGGGAACGTAATGGGCAAGGCTTTAGACGGTATCAAGATT
>Ga0302324_100007488_pt1 | contig 23205 bp, 19 predicted proteins | sample Palsa_T0_1_FD_201949 | JGI IMG/M metagenome (GOLD analysis project Ga0302324, IMG submission 201949) | Peat permafrost microbial communities from Stordalen Mire near Abisko, Sweden - Palsa_T0_1 | ecosystem: Environmental > Terrestrial > Soil > Palsa > Peat permafrost | place: Sweden: Abisko...
TGCGGCTCCGCACGCTCGGTGAGTTGAAGTCCGTCGAGCGCGGTACTGCCGGCGACGATCTCAAAGGCACGCATCGTGTGACCTCAGTCTGAACTCTGGGATTGGACCCGGTTGATCGCTATGGTGGTCGACTGTAGCGGATTTGTCGGTCCATCCGCAGCGTACAGAGCGAGAACTGTTTCGATCATATAATGGAAGCGCCAGTCAGTTACCGCACCCTGTCATTCCTGACACTGCTGGCGGTAATAATAAGTAAATGACTCGCTCGCTTGGTCGAAGCCGGGGGCGCCTTGGTCAAGCTTGGCGCGTGCGCCAGCCTTGGTGGTACGCCTCACGGGCGTCGCGTGCATACGGCACCGGTGAGACTTTCACCTGCACTTCCAGCTGCTTGTGACGTTCGACGGGCGGCTTGTTCGTGCCGCCATTCTCTTCACCCCACACCAGTGTCAGCACATCGCCGGTGGTGATGTTCGCATCGACGACGCCAAGTGAAATTGCGGTACGTTCGTTGTAGCTGTAGCCGGCGAACATCGAGAAGCCGACAGTCTTGCCGCCCATGATGATCTTATCGTAGGAGGAGGAGGCGTAGTTGGCCAACGGCAAGTCGAAGAACTTGTAATGCTCGTCGCCCGGCACCAGAAGTGAGGCCTGGATCTTGGCGACATCGGCACCATTCCACTCGAATGTCACTTTCTTGCGGTGCGTATCCTTGGCCTTTTTCTCGAGCGCTTCGCGGCCGATGAACTCGTGGTCGAACTTTACGAACGGGCCATAGCCTAACTCGTACGGGGTCATGTAATAGGCTTCGATGTTGTCGGAAACAAAACTGCCGCCGATCGAGCCGGTGCCTTCATAGCCGTTTGCAGGCAACCACTCGCGATATGTCTGCATCTTCTGGCCGGTATACACTGCCGGCAGCGGCGACGGAATCCAGCCGGATTCCAGCGTGTTGCTGGCGTAGGCACGCGAACCCACTTGCGTCAAGCCGAAGTCCTTGCCGGCTTCGAGAATGGCATCGCGGATTTCGTCGCTCTGCTCGTAAGGACCCCAGATTTCAAGCCCGGGGGCACCGGCCATGCCATGACGCAGCGCGTGAACCTTGCGTCCCTTGATCGTGATGAAATCCATGTTGAAGAACTTGACCTCCGGCACCGGTGCGCCGTTGAGCTTCTCCAGAATCCTGCCTGCGTTGGGGCCCTGGATCTGATAGCGGTAGTGCCGGCGCACCACGGCTTTGCCGCGTGGGTGGGAGGGCGAGCGATCATCACGCTCGAGCTCAACCTTGTAGCCGCCGGTCTGGCCGTGAAATTCGATCCAATTGACCGTGGGCGCACGACCGACGAAATTGAATTCGTTTTCATCGAGGTAGAACAGAATCCCATCCCCGATCACATAGCCGTCGTAGCTGCACGGCACGAACTGCTTAGCCTTGTTGGGCGCGAAGTTCGCAAAGGTGTTAATGGCCAGATGGTTCATGAGCTTGAACGCATCGGGGCCCTTTACCGTAATTTCGGCCATGTGGTGCGACTGGTCGAACAGTACCGCAGTCTCGCGCCAGGCACGCTGCTCGTCGCGCCAATTGCTGAACTCGCTCGGCACCACCGGATAAACGTAGGCTCCGATCTGAGAATTGCGCAATAGCTGCACCGTGTTACCGGCGCTGCGCAGCAGTTGCTCCAAGCTTGAGTACGCCATAGGTATAGCCTCTTCCTCACAGGAGTTCGTGCACGGCGTAATTAGAGTGCGCTGGCGCAGCGCGGTCTCGACTGGGAGTGAAGCAGCCGCTAGAAGATCTGCGAAAGGGCAACGATGAGCTCGCGTATCCAGGCGTGAGCAGGATCGGACTCATTGCGTTTGTGCCAGATCAGGACCTCGTAGTGCTCGGGCGTCGGAAACGGCAATGGAAAGGTCTTCATCGGGATCGAGTCCGAAAACAGCTGCACCACGCGCTCGGGAACGGTGGCCACGTAACTGGTCCCTGTCAGTACCAATGGCAGGTGCAACAGGCTAGGAACGGTCAGGTGAACGGTCAGGTCAGTGTCGAACAGCCGGCGCACCAGCTCCTCGGCCGAGGCTGTGTACCCGCTCGGGCGCCCAAAAACATGGGGCAACGCCAGGAACTGCTCAGCTGTTAGGGTGTCGCCAACAGTAGGATGGTAGCGGTCCACGGCGCAGATCCAACGGACTGGGCGCAGGCGGACGGTGTGCAGACTCTCGGGGTAAACGCGCGTTTCGTAGAGGCGCAGATTGTCCAAACACAGGCACAGGTCGGCTTCGCCGTATTCGAGCCGCGCCAGCGCGGTCTGGGAGATCAGTTCGATGTGGAACCGTATTCCCGGCGCCTCCGCGGCCACGCGCTGCAGAATGGCCGGCAGCAAGCCCGGCACAGCCTCTTCCGACACGATCATCGTGAAGTCGCGCTGGGTAGTTGCCGGTGAGAACGTGGGCTGAGCGCCGAGTGCGGCCTGAATCAGCAGCAGCGCCTCGCGCACTGGCTCGACCAGCGACAGCCCACGCGGCGTAAGTTCCAGGTCGCGGCCGACCCGGTCGAGCAGCGGATCGTTGAAGTAGTCACGCAACTTGTGGAGGGCGGCACTCATTGCCGGCTGCGATACGAACACTTTTTCCGCAGCGCGCGTTACGTTTCTCTCGCGCAGCAGCACATCAAGCGCAATCAGCAGGTTGAGATCGAAGCGATGAAACTGCATGATACCGCGCTGGCCCAGAGTTCGACTGGCATGGTAACAGAGCCGCGAGAGTGTCGATGACGGCGGTGCATGAGGGCGAGCTCCTGTGGCAGCCGAGTACGCAGCGCATCGCGCGTGCGAACCTGACCCATTATCTGGAATGGTGCGCACAGCGCGGGCAGCGTTTCGACTCCTATGCGGCCCTCTGGCAATGGTCGGTCGATGATCTAGAGGGATTCTGGGGCTCGCTGTGGGAATATTTCCAGCTGTGCGCATCGCAGCCCTATAGCCGGGTACTTGGCCGCACTGAGATGCCCGGCGCGCAATGGTTCCCGGGGGCTAGGCTCAATTACGCACAGCATGCACTGCGGCACGAATGCGAGGGCGCCGAGGCACTCCTTTACCTAAGCGAGCGGCACGGCCTCAAGACGCTGTCATGGTCGGACCTCGGCGCCCAGGTCCGCGTGCTCGCGACCCGCTTGCGGACGCTTGGACTGAAGCCCGGGGATCGAGTCGTCGCCTACTTGCCAAACTCACCGGAAGCGGTCATCGCCATGCTGGCTACCGTCAGCGTCGGGGCCATCTGGGCCAGCTGTGGTCCGGATTTCGGTGCACGCGGTGTCATCGACCGGTTCGTGCAGCTAGCGCCTAAGATTGCATTCTGCGTCGATGGCTATCTATACGGCGGCAAGGCCTTTGATCGCCGGCGCGAAGTCAGCGCCATCCTGAGCCAGCTGCCCACGGTCGAACGGGTCATCTACGTGCGGCACCTGCACCCCGCCGATGAGTTCGTGCCTAACCCGCACACGCTGCGCTGGGAGGAGGCCCTGGAGGGACCTCCGGTGGCGCGCGAGGGTTTTCTATTCGAGCAGGTAGCGTTCGCGCACCCGCTCTGGATCCTATTTTCTTCCGGTACTACGGGGTTGCCGAAGCCGATCGTGCATTGCCACGGCGGCATCACCATCGAGCAGTACAAGGCGCTCGCATTTCATATGGACATGCGCGCACGCGAGCGCATGTTCTTCTTCACCACAACCGGTTGGATGATGTGGAATTTCCTCGTCAGCGCTTTGCTCGTGGACGTCGTTCCAGTGCTGTATGACGGCAATCCGGCCTTTCCGGCACCGGACGTGCTCTGGCAAATGGTGGCCGATACGCGCGCGAGTTTTTTTGGTGCCAGTCCGACCTATATCAGCATTCTGGATCAGGCCGGCATCGTGCCGAAGAATAGGTTCGACCTGGGTTCGCTGCAGTCGGTGATGCTGGCTGGATCGCCGGTAACCGCCGAATGCATGGCCTGGGTCTTCAGCAACGTCAAGAGCGACGTGTTCGCCCACTCGGGCAGCGGTGGCACCGACATTTGCACCGGGCTCGTCGGCGGGGTCGTGACATTGCCCGTGTATGCAGGGGAGATCCAGGCACGGCAACTCGGCGTGGCGGCATACGCGTTTGACGAACGCGGCCGCCCGCTCGTCGATCAGGTGGGCGAACTCGTAATCACGGCTCCGATGCCGTCGATGCCCGTCGGGTTCTGGAACGACCCCGATGGCAGTCGCTACCGCGATTCGTATTTCGATCAGTATTCCGGCGTCTGGCGGCACGGGGATTTTTTCAAGGTCAATAGCCGTGGCGGGTGCTTCGTGCTCGGGCGGTCGGACGCGACGCTCAATCGTCACGGCGTGCGCATTGGTACCGCCGAGGTCTATCGCTCGCTGACCAGCGTGCCCGAGATCGAGGACGCGTTAATCATCAACCTGGATCTTCCGGGCGGCCGTTTTTTCATGCCGTTGTTCGTCAAGCTGCGCGCAGGCTACACCCTCGATGAGCCCCTGCACGAGAAGATCCGCGTGCAGATGCGCACTGATTACTCACCGCGTCACGTTCCAGACCGCATTTATGCGGTCAACGCCATTCCCTATACATTGACGGGTAAGAAGATGGAGGTACCGGTGCGGCGCATCCTTATGGGCGTTTCGCCTGATAAGGCTGCTAACCGTGCGGCCATGGCGAACGTCGCTGCACTGGATTTTTTTATTGAATACGCCCGCACGCAGCGAGAGTACGAGCTCATGAAATGAACCGCCCGCGGCCGGTTACGCTCCTGATTGAATCCCAAATCACTATCAGTTGAGCCCGGGGCGCGGAGATGGGAGCCAGATGGAGACTTACAATGGTTCATTAGCGGCCAGTGGAGAATCGCCCATGAGCGCCCAACCGATTGCCTCGCAACCCGACCCGTCAAGCAGTATTCGAACCTTCATGGCGAATAAACCCCGCCTGCTGATCAACGGCGAATGGGTGGCTGCGCGCTCGGACAAGACCATCGCAGTGTTCGATCCGGCCACCGGCCGCGAGATCAGTCGGGTGGCTGACGCGGGCGCCGAGGATGTGAATCGCGCGGTGGCTGCGGCGCGAGCCGCGTTCGAGTCGGGCCCCTGGCCGGAAATGTCGCCGGCGGCCCGCGAAGCACTGCTGTGGAAACTTTCAGACCTTATCGAGCGCCACGCCGCGGATCTTGCCGAGCTCGAGAGTGTCGATAACGGTAAAACGCGATTCATGGCCAGCATCATCGACGTGCCGGGCGCGCGCGATTGGTTTCGTTACATGGCCGGTTGGGCGACCAAGATTGAGGGCAGCACGATTCAAACGTCGATTGCCGGCGTACCGGGCGCGAAGTTTCACACTTACGTCGCTCGCGAGCCGGTCGGCGTGGTAGCGCAGATCGTGCCGTGGAACTTTCCGCTGGCGATGGCCGCGTGGAAACTTGCGCCGGCACTGGCGGCCGGTTGCACCTGCATCCTGAAGCCAGCTGAACAGACGCCGTTGTCGACGCTGCGGCTCGGCGAGTTGATACTCGAGGCCGGCTTCCCGCCGGGCGTAGTCAATATCCTGACCGGCTTGGGTGAAACCGCCGGTGCTGCGCTAGTGGTCCATCCGGGCGTGGATAAGGTGGCCTTTACGGGTTCGACCGAGGTCGGCAAGCTGATCAATAAGAGCGCGACCGATACGCTGAAACGGGTTTCGCTCGAGCTGGGCGGTAAGTCACCGATGATCGTACTGGCGGATGCCGAGGTCGGCGCTGCGGTGGGCGGGGCCGCAATGGCGATCTTCTTTAACTCCGGACAGGTTTGCACCGCGGGCTCGCGACTGTATGTGCACAGCAAGATATTTGACTCGGTGGTCGAGGGGTTGAGCTGCGCGGCCAACGCGATTCGGCTCGGGCCGGGGCTTGAACAGGCCACCGAGATGGGTCCGTTGGTGTCCAAAGAGCAGCAAGAACGTGTGCTCAGTTATATCGAATCCGGGCGCAAAGAGGGCGCATCGGTTGCGGCCGGCGGTGAGGCCGTGTCGCACCCTGGCTACTACGTCAAGCCCACGGTGATCGTCAGCGTAAAGCCGCAGATGAGGATAGTGCGCGAAGAGATTTTCGGGCCGGTGGTCGTAGCGCAGCGCTTCGACGAACTCGACGAGGTGGTCAAGGCCGCGAACGATTCGCCTTACGGCTTGGGCGCCAGCATCTGGACCAATAATCTATCGGCCGCGCACCGGCTGATTCCACGCATCAAGGCCGGCACCGTCTGGGTCAATTGCCACAATATGGTGGATCCGAACATGCCGTTTGGCGGCTTCAAATCCTCTGGTATCGGTCGCGAGCATGGCCGTGCGGTCATGGACTTGTACACCGAGCTCAAATCCGTCTGCATGCTGATTTGAGCGAGAGGGCCGAAGCGTTCGTCGGCCGTCGAGCCTCAGGTCGTCGCGCGCGGATCGCGGCGGAATTCGCGCGGCGTCAGACCGAACTTTGCGCGAAACACCCGGCCGAAGTGGGTCGGGCTGTTGAAGCCGTAGTCGAATGCGATCGCCGTGATGGTGCGGCTGCGCTGTGCTGCGCACACCAGCGCGCGCGCACACTCATCGAGCCGCCGGCGCACGATGTAGCGCGCCGCGGTTTCTTCGCGGTCCGAGAACAGATGATGCAGGTAGCGCGGCGTCATCTTGCAGGCCTGGGCAATGCGGGTCGGCGTCAGATCCGGATCGTGCAGATGGGCCTCGATGTAGTTGATGATGCGGATGCGGTGCGCGGTGGCCAGCGACAGACGATCTGGCTGGGCGCGGCCGATGTCGGCATAGGCGGCTCCAAATAGATCCAGAATGGCCACTGTAGCGCGTCCCGCACTCGCCTCATCGAGCGCTTCAGTGCATTCGACCCAAAAGTGGCGCAAAAAGCGCGACAGTAAGCCGCAGATCCCGCTCGTGGCCCGCATAGGAATGGCGACCAGGCTCTCGGGGCAGGCGATATGCCGGCGCAGCTTGGCCTCGGGTATGCCCAATACCAGCATGCGGTTGGCCCCGGGGAACACGATTTCGTATTCGCGGGTGCTGTCGCAGAGCGCGAAGTCGCCGGCCTTCAGGCAAGCTTCACGACCGTTCTGACGGTTAATGCTCTCGCCTTCCAGCTGCAACTGCAAAAAGAAATTTGAGTGGCGGGTGCGCGCGACATGGGCTCGGGAGTGCCGTACGACTTGAGCGTCCGAATAGACGTCGGCGACCGTGATATCGCCGACAGCCGTGCGCGAGATCGAGCCGTTGAAGGTACGCACATCTGCGGGGTCAGAAACCAGCGGATTGAAGCTGTCGGTAGCGTAATCGTTCCAATGAGCCAGCTTCCGACGTTGATCGAGCCCAAAGGTCGAAAACGAATCTATGTGCGCCATCGCGATACCCCTCCCGGACAAATGCCACGAGACCTGATCTTGTTGTCATGGAGTTATATAAAAGAATCAATTCGCGCCACCAATTCTTTCAGCTTATACGAGCTATTTGTCTGAGCGGTGTTGCACCGCTACACTGCGGTGCAGCAATACGCTTAAGCGGCGTTGCCGAGGACTTGAGAGGTATCCTCTAGAGCTATGAATAAAGATCCGCGTGAAATCCTGGCCACGAGTCCCATGACCGCAATGCAGGTCGTGGTAGTGGCAATCACCGTCGGGCTCACGGCCTTGGACGGCTTCGATGTGCTGTCGATCAGTTTCGCGTCGCCCGGGATTGCGCGCGAGTGGGGCATCGACCGTGCGGCGCTCGGTGTGGTGCTGTCCATGGAACTGCTCGGCATGGCTATCGGTTCAATTCTGCTCGGTGGCGTCGCGGACCGTGTGGGCCGTCGGAAGACATTGCTCGGCTGCCTTATGCTCATGACGCTCGGAATGACGATGGTCGCCGGCGTGCGTGGTCTCACGGCCTTGTGCGTGTGGCGGGTCATCACCGGTTTGGGTATCGGCGGCATGCTGGCTTCGAACAATGCCGTCGCCGCGGAGTTCTCCAACGCTCGCCGTCGGGATCTAAGCGTGTCTGTAATGGCCATTGGCTACCCGCTCGGTGCGATCATCGGCGGCTCGATTGCAGCGCACTTGCTCAAGAGCGGCAACTGGCGCGTGGTGTTCGAGTTCGGCGCCATCTGTACCGCTATCTTCTTCCCCATTGTTTTCTGGTATGTGCCGGAATCGGTCGGCTGGCTGTGCCAGACCCAACCTGCAAACGCGCTCGAACGGGTCAATCGCAGCCTCGCGCGCATGGGTTACAGCCCCGTCGGCGCGCTGCCGTTGCCCGTGCTCAAGCCCGGCCGCAGCACTCTGATTGACATTTTCCGGCCGGGGCTTGCGCTCACGACGGTGCTCGTGACGCTCACCTATTTCCTGCACATCACGACCTTCTATTTCATCATCAAATGGGTGCCGAAGATCGTGGTCGACATGGGATTCGCCCCCGCGGCGGCCGCTGGTGTGCTGGTCTGGACCAACGTCGGTGGTGCGACCGGGGGCGCTGTGCTTGGGCTGCTTACGCAGCGTCTTGGGCTCAAACCGCTCACGATCGCCATGTTGATCAGCTCAACCTTCATGGTGGCGGCCTTTGGCCATGGACAGGCTGACCTGGCGCAACTGTCGCTGATCTGTGCGCTCGCGGGGTTCTGCACCAACGGTGGGGTCGTGGGGGTTTATGCTGTGCTGGCGCGTGCGTTTCCGACCGAACTGCGTGCTAGTGGCACTGGGTTTGCCGTTGGTGTAGGGCGCGGCGGAGCCGTGATCGCGCCGATCATCGCCGGGTTCCTGTTTCAAGCCGGCTTCGGCCTGCAGGCCGTCGCCATGGTAATGGGCGCCGGTTCGCTGGTTGCGGCTGTCTGTCTGGCCCTGATACCGGCGAAGGCCATGACTCCTCATTTCACCGCCCTCCCGGGCGCAACGCAGGCTCTGTAGTTGAGCTGACGCTCGAAAATTGTCCTATCAAAACAATAGCTGACTTTCCAAATCAGCGACCCGGTAACTTGACCTGCAAGTGAATCGGCCCACAGTAACCGTGTCGATGAACACGATGCGGCAGGCCGTATTAAGCACCCCCGATGTGACGTAAGTCCGCAGCCGGACCGTGCCAGTACGAACCGCGGTTCGATTGAGCCCGTCCATGGAATTAGAAAGGATTGTGGATTCCGCACCGATGTCAGCCCTATCACTTAAGGTGTGACGGATCCACGGTAATCATCATGAGCCGCGCACATGGTCCAGATCCTCCCGATCTCGGCGGCCCAGTAACCGCGAATCGAGGATTCGGGCTTGGCGGCGCGCTCGCCGGAGTGTTGCGCTGGATTCGCGGGCAGCCGAAAGGCAATCGACCTTCAGGAGCGATCACCGTCGAAACCGTCAGCCAGTGGATACCCATGGTCGCGGGTGTGACCGGATACGGCGTCACGATCGTCGATGCTCAACGCCGCCTGGTGTGGGTTAACGACAGCTTTACGCGTATGACTGGCTACGCCGTAGCCGAGGTTTCCAGCCAGAGGACCAGCGATCTGCTGTACTTCGAGGGCACAGACTCGGAGACCGTTAAACGTGTACGCGAGGCTTTTGCCGCGGCCCGAGGGGTGCGATTCGAGGTCCTGGTGCGCAGCAAGGACGGTCGAGAATGGTGGCTTGATACCGATGCGCGTCCGCTGTTTGACGATCGTGGCACTTTGCGGGGCTGGGTCTGTATCCAGGCTGACGTGACTGCCGAGGTCCAGAAGCGGGAAGCTTCGCGACGCAACGAGAGTCGGGTTCTGACCATGATCCAGGGCGGCAACATCGGCACCTGGGAGTGGGATGCAACGACCAATCTGGTCGAAACGAACACGGTCTTTCTGACCATGCTGGGCTATCCGGCAAACGAGCGTACCCATAGCCTGGACTGGCTGCGCGATCTGTATCACGAAGACGACCGCCCTGGCAGCGACCGCGGCATCCAGGAGGTCGTCGACGGGCGATCGGATCTATATCGCGAACAGCATCGGCTGCGTGCCAGAGACGGGTCCTGGCGCTGGGTTCTGGGCGCCGTGGGGGTGGTCGAACGTGCGCCGGACGGCAAACCGCTGCGCATGTTTGGGGTTCAGCTCGACATCACCGAACACAAGCTGGCAGAGGTGCAGCGCGGGCTCGCGGCCGAGCGGTTGGCGCTGATCGCCGACAACGTTCCGGGCATGATTTTCCAATGGCGGCGTGACCGCGATGGCAACGGCGAGTTCCTTTACGCAAGTCCGGGCTCACGTCTGACCTGCGGATTATCACCGGAGCAACTCAAGAGCAACGGTGCTGCATTCCTGGACATTACTCATCCCGAGGATCACGAACGCGTGGCAGCGTCGATCCGCGGCGCCAGAAAAACGCTTGGCCGCCTGCACTTCGAGCACCGTGTCATACGGCCGGACGGAGGCGTGGGCTGGGTCGAGGGCGATGCCGTGGCGCGTGATGGTGAAGATGGCAGCACGGTGTGGAACGGCTACCTCGGCGACGTCACGCTGAGTAAGCGCGCTCTGGAGGAACTGCGCCTCAGCGAGGCCAATCTGCGCAATCTCTACGATCTGTCGCCGCTCGGCATCGCGCTCAACGACATGGAAGGGCGGTTTCTGCAAACCAATTGCTCGGTCGAGATCATCACAGGCTACTCGCAGGAGGAGATTCTGCAGTCAAACTGGTCGGCGTTCGCGATCAGGCAGGGCAATTCGGATGAACTTCCGCGGCTCGAGTCGCTGGTAAGGGATGGACGCTTCGGCCCGGTGGAAATGAGCCTGCGGCGCAAAGACGGATCGCGTGTCCCGGTGCAGATCATGGGTATCATCGTGCAGGCGCATGATGGTACGCGCCGCATCTGGTCGATGCTCGAGGACATCAGCGTACGCAAGCGCTCCGAGCAGCATATCTCTTTCCTTGCCTACCACGATCCGCTGACCAGTCTGGAGAATCGTCTGGGGTTGCGCTCGAAACTCGAGGAACTGCTCAGAGCTTCGATCCGGTCAGACATATTCACCGCCGTGGTGCTGATCGATCTGGATCGATTCAAATACGTCAACGATACGCTCGGCCACGACGTCGGCGATGAACTCCTGGTCGAGGTTGCACGGCGGTTGACCCTGACGGTCAGAGATGCCGATGTGGTTGCCAGACTCGGCGGCGACGAATTCGTGTTGGTACTGGGCGGCCTGCCGGATGTAAGTCACGTCGATGTGATCATGCAGAAGATCTTTGGCGAGCTTCGCGGCAACATCCAACTCTCTGGACGCACCGTGTACTCCACCTGCAGCATCGGCATCAGCATCGCGCCGCGGGACGGCAGCGACAGTTCGACGCTGCTGAAGCACGCGGACCTGGCCATGTACGCGGCTAAGGCCCAGGGCGGCGATTCGTACCGCCTGTTCGACGATTGGATGCGACCAGGCATCGACCGGCTGTCGCTGGAAGTGGAACTGCGCGATGCACTCGGGCGCAATGAACTTGAGGTCTACTATCAGCTGCGCGTTGATACGGTCAGCGGCCGGCCCACGGCCCTCGAGGCGCTGCTGCGCTGGCATCATCCCACGCGCGGACTGGTATTGCCGGGCGTGTTCATACCGATCGCCGAGGAGACCGGCCTCATCGATTCGATGGGCCAATGGGTGCTCGAGCAGGCCTGCCGCGATGCGCGCGCGTGGATCGACGCCGGCGAGCAGCCCCTGCAGGTATCGGTCAACCTCTCGCCCGTGCAATTCGGGCGCGACGATCTTGCGGAGCGTGTCGCGGCGGCCCTGGCCGCCGCGCACCTGTCGCCGCGAATGCTCGAGCTCGAGATCACTGAAACGCTGGCCATGCGATCTCCCGAACTGGCGGCGCGCCACCTGGCGCGCTTGAGAACCCTCGGCGTTTCGCTGGCGATCGATGATTTCGGTACCGGTCACTCCTCGCTATCGCGTCTGAAGCTGCTGGATGTCAATTGCGTCAAGATTGACCAGTCACTGATCAAAGACTGCACGGCGAATGCGCATGATGGCGCACTCTGTCGCGCTGCCATCGCGCTCGGTCTCGCACTGGGGCTGGAGGTGGTTGCCGAAGGGGTTGAGACCGAAGCGCAGCGGCAGTTTCTGGCGCAGGAACGTTGCAGCACCATCCAGGGCTATCTGATAGCACGACCGATGCCGGCCGCCGCGGCGTTCGCACTGGCCGGCTCGCTGTTGAAAGTCGCACGTATACATGGCGCTATCAGCAAGTAGATCCCGCTGTGCACCGGACCTCAGGGCTGAGCCAGGGTCAGAGAGGGATAGATGTAGCTATCGACATTCTGCGCCTGCTTGTAAACGTTGTTGTTGACGTTGAATTCATCGACAATCTTTGACGATCCGTACAGTGAAGCCAGACCGTCGGCCTTCGTGAACACTTTCTTTGCTTCAGCAACGTCAAGCAGATGCGTACCTGCCAGCAGCGGTTTGTACTGGGCCGGCGTCAAACCGACTCGTGCCGCCATGATGCTGATCGCGTCATCCTGCGTCTTGGGGTCGTTGACATAGGTGACGATGCGATCCCAGAGATGGATCAGCTTCAGGTAATCGGCTCGATGCGCTGTCAGGCTTGATGGACTGACGATCAGCACGTCGTAAATGAGCCCCGGAGCCTGGGCTGAAGTGTAAATCGGGCGCGAGCCTGGCAGCGCTTTCATGGCCATGCCCGAGTTCGGTTGCCAGGCACCGATAGCGTCGACCTGACCCGAGGCCAGTACCTGTGGCGTCTCATTGGTCTTGGAATTCACCAAAGTCACGTCGTTTTGCGACAGGCCGGCTTTTTTGAGGCCATCCAGAAGCAGCAGGTGGTCGACCAATCCGATTTCGACACCGACCTTCTTGCCCTTGAGATCCTGCATGCTCTTAATCCCGGGCTTGGCGACGATCATGTCATTGCCGTTCGAGTAGTCGGTCACCAGGATGATGACGTTGCGGGCACCGCCGGCACCCGTGACCAGTGCGTCACCGTTGGTCACACAATCGCCGTCGATCTTGCCGGCGGCAAACGCATCCATCGATGCCGAGTAGTCGAACCAATTGAATTTGATGTCGAGGCCGGCCTCTTTGAGCCAGCCCTTGTCGATTGCCACCTGCCAGGCCGCCCATCCCGGCCAGTCGCTATAGCCCAAAGTGAGTTGGGCTGCGGACGCAGCGTGTGTGGCCGCCAAGGCAAACGAGATGACCAGAGCGCGCGCCAAACCAGGGCTCTTTAAGCTCATGCCAATACCCCCTTGTGTAATAAGTGCAGAGACTGCAAGCGTTGTGCCGGCCCCAGGGTGGGCGAGGTTGCGATATGTGGCGCCCAACGCCCCCGGTTAGTGCTCACAGGCCGCGGGCCGCTCGGGGCTGGTGCGCGGCGGCAGTAACCTCTCGCACCGGCACCGCTGGGGCCGTCGCCGATTGGCCGATGCTAAAGTACCATTGTGCATGGTGAACGGGAATCGAATGCATTACCGCTTGATTATGCTGCTAGTCACTCTGGCGGTCAGTTACGCCCCAGTTGCGCTGGCGGTGCCGCCCGGCGAGTCCCGTCCCTACGGGATATCCTCCCGGATCCCGGCCAAGGCTTATTTGAACATGCCCCCGCTGGCGGACGGCAAAATTCCGCCGCTGCTGTCTCAAACCGGCGCGTTCAGCGATACTCGCAACTTGGTTGCTGACAAGACTCTGATTCCCTACGACTTGATCGTGGCGTTCTGGTCCGACGGCGCCTCCAAGTCACGATGGATCGCCGTTCCGATTGGGAAAATAAAATTCTCGGCGACCGGCGAATGGATTTTCCCAGCCGGAACCGTGTTCGTAAAGACATTCGAATTGCCAACGGACGCGGCCAACCCAAGTGCCAGACGACGCCTCGAGACACGCCTGCTCGTCCGCGACAGCGCTGGCGGGGTCTACGGAGTAACCTATAAATGGCGTCCTGACGAAAGCGATGCCGACCTGTTGCCGGGCAGCGTGACCGAGAATATTGAAATCAAAACGGCGAGCGCGCAGGTGCGCCAGCAAAGCTGGTACTACCCGAGCCGCAAGGACTGTCTGACCTGTCACACTTTGGGCGCTGGCGGCGTCCTTGGGGTCAAGACGCGGCAGTTGAATCATGATTTCGCTTATCCGTCAGGCGTTACGGACAACGAGTTGCGTACCTGGAACCATCTCGGGCTATTCGCGCCAACCATCAAGGCAGACGAGCTGTCGAGTTTCCCGACCCTGGCCGCGTCGGACGACGCCACGCACAGTCTGGAAGACAGGGCGCGCTCGTATCTGGACGCGAATTGCTCGCACTGCCATCGTCCTGGCGGAACTGTCGCCTATTTCGATGCACGATACACTACGCCGCTGGGCGACCAGGGGCTTATCAATGGCCCGGTGCTGCTCGACCAGGGGATCGACCGGCCGCGAATAGTTTCTCCGCACGACATCTGGCGCTCGATCGCCTATATGCGGGTGAATACGGTCGGTGACATCAGGATGCCGCCGTTGGCGCGCGAAACCATCGACCAGAACGGCGTGGCCCTGCTGGGGCAGTGGATCAAAAGTCTACCGGGCCGCGCCGTTCTGGCTCCGCCCACGCTCTCACAGGCGAGCGGCAACTACGACAAGCCGATCGAAGTCTCATTGCAGGACAGTGAATCCGGCGCTGCCATCCATTACACCCTGGACGGCAGCGAACCGGGTAGCTCGGATCCGATATACCAAACGCCGATCAAACTCAGCGGCACGACTGTGCTTCGTGCCCGAGCATTCAAGGAGGGCTTTACGCGCAGTATCGCCGTGCAGGAGGTTTATAGCATCGGACCGTAGCGCTGAGGCGCTAGTGCGCGCCGTGCACTATGGCGAGACCCCACGGACTTGTGCCGCCCGGGACGCGCGCAATCTCCTTGTCTGTCTGCAGATCTACCACCGACACATCGTTGGAAGGCCCGTTGGCGGTAAATAGATATCGGCCGTCGGGCGAAATCACCAGTCCCCAGGGACGAGTGCCAACCTTGATGCTGTCCAGCAATGCGTACGAATGGCTGTCGATCACGGATACTGTTCCTGCACGCCCATTGCTGACATAGACTTTTTTGCCGTCGGCCGAGACCCGCACACGTACGGGCCGCGAGCCGGTAGGAAGGGTAATGGTTTTGAGCACAGTGTAATGGATGGCATCGATCACGTTGAGCAGCCCGACAGACTCCGATGGAACGAATCCCACGGTATTGTCGGGAAGAAAGTCGACACTTCGCGGACGCGGCGGCACCGTAAAATGCCCGATGGTCTTATAGCTCGCTGTGTCCACAACAAAAACATCGCCACCGGATTCGCAGGTGACGTAAAAACTCTTGCCATCGGGTGCTGTCTGCACGCCCTCAGGCTCCTGCCCGATCGGTATGATGTGGGTCACTTTTCCACTGCCGATGTTGATCACACTGGCAGTCTTGACGTCCTCATTGGAAACGTAGATTTCAGTTCCCGATTTGCTGAGGGCAAACTCTTCCGGATCGGAGCCCACAGAGAGCCTTCCGGTCAATTTCATCTGCGCGACGTCCACAACCCCGATTCCATCGGCGGTTTTATCAGACGGCGCTTCCTCGTCGTCGTCATCGTCCTTGCCCCTCTTGAAGATCGGATTCCCCTTGGCATCAAGCTTCGGCGGTAGCGCTATCGGCGTGCCGCTCAAAGCCACGTAGACCGTTCTCCCGTCGGGACTCGACTGAATGCCGCGCGGCCTTTTGCCGACCGGAATTGTGCCGACGACTTTAAAATCACTGCCGTCGATGACCGTGACATCTCCGGATTTCTCGTTGGAGACAAAGATCTGATAGTTCTGCACTGTTTGCGCCTGTATCGACATCGGCGACCAGGCAATCAATGCCAGTGTGAGAGCGGGGCACAGCCGGGCGCCGTGAGTACGTACAGACATAGAAACAATTCCTTAATGCTGAGGCAGCGTCGCAGATGAAAGTATAAGCGCCTCGAAGCCGGAGATCACGTCAAACAGTTCCTCGTCGATGTCACTTTGACGCAGCCGATAGAAGGTGCCGCGCAGATTCTCCAGCAACTCCTGGATGTTGCGATCGGCACGCTCCATGGCGGCCAGACGGCTCGCGTTTTCGCTCGCGAGGGATTCGGCGCATGCGCGGAATAGCGAGATGAACAGATATTCGCAGATAAGCGCGCGCAGTGCCACGGTGCCTTGACCTATTACTTCGGGAATATTTCCCGGCCGCCAGGCAATCTTCGCAAGCTTGTGCTGCCAGATGTCGTCCAACGGTAGCAGCCGTTGAACTGCCGGCGCGTACACAGACCCAGCTGTTGGTCGATTGTAGAATAGGTAAAGCTCAGCGAGTTCAGCCTGATGCATGTCGCTGGCGATGAGAATCTGCTCGATAAGCGGAGCAATTGCAGCGACAGAACTAGGCACGATAAACACGCCGGCGACAGGCAGGGCGCCGTCTGCCAGCCGTGCTTGAGTGCGTTCGCCGACCGCCCAGATTCGAGGCTTTCCGTTCAGAAGGCTCAGGCTCTTAACTGCATAGTCGACTACAATGTCATTGAACTGTCCCACTAATCCCTGATCGGAGCCAAATATGACGGCGCCGATCATGGCATCGCCGGTCTGTCGGCGCTTATCGATCACGGCCGCGATGAGCGCATCGTCGCGCAGACATGCACTGAGCCCCAACTCCACGGTGCGGTTGTAGTCGGCCAACGCGCGCACCGACTTTTCGTATTGCGCAATGCTCGAGGCGGCTAGGGCCTTCATCGTACGTACAACCCCCTGTAGATCGCCGGCGCCATCTATCTTGCGTCGCAGATCCGCCGTAGTATTGCTCATTGTTCCCTGCCGACTTCCGCGGCGACCTTTGGCGGAGTTTGGAACGGTGCAAGTGTCAGGCGGGCGAGTTCGAGAATCGTTTTGTGGTCCTCGTCACTGAACGCCGCCGTGGTTTCCAGTCGCGCGCACAACGGCGGCGGGATAGTCACCGCCGCCTCGCGCAAGGCCTGCTCGGCCGCTGTCATTTGCTCCAGCGCCACCGAGTCAAAGAGCCTCTGCGTCAACGCCATCAATACAGCGATCTGTGCCGGCACGGGCATTGGGGCGGATTCGTGCTGCTTGAGGCAGGCACGTATGCGCTTTCCGTGCTCGATGATTTTGCGGGTGTCGTCATCGAGCCGGGCTCCAAAGCGCGCGAAGCTTTCAAGTTCCTGGAACTGCGCGTAGGCGAGCTTGAGATCGCCTGCGACTGTTCGAAACGCGGCGCGTTGCGCCTTGCCGCCGACGCGCGAGACCGATTTGCCGACATCGACCGCTGGCAGTACGCCTAATTCGAACAGCGATGGCGATAGATAGATCTGTCCGTCCGTAATCGAAATCAGATTGGTCGGGATGTAAGCGGAAATATCCTGCGCCTCGGTCTCGATGATGGGAAGAGCGGTCAGCGAGCCGCCCCCAAGCTGCGCGCGCAGATGGGTCGCGCGTTCCAATAAACGCGAGTGAATATAGAAGATGTCGCCCGGAAACGCTTCGCGCCCGGGCGGTCTACGCAGCAACAGCGAAAGCTCGCGATAGGCGCGGGCATGCTGTGTAAGATCGTCGTAGATGATCAGCACGTCACGGCCGGCTTGCGTAAAATGCTCCGCTATGCTGGTTGCGGCGTAAGGGGCGATGTAGGCGAGGCCCGGCGGGTCATTGCCTTCGGTGACGACCACCGTGGTGTAGTCCATCGCGCCTTTGCTGCGCAGCGCGGCGATGGCCTTGGCGACGCCGGAGGCACGCTGCCCAATGGCACAATAGACGCAAAGCACGTTCTGGCCTCGCTGATTCAGGATTGTGTCGATCGCAATAGCCGTCTTGCCGGTCTGGCGATCGCCCAGAATCAATTCACGCTGACCGCGACCGACCGGAATCAACGCGTCGATGACTTTGAGCCCGGTTTGAAGCGGGACCACGACGGGGGCGCGGTCCATGATCGGCGCCGCCGGCCGTTCAATCGGCAGGCGCGAACTTGTGGCCACCGGGCCGTTGCCGTCCAGTGGCCGACCGAGCGGATCGATGACGCGTCCCAACAGTTCGCCGCCCACAGCGACGTCCATGACCCGCCCTGTACGCCGGACTTCATCGCCGGCTTGCAGACGCGAATAGTCATCGAGCAAAACGACGCCGATTTCTTCCCGGTCGACGTTGAACGCGATTCCAAACACGCCGCCTGGAAATTCCACCAGCTCCTCAAAACCCACATCGGGCAGACCAGAGACTTTTGCGATGCCGGTAGCAATGCTGGATATCGCGCCGACTTCCCGCAGAGTAAGTTTTGGCGTGAACGCCGTTTGCGCTTGCGCAATCGCAGTAAAAGCGCTGTCGACTGCTCCTTCTAGGTTTTCAGCCGGCACGCTTGTTTTGCTCATTCAGCAGATCAGCGACGTTGCGTTCGAGCGAAGTGAGGTAATCGCCGATGCTCCATGACACCTTTTGACCATTGCAAGTGAGTTCGATGCCGCCAATCAATTCTGGCGCGGTCTGAAATCGAACGGGTATCTGTGCCGAGAAGGTTTCGTTGAGCGCGTTCTGTATTGCGGCGTGCTGGTCCGCCGGCAGATCAAACGCGCTGCGAACGAGGGCAGCTTCAGAACTGCTTTTGAGAGCATGTGCCAGCACCGCTTTCGCGGTGACCTCCAGCTCGCGCAATCGACGGGTGAATACGTCAACCACTCGTTCCTCGAGGCTGCTCGTGGCCATATCCATCAGCGCTTTGCGTGCAATGATGAACACCTGCCGTTGGGTTCGGTCGCGGATCACCCGGGTGAGCCTTTGCGCGTCGTCGGTGAGCGCATCCTTACGCTTGGCGGCGATGGCATCAGCGGCGTGACCGGCCTGCTCGATGAGCCGCCGACACTCGATGTTTGCCGCATCCCTCGCGTGGCCCAACAGGGCAGTTCGCTGTTGGTCGAAGTCCGCATTCTTGTGCTGGAATTCATCGCGCTGCCTCTTCGCCTCGGCCGATTTGGCGTCGGCATCAGAGAGTTCCTTGGCAATGTGCTGTTCGCGCGCGTCTATGGCCGCCAGTATGGGTTTGTAGAGAAGACGCTTCAGCAGCCACGCCAGGATCAGGAAGTTGAGCGCCTGCGCAGCGACGGTGAACCAATCGACGAGCACGAGCTACTTTCCGGCAGCTGGAGCGACGAAGTGGTTCCAGAACGGATTGGCAAAGATAAGAATCATCGAGACCACAAAACAGTAGATCGCGGTGGATTCAATCATCGCCAGACCGACGAATAGGGTACGAGTGATGGTGGCGGCGGCGTCGGGCTGCTGGGCTAGGGAGGTGAGTGCAGTCGCTACGGCCCGTCCTTCCGCGAGTGCCGGGCCCATGCAGCCGAAACCGGTCGTGATGCCGGCGATGGCAATGGATGCCACCGCAATGATAGTCATGTTGTCCACTAGGTTTCCTTGGCGCGAGTGCGCGTGGCGGCCGCTACGTAGACTGCGGCCAGGATGCTGAAGATGTACGCCTGAACCATGCCGGTGAGCAGACCAAGAGCCGTCATGACGATGGGAAAGATGAACGGCGTTATGCTCAGCAGGATGCCGATGATCATGACGCCACTCATCATATTGCCGAAAAGACGCACGGCCAGAGCCAGCGTGCGGGAGATTTCGCTGATGATATTGAACGGCAGCATCATGATCGTCGGTTCGAGATAGGACTTGAGGTAGCCGCCTATCCCTTGGTCCAGGATTCCAAATACAGGCACTGCCACCAACACGCAAAGCGCGAGCGCGGTGGTGGTCGACAACGATCCAGTTGGCGGCTCATAGCCGGGAATTACCGTGCAGAGGCTGGCGGTGGCAATGAACAGGAACAGCGTACCCAGAAAGCCCATGTATTTCTCCGGATTGGGAAGTCCGACCTCCTTGATTTGCGCCTTGATGGCCGTGATCACGATTTCGAGCAAGTTCTGCCAACGCGCGCGCTGCAGATTCATGGAAAGCTTGCGAGTGATCAGTTGTGATCCGAGGGCCAGCGCCAACATCAGGCCCCAGGTGAATACGATCGTGGCGTTGAGCTTTAGAAACCCGTAGTGCCAGAAGACAATCTGATCGGGACTAAGATGCATGGCTGGTTCGTAGAGCGCGTTGTTGCCGCGTTCGAGTCGCTGGCCGCACCAGAATCATCACGATCGTACGCGCCAGGCCAATTCCGAGCAGACACGCCAGTAAACGCTGCCAGTTTCCGTGGCCAGTCAGCCAGAGCCCAGCCAGTATCATGTTCATGCGCAGCAGCAAGCTGGCTATCAACCAAAGTCCGGGACGCCTGGAGGTTACCCCTAGGCGCACTGTCCACCAAAGGCCGGCGAAGAACAGCCCCCCAAGTGCCATGCCCGCCAGGCCCGCTGCTGCCAGCGTCAGCGTGTCATGCATCCTTGTCCTCCGTATCGTTCTGGATCGCCTGCTGTTCATTGAGGACCCAATGCCAGGCATTCAGGCACCCGATCGAAAGGCCGCCGATCAGCAGCGCCAGAGTCCAGGAATGTTTGCTCGGATGGTGCTTGTCCAGCCAAAGACCGAGTGCCGCGCCGAGCAGCGTCGGAACGGTCACGGACCAGCCAATTAAACCCATCACACCCAGGCCAAACCAGAGGCCCGGCGCGGAACTGCGGCGCCCCTTGAGTTTGCGCGCCGCAATTGAGCCGACCGTCTCGGCCAGGGTCGGTTGGTCATCCATGCCGAAGGGCCGCGAGGCGATGCAGAAATCCAGCTTCCAGTTTCGCCATGACGGAGCGCGCGTCCTGTTCGTGCTCATTCAAGGTCAGAAACTCACGCTCAACCGCGTCGCGCAGTTGATGCAGATCGGTACCACCGATGGCGCGGCGCACGGATACCAGTACGTCGCGGCCGGTTTTTACCAGCACTCCTTCATCCACGGCCACGAAGGCCTCGCCGGCCGCCTTGGTTTGATAGAGCAAAATGCCCGGGGCCAGCGCCGCCACGCAGTCGCGTCGCCGGGGCAGGAGTCCCAAGAAGCCCTCGCGGGTCTGCACCACGACACGCAACACATCGGTGGTATCGATGAAGATCTCGAATGGGAGGAGAATCTTGAGGTTCATCGTTTCGCTTCGTCGACGGCGCCAATCATATAGAGCGCACTTTCAGGGTAGTCCTTGAATTCGTCGCGCAGGATGCGCTCACAGCCGTGCAATGCCTCCTCCAGGCTGACCAGCTTGCCTTTGAGGCCAGTGAATGGTTCGGTCGCGAAAAAAGGCTGTGTCAGAAACCGCTCAAGCCGACGGGCTCGCGCGACCACTTTGCGGTCCTCGGGGGAGAGTTGTTCCAGGCCAAGCATGGCGATGATGTCCTTAAGATCGGCGTATTGAGCGAGCGTGCGCCGGATTTCCTGTGCCAAGCGGTAATGCCGCTCGCCGACGATACCCGGCGTCGCCATAGTCGAATTGGACTGCAGCGGATCGACAGCTGGGAACAGACCTTCGCTGGTACGCTTGCGCGAGAGCACGATCGAGGCGGAAAGATGCGAAAAGGTGTGGACTGCAGCCGGATCGCTGAAATCATCCGCGGGTACATAGACTGCCTGGATCGAGGTGATGGCGCCGGTGTCGGTGTTGGCGATGCGCTCCTCCAGCGCCGAGAGTTCGGTTCCCATGGTGGGCTGATATCCCAGCCGCGACGGCATCTGGCCCATGAGGCCGGACACTTCCATGCCGGCCTGAATGAAACGAAAGATGTTGTCGATCAGCAGCAGCACGTCGCGATGTTCATCGTCGCGGAAATACTCGGCCATCGTCAGTGCCACGTGTCCCACTCGGAATCGGCTTCCCGGAGGTTCGTTCATCTGCCCGAAGATCATGACCATGTTGGACAACACTCCGGCGTCCTTCATCTCGCGGTAGAGTTCCTCACCCTCACGGCAGCGCTCGCCGATGCCGCAAAAGATGCTCACACCGGCTTGATGCCCGATCATGTTGTGAATCATTTCCGTAAGCAGTACGGTCTTGCCCACGCCCGCACCGCCGAATAGGCCGGCTTTTCCGCCGCGCTCGAGTGGTACCAGTACATCGATGACTTTTATCCCGGTTTCAAAGATTTCGGACTTGATGGAGCGCCGTACCAGGGGTGGCGGGGCCCGATGCACCGAACGCCACTCAACTTCGGACAACGTGGCTTCGCGATCAATGGTGTTGCCAAACACATCGAACATCCGCGAGAGAACGGGCTTGCCCACAGGTGCCTTGAGCGGGCCGCCCGTGTCCTCTACAGCCATACCGCGCGCGAGTCCCTGCGTCGGCGTCAGAGCGATTCCGCGCACATGATGTTCATCGCTCTGTGCCAATACTTCAATGACGATGCGCCTGTCTGCTCCAGCGCGCAGTACTGAATAGATGGGCGGCAGATGCTCTTCGAAGCGAATATCCACGACGCTGCCACGTACCGACGCGACTGCGCCGCGATTTTTAGTGGTGACGTTATCCTCCAAGGGCCCCCCGTAAGAAAATCAGGGCTCGTCGGATCCCGTGATCGCCACGAAGTGCGCGGTCCCATCGCGAACCACCCGCAGCAGCAACGGCATCTGCGAGCTTGGTTTGTCGACGCTGGCCAAGTCGGCGACGTCGGTCAATTGCTTTGCCCCGGCATGGGTGATCAGATCACCGATCTTCAGGCCGGCGAGCGCTCCTGCGCCCGCCCGTCGGAGCTGGGTTACGATCAGTCCGCTGGCCTCATCATCGGCCTTGATGGCCTTGCGGATCTCGCTCGTGGTATCGGCTAGTCCGAGCGCGAGATTCGGGACCCAGGTGTCCGGGCCGCCGCTCAGTCCGGGATCGGACGGTGGATCGGGAAGCCGACCCACCGTCATTGAAATCGGCCGCTGCTCCCCATCGCGCATGATCGTCATGGCCACATTGCTCCCGGGCGTGAGTCGCGCTGCAATTTTTGGCAGACCCAAGAAGCTCACGGGCACGGAATTTACGCTGAGCAGTACGTCGCCGACCCGCAGTGCCCCGTCAGCGGGGCTGTGCGGTTCGAGCGCCGTAATTAACGCCCCGTCCGGAGTCTTTAGGCCGAGCGCCGTCGCGATCGCGGGTGTCAATGCCTGAGCGGAAACGCCGAGATATCCGCGGTCCACGCGGCCGTGCGCCTCGAGTTCACTGACTACAGCAGCGACGGTTTCCGCCGGGATGGCGAACCCC
>Ga0302324_100007489_pt1 | contig 23201 bp, 26 predicted proteins | sample Palsa_T0_1_FD_201949 | JGI IMG/M metagenome (GOLD analysis project Ga0302324, IMG submission 201949) | Peat permafrost microbial communities from Stordalen Mire near Abisko, Sweden - Palsa_T0_1 | ecosystem: Environmental > Terrestrial > Soil > Palsa > Peat permafrost | place: Sweden: Abisko...
AAAGACGACGTTGAGCCGGCCGCGCGCCGCCGGGTCGCCGTCAATCGTGCCCGCCAGGTTGTTGATGAACTTTATGATGAGCTTGGCCAGCTTGTAGGCCGGCGCCGCTTTACCGGCGAAGAAAAATGTCCGAGGCACTATCTTCATGCCGGGATTTTCCCGCAGCTGGTTATAAACAATCACAATCCGTAGCGCATTCATCAATTGCCTTTTATATTCGTGAATGCGCTTGATGTGGCAGTCGAAGATGGTATCCGGGTCGACGACGCGCCCCGACGTTGACTTGAGCCAATTGGCAAACTGAACTTTGGCCTCTCGCTTCGATTTGAGAAAGCGTTCGCGAGCATTGGAGTCCTCCGCGAATGGCTTGAGCTGTTTGAGTAGGCTAAGATCCGTAATCCAGCGATCGCCGATGACTTGCGTGATTTCGCGGGCCAGCGCGGGATTGGCCTCGAGCAACCAGCGCCGGGGCGTCACTCCGTTTGTTTTGTTGCTAAAACGCTCGGGAAACATTTCCGCGAGATCCTTGACCGTCGTCGTTCGCAGCAGCTTGGAGTGGACGGCAGACACTCCGTTGGTGCTATGCGAGCCCACAATGGCGAGGTTGGCCATCCGGATTTTGCGCGGGCTACCTTCTTCCACGAGGCTCATGCGCTGCACGCGTCCCTGGTCGCCCGGGAAGCGAACCCGAACTTCGTCGAGCAGCCGACGGTTGATCTCGTAGATGAGCTCCAGGTGACGAGGAAGCAGTATCTCAAACCACGCCACCGGCCATTTCTCGAGAGCCTCAGGCAGCAAGGTGTGATTTGTGTAGCCAAGCGTTTTCTTCGTCAGGTCCCAGGCCTGGTCCCATCCCAGGTGCACATCGTCGAGCAAGATTCGCATCAGTTCAGGGACCGACATGGAAGGATGCGTGTCATTGAGTTGAATTGCGGCTTTCTCCGGCAACTTTTCCCAGTCCGAGTTGTGCCGCCGGAAACGGCGCACCAGGTCGGCCATGGAACACGCAACCAGGAAGTATTCCTGCAGGAAGCGTAGCCCCTGCCCCTTCGTCGTAGAATCGTCAGGATACAGCACGCGGGTAAGCGACTCCGCTTGGAGAGTTTCTCCGAGTGCGCCCACGAAGTCTCCGGAGCCAAACTTCTCAAAATCGAAATAATCGGGTGCCGCCGCAGCCCAGAGCCGGAGCGTGTTAATCGTCTTTCCACCATAACCCACCACCGGGCGATCAAACGGGATGCCGATCAAGGTTGACGGTCGGTCACGGATGACTTGAAAATTACCCGCTTGCATCTTGAATGAAACGTTCAGACTGATTTCCACATTCTCGTGGAGCCGGGCAATCTCCCAGGGATCGCCGTAGCGGAGCCAATTGTCGGGATTCTCCTTTTGCCAGCCATCTACGATCGATTGCTTGAACATGCCGTACTCATAGCGCAGACCATAGCCGGTGCCCGGCAGTTGCATGGTCGCCATCGAGTCGAGGAAGCACGCGGCGAGGCGACCCAAGCCTCCATTGCCTAGGCCAGCATCCGGTTCCTGCTCGACCAGTTCGAGCCAGTCGATACCATTCTGTTGAGCTGCATCCGGCAAAAGCGGATCGAGCAACAGGTTGGTGATATTGTTGGCGAGCGAACGCCCGATGAGAAACTCCATGGAAAGGTAATAGATGCGCTTGGCATTCTGTCCCTCATAGGTGTTCTTGGTCAGCACCCAGCGGCGCGCGAGAATGTCTCGCACGGAACGGGAGAAAGCCTCAAAGCGTTCACGCGCACTGGCCACTTTGGGGTCGATTGCCCGGTCAAAAACCAGGTGCCGTTCATAAAAAGCGTTTTCCGTTCCGATCAAGGGCATCGCGCCGTACCCGTACTGTTGCAGAACATCTGAAACATTAGGTGTGCCGGTGGTTACGGGGACGACTTTTGCAGAACTCGAGCGCACGACGCGATTGGTGCTCATAAGATGGGCCTTTTTTCTAGGTTGTGGAACCGTTCGTGTTCAATGTCTGAAGCTACACCACTCAAGAATACAGATCCTCGTCGGGTCCGAGCTTAATTCCTGAAGCCAACAGGTACGCGCGCACGGTCCTTTCGGCCGCAAACCAATCAATTTCAGGCGAACCCAGCGGAGAGCCTCTTTTCTCCCAGTGCTGGTACGCGAGTTTTTGCACTAGTTCATGACGATTCTCTCCATAAAAATCGGTCAGTGGCTGGGGCCGTTGCACGCGGTCTTCGCTTGTCGGCAGTTCAGTCATGGGATCCTAGTTTGCTTTCGGCACAAAAGCGGCATGGGGATCACCCACAGACTCTCGGAAATCAAGTCGCCCTGTACGGACACTCCGTGTTCGTGTTTACCCAGGGCGCAATCTGGAAGATGGACTCCTTCGACCAATGGGGCGTCGAACTGTTTTCCGGCGTGAGTTTTTCAGCCAGGATCATATTCAACGGACGGTTGCCCTCGAACGCCCACTGCGCAACGAGCCAGTTCAGAGTACTCTCCGCCCCGACCTGCGACGGCCTCTTTCCGAAGGCCAGCGCCTCGGTTTGTGCGCAAACATTGGCGCTCCAGGCTGCCTGCCTGGCCCTCGGCGGCTTTGTCAGTGGCTGGACCTGTGTCGCCATATGGATACTCCTCTTGGATTCGCGCGTCAATGTCAACAGCCTCATACCTTTTGATTGAACTGACTGCCTTGAGGGTGCTGCTTTTGTTCTTAAAGGAATCCCGGCCTGCAGGGAGGTGACAGGTGAATTTCATCCAAAACAGATTGCCACCGCGCTGTCCCCAACGCACACTCCAGCGGGATTAAGTTCCAAACGTGAATTTGAATTTCCCGGATTCACTTCTTATATACGCGTTGTCTGTCAGCCTTTGGATCGCGGCGTCGGATGGCCTTCCAGCTCGCTTGAAAATTCGCGCAACGTCATCAGGCGCGACTCCGGGAAAACGCCCGCTTCAGCGAACGCGGCGTAAAGGACCGGCGCGGCGTGGCCTTTCGAGAGAACGAAACGATCGCCGTCTCGCGAGTTAGGGTCTTTCGGATCAAGCTTCCTCGCGTAGAAAAACGGCCCGGCCGCCAGCTCCGCCGCGGACATGCAGGATGTAGGATGTCCGGAACCAGCCGCGGCTGTCGACATCATCGAAAGAATGCTTAACCGTTTCGCTTTTTGCTCGATGGCCTCGAGAGTTGCTGCGGATGGGGCGGTAGCGGTAGTGGCAGTCATTCGACCTCTCCCTCAGGTTCCGACTCCTGATTTCACAGGCGCGGGTCAACGCTTCTGATACGGGTGGAAGATCTAGTCCTTCGCCCCCACGGCCGTATGGCACGCATTTCCGCAGTCTGAGAGGCTTGTGGGATCGGCCGTGAACTTGTCCGATGCGGCATCGTAATTGAACACCGCGTATCCCCACCCGCCGCTTTTCGGAAATCTCTTGCTGTCCTTTTCCATGACGAAAACCTGCTTAAAGACGTCCGGCACATCCACGACGAAAGGGGCGTCCGTGCTCTTCTTCGGCTTCCACTGGAGCTTCACGATCATGGAGCCTTCCGGGAAAGGCCGGCCGTTACGCCGTGATCATGGCCGGACTGGCGACGATTACCTTGAGCACTTCGTCGGTCCGGGCAGAAGAGACGACAGCCCAGTCCTCGTATCCCTTGAAGTCGGAGAACGCGATTCCGCTCGGCGATTTCAGCGAGTACTTGTCCTGCGCGTAAACGGCCGTAGCGACGAGGACGGCAAACACGGCCAGGGCTGTCGCAACCATGGGAAAGCCGGCGATACATTCCAGGGCGGTGCGTGTTTCTATCTTCTGTTCTTGTTCTCCTTGCGCCACAGATTTCGTCACAAGTTGAGTCATTGGCGTGTTCTCCTTAACAAAGTTTTCTAAAGCTTGATCAACGTGCATGTCGAGAGATTGCGATTAAGCCAGAGTTGAGAGGAGTAAAACAATTGGACGATGGTATCGACGATACCTTCGTATCAAGTGTAGGGGAGGAGGTTGCCTTTGCTTGATCGGTTTTCAGGGCCAGCCGGATGGAGAAAAGCCGTATGACTTGGTCATGAAGACGCTGCAGTCAGGACGAAAGTATGGGCAATACCATCGTCCAATTGCGCGGTCCATTTTGTTCTGGCTGAATGGTGACAGTTTTATGTGCCGGTTGGTTCGTATGACCCAAGCGACGATTTCGGATCGAAGTTCTACGTTCTTGAGATTGTCGCCGGCTATGTGTGCATTGCTGCGACGAATGATCGAGAAACGTCCGACTGATATTGTCGGCTTGAATCAGCCGGTTTCCGAGGCTTACAAAATATGGAGGAAAATCCCATGGCAACTGTGAACGCATCTGCCAAACTCACACGGGTGGACGCACCCGCAAAACAGATTCGCATGGCCCGGCGTTCGCCTGCCTATTGGCGCGTCACGATCGACAACCCGCCGATCAACGTCATGGGCCCGGAAATGGTTCAGCAGTTCCAGGAAGTCATCGACGCTCTCGAGGCCGATGAGCATGTAAGGGTCGTGGTCTTCGACAGCTCGGTCGAGGACTACTTCCTGAATCACTCCGATTTCCTGGCCAAGCTTGAAGACCTGACCGGACTGCCGCCCGGTCCCACGGGCTTGCCGCCTTGGCCGGACTTTCTCGTGCGTCTGACCCGCTTGCCAGTCGCTTCGATCGCCCTAATCCGCGGACGTGCGACCGGCAACGGCAGCGAGATCACGCTGGCCTGCGACATGAGTTTTGCCAGCCGCGAGAAGGCGATCATCTCGCAATGGGAGGTGGGTGTAGGGATGGTCGCCGGTGGCGGCCCCATGGCTCGGCTTCCGAGACTCATCGGGCGAAACCGCGCCCTCGAGGTGCTCTTGAGCTCGGAAGACATCCGAGCAGACCAGGCCGAGGCCTACGGCTACATTAATCGCGCCCTGCCCGACGCCGATCTAGATGCGTTCGTAGAGGCGCTCGCGACCCGGATCGCCCGGTTCGACAAATGGGCGATCGCCCAGACCAAACGGCTCGTCAATACCAGCTTGTCGCCGGACGTCGAGCTCGGCGCCGGGTGGGATGCGTGCATCGCATCGCTCGGTCGACCCGCCGCCCAGGAGGGGATCAAGGCGCTGATGGCGCGCGGCTTTCACAAGCCGGGGGATGTCGAAAATCGACTCGGATACTACCTGGGCCAAATTGCCCCTTGAGTCGCCATCCGATCGGCCAGATATCGAAATTGGTCGTTGCCCACTTCGATCAGACGTCGGATGGAGGGTTGCTGGAAAGGACCGATCGGCTCGGATGCCACTTAGGTGAAATCGCTCGCCAGGCTGGCAATGGGGCTTCCGACTCGGTCAGAGCCGATCGATATCTCGCGGAATTAAGTCCGCGGTGATCTTTCCTCATTATTTCGATTTTTTTCTTAAGACGTTGCAGGTCCAGAAACGAATTCAAGCCAGCAGCAGGATCTTCCCGATCCCACCCTTTTCTGCCGCGGCTTGAGCCTCGGCCGCGTCACTGAGTGGCAGTTTCTGACCAATCGGGATTACTAGCTTGCCATCTCGCACCGCTTCAGCCATGAACTGGAGCGTTTTCCTGTCAAATTTCGAGAACACAGGCGCCACCTTTACAGACGGGTACTTCGCAGCGTTCTGCGGTGCCCCGACAACCGAAGCAAACACTCCTCCCGGCTTGACCTTGGCGATCAGCTTCTCGGCGGTTCTTCCGCCGACCGCATCCGCCACCGCATCGAGCTGCGGAAGATTCGCAATCGCGGTGTCGTCGTCGGTTGCGACCACCTGATCCGCGCCCACAGTCTTAGCCTCATCCATCTGCCTCTTCAAAACCCCCGCGATCACAACCGCCCCGCGTTCCTTCGCAGTGAACACCGCCGAACGCCCGACATTCCCTACAGCACCCACGACCATAACGGTCTGGCCCGCTTTGATTCCCGTAGCTAAAAGGAGCTGGTTGCCGGTGGTCGTCACCAGCGGCAGCGCCGCCGCCTGGATCAAATCGAGCCCCTTCGGGATTTTCGCCAAGACCGCTGCTTCCAGGACGCAAAGTTCGGCGTAAGTATTGTCCGCCATGGCGAACACCTTGTCGCCGACGGAAAAGCCTTCCGTTCCCGGCTCAATCTTGACCACAGTCCCCGCCATATCGACTCCGATGAGGCCCGGGAAATGGATGGGATAAAAGTCTTTCGTCAATCCTGCACGACGCTTGTAGTCGATCGGATTCACACTGCTGGCGGCGACCCGCACCAGCACCTCGCCCGGACCCGGCACCGGGTCGGGGTACTCCTCGAACTTCAGTACCTCCGGACCACCATATTCGTGGACAACGATTGCTTTCATGATTCGCCTCCAAGCTGGGCAAACAAGCGTTAATGAACAGTTGGATGAAGAAAACCGCGACTGGTGGCGCTGTGCCGTTTCGACTACCTGCCCGCGCCCACCAAAGGCGAAAAATCGCGTCCTCTTAGATTAGAGAGCCTTTGGTAAAGGGCGCACATTGTGTCCCGAAAGGCATCTTCCATCAGTTGCTATTCAGCCAGCAGTGTGGTGAAAAATCTAATGTCGAAGCCTGACTTCTGACTATCCTTCATCGCGTCTTCCGCTGCCGAACGGTTGTCCTATACAGCGGGCACGGCGTTTGAGTCCATGTTCTGTATCCTGTTCGAGTCTGGTTTTGGTTGGTTGAGATTTCACGTTTGCAATCTCGTGCTGTCTGTCGACTCTATGAGCGGTGGATTCCTAGCCCCGCACCGGGCGTTCGCCGGTCACAGCGCGTTTGGCGGCAGCCTTTCTTCTATCCTTTTGAGGATGAATTCCCAGGTCGTGCCAAGAAGTTTCCGCGAGGTTCACGTCATAGTAGTTTGCGGCTTTCTCGATGTTCGCGAAAGCCAAAGCACGGTCGGCATCGGAGACGTCGATCACTTGATCGAAACGCGCGACGGCGTTACGTACATGTTCTGCGTCGGTCAGTGGCTCTTTACGCTGCATCGGAAACGCGTAGACGCTGTCGGGTAAGTCGCTCTGCATCGTCAGCCGTCCGTGTTTCTCGTGAGGTTTCCAGGTCGCTTTCGGCATGTCTTTGCCACCCTCTCTTTAAATCTTTGGCTAGAGAGCGACCGCAGGATCGGCCTGTGCACGAATGCGATTAACCCACAGGCGGCTTGCGGTGATCGTTCCCCATGTCCTGATTTGAACGGCCCTCGGATTGGTTGTCCTCGCATGGCCATTCGGATCCACCCCGAACCCTCCTGGGCGAAAGCAAGAATCGTGCGGCGGCCGAGGAAGGAAAGTGATTGCGAGTTTAGGCGGCGCGCTCCTGTTCAAGCACCTTGACTTCGCGTAATCTGCCGGTGTCCACGTCGAAAATACAACCGCGCACGGGAACGTTTTTGGCGTTGCGATTTGCTTCTAGCGACTTCTCAATCATCCTCATCGTTTTCCTCCTGGCATGTCTTTTGCAATGTCGCTCTTCCGACCGAATCGGCTGCGATGGCTGGATTACACCCGACGTACTCCGGCGAATCAATTGGACGATGGTATTGGCGATACCTTGGTGTCGAGCCGCGTGGAATAAAGTACGCACCGCTCTGCGCCATTATCTCCAATCCATACTTTGCCGGCAATCGATGGTGAAAGCCCGCGAAGATGCAGCCTGCGCGAGGTCTAGCAAGGGGAGTGGAGCAGGTGGCACCGAAAATAGTTACAAGTTCACAGACGAGGGCATTCAGAGGCTCCTCAAAGAGGTCGGTTTTGAGATCAAAGGGGCATCGAAAAGACGGTCGCGGTTGGTACACCCTCACGCTTGCGTGTCTCCGGTAGCCCACCCATCAACCGAGTGCGGGACTCATTTCAAATGAAGCGCCGAATTGACAGCCTCAAGCAGAGATGTGTCGCTGAAGGGCTTGAACAGGCACTCGATTGCACCGCGTTCGATGAGTCGGGGCCGAACCGTCTGATCTGTGCTTGCGGTGATGAAGATGATCGGAATCTCGCGCCCGCGAAGCTTCAATTCCCGCTGAAGATCCGGTCCGGTCATTCCCGGCATGGCAATATCGAGGATCAGGCAACGGGCCTGGTCGACGCAGTCGGACGCAAGGAACTCTTCGGCGGATGAGAACGTTCGGGCTGCAAAGCCGAACTCACCTAGGAGGTCGGGCAGCGAGTCGCGCACAGAATCGTCGTCATCAATGACTGATACCAGTGGACGTTCGCTTGCACGCCTTTCATGGCGCAACTCCATGACTCAACAATGCGCCTCGTGCGGCAGCGCGTCTATTGGACCTTGGTATCGGTTTTGCCGCTTGAGATCAGTCGCAGCGGACCGACGCCATGGATCTCTCATGCCGCACCGGACACCGAAGGTATGCGGCTGGCGCGAGTACCGTCGCTCGCCACCCCCCCCGGTCTGCAGGGGATAGAAAACGAAAATGTAATTCCCGGACCGTTATTTGGCGTCGCCCACAGGCGGCCATCGTGACGCTCGATAATAGACCGGCTGACCGACAATCCGATTCCCATACCCTCATCCTTCGTCGTATAGAAGGCCTCGAAAATCCTATCTGCAGCTCGTGGTTCGAGGCCGATCCCCACATCGCTCACGCTGAGGCGCACCCGATCCTCATCCTCTGGTTCGGTTCGAATCACCAAATCCCTCGGACGATCATCAATGGTGTTCATGGCATCCGCAGCATTGCGGAGCAGGTTCAAAATGACCTGCTGGAGCTGGACGCGATCGCCTGTGACCAGTGGGAGGTTGTCGGCAAGTTCGGGCCGCAGGACCACACGGCTTCTCCGAAGCTCGCTCAATGACAGCGCAATTACCTCTCGTGTGGCCTCATTCAGGTCCATTGACTGGGTCACGGCCGATTTCTTGCTAAAGAGCGCACGCAATCGACTGATCACCTCAGAGGCTCGGTTGCCATCGCGAATCGTGCGTCGGACGGTTTCGCGCGCGCCCTCGACATTGGGAGGATCGGCGGCCAGCATCCGTAGACACGTGCTGGCGTTGGTGACAATGCCCGAAAGCGGCTGGTTGACCTCGTGTGCGATGGACGCCGTCAGTACCCCAAGGCTCGTAACCCGAGCGACTTGTGAGAGCGCCGAGCGGGCCTTGTTGAGCGCCTCTTCGGAGGATCGGCGTTCTGTCACGTCCTGAACCGCGCCGATGTACTCCAGTTGGCCGTGATCGCCCCGGATGTGAGCGGCGACGTGTACGTACTTGACCGCGCCGTCCGGCATCTGCAAGCGGAACTCGAGTCGCACCTCGCTGCGGTCACGGCGAGTTCGCGCGATATGTTCCTGGAATACTGCCAAATCTTCGGGGTGGATTCGAGTACCGATCAGTTCAAAGGTCACTTGCGCGTCCCGGTCAATCTGGAAGATGCGATAAAGCTGCTCTGACCAAGTGATTTCGTCTGTCTCTACACGCCAGGAAAAACTGCCGATTCGACTAAGATGCTGGGCTTCCGCGAGAAACGCCTCGCTGCGCCGTAGTTCCTGCCTTGCCCGCGTGCGTTCGGTAATGTCGCGCAGATAGCCGGTAAACGAGGGTGGCCCTTCCAACGGAATACGTGTGATTGCCAACTCGACAGGGAATTGACTTCCGTCAGCACGTACTGCGGTCATTTCGATGCGTTTCCCAAGCACTTGCCCCTCGCCCGTCGCCATGTAGCGGGCAAACCCCTGCCGATGCTTCTCTCGGAGAGACGGTGGAATGATGACGTCTACCAGACGTTTTCCCAAGACTTCGTCCCGACGGTAGCCGAAGGTGTGCTCCGCCGCCGGATTGAACTCCGTGATACAACCCTCGTGGTTGATCGTTACAATGCAGTCGAGCGCCGCGTCCACGATCGCTGCCTTGCGGACCTCACTGCGCTTCAGTTCCCTCTCCCCTTGCCCGAGCCTCTCTTCTACCAGTCTGCGTTCAGAAAGTTCCTTCCTGAGCCCTTCGTTGGCGGTGGCAAGTTCGGCAGTCCGTTGCTCGACCCGTCGATCAAGTTCGCTGGCGAGACGTTTCTGCTGGCTGAGGAGCCGTGCCTCTTGTAGCCCGATCGATGCCTGATTCGCCGCTACGCTCAGAAGAAGTGCCTCTGTCTGCCGCGGAAAATCCGTCCGCTCAGCCACTACAACGATTACGCCGAGTTCGCCTTGTAACCCCAGTGGCAAAGGCACGATCGAAACGTCTCCCTCACCCATAAGGTTCCGAAGCTGTGGAGGCCATTTCCGTGATTCGTTTTTGAAACACTGGCTGAGCGCTTCGCAGATCTCGTGCGCCGAAGGCATCGGTCCTCTCTGTTCGGCGACCCGAACGATCTCAAGGGGCGACTCGCCAACTGGATCTGTCAGCCTCACCGAGACTAGGGCCAAGCGCAGCATGCGCATGAGCGCATCGAGCAAGGTATGGAGAACGTGGGATGGATCGCCGCCACTCCAGATGGCAGGAAGAGCAAGCACGGTGACAAGATCGTTAATGCACCGTTGAAGGTGCTTGACTTCGTCGGAAGCAAGATCGGGTTGGACTTCCATATCAGGCGGCCGTGGAGGACGAGGAAAGGCGCATGGTCCGACGTTGGCGGACCTCGCGCAGGAATTCCTCGGGCGGCTGGTAGAACGGATTCCGGTGCAGGAGGCCACCGATGATGATCATCGGATGCGTCCGCATGATGTCGATTACGGTGTTGCCTCCAAATTTGCCGAGTTGGTAGGTGCAGATCACCGCGTCGTCGTGATTACGCCACACATCATTCACGCGCGATTCGAATTCAACGAGATCGTCGATGTAGGACTGATCTTCGATTGCCCAGTCCATCCGACAGCAAATGCGGCTCAACGGGAATCCACCCTCGGCTTTGCCGCTCGCCATCTGCTCGAACGCAGCTAGCATTCGATCCTGATCAAAACGGCCGTCCCGAAGATACGCTTCGGTGTTGATCCGAAGCTCCAGTTGGCCACTCTGCTCGGCAAACGCTGGGTCGATCCCGACTGCGGCCAGCCGTTGCAGATGATCCCGACGCTGATCCGGATTGACGACGTGAACAGCTTTGTCGCCACACTCGAATCCGTCCTTAATGAACGGAAGCAGCACGCGATACTCTTCGTCGTCGCTATTGAAAAATGCGCAGACATGACGTACTTCGCCGAGTTGGGAACCGGCGAGGGAAATCGGTGTGGTGGCCTTCTTCATGTTCTCCTTCGATAGGGGTTCGGCCGCACCTGCCAGCGTGGCTCAAACCTGTTCCTCTTGTCCGCCTGGTTTCAGGACCCGTTCGCCCACTACCCCGGCAAAATGCCTGAAGGACAGCGTCTGCGAATTCGCGTCATCACAATAATTACGACAGTCAATACGGCCGTTACGCCGCCGTAATCGCTGCGGGTGCGAGTCGGAGTCTGGCAGCCATTTTCACCAAGTCGGCAAGAGAGCCGGCCTTCATTTTCTGCATCACCTTGCCCCGGTGTGCCTTCACCGTGATCTCGCTGATACCAAGCTCCCCACCGACTTGTTTATTCAACAGGCCGGAGACAACCAACACCATAACCTGTCGTTCTCGCTGCGAGAGTGACGCGTAACGGTCGCGCAATACCCGCATCTCCGCCTCCAGACCAAGAGCAATTCGGCTACGTTCAAGGGCTGCCCGAATGGCGGCCAACAGCACGTCATCGTTGAACGGCTTCGTCAAGAATTCGACAGCCCCCGCCTTCATGGCTTGGACCGTCATGGGCACATCGCCGTGGCCGGTGATGAAGATGATCGGCATGTCGGTGCGTTCCGCGGCGACGAGGCTTTGGAGGTCTAGACCGTTGAGACCAGGAAGAGAAACGTCAAGCACGAGGCAGTTCGGAGTATGAACTCGTGAGAAGGCGAGGAATTCTTGAGCGGAAGCGAAGGTCTCGGGCTGCCAGCCTTCACAGCGGATCAACGACTCGAGCGACTCGCGTACGGAGATGTCGTCGTCGACAATGAACACGATCGGCGTAACATCTGACATGGGTCAACCTCATTCTTGGCCAACGCTGCGTCGGCTCAACCCATGTTTAAATTTCTACGATTGGCTGATGACGCCTTATTGCAAAGGGATTCTATCAGAAATCTCGTCATTTGAGAGGGGGCTGATACCCTGCAACGGTCGTCTACGATGCGAAACCACGCGTGGTCCGCTTCGCCCCCTGCTAGGTGGTAAAGAGGTTCGGCCTGCGCGTATTCTGCGTATGAGGAATGTGGCGAGCGTTCATAAAACAGGAGAGCCGATACCAAAGTGTCGACGATACTATCGTCTAATTGTCCTCGTTCCTCAGATCTGGTGTGATTCGTACGCCGCCGAATTCGGTCGGAATCCTCACAGCCAGTACTCGGAGGAACATGAAAATACACTGATGGTCCAGACGTCGCACGACGTGCTCGGCCACACCGGCCGCAAGACTGGGTTCTGGCTTGAAGAGTTCGCAGCTCCTTACTTTGTCTTCTGCGATGCCGGGGTACAGCTGACCCTTGCCTCACCGAAGGGCGGGCAGCCGCCGGTCGATCCGGTGAGCGATTTACCAGAAAGTCAAACGCCCGCCATGAGCCGGTTCAAGCAAGACCTGACGGCACCGAAGACACTTTCCCAGACGGTCAAGCTTGTCGAAGTGAAATCGGAAGATTACGATACGGTCTTTATATGTGGGCGGGCGCGGTCCTTTTTGGGACCTCGCAGAAAGCGTCGTTTCCATCGCTTTACTCGAGTCCGCCCTACAGTTCCGGCAAGCCGATCGCTCTCGTCTGCCATTCGCCGGGCTTCGTCACGTGACCTACCAGGGCGCGCCGCTAGTGAAAGGAAAACGCGTGACCGGTTTTACCAATGGTGAGGGGGAAGCGGTGCACCTGACCCAGGTCGTCCCATTTCTGGTCGAGGATGAGTTGACGCGGCTGGGAGCCAGCTTTGAGAAACCTCCTAACTGGCAGCCATTCTCCATCGTTGATGGCCGTCTCATCACTGGACAGAATCCGGCGTCCTCGACCGTCGCAGCTGAAAACCTTGTGAACTTGCTGGTCGCGGAGAAAGCGCCTAGGTGTCTACTACAATCGACCCCGTCATCGTCTCGCCCCCGGGATCGGCTCGCCCCCGGGATCTGTTATGCCGTCTAAATGAGAAAAAAGGAGACACAATGCTCAAACACGCGGTTGTATTTGCAGCGGCTGTACTTCTGGCCCTAGCGGTTCTGGGCCTGGATGCTCCCAATAAACCTTCTTCCATCGCCGGGTCCTGGCAGGTGGACGTTCTCCATTCCGATGTGAAACTTGTCACCGACGCCACGACCGATTATGGAAAAACCAAAATCAACGTAGCCCTTGGATACGCCAGGATCCGCGGAACAGTCAGCCTAGACAGCGTGGATCCGACAAAATCCAGCGTCGAGTTCAGGTTCTATCCGGCGACGTCCATGCGGCCCCCCATCGCTGAGGATGGCAAATTTCTCAGCCATTGGCTCGAGAACTTGTCCAACCACACGCTGGTGTGTTTTCATTCCAAGAAAGTCGCCCGCACCCCTGATGGTCGCCTGCAAGCGACTGGCGAACTGACACTCACCAGGGTCGACCGCAACGTCGAGGCGGACCCCACTCAGGCCTACTCCGGTCCTGTGTATGGCCCCCCGATGATTCACCGAGTTTCGCACGAAGCCACTTTCATTTTCGACTTCCCGGCCGTCGGGAACGGACAGAAGCCCATCGAAGCCTCGGGATCGACGACCATGTTCCGCGAGGATTTTCCCCAGTTGGTTAAGACCGTGGTCAGTACTTACTGGCCGACGGTGGTCCAGGAGGAGACCTGTCAATACTCCGACGCGACCGAGGCATATAGCGGCGCCCAATGTACAGGAACGTACCTTTCAACTCCTGGACTGCCCCCAGAGCCGCACGCAGACAACGGTCAAGACCTCGGCGTACAACAAAATTTTAATTCCGTCGTCGGAAATCATCTGACCATCCTCGTTCATCTCAGTTTGATGGCGAAGGTCTCCGGAGAAGCGGCAACCGGAAACTAGGAAATTGTCGCACGCGTGCATCGCCCACTTGGTGCAACGATTGGTCGGTTCGTCACGCGCGGAGTTCGCGGGCGCGGCGGGCGGGATGATGCCGCTTTGAGAGGGGCCGGTGACGCAATCTGCATTGGGTTCGTAGCTTGAAACGAAAGGTTAGGTATGTCGGGCAAGCAAACAGCAATCATAACTGGCGCAGCAGGGGGGATTGGCACGGGTTTAGTCGAACGGTTTCTGGGGGAAGGTTATAACGTCGTCGCGACGTCTCGTGGCTCCAATCAAAAGTTGACTCCCGCGGGCAGCCTGATTCTCCTCGATGGCGATCTCCGCGAGCAGCAAACCGCTGCCTCTGCCGTCGAGACAGCAGTCAACAACTTCGGAACCATCGATGTTTTGGTGAATAACGCCGGCATCTTCCTGACCAAACCTTTCACTGACTTCACTACCGAGGACTTCGACGCCCTTGTCTCCACTAATCTGCTCGGGTTCTTCTACATCACTCAGCGCGCCGTGAAAGAGATGCTTAGACAGAAATCAGGATGCGTTGTGAGCATCACTGCGGCGCTTGCCGATCGGCCAATCGCCGGCGTATATGGCTCGATTTCGATGATTACGAAGGGTGGGTTGAATTCGGCGACCAAGAATCTCGCAATCGAGTATGGGAACGATGGCATTCGCTTTAATGCCGTAGCGCCCGGCATTGTGGATACACCGATGCACCCCGACGCTCCCAACGACTCGATGCAGCCGCCTATGAAAAAGGCGACGGTAAAGGACATTGTCGATGCCGTCCTTTACCTGGCAAAGGCAGGTCATGTGAGCGGAGAGATACTCTACGTGGATGGTGCCGCTCCGGCTCGACGCTGGTGAACAATAAAAGGACTCTAATCCGACGCTGGACTTCGACGAGGTACGAATGCCCCGATTGCTTTCAGTCAATGTCGGTCTTCCGCGCGATGTGACCTGGAACGGCAAAACGGTCCGGACCTCAGTCTGGAAATCTCCCGTTGAGGGACGGAGAATGGTGCGCCGGCTCAATATTCAAGGCGATGCGCAAGCCGATCTAACGGGTCACGGAGGGGAGCACCGAGCCGTATTCGTCTACCAGATGGATTCTTACGATTACTGGGAGCGCTTTTTGGGCCGTAACGATTTTACCTTCGGCCAGTTCGGAGAAAACTTCACCGTTGAGGGGATTCCTGATACCGAGGTCTGCATTGGCGATCGCTACCGCATTGGTGACGCGATATTTGAAGCGACACAGCCGCGCGTAACCTGCTACCGCGTCGGCATTCGGATGAATGAACCTCGGATGGCAGCCCTGCTCGTGGCGCATCACCGACCAGGATTCTACTTTCGCGTGTTGCAGGAAGGAGAAGTTGGGGCGGGCGACGACATCGTGAAAATCGCCGATGGTCCAGAAAGGATCACGGTGGCCGACATTGATGGTCTCCTGTACTTGCCAGGACATTCTCGCGAACAATTGGAAAGAGCGCTACGGATTCCTGCGCTGAGCGCGAGTTGGCGGTCTTCTTTTCAAGCGATGCTCGCGCAAGAGTCGAGCCCGAAACCCGACGAGGGAAATCGAGGACTCGCGAAGGAAGAGCAAGCACCAACATGGCCCGGATTTCGACAGATACGAGTCGCGCACATCCGGAAGGAAAGCGATAACGTAACTTCCTTCGTTCTGGCGCCGATCGACGGGCAACCTCTTCCTGTGTTCCAGGCAGGTCAATTTGTCGTCTTGCGTTTGCTCGTCGATCCGAGTAAACCGCCGGTTCTTCGCAGCTATTCGTTGTCTGATCTGCCGGTAGCCGATCATTTCCGCATCAGCGTCAAGAACGAATGGAACGGGGTGGGAAGTTCATTTCTGTGCAACCGCGTGCGAGAAGGCGATCGATTGGATGTCAGTGCGCCCCGCGGAAGCTTTACTCTTTGTCCCGGCCAGAATCCTGTGGTTCTGCTGAGCGCGGGAGTGGGCGCAACGCCTGTGATGTCGATGCTGCACTCGCTCGCCGCGGAAAAATCGCAACGAGAAATCTGGTGGATCTATGGAGCCCGCAATGGCGTCGACCATCCCTTTGCAGAAGAATCGCGTTCGTTACTGAAACAGCTCTCTCGCGGACGAGGATACATCGTGTACAGCAGGCCCGCTGCGATCGACAAAGTCGGGGCAGACTTCGATGCTCCCGGGCACATTGATACAGCTTTGCTGGGGAGAATTGGCGTGTCGCAGGGTAGTGACTTTTATCTGTGTGGCCCCTCTTCATTCTTGCAGAATATGCGCGATGGCCTGCGCAACTGGGGTGTGCTCGCCGGGAATGTGCACACCGAAATCTTCGGTTCTCTTGAGAGTATTACCCCTGGTATGGCGCAGGTTGATCACACTCCTCACCTACCACCAGGGCCGCCCGGGTCTGGCCCCCCGGTCTCATTCGCGCGAAGCGGGATCACCGCCGCTTGGGATCCGAAGTTCACGAGTTTGCTTGAACTGGCGGAGGCGTGCGATGTTCCGGTCAGATGGGCGTGCCGTAGTGGAGTCTGTCATACCTGCATGACTGGCCTGATTGGCGGATCCATTCTTTATAACCCTGAACCGCTCGAGAGGCCCGCCCCCGGGAACGTGCTCGTATGCTGTTCCCAGCCAAACGCGGGTGTCACTCTGGATCTTTGAGAGTGGGGAGGAGTCGAATCAGGTCGTCGCACGATTTCCCTTTACAAATCCGGCTTCACCGTGACGAGGTCTGGATTTCCAAAAAAACCGGAACCCCCCTCACAAAAGCAGAGCTTCGCTTGTAAAATCAAGGTGTCCGTAGATTCGGACTTCGAAACGACTGCAGAAATTCCCGCCGCTAGCGCCTCTCGCTCCATTGTCGAAACCGCCATATTTGTAAACATCAGGAGTGGAACCTGCGGCATCAGTACTTTCAATGCTCGCGCCGCCTCCAGTCCGTTCATGACCGGCATCGACAAATCCAGGATGATCAGGTCCGGCGCTTGTTCCTTGGCCTGTTGGATCGCTTCCGCGCCATCCACTGCATCGCAGACGGCGAAGCCGTGTGCCTCGAATCTGGTGCGCACACTTTCACGGATCAGGGCGTTATCGTCCACGACCATTACCCCTCGCCACATGAAAGGATCATCGCAGCGCGCCTCCGTCCGTGCAATCGAGTTGTCTCTGTAGTGAGGAGACATTGATGCTGACTCCCTCGATGCCATCGCTGGAATTCCAGAACATTGATACCTGCGCTGCGAAACACTTGAGAGCGGCTCTGGAGAACTGATTCTTCCGTAAGCAGGACGAAGGCCACTGCATTTCGGCAGCGGCGTTCATGGTTACGGGGGGACCGATTTAGGCCGCCGACCTTCGGGTTATGCGAACTGACTCACTCTTTCCATTCACTACCTGGTATAGGCCCAATGATCGCCCGTCATGACAAGCGTCGCGGTGTCCGAGGGATTTGACCCTAGCGACGACGCGACGCCGGGGTACGCAGTTTTCATTTCTGCCGAATTTGCCCACGAGGCGACATTTCCAATCTGATAATGGTAAGAGACTGCGACAGTCTTGGCACCCTCACCATTTGTGCCGAGGGTCGAATTGTCGATTGACGTCACCTCGCGGTTTCCGTAGCAGAAGTTTCCGTAACCCGGCTGGGACGAGTCCGGAGCCCAGGACGTCCGCCCCTGTTCCGAGAGGTCGTAATTGTTTACCAGTTTCGAAGCAACGATAAGTACCCTCTTTTCCGCGGTCGTTCGCGTCAGCAATCCTTCCTGTGTCAGCGCGTCATAGCCTTCCGTTTTCCCTTCATCGGAAGTGGCTGCCTGCACCGGAAACTTTTTTGGCTGGGTCCAAATACATGCCGGATAGGCCTTGAAATGGTCGTTAATCGCCGCTTTGTAGCTCATGTCGGTGTTGCTTCCGTTATTGCATCCGACGGACAGCAGCGATGGCAGCAACCCTGACAGAAGCACGCAACCACGCAGCCAACCGATATTCATATGACTCCTAAACAATCAAGATGAGAACGAGCTATCTGGGACATCACCTGCCGTTCGGTGGCGAATGTTCCAGCGAAAATAGGCCGCTAGGCAGCCGCCTGCTTCGGAGCGTCGTTCAGCAGATGCGATGCAATCTTTCTCAATTTATCCTCGGCGCTCCGTTCCTCCGCAAGAGATTGCCTAAGAAGGGTAACTACCTGTTTTTCCCCCATCTGCTCCGCCAGGCTAATCGCAGTCAAATAACCGGCCATCTCGTAGTGCTCCACCCGACTGCCAGCGCCGATAATGCCGAGATCAAGCACAGTATCGTCTCCGTCCTCGCTCAAGGCTTCCGCGCCTTCCTTGATGCAGCCTTCCATCCCCACACATTTTTTGCCTGTGGGCTTGATTTCGAGGATGGTTGCAATTTGTTCCAGACGCTTAGCCTGCGCTTCGGTTTCCTTCAGATGGCCCTTGAATGCGCCCTGAAGAGCCGGATCATTCGATCCCTTGGCCATTTTCGGAATCGCCTTAAGGAGCTGCTTTTCTGCCGAATAGAGATCTTTGATCTCATCTTCCAACAGATCCTTCACTACTTCTTTGTCAGCCATATCAGGACTCCTGTTCAACTCAATTTTTGCCGCGCGATCAAGATTGCGCGGATATCTGGTAACGCCCGATCGCACTCATTCAACATCTCTGCTGGGCAAGTACCGAAACTAAGACTCCTTCCGACCCGAATGAGTTGCTTTCTAAGTTTTCGTCGCTCGATGTTTCAGGATTGGCAGTTCTTGTTGATGAGCTCGACCCTCGGGATCGCGCATGGCATTGCTCGTCTTCATCGAACCCCGTCATGTACGTATTGGCTTTTTCCCGCCTTGCACCACGTCCTTTCGTGCTCGTCCGCTATTTTTGGGCGAGCAGAGTGATTCGGTATACTCGCCCTCTATGAGTAGCGCCCGTGTTGTGCTCCCTTTAAAGGACCCGTCGTCAGCCTCGAGATTACTAACCCTCGTCGGGATCGTTGTGGTGATCGCGGGTCTCTATTTTGGTAGACAGGTCTTGATCCCCCTGGCGCTCGCCGTGGTGCTGGCATTCTTGCTCGCTCCGCTGGTCGGAATGCTCGAGAAGATTCGCCTCGGTCGCGTGCTATCCGTGCTCACGGCTCTCGTGCTCTCTTTTGCACTCATGGCTGCAGTGGGCTGGGGTGTCACAAACCAACTGATGGCGATCCTCGACCATCTACCTGACTATAAGGCGAATATTCACAACAAAATCGAAGCGCTCCGAGTGCCGGGGCGAGGCGGCCTGGGAAAGGCCACAGCCACAGTCAATGATCTCAGCAGGGAGTTGTCTGAGGCGTCAGAGAATGCGGAAGACAAGAAGGTTGGCAAAAGTCCCGGGAAGCAACCTCTTGCAGTTCAAGTTGCGGCTCCCCCGCGCAACGCGAATGAATATCTGCGTGATGTAGCTGGTCCGTTGACAGGAATTATGGAGACGGCTGGAATTGTGGTGATTTTCACTCTTTTTATTCTGATGAAGCGCGAGGATCTGCGAAATCGGTTACTTCGCCTGGCAGGAAGTGACCAACTAAGCGTGATGACAGAAGTTCTAGATGAAGCCTCACGGCGTTTAGGGCGCTATTTGTGGTTGCAGTTCGTGGTCAACGCCAGCTACGGATTGCTGTTCGGCCTCGGAGTCTATTTCATCGGAATACCTCATCGGCTTCTGTGGGGTGTATTTGGGGGGGGTGCTGCGTTTTGTCCCTTATATTGGCACTCCTGTCGCAGCTGCCTTCCCAATGGGTATGGCGTTAGCCGTTTTTCCCGGATGGTCTCAAGTAGGCCTAACGTTCGCTCTGTTCTTGCTGCTGGAGATCACAATCGCAAACCTGATTGAGCCTTGGTTGTACGGCAGCCACACCGGCATCTCATCGCTGGCGATCCTGGTCGCAGCAATTTTCTGGGGCATGCTTTGGGGTCCGGTCGGCCTAATCCTGTCGACCCCCTTAACCGTGTGTTTGATCCTAATGGGCAGGTATGTTCCGCAGTTGAACTTCCTCGAGATTTTGCTTGGGGACGAACCAGTCTTGTCGCCGCACGCGCATTTTTATCAGCGACTTTCGGCGCTTGATGACAACGAGGCGCGGGATATTGCCGACAGATACTTGAAAGACAATCCCATTGGAAATCTTTACGATTTGGTCTTGATTCCGGCGCTGAGCCTAGCGGTAAAGGACCGCCACATGAACGCTCTCGATGAAACCAGAACAACATTCATCCATCAGACGACGAGGGAATTGATCGATGAATTATACGAAGCTTCTTCGAATGCACCGGACGCCAACAGCGGCGATTTGTCTCGGACCATAGCGACAGTTGGAGCTTCGTCCGAACCCGACGTTGTCTGCGTTCCGGCACGGGACGAAGCAGACGAAATTGTGAGCACGATGGTCATGCAGTTACTCCGACGTGCCGGATGCCATGCGCAGGCTCTGCCGATCGGCACCGTTTCCACGATATTGGATCAGGTAGAAGCACTATACCCGCGGGTCATCTGCGTCTCGGCGTTGCCACCTGTCGCAGCGGTGCAAGCGAAGTCGCTTTGCAGACAATTGCGCCAGCGCTGTCCGGACGTGAAAATAATTTTAGGACTGTGGGAATTCCCTGGCGGTGTGGCCAAAGCGCAACAGCGAGTAGGACTCAACTGCGCGGATATGATCGGGACATCAATCGCGCAAGTGGTTTCGCTAATTGGAACAGGAATTGCTTAACAGAACAACAGAAGGCTCCGCTGATACGTTTTGCCCAGTAATGCGGCCCTCGATTCCTAGCCCCACCTCTTGCGCGTAACAACGGACATTCGGGCGATACTCGTGAGTTGCGGCGCCCTGGCAATTCCCGGACTGGGTCCATTCATTGCCGCCGGACCGATCATGGCAGCGTTGGCGGGAGGTGGAGTTGGAGGCGCCGTCGGCGGCCTCACCGGCGCTCTGATCGGAATGGGCATTCCGGAGTACGAAGCCAAAAGATATGAGAGCCGAGTGAAAGATGGCGGAATTCTGCTCTCCGTTCATTCAGACAACTCCGATGAAGTAAAACGGGCAAAGGAAATACTTGAGCGCACCGGCGCGCAGGATATCTCCTCTACCGGTGAAGCCACCGGCGAAAAGCATGCGCCGGCGCGGGTCGCATAAATCTCGTGAGACGCGAGGCCTTGACCGCCCCGACTAGGAGCTCGGTCGGGTGCGGTCGAGAAACTTCTCGGGATGGGCCGACGCGCTGCAAGGAGTTGCGCCCAACTTCGGGGCGGCTCTTTCCTTGCTGGAGTGAACGCATGGACCAATCGACCAATCGATTGGCGTCATTTGCTTTACAATCACTCTGCAACGTTTCGCCCGAACGATTCGGTCCCCGAGGAGAGCTTTTATGTCACGGAAAAACACTGTACGCTCAGCGCTGATTGCTGGCGTCATTCTCTTGCTCTCAGCGCCGCTGGTCGAAACCGCGATCGCCCAGGCTCCGATACGCATCGGACCGGCCACCACCTCCAGGCCAGGATCAAAAGCCCAGCAAGAACCTTGTTGGGAGGTCGCGGGCGTTTCGAAATCCGCGATGCAGCAGCGTCGCGCGATTTCGCAGCGGGCACGCCAGGAAGTGGAGGGAGTGTGCGCAAACTCGGCGCTCTCGATACAGCAGAAGCGGCAAGAGATCCAGCAGATTCGCGAGCGCGAACGACAGGAGATCGAGGCCATCATCACGCCGGCACAGCAGGAGGCCATGAGGTCATGCCAAGAGCAGCGCCGCCCCGTTTCGAGCGCCGGGCATAGGGGGGCGGGCGGCGGACCTTGCGGCGAAATGCCAGCTGAGCACAAACCTAATCCGCAGCCTAAGGAGGATGAAATGCCTCCGAACGATGCGCATCCTAACTGAAGTTGAGCACAGCGCGATTGCGTTCTGGCCCGGCGATCTCGCGATTATGCTGAGGCGGCTTCCCGGCTCTGCTCCGCCACGGCGGAGGGCGTCGAACCGGAAACGGGTTTGCGAATCGGTACGACCTCAGCCTTCGCAGGCGGACGTCGCTCAATTCTTCCGATGACCGGTTTGTCGGATGCACCGGCGGCGGAAAACGACACAAACCTGTCCTCGCTCCACAGGCGATCAATCAGTCGGCGCTCGCGCGGGCGCAGCACCTGGTGTGGCAGCGAGAAAAAGTTTCGGAAGGTCCAGATTAAGTACGCGCGTTCTACAAGGTTCGGCCGCACATATCGCGGCCCGAGGGGCGTCTCCAGTTCAAGTACGCCATCGGTGAGTTTTTCAATCCACATGTCCTACCCCAACAAAAAACGGTCCACTTTTTGTGTTTGCTTTGAAGGCGGGTCATTATTGCACCAAGGACGGGGCATTGGGAAGTAATCTTTTATATCGAAACAGGATTTCTTTGCGCTCACTGCATCAATTTGAGAAAGGCGTCCGTCAACGAACCTCTAGCGTTGAACCCGATCGAGCCGCGGTCAGACGATCTCTGGCAAGAGCGCGATGCGATCGAGAGTGGCGGCAATGCCCAAACCTTTGCCATCCGATTCCTCCAGGCGTACGACCGAGGCTTCGCAGAGCGTCCATCCTCCGGGGCCCATTCCGAGACCGGGAGGGAGCATGATCACCAGTTCCAGCTTCGAGCCAGGTTTTATCCCCGACTCGGAATAGATAAAAATTCCCGCTGAACTCAGATCGCGAGTCTGGGCCTGATGCTCGCTGCCCTGGTGACGCACCTTGACTGGGACACGAACCGGCATTCGCTGGCGCGAGCGCCTTTCCGGGGTTGGGGTTTTCTGTGTCATACGCTTGTGGAGTTTACTCCAGTTTTTGGGGGCTTGCTGGATGGACACTCAGGAGCGCCGTAAGTCGGTAGTTCTGCGTATTTACTCGTTGGTCACTAACATTTCTTTGATCCCGGTCTTTCAGAATCGTAGAGTGTACCAAAACAATTCGCCAGCTCTTTGAGTTCAAATGACTTAGCCTAAGTTCGTCACGAAATGGTCGTGAAACCACCTAAGTCTTTCAAAATCAGTTCAGGCTGTCGCGAAGTCTGCACTACATTTTGAAAGTGATTTCAGCCGTTCCGGCAGGGTGAGGCCGAGCCGGTGCAGTAGGGATTTCTGTTCGGTCGTCGGTTCGGTAATCCGGCGCAGGCGGATCTCGCGTCCA
>Ga0302324_100007490_pt1 | contig 23199 bp, 15 predicted proteins | sample Palsa_T0_1_FD_201949 | JGI IMG/M metagenome (GOLD analysis project Ga0302324, IMG submission 201949) | Peat permafrost microbial communities from Stordalen Mire near Abisko, Sweden - Palsa_T0_1 | ecosystem: Environmental > Terrestrial > Soil > Palsa > Peat permafrost | place: Sweden: Abisko...
GATTGTCAGCCGCCGCTCGCGTCCGGAATGATTTGCGATTCTGAGACGCGAAATCTTGATCGGATCGTCGGTCGGCACGAATTGCAGAAGCTCGAGCGAAATGCCGTGCGAGCTGTGCTCGAACCGGGTGTAACCCTGGCCGTGACGGACGGAATAGGACGCGTTCTTCTCGCGGATGGGGAGCGGGGTGGGCCCCCAGATTTCGCCGGTTTCCTCGTCGCGCACATAGATCGCTTCGCCGGGTGCATCGCCGACGGGGTCGTTGGACCAGGGCGTCAGCTGGTTCTGCTGACTGTTCACCGACCAGGTGAACCCGCTTCCGTCCGTCGACACCTGAAATCCGAAGGACGGATTGGACACGATATTGAGCCAGGGCGCAGGCGTGCGATCGCCGTCTTCGAGAATCGTCAGATATTCGCGGCCATCATCCGCGAAGCCGCCAAGTCCGTTGAAGAACTCCATTGCAGGACGCGGCAGTTGTGGTTCCGGTACGGCGGCGGGCAACGCCTTCCGGGCCGGCGGCGCAATTCCCGGCTTGAGCTCTCGTGCGCGATTGATTTGTTCCGCAAGAGAATCGCGATTGCCGTACAGAACGGCCCGCGCCGTCGCCTGAAGCAGTTGATTGACCTCGGTCGCGATCAGGTCGGCACGCAGGACAAACACCGACCCCCGTGCCGTGTCGCTCGCAATCCGGGGCATCGATTGATTCATCCGGACGAGCGCGTCGATCTCGGCTTGCAGATCCTGGACGTAAGACGGCGCGCGCTCGTTGACGATCACCAGATCGACGGCAAGCTGCTTGAGCCGCCAATATTCGTGAGCCCGCAGCAGCTGGCGCACGAGCTGCAAATGATCGTGGTCGTCGATGCGGACGAGCACGATGGGAAGATCGCCGGAGATTCCGTTCGCCCACAAAGTCGAGGTCTTGCGTGCGCCGCGCCTGATGATCTCCGCTGCGGGCCGCAGGGTCGAATCGGAATAGAGAACGTGATTGGCCAGGCGCTGGAACAGGTGTGCTTCATCCATGCCGATATCGAGATGGTGGAGCTGCATCTGCGCCTGCGTCCAGGCAAGCGTGATGGCGCGTTCGAATGCGTTGGCTTCGTGATGCTTGTCGGCGAGATCGAGGATTTCGTCGCGCGTGGCCGCGGCCAATGTCCAGAATGCGATTCGCGCGGTCGCACCGCGCGGAATTTTCACGCGCCGGCGCAGGCTGAAGATCGGATCGAGCACCGCGCCTGCCGTGTTGGAAAGCGGCCAGCCGTCGGCGATCGCGGAAGGCGAGCGAATGGTTTGGCCCCGGCCGAGGAAGCGGGCGCGGTCGGTCTCGAATTGCACGTCGCCCGGCGAATCGCCTTCGATGACGGCCAGATGTGCCGCCCAGACTTGCGGATCGCCCGACGAGCGCTGCCGGCGCGTCGCGAGAATTGCGCCGAGGTTCGGTACATACTCCGTTTCCACGAACAGTTTTGCGAAAGCCGGGTGTGCGACATCGTCCGGCTGCCGCGCGAGCGCGATCTCGGCATAGGACGTAATTTCGATCTCGCGCGTCCGGTTTCCACGGTTGACGATCGAGACGCGACGCACTTCGCCGTCGTCTTCGGACGACACTGCGACTTCCAGGGTTGTTGTGAGGCTGCCGTCGGTGCGGATGATTTCGGCGCGGTCTTCGGAGAATGTGACTTCGTAGCTGTCGGGCTCGACAGCGCTCGGCTGGTAGCCGGCCGACCATGTTTCGCCACTACGCACGTCGCGCAGAAAGAAATAGGCGCCCCACGCATCGCAGGTGACGTCTTCGCGCCAGCGCGTGATCGCGATGTCGTGCCACCGGCTGTATCCCGACCCCGCTGCCGTCACCATCGCGACATAGCGTCCGTTCGACAACAGATGCGTACGGGGAACGCGCGAATGCGCCGAGTCGTAGCGGCGCTGGGTCACCGGTATCAGGCTTGCAACGCCGTTCGCAACGGCCGATTGCTCCGGCGGCGGACGCGCCACCGCGACATCGCGCGGCATGCGCTCCTGCAGCAGGAGTTCCGCCGCCTGGACGATCGGCTCGGCGTGAAAGCGCGAGCGCATTTTTCCGTCCTGCAGCGCATTCGCAATGCCGACAATCGTCATCGCCTGGTGATGCGCCATATAGGCACGCACGATGGCGAATTTCGTGCCTTCGGGCAGGCGCGCGCGCGTATAATCGATCGCCTCATACCAGCCGTAAACGCCGCGCACGCCGATGTCCGCCATGGATGCGAAATTGCGGGCGGCGGAAGCGGGGTCAATCATGGCAGCGAGTCCGCTCGCATAGGGTGCAATGACCACGTTGTCGCTGAGCCCGCGCTTGTAACCCAGATCGGGGACGCCGAAGCTCGAATATTGATAGGTCTGTTCGATATCGCGCGCGTTGAATTCCGATTCCGACATGCCCCAGGGGACACCGAGGTCGCCGCCATATTCCTCTTGCCGCCGGACGGCCAGCCGGCAGGTCTGTTCCAGCAGACTTCCAGCCGGCGCCCGCATCACCAGCGACGGCATCAGATATTCGAACATCGATCCGGACCAGGAAATCAGGCCGGAACCATTCTCGATCGGTGTCAGGGTGCGCCCCAGCCGGAACCAGTGCTTGGCCGGAAGATCGCCTTTGGCGATGGCGAAGAAACTCGCAAGGCGGGCTTCGGATGCCAGCAGATCGTAGAAATTCGAGTCGAGGCTGCCGTCGGCGCTGCGATAGCCGATCGAAAGAAGCTGGCGATCGGAATCGAACAGGAAACCGAATTCCATCGACATCGCCATCGATCTCGCGATATCGGCGATGCTCGCGATCCGGTGGATCATCAATTTCGCGGCGCTTACGGATTTTTCCAGGGCGTCGATCAGTGCCGCGACGTTTTCGTCGGCGCCGTTCCGCGCGCGCCGGCGAACGAGCATCTGCAAAACCGCATCGCAATGCCCGGGCAGTTCGGCGAGCGTCGGCATCGCGCCGAGCAACGAAGCGATTTCCTCGTCGACCAGCATGTCCGCCAGGCGAGGATGCGCCCATGGCATCATCGTTTCGAAATCGCGGCGATGCGTGCCGAGCGTAGTACCCGTTGCATCGATCCAACCGACCGTTTCGGCGCCGGCTGCGTCGGTGCGTGCGACACACAAGCCCCGCATCGATGTGCCGAGCGCGGCAACACTTTGCGCGAGGTGTTCCATTCGCCGCGCAATGCCGGAAAGGCTCAGCGGAGGCTGCCGCAGCGTGGCGTCGATGGCGTCGATGGCTTCGCTGAGTTTGGCGTGTGCGACACCGGGTGTGCGTCGATCGCCGATGTTGGGATGGGCGGATTCGCGTATGAGAGTCAGATGGTCGTCGAGGCCCGAAATCCAGCCGGGATTGCCGACGGGCCCGTCTATGATCTCCTGGCAGGCATTGGCCAGCGCGATCAGATGGCCCGCCAGATTGCCGCTGTCCACCGACGAAACATATTTCGGCTCCAGCGCGCGGAGATCTCCCGTGTCGTACCAGTTGTAGAAGTGGCCGCGAAAGCGCTCCAGTTTGGCCAAAGTGGCAAATGTCGCTTCAAGCCGCTCGACGGTGTCGAGCGTGCCCAACCAGCCAAAATCGCGTGCGGCAACGACCGACAGAAGATAAAGTCCGATATTCGTGGGCGACGTGCGATGTGCGATGATCGGCTTGGGGTCCTCCTGAAAATTGTCGGGCGGAAGCATGTTGTCTTCCGCCGCAACGAATCTTTCGAAGAAGCGCCAGGTGCGTCGCGCGATCAGGCGCAGTTCGAGCGCGGTATTCGTTGCGACCGCCAGGTGACCCTGTGTCGGCGGCGGCAGGCTGGCACGGCGCGCCGCCAAGGGCGACAGAACCCAGATCGCCAAAAGGGGAATTGCGACGGGCCAGGTTTCGCTTCGGGCAAAAAATATGGCGGCCGCCACAATTACGAGGAACACGGCGCTCGCGGAGATTTGTACGACGAGACTCCGTGTGTCGAATTGCGCGTCGCCGTTGGTCTGGGCGGCCGTCACCCATTCGAGCAGCCGGCGACGATGAACGAAAACGCGAAACAGCGTTCGCACGATCGCGTCGAGCATCATCCAGGCTTGGTGCGCGAGGAACGTGATCAGGAATGCGCCCTGCAACAGTCCCAGCGAAAAATCGCTGCCCACCGCGCGCAGATGGTTGCGCAGCGAAACCCCCGTCCGGCGCGGAATGAGAGCGGAAAATCCCGGCAGGAGCGGAGGCAGAGCAATGGTCAGGAGAATATAGGCGGTCCAGATTTCGGCGACCGGAATCGGCAGAAGCCACGCGATCAACATCGCGAGCAGCGCCGACGGCGCCGAAAGGGAGCGGCGAAGATTGTCGATCAGCTTCCACCGCCCCATGAGCGGGAGCGACGTCTTGCGTGACCCGTTGCGCAATTTGCCATTCAATCCGAGAATCCACGGAAGCAATTGCCAGTCGCCCCGCACCCAGCGGTGCTGACGGGCGGCGGCCACGCTGTAGCGCGAGGGAAATTCCTCGACGACCTCGATATCGGATGCGAGGCCGGCCCGCGCCAGAATCCCTTCCAGGAGATCGTGACTGAGTACCGTGTTCTCCGGGATTTGGTCTTCGAGCGCCGTTTCGAAAATGTCGACTTCGTAGATTCCCTTGCCGCAATAGGACCCTTCTTCGAACAGATCCTGATAGACATCGGATACGGCCAATGCGTAGGGGTCGAGCCCGTTCGGGCCGGAAAACACCCGCTGATAGAGCGATCCTTCGTCGCCGATAGGCAGCGACGGCGTCACGCGTGGCTGTAGTATCCCATATCCCTGAACCACGAGGCCGCGTTGCGGATCGTAGCGCGCGCGATTCAGCGGGTGGGCGATCTTTCCTACCAGGCGTCTTGCCGCGCCGATCGGCAATCTCGTGTCGGCATCGAGTGTAATGACGTAACGGACACCGTCGGGGAGCAAGGGCGCCTGACCGTCCACCGCCGCGAACGTCGTGCCGGTAGCGCCTCGCAACAGGCGATTGAGCTCATGCAGCTTGCCCCGCTTGCGTTCCCAGCCGATCCATTTTCCCTCACCTTCGTTCCACACGCGCCGGCGGTGAAGCAGAAAGAAGCGCGTGCCCGCGGCTGCAGGTCCATAGCGCTCGTTGAGGCGCCTGACGCCGGCCGCCGCTTCGTCGAACAGCGGGGCATCGCCGGGAACCTGCTCGGCATCGGCATCGCGCCAATCGGACAGAAGCGCGAAGACGAAATTCGCGTCGGGGTTCGAGAGGTGATGGACTTCCAATCGCTCGATCTGCTCCCGGATCTCGGAAATGCTCGTCAGAAGCGTCGGCACGACGACGATAGTGCGCAGGTCGGTCGGCACGCCGTCGCGCAATTCCAGCCCGGGCAACAGCGTCGCGCCAACCTGCTGGGTAATGATTCTGTTGACGATTGCCACGGCGACGTCCGACGCGGGAATGAGCCCCGCCACTGCGAGCAACAGCAGCGCCCAATTGCCGATGCCGTCGGGCGCGACGGCCGCCACAGCCATCGCAAGAACGATCGCCGTCAGCGCAGCAGTCATGCCCACATAGCTCATCACGCCGACGCGCGCATGAAACCGGAGAATGTGCGTCCCGGGCGGAACCCTGTAGCCGAGGTCCTTTTCGAAAGCCTGGCGGCCCCTGGCGATCAGATAATAGCCGGGGTCCCGGTCGGGACCCGAATCGCTTTCTTTGCCGCGGGTGCTCCCTCGACCCGCCGCCGCAGTTGCACGCCGGGCGACCTCGCTTTCATCCAGTCCCGAACCCTGCGCGAGATCTTCGATTGCGCGGCGGTAAAGATCGCGGGTAGGAAAATCCATCGCCGCGAAATCGCTTCCGCTTCGCAATATGGCATCGACCGGGCTGACGCTTTCGAAGAACTCGGCCCAGTTCACCATCGACACGAGGCGCATGCTCGTGATCACGTTGCGGACGGTGACATTCATCGCACTCTGACGCTGCACCTCGTCGCGCACGATTTCGTCGGTCGTCGTATTCTCGTCGGCGAGCTTGTCGTTGAGCCAGCGCAGGGCCGGCGTCACATTGGGATCGCGGTCGCGAAGGCGTTGCGCCAGCTGCACGGCGAAGGCGGTCGACCACGGCACCTGATCGAGACTCTGCAGGATTTTCGATGCGGGTTCGGGATCGGTCTTATCCGTGCCGAGAATCCGGTCGGCAAGCGCGTCGGCCAGTTGGCCTGCCGAAAGCCGGGCGACGATCTGTTCCGCCAGGCGACGCAGATTCTCGACCAGCGTGATGCGCAGCGTGATCGCGATCGCCCACAATTCTCCGATCGTCAGCGGTTGGACGCGCTGATAAGCCTCGACGAAACGCGTAAGCTTCTGCACATCGAACGCGCTGTCCGTGTGTGCCACAAGTGCCCAGGCGATGCCGAAGACGCGCGGATACCCCTGTAGCGGCCCGTCCACCAGTTTGGGGAGCTTGCGATAATAGCCGGGCGGCAGGTCGTTCTTGATCTCGCGGATCTGCTCGTCGACGACGTGGAAATTGTCGAGCAGCCATTCGGCCGCTGGTGTGATCTGCTGACGTTCGGATGCCGCCCGGACGATCGCCCGGTAGGTTTCGATAAGGACTTTGGTGTTGTCATAGAGTCGAGGCGTGAGCAGGCGGCCCGATCTGAGCCTTGGACTGAGGCGCTGTGCCGCCGCGAGGCTTTCGGCGTGCTGCTCGAGTCGCTCGACACTGAAGAGTTCGGCGCGAATAGGCGGCTCAAGAGCCGCCATCTGTCGCGGCGCTCCGACAGAGGTTTTGAGGCGTGACCAAATCAAGACTATGCGCCCCGGGCAAGAGTGTACGTCCGCGTGAAAATGCGCGCGAGCGACGATCGGACTTTGCATTCTCGGGGAAATGGGCGACTTGCACATATCCCTGTGGGTGCAACGTTCGAAGTTCCTTCGAGTTCCCTGGCGCTCGATTTCGCGCCGCCCGGGCCGGGCGCGCCAAATGGCTTGGCCAAATGGCCCAGACGGAACGTCGCTTGTCCGGCGCGCGTTCTTAACAAAGGAGAAAACGTGACCGATGCGCGATTTCGCGCCGCCGAACGTTCGAGGAGTTTCCGATGGTTTGTCCAAGATATTTGCGCAATGGTGCAACGATTGCTTTCGCGAGCTGTCTGCTCGCATTGCCGGCAACCGCCTTTGCACAAGCTGCAAGCGGTTCGGCAGGTGCGACGGGGACGTCCGGCACGACCGGCAGTTACAACAGCACGATGCCAATGCCGGGGAGCGTCAGCAATACACTTGGCATGACGACCCCGGATCAAACCAGCACTGGCACACAGCTTCCCAATACCAATGGTACGGGTGTGCCGGGTGCGGTCGGTCCGTATCCAACCAACCCGAGCGGTGCTTATGTCAATCCGAATTGCGCGATTGCGGGATCGAGTTGCTATGGTTCCGGGTCAACGCCATCAACGCCCGTTGTACCAACGACACCCAGGATGGAGGCAATTTCCGGAACGCCGACACCACCCGAAACACAGACAACAACCCAACCGCGACGCCTGGTGATCCGGCCGGTACGACTTCGCAACAAGCGTGCATCCTTATCGAAACCAAAGCGAATACATTAGTCGACGCGGCGGTCGATAAAACGCCGCCGACCGTTGCCGATCGGCGGCGCAAATAACTGCAAGCGTAAAGTCTATCCGTGCGCTTCGTCCTGATGATGCATCATCGGTCCGCCGTGGCCGTTGTGGCCGTGCCCGTGATGCGATTGATCGAACTCGGTCTTCTGCTGCGGCGTGAGCGACTGATACAGTGCCTCAAGCGCCGGCTGTTGCGACTGAAGGGCCGCGAGCCGGCCTTCAAGGCGCTTTTCCATCATCGCGGTCCGCTCGAGGACGGAATGATCTTCGCCGGGCGTGAACTGATGCGCCAGACACTCGCTCTTGCGCGATTGCGCGTTCTGCAGCACCGCATCGCGCCAATGATCGAACAACGGGCGCTGTGAGTCCGTGATGCCGAGTTTCGCTTCCACGAATGCGAGCCGGCCTGCGGCCATCGCGTAGTGATCGTTGCATCTCTGCGCATGCCAGGCCGCCATGTCCGCCGGGCTGGGCGTTTGCCAATGATGCTGCTTTGCGTTTGCGCCGTCCGTTGTGTCTTGCGCCAATACCGGCGCAGCCGAGATAAAGCCCAGCGCCGCCAGCGCGATCGCATAGTTCCGAATAGCCATCGATATTCTCCTCAGGGTCGCGCCCGGACCCTAGGGCTGTTTCCTTACGGACGCATGACAGGTATATTGCCATGTGTCGCAAAATGTCGCCGGGCTTTCCGGGCTGGACAAATTCGGACCAATTACCGCCCGCCGCAGATATGAAAAAGGGCGGACCGAAGCCCGCCCTCTTCAACGCTAACCAAAATTTCGTTTCGCTCAGCCGCCGCCCAGATCGATCACGGCGCGGCGGTTCTGCGGTTCGCGCACACCCGGCCCCGTGGGCACCAGCGGATCGTGGAAGCTCTTGCCTTCGATGGAGATCGTGGAGCCGTCCATGCCTTCGCGCGTCATTTCATCCTTGACGGCTTCTGCGCGACGGACCGAGAGGCCCTGGTTGTAGCTGTCCGAGCCGACTGTATCGGTATGGCCCGTCACCATCACTCTTACCATGCCGTTTGTTTTCGCAGTTTTCACCGCTTCCTGCACCACGCCGAGCGCCTCGGCCGTCAGGTCCGACTTGTTGAAGTCGAAGAATACGATGAAGGTTTTAACTGGCGGCGGTGGCGGCGGCGCGGGCGGAGGTGGTGGAGGCGGTGGCGGAGGAGGAGGTGGTGGTGGCAGGGGGAGTGCCGCCGGCTCCATATACCACCGCAAGCCCAGCATCACGGCCTGGTCGTTCGGATTTGCACCTTTAACCGTCGTCGCGAGCAGCGAAGTCGCATAGTCGGTGTGCTGCATCAACGAGCGATAACGATAGTCCAATGTCAGATCGACATTGCGGCTGAGCGAAAAGCTGAACCCGGCAATGCCTTGCCACATGAAGCCCATGCGGTCGCCGCTGGCAAAATCGGTCGTTGGATTATGGACGAAAAGATCGTCGCGACCGACGCCTGCGCCGCCGCCGATATTGAAATCCAGCCGATTGGAAAGCGGAATGTCGTACACGATGTTGACGAGGCCCGAGCCGACGCGGTCATACCCGCCATAAGTCGCGCCGCCGATCGTCGTGTCTTTGAAATTATGCGGCGAATAACCCGCTTCCAATTCCAGCCTCAGATGATCCCGGAAACGGTATCCGAAAGATCCGGTGACGATGTATGAATCGCTGGACTTGAAGCCGTTGTTGGTAGTCACGCCGCCTGTCGTGGTTTTCAGATTGACGCTGTTCAAATCGTCCCCGCCGCCGGCGATGCCGAGATACCAACCGGTTGCATCGCTCGCATGTGCGGTTCCCGCCAGAACCAACGCCGCAACGCCCGCAAGCGCTATTGTCCGAATTTTCATAGAACCCCTCGTAAGTGTTCGTGGTACGCCTCACGGCACCCACCAACTACCGAACTGCGATCGCGGAAATCCGCGAACTGCTTCCATGGCCGGTAACGGCTGACGTCGGTGGCGGTTCCCAAGCTCATCGGACCTGTTCGCGATTTAATCGTGAAAGTTCCGGTACATAGCTCGCTTCGGCTCGTTGCTGGTCCGGCATTTTCGCTGGCTGGCAGCCGGGGTTCCGCTTGCATAAGATTGAAGCGGCTTTCGTTCGAACGCATCGGATGCGGAATATGGCGAATATTTCACGTGACCGCGCGGCCGCCCGGCGCAGGTTTTTGGGCAAAATTGCGGCGGTGTGCCTGCTATTTGCTGCGTCGTGCCGTTTTGGAATTGCCTCCGCAGCGGCTTCGGTCGCCGGCGATCCGCAGATCGGCTCGCCTGGGGCCAAAGCGACATTGGTCGTCTGGTTCGATTACCAATGTCCCTATTGCAAGCTTTTCTGGAGAAACACGCTTCCACGCCTGAACGATACCTATGTCCGGCAAGGCAAGCTCAGGATCGTGTTCCGGGACTTTCAGTTTCTCGGCCCCGATTCCGCAACGGCAGCCTTGTTCGCGCGTGCGGTGTGGGAGCTCTATCCCGCCCGGTTCTACGACTGGTCGCGCGCGATGTTCGGCGCGCAGGACCAGGAGAATGGCGGCTTCGGAAATCTCGCGAGCATCCAGGCATTGACCCGGCACGTCGCCGGCATCGACGCTGCGCGCGTCACGGCGCGCATGAAGGATCAATCGCGGACATACGCGGCTGCGATCGTGTCGGACTACAACGACGCGCTCGCCATGGGCGTGAACGGCACGCCGACCGTGGTTGTGAACGGAAGTGCCGTCACCGGCTCCGAATCGTACGACGATCTGACGAAGTTGATCGATCGAAAACTGAAACACTGAAACGGAGACGCGAATGAGCTTCGAGGGTTATGAACTCCTGCGGGTCGCGCGGCACGGCAGGATCGTCATTGCGACGATCGACAATCCGCCGATCAATCTGCTCACGAACCCGTTATTCGGCGAACTGTCCCGGTTGTCGGGCGAGCTGGAGGCCGATCCGGATACGCTGGTATTCATTCTGCGCAGCGCCAATCCGGATTTCTTCATCGCCCATTTCGACGTGGAAGCGATCATCCGCTTCCCGGTCGACCAACCGGCTTCGCGGGAAGCCGCGGCAAACAATTCCTATCACGCGATGTGCGAACGGTTTCGGACGATGAACAAGGTCACCATTGCGCAGATCGAAGGACGCGTGGGAGGCGGCGGATCGGAACTCGCGATGTCGTTCGATATGCGTTTCGGGGTGCGCGGCAAAAGCATCGTCAATCAGATGGAAGTGCCCATCGGTATAATACCGGGCGGCTCGGGCACCCAGCGCCTGCCACGCCTTGTCGGACGGGGTCGCGCATTGGAAGTCATCCTGGGCGGCATCGATCTCGACGCCGAAACAGGCGAGCGCTGGGGCTATTTCAATCGCGTGTTCGCAGCCCACGAGATCGGTCCCTATGTCGACGGGCTGGCTGCGCGAATCGCATCGTTCCCGCAGGACGCGGTACGGCTCGCCAAGCAGGCGATCGATGCGGCAGACAGGCCGCTCGCGGAAGGGTTGCAGGAAGAAAGCTATTTGTTTCAATGCCTGCTTCGCACGGGAGCCGCGCAGCACAGCATGAAGAAATTCCTCGAAGCGGGCGGCCAGACGCGCGAGGGCGAGTTGCGCGTCGCGGAATTGAGCGCGTCGGTGGCCAAGTGACGCTTGCCTGCTACACGAATGTGCTGAGCGCCTGTCCGGGCGAGGCGGTCGCGTTGCATGCATCCGCGGCGAACGGCCCGTGCACACTCGAAATTGCCCGCATCGGCCGCGCGCGAGATGTCGTGCGCCGGATCGAAAACATTGCAGTCGCGCATCACGAAACTCCACCGCATCCCGATTGCGACGGTTGCGGCTGGCCCGTCGCACTCGCATTCGACATCGGCAAGGATTGGCATTCGGGATATTACGATCTGCAATTGACGGATCGCCAAGGCGCGGTCACGCATCATTTCGTCTGCGTGAAACCGGCGGGGACCGGTCCACGCGCCAAGGCCGCGTTCGTGCTCGCGACCAACACCTATCACGCCTATAATTGGTGGGGCGGCGCAAACGCCTATTGCGATGTCACCTCGTTGATGGCGCGCAAGATGCCGCTTGCCGCCGCCATGGAAGGCGCCATCGGCGTGTTGTCGAGCCAGCGCCCGTTCGCGCCATTGATCGTGGCGCCGCCGGAAGACGTGCCGCGTCTGGTCAATTTGCGCCCGCGCGATTTCGGCGAACGATCCTGGGCGGGGAATCGCGAATGGGGCAGGGCGCATCGGCCGTCGCCTTACGATTGCGCGGCCGGCTTTCTGCACAAATGGGAGCATGTATTTGTGGCCTGGGCCGAAGGCGAAAGCATTTCACTCGACTATTTCACGGATTACGACCTCGACGCCGAGCCCGACATTCTTTCGCACTATGGCGCGATGATTGTCGTCGGCCACAGCGAATATTGGTCGGCGCGTCAGCGCGCGCAGGTCGAGTGTTTCGTCGACGGCGGCGGCAGGCTCGCCATCTTTTCCGGCAACACCTGTTTTTGGAAAGTGCGCTGGGAGAACGGCGGCAAGACTTTGATCTGCCACAAATGGCGCGGCTTCGACGCCGAGCCGGACGCCGGCAGCAGCGGTACGCATCTATGGTCGCATCCCGCTTTCGCAAAACCCGAAGCGGAAATCACCGGTCTCAGTTTCCTGTTTGGCGGCTATCACCGGCTGGGCCTTTGCGCGGCGCGGGGCGCAGGCGGATTTACGGTCTATGACAACCGCCACTGGGCGCTCGAAGGCGCAGACCTGTTCTATGGCGATGTGATCGGCGCGCAGATTCCCCTGCTGGGCTATGAAAACGACGGTTGCGAATTCTCGTTCGGCGCCGACGGGTTGCCGAAGCCCGTGGCGCGGCTCGGCGTGCCGGAAAATCTCAAAATCATCGCGATTGCGCCCTGCGCGTTCGGCGAAGACGTGACAAGCGGTTATCCGCCGCTCATTCCGCCTGAGAGGCTGGATGTGTGCGCGAAGATCGTCTTTGGCGATGCGGGCGAGGCCTCACAACAACGCCTGTTGCGCGGCCATGCCGTCATGGCGTCCTTTGCGCGCGGACGCGGCGAAGTCTTCAACGGCGCCACCACCGAATGGGCGCACGGCCTCGCGGCAGGCGATCCGTTCATTACAAAGATCACGAGAAATGTGCTGCGGCGGTGCGGCCTCTAGAAAAGGTCCACGGCAACGCCCCTTATACGTTCGACTCGGTCATGGCCGAATAGACGAGCGTGCGCAGGTCGCGCCGCAAGGTAAGCCGCGCGTCGGTGCCCATCACCTGGGTCATGAACACGACCGCAAGGTCTTCCTTGGGATCGATCCAGAAAGCCGTCGAGGCCGCGCCGCCCCAGGCGAATTCGCCTGCCGTTCCCGGCAGGCGCGTTTTCGCGACGTCCACCGTCACGCTGCAGCCGATCGAGAAGCCGACGCCGCTGTAGCCGGATTCGCTGAACAGGCTTTGGCTGGTGACCATCTCCGTCAGCAGCTTGTTGCCCGGCAGCAGGTTCGTGCCGAACATCGCGACGGTCTTGGGCGACAGGATCTGCACGCCGTCGAGCGTGCCGCCTCCCAGCATCATGCGGCAGAAGCGCATGTAATCGTGCGCCGTGGAAACGAGGCCGCCGCCGCCGGATTCGAGCTTGGGAGGCTCGGCATAGGTCGATTTGCCCGCGTCGTCCTGGACGACCAGTTTTCCGTCCTTGCCCGGCATGTAGCAGGACGCAAAGCGCTCGAGCTTCGCCTGCGGCACCGAGAACGCCGTGTCCGTCATGCCGAGAGGCTCGAACAATCGCGTGCGCAGGAATTCGCCGAAGGTCTGGCCCGACAATTTCTGCACCAGATAGCCCATCACATCGATGGAGACGGAGTAGTTCCAATAGTCGCCGGGCGAAAATTCGAGCGGGATGTGCGAAAGCGTCTCGATGAACGCGTCGAGGCCGCCCGGTGTCTGGAAGTCGTTCACTTTGTGGCGGCGATATTCCGCGTCCACGCTGGTGCGGTGCATCCAGGCATAGGTGAGTCCGGAAGTGTGTGTGACGAGATCGATCACCTTCATGCGCCGCTTGGGCTCGCTGGTGATGAACATGCCGGCCGTGTTCGCCACGAGGCTCGGCATGCCGCTCTCATACACGCGTAACCCCTTCCACGACGGAATGTGCTTGTGCACGTCGTCGTCGAGACCGAGTTTGCCTTCCTCCGCCAGCATCATCAGCGCGACGGCCGTGATCGGCTTGGTCATGGAATAGATGCGCACGATCTCGTCTTCGCGCATCTTCTTGCCCCGCGCGATATCCATCTGGCCTGCCATGCCGTTGTGGACGAGCTCGCCGCGCCGCCAGACCTGTGTGTGAATGCCGTTCAAGAGGCCGCTGTCGACATAACGCTCCGTCATCACCCGATCGAGCGTTTCCAGCCTTGCGAGCGACATGCCTGCGCGATGCTTTGCCATTCGTGCATTTCCTTTCGATATCCCGGCCTAACCCTAGCCCATACCGAAGATTTGAAAAGCCATTGCGGGGGGCTTGGCGCGGCGGTTAACGTGGCTGTGAAAAGAAAAAGGACGGGAAACATGGCCTGGGACTTCGAGACGGAGCCGGTATTTCAGAAGAAACTCGACTGGATCGACGAATTCCTCGACACGGAAGTCGACCCCATCACCCAATTGGGCGTGGGATATGCCGGGGTCAAATCGAAGGCCTATCAGAAGGCCATCCGCCCGCTCCAGGCCAAAGTGAAAGAGCAGGGTCTGTGGGCTTGCCATCTAGGCCCCGAACTGGGCGGGCAGGGCTATGGCCAGGTGAAGCTGGCGTTGATGAACGAGAGGCTCGGACGCGTCGGTCTCGCGCCGGTCGTGTTCGGTTGCCAGGCGCCCGACACCGGCAATGCCGAGATCATCGCGCATTACGGCACACAAGAGCAGAAGGACAAATATCTCTGGCCACTGCTCAACAACGAAATCACTTCCGGCTATTCGATGACGGAACCGCAGGGCGGTTCCGATCCGCTGGGCTTCACGACGAGCGCCGTGCTCGACGGCAATGAGTGGGTAATCAACGGCGAGAAATGGTTCACCTCCGGTGCGCGCAATGCCGAAGTGCTGGTCGTCTATGCCGTCACCGATCCCGATCACAAGGATCCCTACCGACGTATGTCGATGTTCCTCGTGCCGCGCAAGACGCCGGGCGTGGACGTGGTGCGCTATGTCGGCGTCGGCACGGAGCGGCGCGGCTCCGAAGGCTATATGCGCTACACCAATGCGCGCGTGCCATTCGATGCGCTCCTGGGCGAGCGGGGCGGCGCGTTCGTGATCGGGCAGACGCGGCTCGGCGGCGGGCGCGTGCATCATGCGATGCGCACGGTCGGCCAATGCAAGAAGGCGCTCGACCTGATGTGCAAGCGCGCCGTCTCGCGCACCACGCGCACCGGCCGCATTGCGGATTACCAGATGGTGCAGGAGCAGATCGCCGACAGCTGGATCGCGCTCGAACAGTTCCGTCTGCTCGTGCTCCAGACCGCATGGCGCATCGACAAGTATAAGGACTATCGGAAAGTTCGCAAAGACATCGCGGCGGTGAAAGTCGCGATGCCGAAGGTCTATCACGATATCGCCGCCGCCGCGATGCATCTGCACGGCGCGCTGGGCGTCTCCAACGAAATGCCGTTCACGCAAATGCTGCTGGGTTCGATGGTGATGGGCATCGCCGACGGCCCTACCGAAGTGCACAAGGTGACGGTCGCCAAGCAGGTGCTGCGCGACTACCGCCCCGACAACGATTTGTTCCCGTCCTATCACTTGCCGAAACTGCGCGAAGCGGCGGCGGATCGTTATCCCGACATCGCGGCCGAACTCAAAGCGCAATGGGAAACGCACGCGGAGTCGATCGACGCGCTTTAGGGCTATTCGTCGGCAATAGGCGGAGGGGCCAGCGGCCCCCAGTCGTCAGATTAGAATTATTCTAAATTACTTGACGACCCCGTTCCCGGGGGATAACTTCCGCGCAGTTCGGCGCGTGCGGTGCACTTTCGCGCCTGTAAGGCCGCAGAAAAACAGACTCGGGAGCCAGATATGAGCAACGAAACCCAATGCCCCGTGGCGCATGGCGCCAAAACCCGGACCAACCGCCACTGGTGGCCTGACCAACTGGATCTTCAGGTTCTCAATCAGCACGCGCCGCAGTCCAACCCGCTGGGTGGTGCGTTCGATTACGCCAAGGAGTTCAAAAGCCTCGATCTGCACGCCGTGGTCAGGGATCTTCACAAATTGATGACGGACTCGCAGGACTGGTGGCCGGCGGATTTCGGTCACTATGGCGGTTTGTTCATTCGCCTGGCATGGCACAGCGCGGGAACCTATCGCATCGCAGACGGGCGGGGCGGGGCAGGCGGCGGTCAGCAGCGTTTCGCACCGCTCAACAGCTGGCCGGACAATGCGAATCTCGACAAGGCGCGCCGGTTGTTGTGGCCCATCAAGCAGAAATACGGCAGGAAAATTTCCTGGGCCGATCTCTTCGTGCTCGTGGGCAATGTTGCGCTGGAATCGATGGGTTTCAGGACATTCGGTTTCGGCGGCGGTCGCGCGGATACGTGGGAACCGGAAGAACTTTACTGGGGTCCGGAAGGATCGTGGCTGGGCGACGAACGCTATAGCGGCGAACGCGAACTTCAGACTCCGCTGGGCGCCGTGCAGATGGGACTCATTTACGTCAATCCTGAAGGTCCGAACGGCAAGCCCGATCCGGTCGCGTCGGCACGCGACATCCGCGAGACGTTTGCGCGCATGGCGATGAACGACGAAGAAACGGTTGCGCTCATTGCCGGCGGCCACACTTTCGGCAAGACGCATGGCGCCGGCGATGTATCCTTTGTCGGACCGGAGCCGGAAGGCGGCGAGATCGAGGATCAGGGCCTCGGCTGGAAGAGCAAGCACGGCACGGGGGTCGGTGCGGACGCCATCACGGGCGGGCCGGAAGTCACCTGGTCGCAGACGCCGACGAAATGGAGCAACCACTTCTTCGACAATCTGTTCAAATTCGAATGGGAGCTGACGAAGAGCCCGGCCGGTGCGCAGCAATGGCAGGCGAAAGGGGCAGAGGCCACGATCCCGGACGCGCACGACAAAACGAAGAAGCATGTGCCGACCATGCTGACCACGGACCTCGCGCTGCGCTTCGATCCGGCTTACGAGAAAATCTCGCGGCGCTTCCATGCGCATCCGGAGCAGTTCGCGGATGCCTTCGCGCGCGCCTGGTTCAAGCTCACGCATCGCGACATGGGCCCGATCGTGCGCTATCTGGGTCCGCTCGTCCCGAAGGAAACGTTGATCTGGCAGGATCCGATTCCGGCCGTGGATCATCCGCTGATCGACGACAAGGACATCGCGGCTTTGAAAGCCAAAATCCTCGCATCGGGATTATCGGTGTCGCAACTGGTGTCGACGGCCTGGGCGTCCGCGTCGACGTTCCGCGGCTCCGACAAACGCGGCGGCGCGAACGGCGCGCGCATTCGTCTCGCGCCGCAGAAGGATTGGGCAGTGAACGAGCCCGCGCAACTGAAGACGGTGTTGCAGAAGCTCGAAGCGATCCAGAAGAACTTCAACGCGTCTACGGCCGGCGGCAGGAAAGTCTCGCTGGCCGATCTGATCGTCCTCGGCGGCTGCGCGGCGGTGGAAAAAGCCGCGAAGGCCGGCGGAACCGAGGCCAAGGTGCCTTTCACGCCCGGACGCACGGATGCCTCGCAGGAGCAGACCGACGCGCATTCGTTTATCCCGCTCGAACCGCTCGCCGACGGCTTCCGCAATTATCTGGGGCCCAAGCAGTTCATGGCGCCCGAGGAAGCGCTGGTGGACCGGGCGCAATTGCTGAGATTGGGCGGGCCGGAGATGACGGTGCTGGTGGGCGGCTTGCGCGTGCTGGGCGCAAATGCCGGACAGTCGAAGCACGGCGTCTTCACCAGGAAGCCGGAGACCCTGACCAACGACTTCTTCGTCAACCTGCTCGACATGCAGACGGAATGGCAACCTTCCGATGGCGTGTATGAGGGCCGCGATCGGAAGGCGAAGGAGCTGAAATGGACGGGCACGCGGGTCGATCTGATTTTCGGCTCGCACTCGCAACTGCGCGCGCTGGCTGAAGTTTATGCCGCTTCGGACTCGCAAGAGAAGTTCGTGGAAGACTTCGTGGCGGCGTGGAACAAGGTGATGAACCTCGACCGCTTCGACCTTGCTTGAACTTACCGGGGAACCGGGCGCAAGCTTGACGACGCGACGCGCGGCAGCATTGAATTGATCCCGCAGGCACGGCGCGACGGGGGACAATGGCTGGTTTTCTGCACGAGCTGCGGCGCCGCAATATCCTGCGTGCGGCCGCGCTTTATGCGACCAGCGTGTGGGCACTGGCGCAAGGCATCACGTCGCTCGGGCCGACCGTCGGTGCGCCGGACTCGGCAACGCGCTGGTTCCTGGTCGCAGCCGCCATCGGCTTTCCGTTCTGGCTCGCATTCGCCTGGTTCTACGAACTGACGCCGCAGGGCATCCGGCGCGAAAGCGAAGCCCCGCCGAGCGATGCGAGCGCGCGCGCCACCGGACGCAGGCTGGACGTCTGGATCATCGCTGTGCTCGCGGTGGCTGTGGTCTTGCTGCTGACCGACAAATTCATGTTGCGCAGGGAAGCGGCCGTCAGCACCGGCGTCGTCGCCATCGCCGAGAAATCCGTGGCCGTCTTGCCGCTGGTCAACGAGAGCGGCGATTCCAATGCGCTGTATTTCTCCGACGGCCTCTCCGAAGACCTGATCGCCGCGCTGTCGCAGTTTGCGGGCCTCAAGGTCATCGGCCGCAACTCGTCATTCAAATTCCGCAACAGCACGGAAGCAAGCAATGTCATCGCCGGGAAACTGGGTGTCGCCCATCTGCTGGAAGGCAGCGTGCGCCGCCAAGGCGACATGGTGCGCATCTACGCCGAACTGATCGACGCCCGGGACGGCAGCACGCTGTGGTCGCAGCATTACGACCGGCCCTACAAGGATTTGTTCCAGCTGCAGGACGACATCACCGATGCCGTCGCCGGCGTGCTGAAGTCGAAGCTGCTGGGGGGAGACAATGCGGTTGCGCAAAACGACCGGCCGCCCAGCGGCAATCTCGACGCGTACAACGCCTATCTTCAGGGCAAATTCTACCTGGCGCGCCAGAACGAGGCCGATTTCCGAAAAGCCATCGATGCCTTCACGACAGCCACGCGGATCGATCCGCACTACGCCGAGGCCTGGGCCGATCTGTCGAATGCGTGGTCAGATCTGGGGCAGGAATTCCTGAGCGGCGCCTCTGCGCTGGCCGCTTATGCGCAGGCGCGCGCCGCCGTGAACACGGCGCTGGCGCTCTCGCCGGATCTCGCGAATGCGCATTCGGCGAAAGGCAATCTTCTTCTGAGCGCCGACTCGAACTGGAGCGGGGCCGAAGCGGAATTTCGCCGCGCATTGCAACTGGAGCCGAGCCTCGCCGCCGCAAAAGGAAATCTCGCCGCCGTGCTGGGAACGCTGGGAAATCCCGAGCAGGGCGCGGACCTCACGCGACAGGCGTCGGCGAGCGATCCGCTCTACGCATTCTGGTTCGATCAGCTCTCCCGTTTTCTCGGGATGCTCGACCGGCTCGACGAAGCCGAACAGGCGGAACGCAAGGCGATCGAGCTGCAGCCGAAGGCGGAATCGTTTTACGTTCAGCTGGCAACCATCGAAATCCTGCGCGGCGACGCGACGGCGGCACTCGCCACGGCGCAGGAAGGACCGAAGGGCCCGTGGCAGGATGTGGGGCTGGCATTGGCGCAACAGGCGGGCCACGATCGCACCGCCGCCGATGCGGCGCTGAAACTCGTGATCGACAAATATTCCGACGGCGCGCCCTATCAGGTCGCCGAGATTTATGCCTTGCGCAAGGATGCGAACAAGACCTTCGAATGGCTGGACAAGGCGTGGACCGCCCGCGATCCCGGGATTCAATTCCTCCTCTTCGACCCGCTGCTGCGGCCTTATTGGAGTGACGCGCGTTTTGCGGCGTTTTGCCGGAAAGCGGGGTTGCCGACGATCGAAGGTGAGGGGAAGTGATGGCGTGAACAGAGCATTTTGTTCACGGGGGCGCAATCGAGGCGAACCTGAACCTATCTTCGTTTACTCTAGCGCGGCTGGCGCACGTTCGGACGTGACGGGTGCGTGACCGGTCCAACGGTCCCCCGGTTTTGCGATGTAGTTCTGAAACACGTATCGCCACGGGATGATAGGGATGATCACAATGACCGGTCCGATCTCAAAGAAGCTTTTGCGTGTGTCTGCATCGACCTGATTGGCGAGCCACAGCGGCAGTGCGATGCCCACGAGCCAGATCGATTTCCATAGGATTTCGTAAATAAGCAGGGGGAGCATCTTAAGCGGATAACGCACACCCACGATTGAAAGAATTGCCAGCGCCAGAAGAAAGCAATGCGCTACTCCGGTCGCCTGAGTCCAATGGCCATGATGAAGGAACAGCGATATCTGGATAAAGCCTTCCGCGACCGCAAGCAGCGCATAGAGGGCACGAAGCAGGTATAACCGGAACAGCGATATGTTCATTGTTGCAATCCCCCTGAGCGCGATATTTCTCCAAATCGTGCGCTCAGCGCGATCGTGCCCTGTCGCGCGCAAGCACCTCACATACGCATGTCAGTCCGAAGCCAGACGCGCCTGTTTCGCCCATCCCGTCAACCTCACGCGGATCATCCAGAATATGAGAAGGCCAAGCGGCAAGAGCATGGGTGCGAGGAACAGCGGCGGAATATGAAACGGTCCCGGCAGGAGCCGTGCCAGGCCATTGCCGAATCCAGACCCGAAGGAGAGGAAGAGAGCAGTCAACATGCGCCAAAGATGGCGTGCCACGCGAGCCGGACCCGCGATTCCGCCTTGAAGAACCAACCTTGTATCTCCTATGGCCGCCACAGCAGCAATCGCGGTGACCATGTAGGTGGCGAATAGCAACTGCCCCTTAACTCCGGGCACGGCGCCAGCCGCTGCGGCGATAGACAAACCGCCCAATCCGACGCAAATGCACAGGATTGCCGCCAGTGCGAATTTCTCGGCGCGGCCAACGGTGCGTTGCTTTCGTCTCACGGTCAGCCAACCCGTGGCAACAAGATAGAACGTGAGAATTGCGCCCAGGAGATTCGACATCTGACCGGGTATAGTGATCGCGAGCCAGGCCGCGAAGGTAGCCATCACCAGCATCGAAACAAAGAACGTCGTTCCGGCAGTGCGATGAAGCCTTTCGCCTTTCTGCGCAAAGGCTGCGACGGTCCCCGATACAAGCCCAACAGTACCGCAGCCAACGTGAACGACGTAAGCGAGGCTGGTCGCATCGTGAAGTGCCGCTTCGGGGAAAGGAAGGTTCATGCCCACGTCTCCGATTGGCCCTGCGCAACCGCGTCCTCGGCGCCGGGAACAAATTCAAGCAGCTTGGCGGATTGGCAACTCGGCTCGCGGCAAAGTGCATCGAGTGTCATGAAGCGGATTTGCGCGGGCCTTGTGAGTGTCTGCTTCATTGGTCGCTCGCGATAACCGCGAGGTGTAGGTGGACCACATCTGCAGGCCCATGCTGGCCGCGGTCAGAAGATAGCCAGCGCGCAGAAGATAGAGGCGCCACAGTGCGACCGGGCTTTTCCCGGCACACGGCGCCGCAAAGTCCGCCGCGGGATCGGATGCAATCGTCATCACTCCACCGCCTTCAGGATTGTCTCGACGTTCGCCATGCGCGCTTTGATCTCGGCGAGTTCGCTCTGGATCGCCGACAGAGTCGCGGCATTGCCGGCCTGCGCGGTCACCGCGTCGGAAGCAAGCTTGCGATAGGCGTCGGTATGCGCGGCATCGGCTCCCGCCACGGCGGAGGCCTGAAGAAAGCGGATGCCGAAGACGATGATGATCGTTCCGAGCATCGCGCCCAGGGTGATGAAATAGATGGTGGGGGTAGCCATGGTTTTCCTTTCACTTGGAATCGGTGAGCGATTTGGCGGCGGCTGCGATAGCCGCCGGGGTGAGCGCGAAATCAAATTTGGCGACTTCGAAATAGTTGAGCGCCTTGCCGTCGGACGAGAGCTCGAGCCTTGAAGTGACAAGTCCGGCCTCCTCGAGTTTCTGCAGGTGCAGATGGAGCAGCGGACGACTAATGCCCAATTCGCGCGCCAGCTGGCTAACATAGTTGCGCCCGTTCCTCGTCAGTGTCGCCACGATGCGCAATCGATGCGGATTGGCGAGCGCCGCAAGCGCGATCAGCAGCCGATCCCCTGTTAGCGCCAACAAGCAGCTCCATCAGACACGTGTTTGAAATAACTTACACATGACAGATTGAATTGCAATGGCTTGTTGGCGAATTATTTAGACGCAGAGATTTTTCTGAGTTTTCATAGGTTTGGCGCTATAGAACGATGGTACAAACTTCCCCAACGCCTATTTCAGCGACTCGAGAAGGCGCGACAAGGAAGGAATTCGGATGAGGCGGCGACACATGCCGCAGCGGCGCGCAGGCTGTCGCGATGGGTCGACGAGGAAAGTGTCTACGCCGAAGATGCAGTTTGCTACTATTGCGCTCAAGTGCCCAACGAAGTTTTCTCAGTTAGGACGGTTCCGCGTGCGCACTGTCTTGGGGTGCGTCCCGGAGTTCGACCATTCCTGGCGCAAAGCGGACGGGCCCAATCAATCTTACGCCAAAGCCTGGCTCTAATCGCGATTCAAATTGCTGAATTTGTTCGTTCCGGAATTGCGAGTTCCAACGAGCTCCAAGCGCGCCGCGCCAAGGTTCTTTCCTCATCGCCGATAGCGCTTGCATAAGTCGCTGTGGTCTCGACACGCGCGTGCCCAAGCGACCGTTGCACAATATTGAGCGGCATTTGCGATTGCCCCTTTGGTCGACTAGCGCCGGTATCATCGGCTTAATCGTCCTGCCGACCATAGAAAAAATCGAGGTTGAACGATTGACGGAGAAAAGGAGGCGTGAACAAAATGCACAGCACTCTGTTCACGCGAACGTCGCCGCCCCCTTCAATCGCTCGCACAACCGGGCACAAGCCCATCGCAGCCGGGGTGGTAGCCGAAATTGTGTTCCACGAAGCCGTCGAACGTGTTCTTGATCGCGAGGCCGCCGTCGATGTGGTCCATGTTGTGATAGACGACGAAGTAATGCTGCTGCTGCGGTTCGTTTGGCGCCGCCGCAACCGGTATCGGCAGCGCATTGCATAGCCCGACGGGGATCGTCGACATGCAGGCATCGTTCGGGTCCATCGCCGTGTACGAGATCGGACAGGTTGCATCCGGTCCCGTCAGCGATGCGGAGAGCGGCGCGCCTACAGGCCCGGAGATGCAGGGATAGTTTGTGGGCGCGGTCACGCCCGGAGGTCCCACAAAGATGTTCGTCGCGCCGATATCGCCCGCGATCAGTGACGCCTGCCGCAACGGCACGGGGTTGTAGCAGGCGGCGTCGAGATCGACATCGCCCTGCAGAATTAGAATCGGCATCGATGCAAATTTCTCGATTCCGAGATCGCCATGCGAGGCGAAGTAATGCGCCGAGCGCCA
>Ga0302324_100007492_pt1 | contig 23197 bp, 22 predicted proteins | sample Palsa_T0_1_FD_201949 | JGI IMG/M metagenome (GOLD analysis project Ga0302324, IMG submission 201949) | Peat permafrost microbial communities from Stordalen Mire near Abisko, Sweden - Palsa_T0_1 | ecosystem: Environmental > Terrestrial > Soil > Palsa > Peat permafrost | place: Sweden: Abisko...
GTCAGTCCACCCGGCGTCGGGTACAGCCGTCGCATCACCCGATCCGGGCGATAGTGCCCGCTTCGCCCGGGTCGGGCTCGGTGGTCAGGAAGGCGTCGAGTATCTCAGCCGCGACCTGCTCGCTGGTGAGGCGGAGGCTGAGGGCGAGGACGTTGGCGTCGTTCCAGCGGCGGGCGCCGCGTGCGGTCTCGGCGTCGCCGCAAAGGGCTGCCCGCACCCCGGGCACCTTGTTGGCCGCGATCGACACGCCGGTGCCGGTCCAGCAACACACCACGCCCCGCTCCGCACGGCCGTCCGCCACTGCCTCCCCGACGACGCGGCCCACCTCTGGCCATGGGGCCGGGTCGGCGAGGCATTCCACGGTGTGGCCGGCTTCGGCGAGGTAGGCCGCCACCGCCTTGCTGAGAGGCGTCTGCTCGTCGGTGCCGAAGGCCAATCGCACCTCTGGCACGCTAGCCAACGTTGGGGGCGCCGACTACCCAGAAGGCCGCCCCTAGGATGCCCCCATGCCCGATGCCGCTCCGCCGGCTCATTCGCCTGCAGGAGGCTGGCTCGGACACGATGCGGTCCTGGTGCCCGTCAAGGCGTTCGGGCAGGCCAAGCTCCGCCTGGCGCCAGCGATGGCCCCGCCGCAGCGGGCGGCGTTGGCCCAATCGATGGCGGCCCAGGTCGTCCGCTCGGCCGCGGGCCTTCCGGTCGCGGTGGTGTGCGATGACCCGGACGTGGCCGCCTGGGCCCGGAGCCTTGGTGCGCTGGTGATCTGGGAGCCGGGGCGGGGGCTCAACGGTGCGGTGCAAGAAGGTGTGGCCCGGCTCGGGGCGGCCGGCGCCGGGTTGGTCGTGGTGGCGGCTGGCGACCTGCCGCTCGCGACCGATCTGCGGTGGGTGACCCGCTTCCCCGGCGTGACCATCGTCCCCGACCGGCGCCACGATGGCACCAACGTCATCTCGGTGCCGCCGGACGCGGGTTTCACCTTCTCTTATGGGCCCGGATCGTTCGCTCGGCACCTCGACGAAGCCCAGCGGCTCGGACTGCCGATCCGGGTGGTGCACTCCTCACCCCTGGCCTGGGACGTAGACGTGCCGGACGATCTGGTCGCGCTCACTCCGTGAGCGACCCGATGGGGCATGGCGCGCTCGCTGGCGGGCCGACCGTGGACCTTCCCACGCCGTCGGTGGCCTTGGCGATCGGGGCGCATCCTGACGACATCGAGTTCGGATGCGGCGGCACCTTGGCCAAGTGGGCGGCCGCGGGATGCCGGATCCATCACCTGGTCTGCACTGACGGTTCCAAGGGATCGTGGGACCCAGCCGAAGACCCGGCCCGGCTGGTCGCCGTGCGCCAGGAGGAGCAGCGCGAGGCATCCCGCCGCCTCGGTGGCCAGGGCGAAGTCACGTTCCTCGGCTGGCCAGACGGCGAGCTCGAATCCGGTTTGCGCCAACGGTGGGAAGTGGCCTACTGGATCCGCCGGGTCCGCCCCGACGTGGTGCTCGGGCACGACCCGTGGAAGCGGTACCGGCTGCACCCCGATCACCGACATGCCGGTTTCCTCCTCACCGACGGCATGGTGGCGGCTCGCGACCCCCACTTCTTCCCCGAACAAGGCGAGACGCCCCACCGCCCGAACGCCTTGCTGCTGTGGGAGGCCGACGAGCCGGATCACGTGGAGAACATCGAGGGTTTCGAGGACTGCAAGCTGCACGCCCTGTTGGCGCACCGGAGCCAGTTTCGCTCGACGATGCGCATAACCGCCTCGGAGGAGACCGCCGCCGGCGAGCTGGCCGCCTTCACCGAGCGTCTGCGGGCCCGTCATGCCAGTGCCGGCGCGCCAGCCGGGCTGGTGGTCGCGGAGACGTTCAAGGCTCTTCGGGACCTCTAGCAGGGGACTTCGGACCGATCAGACTTCCGCTTGGGCAGCCGCAGACCGCGGTCGGCAGAAGCGAGCGCAACGGGGACTGTTGCGAACCCGCCCGCTGGGCGAAGAGCGGGCGGGTCGGGTGACGCGAAGCTCGCTAGGCCCTTTTGCGAGGTGCAGCCCGCTTGGCCACGGGGGCCTTGCGAGCCGGAGCCGACACCCGCTTGGCGGGCGTCGTCTTCCTTGCGGCCAAGGTCTTCTTGGCCGGTGCGACCTTCTTGGCCACGGTCTTTCTGGCCGGTGCGACCTTCTTGGCGACGGTCTTCTTGGCCGGTGCGACCTTCTTGGCGACGGTCTTCTTGGCTGCAGTCACCTTCTTGGCGACGGTCTTCTTGGCCGCAGTCACCTTCTTGGCCACGGTCTTCTTCACGGCGGCCACCTTCTTGGCCGGCGCGGCCTTGCGAGCCGGTGCCTTCTTGGCCACGGTCTTCTTGGCTGCCGTCACCTTCTTGGCCACGGTCTTCTTGGCCACGGTCTTCTTGGCCGCAACGGTCTTCTTCGCTGGCGCGGTCTTCTTCGCCGCGGCTGCGGTCTTCTTGGCTGGACTCATGATGCCTCTCTCAGCGCTTCTTGGCGGCCTTGGCGGCCTTCTTGGCGGGTGCAGCTTTCTTCGCCGCGGAGGCCTTCTTGGCCGGCGCAGCCTTCTTGGCCGGCGCAGCCTTCTTCGCTGGCGAAGCCTTCTTGGCCGCGGCAACCTTGCCTCGGCTGTTGAGGGCTTCCTTGTATGCGGATGCCGGCGCGAAGCGGACGGTCTTGGACGCGGCGATCTTCACTGGCGCACCCGTTTGGGGGTTGCGCCCCATACGGGCGGCCCGGGCACTCGGGGAGAATGTCCCGAAACCGAAGATCGCAACCTTGTTGCCGGCTTTGGTCTCGGCCACAACCGATTCCGCGACGGCAGCAACCGCTGCTTCTGCGTGCTTCTTGTCGAGACCAGTCTTGCTGACGACTGCTTCGACGAGCTCTGTCCTGTTCACCGCACCTCCTGGCGCTGTTGGGGAAGTTCCCTGACATACAAGAGGTTTTGGAGCTTCAGGTCAAGCATTTCCCTTGCACGGCAAGGGCTTTGGAATCGGATGTGCCAGAATTCCCTTGCTAGACAAGGACTTCTGTCTTAAGGGCGTGTTCGAGGACTTCACCGATTTCAGCCGCCAGATGGAAGATCATCTGCGCTCTGATTGCGTCCGGCACGTCTTCGAGGTCTGGTTCGTTGCGAGCCGGAAGCACCACTTCGGTCAATCCGGCGCGGTGCGCGGCCAACACCTTCTGCTTCACACCACCGATCGGAAGCACCTTTCCTTGCAGGGTGATCTCACCAGTCATGCCGACCTCGGGCCGGACCGGACGTCCGGTGAGCAAGCTCACCAGCGCGGTGGTCATGGTGACGCCGGCGGAGGGGCCGTCCTTGGGGATGGCACCGGCCGGGACGTGCACATGGATGCGCCGACGATCGAACGCGTCGGACGCGACACCAAGGTCAGCCGCGTGGGCTCGCACATAGGAGAGGGCGATCTGGGCGGATTCCTGCATCACTTCACCAAGTTGTCCAGTGATGGTCAGGCCCGGTTCGCCGGTTGCGGCGCTGGCTTCCACGAAGAGGACATCGCCGCCGACGCCCGTGACGGCCAGACCGGTGGCGACGCCCGGCACCGATGTGCGTTCGGCCACTTCCGGATGATGCCGGGGCCTGCCGAGCCAACGGGTCAAGTCGGCCTCGTCAATCGTCAGTGGAGACGACGAGCCGTCCGTCGCCACCTTGGCTGCGGCCTTTCGCAGCAACCGGGCCAGTTCCCGCTCCAGGCTGCGCACACCTGCCTCATGCGTGTAGCCGGCGACGACGGCGCGCAGAGCCGAATCAGTGATCTGCACTTCGCCTTCGAGCAGGCCAGCACGCGCCCACTGTCGAGGGAGCAGGTGGTCCCGCGCGATGGCGACCTTTTCATCCTCTGTGTAGCCGTCGAGGCGCACGACCTCCATCCGGTCGAACAACGGCGCGGGGATTTGCTCCACCATGTTGGCGGTGGCCAGGAACAGGACGTCTGACAGGTCGAGGTCCATATCGAGGTAGTGGTCCCGGAAGGTGTGGTTCTGGGCCGGATCGAGCACTTCGAGCAACGCCGAAGATGGATCGCCTCGCCAATCGCTGCCGAGCTTGTCGACCTCGTCGAGGAGGATGACGGGGTTGAACGAGCCTGCCTCCTTGATCGCCCGGACAATGCGGCCGGGCAACGCCCCGACATAGGTGCGCCGGTGGCCTCGGATCTCGGCCTCGTCGTGCACGCCACCCAGGGCGACACGAACGAAAGAACGTCCCATGGCGCGGGCCACCGACTCGCCGAGCGAGGTCTTACCGACACCGGGGGGACCGACGAGGGTCAGGATCATGCCGCCACTACCGCGGCCACTACCGGCAGCAGGCGTGGCTTCGAGGTTACGCTCGACGCGCAGCTTTCGAACGGCCAGGTGCTCGATGATCCGGTCCTTGACGTCGTCGAGACCGGTGTGGTCCGCGTCGAGAACGGCACGGGCCTCGCCAATGTCGATGCGGTCATCGGAACGAACGCCCCACGGGAGCTCGAACACGGTGTCGAGCCAGGTCCGGATCCACCCGTGCTCGGGACTCTGCTCGCTCGTGCGCTCGAGCTTGTCGATCTCGCGCGACACCACGGTGCGGACGGCCTCGGTCACGACCAGCCCCTCGAGCCGGGCGCGGTAGTCCTCGCCCTCTTCGCCGTCGCCCTGCTCACCGAGTTCCTTGCGGATGGCGGCCAGCTGCTGGCGCAACAGGTAGTCGCGCTGCGTCCGCTCCATGCCTTCGGCCACGTCCGATCGGATGCGATCCTTGAGCTCCAGCTCGGCCAGGGCTTCACGCCCCCACGCCAGGACCAGTTCGACCCGCCGGCTCGGATCGAGGGTTTCGAGCAGCTCGACCTTGCGTTCCACGGAAAGCTCGGGCCAGTAGCCAGCGGTGTCGGCGAGGCGACCGGGATCGGTCACCCCCCGCAGGACGTCGCCGAGACGCCCGATGCCGCGGTGCTCGCCGATGGCCTCGAAGACGGCGCGCAGCTCGCGAGCTGTCTCGGCCGCCGCTTCGCTGGCCTGCTGTTCCTCGACGATCTCCACGTTGACCCACAGAGCTGGCCCCGCGGCTGCGGTGGCGGCTCCGATGGTGGCTCGCTCACGACCTTGCACCACGATGGCGGGCGTGCCGCCGGGCAGCGAACCCGAGCGCTCCACCTGGGCCACCGTCCCGACCCGGGCGAACCGGCCACTGCTCGCATCCGGCCCGGTGGTCCGGCCCAGCCGGGGCACCAGGACCAGGCGGTCGCCGGCGCCGGCTGCCGCCTCGGCGGCGGCGCGGGCCTCGGGCGTCTCCAAGGCCAGAGTGATGGTCATGCCGGGCAGGACTACCCCGGCGTCGAGGGGGAGCAACGGGAGGGCGGAGGTGGCGATAGATGACATGGCAGCCTCTTATTTGGTCGGGTGTAATGATGTAACTGCGACCAGGATAACGGCGCTAGAAGCAAACTTGTTCCCTGAGCACTCATGTCTGCGAAGATCTGCGCCCGACTGCTGTCAGAGGCCAGTAAACGGCAGCCAGGAGAACCAGAAGGAGCCCAGAGTTGGGATCGGTCCCGTCTCCCGTGAAGATCCCGCCAAAATCCTCGGCCACCCAGAAGGCGAGGGCCGCCACGATGGCGACGACGAGGCCGAGCCGGGTCAGGCGAGGGACGAAGACCGCCACCGCGACGAACGCGAAGAGCAACACCGAGACGATCGACACCTCGGTCCCGTGACCGGCGAGGGCCCGGCCCAGCGTCGAGTCCATGCTGCGAATCCAGCCCGGCTCGCCGGAGCCCATCCCGGTGACCATGTCACCGAGCGAAGTGGGCGAACGGTCCGCGGGCTGCAGGATCTCGTAGGCGAAGCTGCCCCACAAGGCCAGCCAAGCCACCCGAGGCAGGGTGCGGCCGAGCGGACCCGAAGTGGCCAGCGCCATCCTGTCCTGCTGATCGGTCTCCTCGGCCGGGCGCGGCCACACCAGCAGGGCGATGAAGGCGTACAAGATGACGGCGCCGGGGGTCCCCATATACGAATCGGAACCGCTGACGAGGATCCCGCCCAGGCCCTCACCGAACCACCACACCGCCAGCACCCACGGGATTGACGCGGCCAACGCCAACCTCACCGTAGGACGCCACAACAGGCCGAGGGCCAGGAGGAGCTGGATGGTGGCGAACAGGGCGTTGTAGACCGCGATGTGGTGAACCATCACCTGGGCGGCCCAATTGATCGAGTGGGCCACGATCCCTGGGTTGCCGGATGCACTTGGTTCGATCGCCTGGGTGACGAAGGCCTTGGTGAACATGTAGGGCTGATACTGCAAGCCCGCGTCGAGGAGCCAGATCAGGCCGAGGGCTAGCTGAGCCGCCCGCAGGGGCGACGGTTTGGTCAGCCTGATGCCCGCCCAGCTGCGCGGGATCAGACGCGAACGGCTGCCCCCGGGGGCGGCGACGGCGATGGACACGGCGTGCCTCCTGTTCTGTTCATGGCTTCGTGCCCGCGTCGGCCGCGGGGCTGACGATGAGAGTGCCGACCATGCCTTCGGTGAGATGGAAGTCGCAGATGAAGGCATAGGTGCCCGGTGTGTTGACCTGGAAGGCCATGGTGACCGTCTTTCCGCCGTACACGGTCGGCGAAACCGCATGCAAGGACGGGATGTCGAGGTCGTGCGCCACGATGCCGACGTCGCGGAGGGTGATGGTCACCCGGCCAGGATGGACGTCGATCCGGGACGGCACGAACCGCATGGAGTCGTTGACGTCGATGGTGACGCGCTGCACGGCCGGTGACGACTGGCTGGCCGCGCCAGGGGTCGAGCTTCCGCAGCCGGTGAGCAGGCCGGACACCAGCAGGCCGATCACCAGTCCGGTCGCGGCCAGGTGACCACGGGACAGCGAGCGCGGCGCGTGCGTCATGGGGTGGGTATGTGCGATAACGGCGACCAGGTCACCCCGTCATCGGCCGAGCTGAAGACGTTGATGCCCCATTGGAAGGCCAGGATCTCCGGTGGGCGTCCGGCCGCGGCGGGCATGGCGTAGAGGTGGTCGATCAGAGTGGCTGTGAGCACTTTGGTCCAGGTTGTACCGCCATCGGTGGACCGCCACACCCCGTGGTTCGCATCTGCGGCCGAGGGCACCATGCCAAACAGGGCGCTCGTTGCCGGCGGGGCGCTGAGCTCGTCGAAGGTGGGACTGTCGGCGATCTGGCGCCAGGTCACGCCGCCGTCGCGGCTGGCGGCGACTCCCCCGCTCCCGAGGGCGGCGACTACGCATGAGCCGCAGTTGGGAAGGGTCGTCATGTCGTTGACGGGTTGGGACAGTTCGGGCAAGCCGGGCATGGATGGGGCGGCCGCATCGGTGACGAACAGCCCGGACGGGGTGGCGAACAACAGATTCGCCCCTACGACGAGAAGGTCGCTGACAGGTACGGCGGCCGGAATCATGCGCTGCCAAGATCGCCCCGCGTCGGTGCTCTCGTAGATGCCGAATCCGATCAACGATGCCCAGACTGCCGAGCCGTTCGACCCGGCCGCTAGGGCGGCGACGGCGGCGCCCGGGGGTATCCCTTGTCCCGAGTACCAGCGATGGGTGTTGTTCGAGTAGCCGATGTTCGGAGTCGACGCCGCGCCCATCGACATGCCCGGCGTCGACATGTTCGCCGCGGTCATCCGAGGCATCTGCATCCCGGCCATCGGTTGGAGAGAGGCCACGTAGTCGCTCGGCAGCTTGACGATTGCCGCGACCATCTCCTCGCCCAGTCCGTTGTCGGCCTGCCAGGTTGCTCCGGCGTCTTCGCTCTGCTCGAGCCCGTAGTGGGTTGCCAGGACAATCTCTGCCGATTGCGAACCGGCGACGACACCGTGAACATGATCGGCGACCAGCGGCTGCGACCCAGTAGCAGTACCGCCGCCGCATGCCGCGAGCACGGTCGGCAAGACGACCGCCAGGACGACGGCGCCGGCTCGAAGTCTCACGACGTCAACGGCCCGACGACTGCTCGTGGTGTGGTAGCCGGAACCATCTCACCGCTGGACCGCCTGCGGGCGACGCGGCCCAACAGCGGAGCGGCACCGGCCACGAGCGCGAGTAGCCCGCAGCAAAACACGATGTCTCGGACCAGCCGGGCCCTACTGCTGGTATCAGCGATCGGGGCGCTCTCGGCGGCTCCGACGGCGATGACCTCGGCCCCGTACAATTGGGGTGAATCGTTGATGACCCGGCTCAGCGCCGACAGTGGCCGGTCAGAGTTGACCACCTGGATCGCCTCGCCCGGCGGCAACAATCGCCCTCCGCTCAAACCACCGTCCTCTACGGCCGGCACGATTTCGTCGAGAACGACCTGCTGCAGCGACACGTCGGCTTCGAGCGCCTGGGGGCTCGCCGATGCAGGCCGAGCCGGCGGACCCCACGGAGTCGCACGGGTGGTAAACACCGGGAGCACGGCCGCGATTACCGCGGCCAAGCCGGCCGCGGCCACACCCGCCAGTACCCACAGAGATAGTCGTGACCCGGCGCGGGCCGTTCGCATGCGTCGGGCCAGGACCACTCCTCCGGCCGTGATCAACAGGCCCGGCAGGGCGGCGACCCCGAAGAGGAACAGGATGGAGACGCCCGGTTGGCGCTGCGGTTTGGCGCGCTGGATCTCGACGGCGAGCGCCTGGCGAAGACCGGACGTGACATCTTGCGGATCCGTAAGGGCCTTGCTGAGCGGGCCGAGCTCCGGGTGCTTGGCCAGTAGGGCCACGGCAGCTCGGTCCGCGGCCGGTCCACTCTTACCCCCGGCGTGCGCCATCGCGGCCGGGACCTCGGCCAGGGCGGCGGGCAGCGCCTCGATCGACGTCAGCCCCCGCGCCAGGCTGGCCTTCTCCGGACCGGACAGGCTGGCTTGCCCCTTGGTGGCTGCGCTCGCGGGTCGAAGCGCCAGTGGCACCACGAGCAGCACCACCCCCGCGGCGATCACCAGCGCGGTGAGCAGCGGCCACCAGAGCGGCGCGGGGCGGCCCCGCATCATCGGGACTGTCCTGGTACGAAGGTGCCCTCGAAGTGCACCTCGATGGAGTCGCCCGCTTCGGAGAAGGCTTCGCCGACAAACCAGTTGAGAGTGAAGTGCTTGGTGGACTTGTCGTAGGTCCCGGCCGCGGCCTTGCTTCCGAGGTCCCAGCAGCCCTGGCCGTACGAGGTCGCGCAGGTCGACCCGGGTAATCCTCCGTAGCTGAAGTGCAACGACCGCAGGTCCACGTAGAGGTTCGAACCGTCGACGGTGGCCGTCGGAACGGGGAAAATGGGGGCGGCGCTGGGAGCGTTCTGGTCGTCGTTGCCGGACGTGGCCATCCCGACGTTCTGGCCCTGGAACTTGACCGGGACGATGATGCGCCCGGCGAGAGAGCTGCCATTCGCGGAAAACGTCGGGGTGGGGTCAGGCTGGAAGCTCCCTGTGACGAGCCCCCCATCCGTCCCAGGGGCGACGGGGACGAACATGTGGTCCGAGCAGGCGCCTTGTGAGGAGGGGACCGGCTTGCCATCGGCGGCGTTGCCGACGACGAAGTAGCTGCCGGTGGGCGCCGCAGTGGGGCTGGAGCAGTGGCCGGCAGTGATCCGGAAGGTACCGACAAGTTGCGTGCTGGCAGTCGCCGTGCTGCAAGCCGAGCCAAGGGCGGCCAACGCCGCTACCGCGAACCCCATCCGCCACCACGATCGCGGCTGTCGCACCTGCCACCAGGGCGGTCGAGGGAACGTCATCGAGCGCCCGCCTGCGGCCCGGCAGAAGCCAGACTCCGTCCCCGGCCCCGTTCGGAGTTGGGGCGGAGTCGCATCCCGAGCCAGAACGCGTCGGCCGCGAAGAAGAGCGCGGCCAACGCGGCGAGGATGCCGCCGGCTTTGGGATACCGCAGGACTCGCATCTCATCGGTCACCACGTCAGAGGCAACCGGTCGCTCGCCGTCCGGTAGCGACGCGGCTGTACGTGCCGCGCCGGATCCTGACGACGCCGATCCGACCCCCGGCGCGACACCAGCCGCTACATCTGGCGATGGACTGGTCCCAGCTGGCGAGGTCTCGGTGATGGACGAGGACCCCGTGGTCGTCGCCGAGGACCCGCGGTCGACCAGTCCGAGCAACCCCGGGACGCTGGCGCTCCCCGTGGCAACGCCGCGCTCGCCAGCCCCGGCAGGTGCCGCGGTCGCCGCCGCGCCGGTACCGGAGCCTGACGGGGGTGCCTGATTGCCGGCGCCTGAGGTGGAACCCGAGGACGCGTCCGCGCCGCTCTCCGATGATCCGGCCGACGCCCCCGAGGGCGCCTCCGCTCCGGCAGTCGAGCTGGCGGATGAGGCGACTGATCCGTTCTGTTGCGCTCCGGCATTGGAGTCGGCGTTGAGCGCTTGGCCGACCAGGGTGCCTTCGAGGTGGAACACCACACCAACCGCTTGCCCAGTGAAGCCCTGGCTGGACAGCCAGTTGAGGGTGAACTGGTGCGAGAGGGCGTTGAAGGTGCCCGTGGCCGCTTTGGTCCCCTCCTCCCAGCAGCCCAGCCCTTCGGCGGAGGCGCACGTGCTACCGGGGGGTCCCTCGAAAGTGACGTCAAGGGACCGGAGGTCCACTGTGAGGGTGGAGCCTTGCACCAGCGCTTGCGGCGGGGGGTACGCCAGGGGACCGGTCGGTGCGTCCTGCACGTCGTATGGAGAGGTCCCGATGCCGAACTTGTGGCCGTTGTAGGACGTGGGTTGGATCACCAGGTTGGACAACGAGTCTCCGTTCGGGGCGAAGGTGGGATCGGGATCGGCCGCGAACCGTCCCAGCGGGATCCCGGTGGTCCCGGGGGGCAGCAACGTGACGGCGCCGCCGTCACAAGTCGAGTCGGGGTTCGTGTAGTCCTTCACACCGTCGGTTACCTCGAGGAAGCTCCCGCTGGGACTGCCGTTCGCACACGACGTGGGTGCCAGCTGCAGCGACCCGCTCAGCGTCTCGAGTGCGGAGGACGTCCCTGTCGTGCTGGCGCCCGCGCCGGCCGCGGTGACCGACAGGCCCACCGCGGCGACGGAAAGGCCGACTGCGGCCGCGGTCAACGCCAGAGTGACCCCGGCACCACCGCGGTGCCTCCTCGATCGCATGCGCCACCTCATCAGCCCGAGTCAGCTCCACTCGAACCGGAGCTTCCACTCGACCCGGAGGTCTCGTCCTGCTCGCCCGTCCAGTACCAGGTGCGGTTGGAGGGGTTGTAGTCCACGAATGAGAGGAAGTCGAGATCGGACGGACCGGGCAGCCCGCCATCGAGGACCTGATTGTTGGTGGTGTCCACGAAATAGTCGACAGTCAGCTCACCCGTCATGTCGAACACCACCCGATCGGTCCCGTTGGTGTCGATGGACACACCGGTGATGGTGACCCGGATCACGTTGTGCTTGTGCTGGCTGTTCAGATAGTTGATAGTCCCGGCGTTCCCCGTGAGCATCGGCCCGGCCAGATAGTGGTCGAGGAGGGTGGCGTTGCCGGTGGAATAGGCCTGGGCGACGTTGTTCTCGAAGTACTGGATTAACTGCTCAACCGTCCCCTGGCTCAGAGGGCCAGGCGGGACGTGGGAAGGTAGCCCCGGGTCTGCGAGCAACGCGGCGGGGACTGTCACGGCGGGCACGAACGGGGCGACGGTCGTGGTCGACGTGGCGGCCGGATCGGTCGGGGTGGCATTTGCCGCGGGCGGATCGGAGGCCCCGCCGCACGCCGACAACCCCGCGGCCAGAAAGACCGTCGCCAGGCTCACCACCACGCGCACAGGGGTACCCGTCATCAGACCCCCATGTCCCGGAGCAACTGGACGGCCACGGACGCCGACGGCGCCGGCCCGGCCACCGACGCGGTGTAGAAGCGGGCGCCGACCTGCGCCGACAACTCGAGCACGGTCGTGGACGCGATGCCGTACTCGCTAAAGGACTGTGCCGTCTCGATGTAGCCGATCGTCTGCACCGACCCGATCACTGGAGGACGCGGTTGCGATTTCACGGCCGGAGCCTCGTCTTGTCGAAGCATCGCAAAGGAACCCGCGAAGTGAGACGCCCCAGCCGCGTTCTGGAACTCCAGATCGATGCACTGGATGACCAGATCGCCTCCGGCCGGCGCATGGAGGTGGGTGTAGACCGACCGGGCGCCCTCCAGGTAGCTGTCATACAGCATGGCAGCCTGCAGGTCGCCGGACTCGGTGTAGTCAGAGGGCTGGATCGACCCCGAGTGGGTGGCATCCGGCGTGAATCCGGCTGGCAGGTCAGCCAGCCCACATGTCGCGGGAGGTGCCGGAGCGGCGACGGGTTGCAGCGGTCCGTCTGACGGAGGGGGGTCGGCTTGATGCACGGCACCGCCACATCCGGCCAGGACCAGGCAGCAGAGTCCCAGCCAGATGGGGCCGCGACGAACGCATCGGCGATCTCGGCCCACGCGCACTGCGTTGCGAAAAGCTCTCATGGCAAGCTCCTGAAGGGAGTGACCTGCTCGAACCCTCCCGTGTCGAGGAAGGTCCCCTCGTGGGCGAGCGCCACGGAGCCTCCCGCCGATACGTAGGACGGCATAGCCATTGGGTTGATGTAGGTGGAGCGGAAGAAGGCCACCTGGGTTGCCCCGCCGCCAGCAACCGTCCAGCCGCCCCGGTAGGAGCCCGCGCTAAACGAAGCGAAGCGGGTGGCGAAGATGTGCGACAGGGTCGCGGCCGAGGGGTGACCGCCACCATCGGCCAGCGCCCGAGCGATGATCCACGCCGCGTCGTACCCGTGCAGCCCCTGGAATGTGGGGCGAACACCCGGGAACAGCGCCAGCAGTCGCTGTGCGTAGTACTGAGACAAAGGGTCGAACGGGTCGGTGTCGCTGGCGAACTCGAAGGCACCGACCCGGGTGAGCTGCCCGGCATCGTTGATGAAATCGGTGTCCATCAACTGATCGGAAGCCAGGATGCCGCGGGACGGCTGCCATCCGGTGGAAGCCGAGATGTTGGAGAGCGCTTTTACGAGAGGCAGGATCTCCGTCGGGTCGGCGAGGGTCACGACAGCATCGCTCCCGGCGGAGATGACCTCGTTCGCCTCGGCGTCGGGGTCTGAGCTGATGCCGAGTACCCGATAGCTGATGCCGAGGCGGTCGAGCTCCGCAGTAACGCCCGCCAGCTCTTCGCGGTCGATCGGATTGGTGCCACTGATGACCGTGAGCGTCGACGCCCCCTGTTGCTGGGCTTGGTCGGCGATCGCTCGCCCCTCTGATGTCCAATTGGGGCTCAAGGACCAGACACCGGCGACCGTAGCGGAGGGCAGGACAGGGGCGACGACCGGTACGTGCCATTGCCGCGCCTCGGCGACCACGGCGTCGACAGTGGAGGGGTCGCCGCAGGGGATCACGACGGCGGGGCGGAGCACTTGGAGCCTCTTCATGGCAGCCCCAACGCTCGCATGGGTGTCCACCGTGACCACCCGAAGGAGGTCGCCATGGTCAAAACCCTGGGTGTTGGCGTCGACAAGCGCCGTCTGCAATCCGACGATCTCGTCTTGGCAAGCCTGCCCTTCGGGGCCGGACAGGTCGGCGGCCGCCCCGATCACGACCTGGTGAGGCAGGTCGGCTGGAAGTACCTGCGCCGACAATGCGACAGCAATGGGTCCGGGGGCGGGCGCATGGGGTGGGTCCGCCTGCTGCACTTCCGCGTTGAGCGACCAGGTGGTGGCGACGGGAAGGTCCGTCTGTCCCGTCCACCACGAGGTCCCGGCAGAGGGACGCAAGACGACCTGGCGGGCCGGGGTAGCGCAGCCGCACGACACGCGAACGGTGACGCCGACGACCCCGGCAACAGGCTGAAGAAAATCATTCTCGTCGGACGTGTCGAGCTGGACGACGATGGTGTTCTGGCCCACCACTCCGGGGGAAACGACCCCCACAAGCAGGTTGTTCGCCACCGAATCGACCTGTACTGGTAGGCCAACCGCGCTGGCGTACACCTGCGAGGACAAAGGGATGTCGATCGGTTGCGGCAGTTGGCCCAGGATTCCAGCCAGGACCAAGACGACGGTGGCCGCTCCCGCCTCGGCCAGGACTAGCCGGCGGGCGTGCCGGCGCGCCGCGAACGCGGCCGCGGCTCCGATCAAGACCATGACCGCGAACAGGGCGATCTTGGTGGTGATAATCCCGCCGTAGGCGGTGTGGATGAGCTCACCGAACGACCGCAGACCCCAGGCAGTGGTGGCGATCCCGGTGCCGAGGACGGCGAGCATGGAGATCCCCACCAGGCCCCTGAGGCGTTGGCCCCGGTCGACCAGTTGGGTGCTCACACCGGCGCGGGACACGGGAATGACCAGGGCGGCGATGGCACCGATCCACACGCTGACTGCGGTCAGGTGCACGGCGTAGACGATCAGCGACAGCGCATGGCGCGAGGTTGGCGCGGCGCCGCCATGCCCGGAGTCGGCCAGGTCCAAGATCAGCCCGGCCGCGACCAGGGCGCCGCCCCAGCGGCGGAGGGCCTCGGGGCGCTGTCCTCGGCCCAGGGCGCCGTCGTCGAAGAGCACCAGGGCGGCCACACCGGCAAGGACCAGCTGAGCCAGTAGGAGACGGCCGATGTCGGAGGTGACGAAGGCGTGCACGCCGCCCGGTCCCAGGGCCCGGCGGGACAGGATGGCGACGTCGACGACCAGGACGCCCCACGCCGACCAGCGCACGCGCACCAGCCGCCGCCCGATAAGGGCGCGGCGGCGGTCGTCGCCTTCTGTGGCCACCACATCGCTCATCGTGGGCGCGAGGAGGAGGAGGCCCGACAGCAGGACTGTGGCGGCCGGCAAGATGGCCCGGAGCACCTCGTCGAGCACGCTCTGGTGAGCGGTTGAACCGGTGCTAGGACCGACGCCGGCGACCACGTCGGGGTTGGAGGACACGTGTCCGACGCTCAGGGGGAACTCGCCAAAGATGGTGTGCCCGTCCTGCCCAACCGCGGTCCACTCGACTGCGTAGGTGCCGCTGGTTTGGAGGGGCTGGGCGGGCGCGACCACCAGCTCGCTGCCTCCCGAGGCAGACAGCTGCTGCGTCGGGATCGTGGTCCCGTCAGGGGCGACCAGAGTCACCTTGCAGTAAGAGAGATCGAGGCCCTCGGTGTAGGTGATCTCGATCTGCGCCAACCCGGGCGGTACGACCGAGCTCGGCGACGGAACGCTGTGCAAGAAGTAGGGGTGGGCGGACGCCGGGCTGGCCATGGCGACGGCTGCAACCACGATGCCCAGCCACAGCGCGCCAGTCACGGCCAAGGCCCGCGGGTAGGAGATTGTCGGGAGGTTGCGGATGGCCACGCTCGGTTCCAGAGAAGGGAGAAGGCGGTGCAGCGAAACGGGACCGAGGGTGGGGAGAGTTGCCTCTCCCCACCCTCGTCAAGACCAGGGTCCTCAGCCGGTCGGGCTCATTCCTGGTAGGGCAGACCGGCGGTGTCGGCTCCCATGTCGATCGGCTCGCCCCAGTAGCCGTGGCACACGCCGTTGACGACCGATCCGAAGACGCAGTTCGGGCCGTAACTGGTGCCCCACGGTGTGAACCCCGTGAGCGGCGGGTCGTTCTCGACGAAGAGCATCGAGTGCGGTTTGTAGAAGCCCTTGATCAAGGGGTCGGGCCAGTCGTCCCGGTTGAACTGGACGCACGGGGTTCCCTCGGTCTCGTCCACGAAGTTGGTGTCGAGCGAGAGCGCACCGGTGTAGGGGTTCATGTTGATCATGCAGATGGTGTGGTTGCCGTCGACGCCGGTACGAGCCACGAAGTAGTTGGCTTCGGCGATGCGAGTCGGGGCGTGATAGTCGATCACCTGCTTACCGGTGAGGGGGTCGGTGATCTTGATCGCCGCCAGCCGGAAGTTGTCGTACTCCGCCCAGTGGGGACCGCCTGAAGTGGGGTCGTTGATGGGTACCACACCGGCGACGGTGGGGCAGTCGGCTCCTCCAACGCTCGGATCGGCAACAGCTCGAATGTTGAGGTCGATGTTGCACTGGTAGCTGTCCCCAGCCTCGAGCAGCTTGGTGATGTTGAGCGTGTACACCATCTTCGGGGTACCGGCGTCGTCGTAGTTGTCCTGGAGGATGAAACGACCGTTGACCGCGTGGCCGAGGAACCGGTTGTCGGGACTGACCACGTCCCACGCCGCCCCGTCGCAGCCGTCCGGCTCGTTGAGCTCGTTGGCGCCGCCGTCACCGCCGCCCGCTTGCCGGCCTCCCGGCGACGGGGTGTCGAGGGCGTCAACCGCGGCAGTCGAGTCAAACACCTCGGTCCACGGGTATTTGACCGTGTCGGTGACATCGGGCGTGTAGAAGATAGCGCCGCCGCACATGCTCTCGGCGAACCAGCCCTTGGGAATCTTGCCATCGGGCAACGGGTAGTCCCAGGTGGACCCGTTCTCCATAATGCCGACGTTCGAGGCGTGGGCCGGATTGCTCGGGTCCCCGGGCCCCTCGGGCATGACGTCGACCTCACAGATCTCCGGATTGTTGATCGTGGCGGTGGGAGTCGCCTTACCGGAGCATCCTCTGGGCGAAAGGGACCAGACCCGGACGGTTCGTCGGAACTCGTAGAGGTCCACCGGTTTGACCGGGTCCAGGATGATCTCCGCCGGCTCGGCATAGTCGGAGGTGACCATGATCCCGAGATCGACTCGCAGTTGGATGCCGTGCGGGTTGGCGCAACTGCCGAAGTCGGGGCACTGTGGCTCGTCCGTCGACGGGTCGAGGCCGGTCTCGCACCCGGCTTTCTGCTGGCCGGAACTGGCGCCGGCTGGCGGGCAGTTCGTGGGGAGCACCAGATTGGGAAGGTTGCCGACGGTGTCACCCACGTCCTGGGTCAGGGCGCTCACGACACTCCCGTTGCTGTTGTCCAGGTGGACCAGCGATTCGGGAGCGCTCGCCGGCCACTCCCCGATGATCTGCCCAGGTGTCATACCCGGATGCTGAGCGCCGGCGATCTCGACGACCGCCCCTGGGGTGGTGCCGTAGGCGTAGAGGGGGCCGCCCATGAGGGTCCCGTAGGCGTCACCATTGGGGAGGGTGGCGAAGGCGTCCCAGATGCTGCCACTAGGAGTCGCCCAAGGCTCGTCCGTCGAGACCAGGGAGATCTTGGGAAGGTCCGAAACGTTCCAGGTGAACAGTCGAGAGCTGAACAGCCCGCCGGCCCACACTGACTGGTTCGGGTACCACGTGTACTGCATGTGATGCGGTTCGTTCTCGATGCCATCGGGACCGCTGATGGCCGCGACGTTGACGACCTTGCCGTAGGTGTCGCAGCCGGGTTCGGCGTCAATGGTGGCCATCATGTCGCTGCCGGTTGGCAGGAACTCGTCGGGAGCGACGTCCAGCAGGCCCTCGGGGTTGACCTCACCTGCGTTCAGGACGTCGACGATGTCCGATCCGGTGATGTCTGCGGCGTTCATCTTGCCTGCCCAGACGATCATGTACTCATGGCCCTTTCCCGGCGGCGGGCAGTCGGTCCCACCTGGGGGCTCGTTGTCGAGGTCGGGGTTGACGCTGCTGCCGATCCCGGGCACGGCCGAACCGACACCGGGGATGTTCGGGGCGCCCTGCAGGTTGAGGCCCGACAACGGGTTGTCGTAGGGCACGTTGGTACCGGGCGCGGAACCGGTTCCCGAGGTGGTGCTGGTCGTCGACGGGACTGTGGCCGGTAGCGCGGACGACATCGTTCCGGCGTCTGATGCCAGGTTCGAAGCAGTCTCGCTATTGGCGCTGGTGTCCGCCGCCTGCACCGGCTTGGGTTTCACGTTGACGGTGTAGTTGATCGACTCTGCCGTCTGCCCGTTGCCCAGCGCGGATTTGAAGACCGTCTTGCTAACTGTCGGTAGACTTGCGGAAGCCTGTGCGGGCACCGCGTTCGGTACCACCTCCACCAGCCCAGCCAAGACCATTACCGAAGTCCCGATCATGGCGACCTTCCGGCCGAACCGTCCTCGATGTCGAACTTGCACGTTGGCTCCTAGCTTTTCGACTTTTCCTATTGACTTAGTGATCTATCCTGACAAATAGGACAATACGAATGCAAGGGAAAAACCCTCGGTGTGACAAATGTCACTAAGGATTCCCGAAGAACGACCTGAACGAGGGATGAGACGGCCACTGTCCGAGCCGCCAGCCGCGCCCGATCGACTTTCGGGCTGGGCTCGCCGGGAGCGGCTGCAGGCTGGGCCCGCCGGGAGGGGCTGCGCCCGATACCAGCCCGGAAGTCGAATGTTGACAAATCCGATCTGATATTTCATACTTTTCCTATCGCTTTGATATGATTAAGATCGGTTTGTGGCACACCGCCAGGAGACCGTGGTCATCGTTGGAGGAGGCGCTTCTGGGGTTCTGAGCGCCCTTCATCTGCTATGGGCGACACCCGAGCGGGTGCGGGTGGTGTTCATCGAACCGAGGGGCGAGTTGGGCTATGGCATCGCCTACGGGACCAGCGATCCCGGTCACCTCCTCAATGTGCGGGCCGGTTGTTTGAGCGCTCGGCCGGACCAACCCGGGCATTTCACCCAGTGGGCCCGTCAGCACACGGCCGCTCACGGTGAGTCCTTCTTGCCCCGGTCGTTGTACGGCAACTATCTGCGCTCATTGCTGGGGCCGGTCGAGCACATTCGGGCCCATGTCCGCCATGCCATCCCTGTCGGAGGGCGGGTCCAGATCGTGCTGTCGAACGGGACTCACCGCAGTGCCGACCGGGTGGTGCTGGCCCCGGGCTCGTCCCCGCCCCAATGGCCCGCCCCGCTTCGCGGCGCCGATCGGCGCTGGATCGGCGATCCCTGGCGACCGGGTGCGCTGAGCGAGGTGACCCCGGGCAAGCCGGTGCTCCTGGTCGGCACCGGCTTGACCGCCGTCGACGTCGCCCTCAGCCTGCACGCGGCCGGACATCGTCAAGTGGTCGCCACTTCCCGGCGGGGGCTGCTGCCGTCCTCGCATCCCGAGCAACCCCACCCGCCGCTGCGGCTGGTCCCGCCCCGGCACCCCACCGCCCGCTCGCTGCTGGCCTGGGCCCGGGAGGCCCGCGCCGAGGCCGGCGACTGGGGAGCGGTCGTCGAGGCCCTCCGCCCCCACACCGACAACCTGTGGGGGGCGATGACCACGACCGAACGAGCCCGGTTGCTCCGCCACATCCACCGCCGCTGGGAAATACACCGTCACCGCATGGCCCCGCCCGTGGCGGATCGTATCGACGCCATGCGCGAACTCGGGGAGCTGAGCATCGCGCCGGGAGGCATCCGATCCGCCAAGACCGACCGGCGGGGCATCCACGTCGAGCTCGCCGATCGTCGCCTCCGCTTCGGCGCGGTGATCAACTGCACCGGGCCGACTGCTGACGTTCGACACTCGACAAATCCGCTGATTCAACGGCTGCTCGATCACCGAATAGTCCGACCCGGCCCTCTCGCCCTCGGTCTCGACACTGACGCCGACGGCTGCCTACCCGACACCGACAGCGCCCTGTGGCTCGTCGGCCCTCTGCGCCGCGGCCATCGCTGGGAAACCACCGCCATCCCCGAAATACGAACCCAAGCCGCCGCCTTACCCCACTCCCTCTGGCAGCAACGCTCGACGATTGGAGCCTGATGCAGATCATCCCCGTGGACGCGTCCGACCTCGGCAACCGTTCCTACGTCGTCACCGACGGCGTACGCGCCATCGCCATCGATCCGCCCCGCCCGGCCAGCGGCGCCCTCGACGCCGTCCGGTCCCGCTCGCTGACCCTGGAGGTGATCGTCGAGACCCACCTCCACAACGATCACGTGAGCGGGGCACCCGAGTTGGCCGCGGCGACCGGCGCCATACACGCCGTGTGCGCCGACGAACACGTCCACGGAGCTCACGGCCTGGTCGCCGGCGAGACGTTCTGGGTCGGTGCCCTGTGCGTTGAGGTGGTAGCCACCCCCGGTCACACCCGCCACCACCAGTCCTTTGTCGTGAGCGAAGGCGACGACTGTGCGGTATTCACGGGTGGATCGCTCCTCGTCGGCACGGTCGGGCGCACCGACCTCCTGGGCGCCGATCTGGCTGCCGGACTGGCTGCGGAGCAGTGGGCCTCGGTGCGCCGGTTGCTCGACGGCCTGCCCGGCGACGCCGTCGTCCATCCCACCCACGGCTTCGGCAGCTTCTGCTCGGCGACCGTATCTCAGGGCACCGAGACCACGATCGGGGCCGAGCGCCAGGTCAACCCCGCGGCCCAACTGGATTGCGACACATTTGTCACGACCCTGCTTGCCGGATTCGGTGAATATCCGAGCTATTACACCTACATGGCCGCCCGCAACCGGACAGGCTGCTCGGCAACCGACTACCGCGATCCGGTGCCCGTGTTGCCCGCCGGCGATCTGGCCGATCTGGCCCGCCACATGTGGATCGTCGACGTCCGGCCGCGGGCCCCGTTCGCAGCCGCCCACGTTGCGGGTGCCATCAACGTCGGGGTGGACGGCCCCTTCGCTGTCTACCTGGGCTGGACGATGCCGTGGGAGTCCAGATTCGCCCTGGTCGGAGCCGACGAGGCCGAGCTGTCGAGGGCCCGCCGCGCCCTCGCCCATATCGGCATTGACCGGCCGGCCGGCATTGCCATCCCCCCACCTGACGTCCAGTCGGCTCGTCTGCGTAGAGCGACCTTCGCGGAACTGGCGACCGAGTGGACCGATGACATCACCGTCATCGACGTGCGGCGCCGAGACGAATGGGACTCAGGCCATCTCGAAGGCGCCCAACACGTACCTGTGCACCAACTCGCGGACGCGGTGGTGCCGGACGGTCCGATCTGGCTGCACTGCGCCGCCGGCTACCGCGCCGTGCTGGGCGCGTCGCTGCTCCAGCGAAACGGTCTCGAGGTAGTCGCCATTGACGACGCCTGGGCCGCGGCAGACGCAGCCGGACTGCCCAAGGCAGCCGTGGCCAGCGCGTACAGATGACCGCCCCGGCGCGTTGGCTAGGGTGACCGGTTCGATGGACTCAGCCACGGTAGGAGAGAAGGCGGTGGTCGACAGAATCGTGGCGGCTCCCGCAGAGGTGCTGTACGAGTTGGTGAGCGACGTCACCAAGATGGGATCCTGGAGTCCAGAAACGACCTCGTGTCGTTGGCTGGGTGCGGCGACCGGCCCGGCCGTGGGCGCCCGATTCCGGGGTGCCAACCGCCAAGGATGGCGACGCTGGTCCACTACCTCCACGGTCGTGTCAGCCGAACCGGGACACCAGTTCGCGTTCGAGGTCACCCTCGGCCCGTTTCCGATCTCCCGCTGGTCCTACGACTTCGTCCCCGAAGGCGACAGATGCCGATTGACCGAAACGTGGACCGACTTGCGTCAGGCGTGGATGGTCCGGATCTCACCCGTCGTCATGGGCGTACCCGATCGTGCCGGCCACAACAGAGAGGGCATGGAGGCGACCCTGGCCAACTTGGCGCGGGCCGCCGAAGAGGTCCCGGCGCCGTAGCCTTGTCGTCGCCTACGCGGGCGACGGTGCGAACGTGCCTTGCAGGTGCCAGTAGCCGGTGAACCCATTGAACGGGCCGCCCACGACTTGGCTGGCCCACGTCAACAGGAACGCGTGAGTGGAGGCGTCGTAGGTACCCGTCAGGGGGCTGGTGAGCCCGGGTGACGTCCCGTTCGGCTTGGGAGAGCCTTGGTTGAAGTACTGGTCGTTCCAGGCGGCCGACCACGCTTCGATCTGACCCGAGAGGCGGCCGTTGTTGTCATAGACCTCGGGCGCGGGGACCTTCAGGCCGGTCTGCGGATCGAGCGCGTTCGTGGATATGGCGAAGTCGATCTCGGTGAAGGACTGGGGAGCCAGAATCTCGTCCGCCAACGCGCTCTGAAGCCGGTTGAAAGCAGGGACCGGGTTCGGCTGATAACGACCGGTCACCAGCCCACCGTCGCGGCCGGGGGTCCCCGATGTATACGACTTGTTGACGCACGGCGAATCGGGATTCTCGAAGTACTTCCCCGCCGCGATGGTTCCGCCCGGCTGGATCATCTGGAAGTAGGTGCCGGTGACCGAAGGACCGGAACAGCTGCCGGCGGTCAGGTGGAACGTGCCCACCAGGGGCGTACCGGAGGTGGCGGTGTGGCTCGAACTGCTACCGCACCCGGCCAGGGCGACCACCGCCAACATGGCCAACGCAGCACCGGGCAGAACTCGCAGCATCATGAAGCTCCTTGGGGACGGATCAGCAGTGCCAGCCCACCCAGCACGACGCCGGGCAGGACGAAGAACCACGGAAAAAGAGGAAACGCCGGCAGGCTGGAGATGGCCTGATAATCAGGAACGCCGTCGCTCATGGCTCCGATCATCGGCGTCATGTCGTTGAGGATGTGCACCCAGTTACTGTCCAACGTGGCCACGGCCGGGAACTGCGATTCGATCTCCGCAGTAGTGAGACCAGAGCGCTCGAGCGCCGGCACGATGTCGAGGCGGATGGCCCCCTGGCCGCTGGCCATGGTGGAGAAGTAACCCTGGATGCGCTCGACGTTGCTCGTCGTCTCGATGGTGCGGAACGCCGACATCATGCGACCGCCCTCCGGCGCTCGTTGCCACATCTGGAACACTGCCGGCGCCAGGATCAGACCGACCCCGAGAACAACGAGCGCCACTCGAACCCGGCCCCGCCGCCGCGGCCATAGCAGTCCGGCCCCCGCCAATCCCAAGGTGATGACACCAGGCAGCACGAAGAACCAGGGGAACAAGGTGAAGCTGGGCAAGGCCGCGACGGCCCGGTAGTTGCCCAGGTTGCCCTGCACCTTGTCGAGCAGGTTGGTCATGGTCGCGTCGATCACCGGCCATTGAGAGGAGAGGCTGGTGTACGACGACGGAAACGAACTGGACCCAGCCCCGGATCCAGCCGAGCTACGCAACCGCTGTGATACCGGCCCGTTGGTCTCGGCGACCGCGGCCGAGACCTGCCGGATATCGGCCTGGAACCCGTCGAGACGGGCGGTGGTCATGAAGGGCCGGAACTCCTCGAGCATCGTGGCCCCTTTGGGGGCACGGTCGAACATGTTGAAGACCAGCGGCATGACGATGAGGGCCACCCCGATGACCGCGGCGACGTACAACGGCCAGCGGCGGCGATCGGGCACGCGGGCGCTCACCGAGCCGGCCATCTGCAACTCGGACACGGCCGCGGCCGTGGGGGACAGCCTCGTCATTTCATCCTTTTTGAGTGAAGTCATCGCCCAGGTCGATGCGTCTCAGGTAGTATTCCACACAAATGCGAT
>Ga0302324_100007493_pt1 | contig 23195 bp, 22 predicted proteins | sample Palsa_T0_1_FD_201949 | JGI IMG/M metagenome (GOLD analysis project Ga0302324, IMG submission 201949) | Peat permafrost microbial communities from Stordalen Mire near Abisko, Sweden - Palsa_T0_1 | ecosystem: Environmental > Terrestrial > Soil > Palsa > Peat permafrost | place: Sweden: Abisko...
ATTCGCGCCGCAGGATCGCGCTGAACCTTCACCGCCGCATTCAACAGCGGCAAGAACTCCGGCCGGTTCTCCATAAAGTCGATCAGAACCGCCAGAATCCGCTCCACCAACTGCTCCACGCCCAGCGCCGCGCCATCTTTGGCCAGCGGAGCCCAGCGCGCCCGCATCTCCTCGGCCAACTTTCGACGCAACGCCTGCGCTATTGCTTCTTTATTGGGAAAATACTGATAAAGAGCGCCAATCGAAGCCCGCGCCCGCTCGGCGATCTCGGTCATCGTCGCGCCTTCATAGCCGCGCTCGCCAATCACCTGCGCCGCCGCCTCCAGCACCTCGGCCACGCGCCGCTCGCCGCGATCCTGCCGGGGCACGCGCCGCTTCGCTTCTGAACCCGTCTTTGACAAATCTGAGGCCATCCTCATATTATAGACCTAGAAACATGAGGCGTGCCTCATGTTGAGGCGAGGCAATAACCCATGGCAGATCCGCGATGAAACTCAGGCTCCCCAATACGAGTTCTTTCTCCCACGCCTGGAGCGCCCTGCGCCATCGCAACTTCCGCCTCTTCTTCTGCGGCCAATCCATCTCGGTGCTCGGCACCTGGATGACCCGCCTGGCCACGGCGTGGCTCGTCTACCGTCTCACCCACTCCGCGCTGCTGCTGGGGGTGGTCGGTTTTGCCGGGCAAATCCCCGCATTCCTGCTCGCGCCCTTCGCCGGCGTCTGGATCGAGCATTTGGACCGCCGCAAACTCCTCGTCTGGACGCAAGCCGTAGCCGCCATCCAATCCCTGGCCATGGCCGCGCTCACCCTCACCCATCGCATCAACATTGCCGAAATTATCGCTCTGGGCGCTGTGCAGGGCATCGTCAACGGCTTCGACATCCCCGGCCGCCAGTCGTTCCTCGTGCAGATGGTCGACGACAAAAAAGATCTGAGCAACGCCATCGCCATCAACTCCTCCATGGCCAATGGCGGACGCCTCATCGGCCCGGCCATCGCCGGCCTCATTGTCGCGGCCTTCGGCGAAGGCTGGTGCTTCCTCATCGACGGCCTCAGCTATCTGCCCGTCATCGCCTCGCTCCTGGCCATGCGCCTGCAATTCCGCCCCGCGCAGCTAATCAAGACCACCATGCTCCAGCAGATGCGCGAGGGCTGGGACTTCGTCCGCAACTTCCCGCCCATCCGCACCATCCTGTTGCTCTTCTCAGTGGTCAGCCTCATGGGCTACCCGTATTCGACCCTCCTGCCCATCTTCGCGGGGCAAGTCCTCCACGGCGGCCCGCACACCCTCGGCTGGCTCACGGCCGCCTCCGGCGTAGGAGCGCTCACCAGCGGCATCTCCCTCACCCTGCGCAAATCGCCAGCAAAGCTCACGTATATGATCGCCATCGCCGCATCGCTCTTCGGCGTATCGCTTATCCTCTTCGGCCTGTCGCGCTGGATCTGGCTCTCCATCCCGCTCATGTTCTTCGTGGGATTCGGGATGCTCCAGTCCGTGTCCGCCTCCAACACCGTCATCCAGACCCTCGTCCCAGAGGACAAACGCGGCCGCGTCATGGGCTACTACACCATGGCCTTCGTCGGCTCCGCGCCCTTCGGCAGCCTGCTCGCCGGCTCGCTCGCGCACTGGATCGGCGCGCCGGTCACCGTCATGCTCACCGGCTCCTGCGTCCTGGTTGGCGCGGTCCTGTTCGCCTTCCAACTGCCCAAGCTCCACGCCATCATTCACCCCATCTATCGCGAAAAAGGCATCTTACCTGCAATCGAGACGGCGAGCCTTCAACCCGCGCAATAAGCCGAAAGGAACTTGAGCTTATGCCCTGGTACGACTACCTCGCCGCGTTTTTTTCGGAGCCTTCCCGCGCCTCGGCGAAACCGGCTCAACCGAAGAAGTTCTGAATCTCCTAAAATAACCAGAGGAGAGCAACCATGAGCGACGGCCGCGAAGAGCGCGAAGAACGGGAGAAGCTCCGCGAACAGGAAGAGCGCGAACTGCGCCCGGAACTGCTCGACCGCATCGACCGCACCTACCCCTTCGACTGGGAGCCCGAAGGCGAGGGCTCCTGAAATCCTGGCCAGCAAAGGCCAGCCGGAAACGATCCCGCAGATCCAAACGGTGGTACGATTCAGAAGAGAACCCAGCAGGAGCGGCCCATGTCTTCGCCAGACTTCGACATCACCACCAGACTGGCCGACCTCGTCGAAGCCGCGGCCAAGACAGGCCCCCAGGTGGTCACAAAGGACGGCTCGGAAACGGCAGTCATCGTCTCCATCAACGATTGGAAGCTGATCCGGGCAGGAGAGTCATGGAAGGTGAAACTCCCGGAAGATGCCTCTAAGCCCAGCTTGAAAGACCCCCTGCTCGACCCCAACGGCCCCCATGACATCTACATCCCTCCTCGCGGGCGATATCGGCACCGTCCTCCCATCGAGTTTGAATAGCCAGTGCTCTACCTCCTCGATTCCAACGTCATCTCTGAATTGCGCAAGAACAAGCCCCACGGGGCCGTTCTTGCATGGTTTCAGGTAACTCGCAGAGCTGACATCGCAATTCCCAGCATCGTGTTGACCGAGTTGCAGGCGGGTGCTGAAATTACCCGCCGCCAAGACGCAGCGAAGGCCTCTCAACTCGAATTGTGGATCGACGACGTGATTCGGAATTGGGAAATCGTTCCAATGGATGCAGCGATTGCTCGAGAATGCGCCAGAATCATGGAAGGCAAGAGCAAGGCCCTCTTTGAAGATGGACTGATCGCCGCGACAGCACGCATGCGCAAGCTCACCGTCGTGACGCGAAACGAAAAGGACTTCGCGCATTTCGGCGTCCCGGTTCTCAATCCATTCTTGACCGATTCCGCCGTGCATCCATAGCCATTGATTAAGCTCCTGTGAGCCACAAGCGCACGCTTCCTTCGCACAGCCCTCGTTTCGGCCCTCCATTGCCCATCCGATTCGTGGAGTACAATCCCACCATACGAAGGGACAACGAAAACCATGGGCGTAGGCTATCCGATCCTGATCGTTCTCATCATCTTTGTGCTCTATCTGCTCAATTGCATCAAGATCCTCCGCGAATACGAGCGCGCCGTCATCTTCCGCCTCGGGCGCGCGCTCACCGATCCCAAAGGCCCAGGACTGTTCTTCGTCCTGCGCCCGCTCGACCAGATGGTGCGCATCTCGCTTCGCCAGGAAGTGATGGAAGTCCCGCCGCAGGACGTCATCACCCGCGACAACGTCACCATCAAGGTCAACGCCGTCGTCACCCTGCGCGTCATCGACCCCATTCTGGCCGTCGTCAAAGTCGCCAACTACGCCTACCAGACCTCGCAGTTCGCGCAGACTACCCTGCGCAGCGTTCTAGGCGAAGTTGAGTTGGACGAACTGCTCAGCCATCGCGACAAGCTCAACCTGCGCATCCAGGGCATCATCGACCAGCGCACCGAGCCATTCGGCGTCAAAGTGCAATCGGTCGAGGTCAAGCAGGTCGATCTGCCCGACCAGATGCTGCGCGCCATGGCCAAGCAGGCCGAGGCCGCCCGCGAAGCCCGCTCCAAGATCATCCACGCCGAGGGCGAATTCAACGCCGCCCAAAAGCTCGTCGAAGCCGCCCACCTGCTGGCTACCGAACCGCTCACCATGCAGCTCCGCTACCTGCAGACGCTCACCGAAATCGGCGTCGAAAAAAACACCACCATCGTTTTCCCGCTGCCCGTCGATATTCTCTCGCTGTTTCGCACTGCGCTTCCGGCCGGGTTGCCGACTTCGGCAACCCCCACTGCCACTATCGACAGGGAACAGCCATAATAGAATGCAGGCAAGCAAATCAATTTTCCACCGTCAACCATGCGATCCGCCTTTCAAAACGAAGAACTCGATAAGGAAGACAAGCAAGAACCCCACGCAGACCTCCAGAACGAGGACGACGCCCCCGCGTCCTATGAAGCCGCTCCCGATCGCGAACTGACCATCAGCGCCACCACGCTGCTCGCCATCTTCTTTGGACTGGTTCTGCTCTGCGGCCTCTTCTTCGGACTCGGCTACACCTTCGGCCGTCGCTCGCCGGCCAATCCAGCCGGCGCCAACGTTCAGGCAGCGTCGCAGTCCTTCGACAGCCAGCCCAAACCCTCCGCCGCCGCGCAGCCCACCGTTTCCGACCCAGCTCCGACTCAACCGCAGCCGGAGGCCAGCGCTTCCGTTCCAACTGACCCCGCTCCGGATGACACAGCGCCCTCCGAGCCGGAAGCGAAGACTCCCGAAGCCGCACCGACCAAGCCGACTGCACAGCCCGCCGCGCCCGTCGCCGCTCCGGCTGCTGATCCAGCTCCGACCGGCACCATGGTCCAGATCGCCGCTATTGCCAACCCTGCGGACGCCGACGTTCTGGTCAGAGCGTTACAGCAGCATGGCTTCTCCGCATCCGTGCATCACTATCCGACTGACGCGCTCATTCACGTTCAGGTCGGCCCATTCGCGAATCGTGCGGACGCAATCGCCATGAAGCAGAAACTGCTCAGCGACGGCTACAACGCCATCCTGAAATAATATTCCGACCGCTTTCGACCCGAATCGCTGCCGCATCATTTTTGAAATTTCCGCAGACTGTAATTGATCGGACGGAGACTGTAACCGATCCGACAGCCACTGTTGCAAATCGGACGCTTAACGTTACGCGTCAGCCGATTGACGTTCAGCATTTTCGGGCCTATCGCATCCACTCCGGCAATCCGGAGGCGATCGCCTCCCGCACCGCCAGCATCAGCTCCTCCCGATCCGCCATTGCGGCAGGCGAAACCGGCGCATGAAAAACCACCCGCACGACCCCCGGCCGGATCTTCAAGCTGCCTTTGCGCATCATCGTCTCGGTGCCGGAGATCGAAATCGGCACGCAGGGCTCGCCCGATTCCATCCCCAGATAAAACGGCCCTTTTTTGAAAGGCTGTAGTCGCCCATCCCGCGAGCGCGTGCCTTCGACGAACGTGGTGATCGATATCCCCTCTGCCAGCAACGACTTAGCTGCCCGCGTGCTCTCCAGCGCGGCAGCCGTGTTCCCACTGCGGTCCACGGGAACAAACCTCGCCAGCCGCATCCCGTAGCCCAGAATCGGGATTTTCATCAGAGAACGCTTGAGGAAAACGGAAGTCCTCCCCGGAATCAACGGCAAGAGCACCGGCGGGTCCAGATTGGAGACATGATTGGCCATGAAAATACAAGCCGTTCCAGATGGAACTCCTTCCAATCCAACAACTTCAATGCGAATGCCAGCTACGCGGAAGCTCGTTCGCACCACCCACATGGCAGCGCGGTAGAGGGGCATCACATCGCCCGAAATCACGCACCACGGAATCAAAACCAGAGCGACCGGCAGCCCCAAAATCAGATAGGCGGCCAGGATCGACAGAGAGGCGATCATGCTCTGGTCCCCGCTCCCGAAAGCGTGGCTGCGCGTTCGCGCAAACGTGCCGGCAGTTTCTCGTAAATGCCGTCGAATCCGCCATTTGAGAGGATCGCGACTACATCGCCGGGCTGCAATTGCCGCTCCAGCGACGCGACAATTCCTGCCACATCGGCGCACAATTCGGCGGGCGTTCCAGCGGCGTTCAGAGCGGCAATTACCTGCTCGGGATGCAGGCGTTCGCCCTCTGGAATGCGCTGCTGCTGGTAAACGGAATCGAGAATGACGCGATCGGCCAAAGCCAGGCTCTCCACCAGTTCGCGCTCAAATACATTGCGCCGCAGGGTGTTCGAGCGCGGCTCCAGAACCGCCCAAAGCCGTGCGTTTCCATAGACTTGCCGCAGCGCCCGCAGAGTCTCGCGGATGGCTGTAGGATGGTGCGCAAAGTCGTCGATGATGGTGACGCCGTCGACGACCGCGCGCACTTCGAGCCGTCGCTTTACGCTCAAAAAGCTGGCCAGAGCCGCCTGGATCGCCGCAACGGGAACGCCGTGGTCCGCGGCCAGAGCCGCGGCCGCCGTTGCGTTCAGCGCGTTGTGCTCGCCGGCGACCTGCATCTCCAATGCTGCCCATAACTTGCCGGCGCGGAGCACCTCCCATTTACTGCGCCCGCCCTCATGGCGAAAGTTCACAATGCGCCAGTTGGAGGACTCAGAAAAGCCGTAACGCTCCACTCGGCAGAAAGCCTTTTCGATGCAATTACTTACGTTGTCGCTGCCGTCATAAGCCATAATCACACCGCGCCGGGGAACGAGATTGACCAGCCGCTTGAACGCGACTTTTACGGCTTCCAGATTGGCATAAATGTCGGCGTGGTCGAATTCCACGCTGGTCAGAATCACGCCGTCCGGGAAGTAATGCAGGAACTTCGGCCCTTTGTCGAAAAAGGCGGTGTCGTATTCATCGCCTTCGAGCAGAAAGGTGCGCGTCGGCCGCAACTGGTAGCTGGAACCGAAGTTTTCCGCCACGCCGCCGATCAGGAAAGAAGGCTCAAACTGCGGGTTTTCACGCGCGGCGGTCTGGTAAATCCACGCCAACATGCTTGTGGTGGTGGTCTTGCCGTGGGTTCCGGCGACGACCAGCGCCTCCCGGCCTTTTAGAAACTCCTCATGCAGCACGGCGGCCATGGACGTAAATGGGATTCTTTCGTCCAAAACCCGCTCAACTTCCGGGTTTCCGCGCGAAAGCGCGTTGCCGATTACGACCATCTCTGTCGTGGAATCAATATTTTCCGCAGCATACGGTTGCGCGACGGGTATTCCCATCTCGCGCAACTGATCGCTCATCGGCGGATACGCGGCGGCATCGGAACCGGTGACGCGGCAGCCTTTTTCGCGCAAAAGGCCAGCCAGCGAGGCCATCGCCGTTCCGCAGATGCCGCTCAGGTGAATGTGTTTCGGAGACTTCTCGTTCATTGCTTCCATTATCTCGCTACCGCCGGTTCCAGCAGGCGCAGTTCCGGGTCGAGCGTGGCGTTCAGTTCGGCATCGACGCCCATGGTCAGGGTCACGTTAGCGCGGGAGACGTGGCCACTGCGCAGGCCGATCACGATGGGGCCTTCAAAATCTTCCAGTGCGCTCAGAATCACTTCGTCCAGCAGCTCGGGGCGCGCGCCGGGTGAGGTGCAGTCGAGCATTTCGCCGAAGATGATGCCCTTCACGCCGTCGAGCTTTTCCGACTGCTTGAGCTGCCACAACATGCGGTCGATCTGGAATGGCTTGGTGGATACGTCCTCCAGAAACAACAGCTTGCCCTCGGTCTGCGGTTCAAATGCCGTGCCCAGCATGGCCACCAGGATGCTCAGGCATCCACCATAGAGAATGCCGCGCACCGGTTGCACATCGATGCCGGAACGCAGCAGGCGCAGCCCTTCGGCCTTGCCGACCTTGTAGGGCTCGCCGGCCAGCGCGGCCAGCAGGCTGGGCAGGTGAACGCCGTCTTCGCGGCCAAAATCGGGAGAAACCATGGGGCCGTGGAAGCTGGGCAGGTTGAGCGTGTCGAGGAGGGTGACCTGCACAGCTGTCAGATCGCTGTAGCCGAAGAGCGGTTTGGGATGTTCGGCGATCACATCCATATCCAGCCCTTCGAGCAGGTAGTTGGAGCCGTAGCCGCCGCGCGTGGCAAAAACCACGCGAATGGTGTCGTCGGCGAAGGCGGCGTGCAGGTCGAGCAGGCGCTGCTCGGCGGTTCCGGCAAAGTAGAGCGGCCCACGGGTTAGCATGTGGGGCGCTTGCATGGGCAGAAAGCCGAGGTGGCGCAGCGCTTCCATGCCGCGCTCCACTTTGGCCGCATCCGGCGTGGAGGCAGGCGAGACGATGGCTGCCCTGACTCCAACGGCGGCGGCGCGCGGCTTGAGAAGCTCGGCCATTTACCAGGCCTCGCCGTTTGCGATCAAAGTTGCTGGGCCGGTGAGGAAGAGTCTTTCGCCTTCGCCGGCCCATTCCACGGTCTGGATGCCGCCGGGTGCGGCGACTTCAAGCGGAGATTGCGCGCCGTAGACGGCGATCATCGCCGTAGCCGTGGCCGCAGTGCCGGTGCCGGAAGAAGTTGTGGGTCCGACGCCGCGCTCGAAGACGCGCAGTCCGACTTGATTTACCCCGCCATGTGGGGCGAGAAACCGGACGAACTCCACGTTGGTCTGCTCGGGAAAGTCGGGGTGGAAGCAGATTTCCTGGCCGATATCCTCCCAGGAGCGTTCGCCGATGGAGAAATCCTCCGGGTTGGGAACGGAGCCATCGAGCACGATGACGAAATGGGGATTGCCCATATCGACATACACGCCGGTAATGGCCAGTCCGTCCGCCAATTCGACGGTTTTCTGCTCGAATTCCGGCACATCCATGTCGGTCGTCACCAGCACGGTTGGACCGCCGACATCCGAGTCTCTGAATTCCTGAATGGTGCAGACACGGATTCCGGCGTCGGTCTCGAGCGAGACTTCATCGCCGGCTTGCAGGTTCAGCTTTTCTGCCATCCATGCGGCAACGCAGCGGGTGCCGTTGCCGCTAATTTCGGCGATGGAGCCGTCGGCGTTGTAGAGGGTGATTTTGCCGGCGAAGTCTCCCGTCGGGGTGAAGAATTCGACGCCATCGGCGCCGATGCCGAGGTTGCGTTCGCAGAGGCGCTGGGCCAGGTCGGCTTGGTCGTAACCGGCCGCGTCGGCTTCGTCGATGATGAGAAAGTCGTTGCCGCAGGCGTGGGTTTTGGTAAAGGGAATCAATCTTCCTCCGAGTCGCGGAAAGTTTTCAGTTGGCTGATGGCCGGCTCGGCCAGCAACAGAGTCGTCATGTGTTCATGGCGGCGCCGGGTGGCGGCAAGCGAAAAGGTGATGCGCTGCAGGACGCCGATGGAGTCGCGCTCCACTCCGTAGAGCCGCAAGTTCTGCTTGTCCATAGCGTCCAGAATCGAGACGAGCATGTTGTCGCTGTCCGAGCCGCGCGCTTCGTAGATGAGCGAGTACGACTTGAGGCTGACCTTCCACTCGACGAAGCCGATAATGGCCATGGCGACCAGCACGATGATGGTGGCGATCAGCGCGGGCAGGTAAAGTCCGGCTCCGCAGGCCATGCCGATCGACGCCACGCTGAAGATGCTGGCCGCGCTGGCCAGGCCGCTGACGCGTACTTTGTTGTGCAGGATCAGACCGGCGCCGAGGAAGCCGATGCCCTGGACGATATTGGCGGCGACCTGGCCCTTGTTGCTGCCATTGTCCCCGGCAAGAATGGGCGACATGAGCGTGAAGAAGGCGCATGCCAGACAGATGAGCAGGTTGGTGCGAATGCCGGCGGACTGGCCCTTCCATTCGCGCTCAATGCCCACCAGCGAGCCCAGGGCGCAGGCGACGAGCAGGCGCTTGACGGCTTCATTGGAGACGATTTGCTGCTCCAGGTCGCCCAGGGCGACGGGCAGGGAGAAGGACGCTGCCGAATGGATAAGAGTGATTGCGATCATGCCGGTTTCGTCCATCCTCCTTGTCCCCATCGTGCCGATTTGCGAATTCGGGCTTCCCGCAGGGGCTAAAGCCCCTTTGATTTCATTGGCATTATCGGCACGTTTCGTCTGGGTTGAAACCCAGACCTACCAGTCGTGCCCTGTTACAAAGCCCTGCTCTTCCGGCCTTATCCCAAGGTTGGGAGAAAACCGCGTCCCGTGAACCGGCCGGGTGGATCACTTGCCCGATGCTATCACTGAGCTGGGATGGCTGGGACGGCTGTTGAGAGCGGAGTGGTCTGGACGCCGGGAAAGGTATCGGTTACGTACAGAGTGGCGTCGGCCTGGTCCCAGCCCTGATTGGGCGAGTGGAAACGTTGGTAGACGCGCAGATGTTCGGGATGCGTTTGCACGGCCTTGTCGATGTCGTCGCCGGCGAAGGCGAGGATGATGGCAGAGTGAAAAGGGTAATCGAGCGCGGCCCAGTAGAACTGCTTGTCGCTCTCGTTGACGGTCTGGCGGTAGGTGAGTCCGGCATTGGGGATGAAGCTGGGGTACATGGAGGTGTTCATGAGGATCTCGCCGGTGGGGTCGAGCTGGTGCAGATGGGCTAGCGCGGCGGGGATTACGGCGTTGTAATAGCCACGGGCGGCGGTGTTTTTCTGGGCTTCAACGTAGGTCAGGGGGTGTTCGCGGAGCATGGTGAGGGAATTTGCGACCACGAGGACGAGGCAGGCTGCGAATATGGCAGTGTGCCGGGTGCGGCGGCTGGGATTCAGGCGCTGCAGAAGGAATTCAACGGAGAATCCGGCGAAAAAAGCGAAGGCTGGGAGCAGTTCCATGCCATAGCGGGTGTTGTACCAGCTGAATGGCTTCCAGACCGGCAGGAAGATGGGTACTGAGCCGTAGCTTACCGAGTAGGCGTAGAAGGGAAGTGGGAGCCAGAGGAACAGGGTCCAGAGCCAGCTTTGGTTAGACCTGCGGATTATGAATCCCTCGCTCAGAGCAGGTTTTGTGCGGGATTTCAGGAAGGCAAGGACGGTTCCGGCAAGAGATACGGCGAGGATGAGCCAGCCGAAGGAGCGGGCGGCTGCGTCCATTTCGGCTGCTTTGAGGAAATATTGGAACGCGACCCAGGGATTGTGCCAGCCGGGGTGGGGATCGACGATGGAGGATGCGGTGCGGGCTTCAATGGCTTTGGCAGAGTAGGGGCCGCGCATGAAGTCCAGCCAATCCTGAAAGACTACCGCGTTGTAGAGCATCCAGCCGGCCGGGGCAAGCGCGAGGACGACGGAGGCGAGGATGAAATTGCGCTGCAAGAGCCGGCCGCGGCGATAGAGGCAGACGGCCATGGCGGCCCAGGCGAGGACGGCGAGAATCCAGCCGTCGTAGCGGGTGTAAACGGCACAGACGAGGACGGCGATAATCGCCCAGAGCAGGCGATCGGCTTTTTTCTGCTCGTTGTTCACGCTCTCGTGCCACTCGACCAGCAGCAGGACGGACCAAACCAGTTCGCAGAGGAAGAGCGGCTCGGTCATGGCCGTGGTTTGCAGGTAGAGCAGGTTGGGGTTGAGGGCGAAGAACGCGAGTCCCAGCGCCGATGCGGCGGGCGAGAGCCACTTACGGCTCAGCTTGTAGAGGCCGAGGCAGCCGAGGATGTAGCAGAGCGCGCTGGGGATGGCGGGGCCGAAGCCGCTGCGCCACCAGGGGCCGATGGCGATAAACGGGACCATGAGCAGGTGGGACAGCGGGAGCCAGACGGAGCCGAGCTGGGTGAGGCCGGGACGGTGCGAGTCGAAGAGGCGGCGGGCGATGTGGATGTGCGCTTCGGCGTCGCCGTAGAGGAGGAAGGCGTGGTTGCGCCAGCTCCAGAGGATGGCCGCTACTGAGGCGAGCAACGCCGCCGCGAGCAGCAGGAGCTGTTCGCGGCGGGATGTTGGGTTAACCGGCGGTGCAGCTTCAGTCAAGATGGGTCAGCTCGCGGAAGATGGCGAACCGCTCCTCGATCTCTTCGCGGGTGAGGTGTTGCAGGCGCTCGGTGCCGAATCGCTCCACGGTAAACGAGCCCATAACACCGCCGTAGAACATGGCGCGCTTGAAGACGGCCGGGGTGAGTTCGGGCTGCGAGGCGATGTAGCCGAAGAATCCGCCGGCAAAGCTGTCGCCTGCGCCGGTGGGGTCGATGACCTCGGCGAGCGGCAGGGCGGGGGCGCGGAAGGGATGGTCCGCCTTGGAGTTCGAGAATGAGTTAGGTCCAAAGTAGCCGGTAGCGCCGTATTCGCCGTGCTTCACGACCAGCGATTTGGGGCCGAGGGTGAGCACCTCGCGAGCAGCCTTGATTGGGTTCTTGCTCCCGGCGAGCAGCTTGGACTCGGTGTCGTTGATGAGCAGGATGTCGACGCCTTTGAGGGTTTCGAGCAGGTTGGCGCGGTGATCGTTGATCCAGTAATTCATGGTGTCGCCGCCGACCAGTTTGACTTGCGGGCTGGCGTCGCGGACGCGCTTTTGCAGGACGGGATCGATGTTGGCGAGGAAGAGGAATTCCGAGTCCCGGTAGGCTTCGGGGATCTTGGGCGCGAAGGAAGCGAAGACATTCAGGTCGGTCTGAAGGGTCTTGGCTTCGTTCAGATTTTCGAGATAGCTGCCCTGCCAGAAGAAGCTCTTGCCGGGAGCGCGCTCGATGCCGCGGATGTCGATGTTGCGTGCAGCGAAGACGGCTTCCTGCTCGGGGCCAAAGTCTTCGCCGACGACGCCGATGACGCGAACGTCGGTGAAGTAACTGGCGGCCAGGGAAAAGTACGTGGCTGCGCCGGCAAGGCAGCGGTCTATGCGGCCGGAAGGAGTTTCAACGGTATCGAAGGCAACGCTGCCGACTACGGTAATGGCCATGGGCTCCTCTGGAACGGGTGTTGAGTGTTTAAGATGGCTGCGACCCGTCGGGCAGCAGGCTGGCAATGCCTTGTTCAAAGCTCGAAAGGGCAGCCTCGACGAGAGATCTACGTTGTTTCATGTTTTCTGAATTCGCCGAAACCTGGGACTTGTACATTGCGGAATGCTCAACTTCCCAGAAAAGGCCAAGGAGCATTGGAACTACCTGATACTCCGCGCTTACAGTCGGGCTCAATCGACTAAGACTTCCGTAGTACTTGGGGGCCAGCAACTCGCCCTCACCATCTTTGACCGGCTTGCTTCTCCAATCGGGGAACTGAGCGCGAAGCGCCTCGTCGACTTCAACCAAGCGGTAGTTTGGGAAGACAAGTACGCGAACGCCGGCAAGGTCGGGAAGTTGCAAGAGGGAGTAGCTATTTCTTAGCTCCGGGTCGAAGACCCTCCCGCTGCTGTTGGCTCGAAGCGTGTTCAACGCGCTCTCACACTCTTTGACACGCGATTTAATCACCAACTGCTCCGGGGCTCGAAGCGTCTGCACGATCGGAAGGGTGTGGTAGCGAATCTCTGTCTCCAACTGCCAGGTGGCGCGACGAATTTCGGGTAACAGATCGAAGTACTCTTCTCGCAGTAGATCCTCGATCTTGATTGGATCCTTCGTCGAGCGAGTGGACATTATCCAAGGACTCTTTCAAGCTCGCGACGGATGCCTTCCGAAGCCTCGGAATTGAAATAGAAAGTCCATTTGGAGGGGTCTGTATTTTCCGCGATGCGCCGGATCAGTTCCTCCTCCGGCTTATCGTCGACAAACTCCAGGCTGAAACCCTTCTTGACGTTGCGATTGACATACATATCGCGGTCGAAGATGTACTTGTATTGGGCGTCCCTCAGAATGTCTCGTTTCATCCGTTACCTCTCAGAAGCCATCCATATTTGTCCCGATTATAACGTAATCGAAGTTGCCGCAGGCTTTTGGGAGTGTCAGCGATCCCTCTGATTCTCTCGCGTCTCGCTCAGCCGAGATACCTGCCGAAGAGCAGGCGCAGCCGGTCTTTGGCGGCCTGCGGGATAGCGTCTTTCTGAGTCAGGATGGCGAATTGCGCGGCGGAGGCGCAGGCGCATTTGCGTTCTGCCGGAAGCGCGGCGATGGTGGCGCGGACGACTTTGGCGGCGTTTTCCGCGTTCTGGTGCAGGACGGCGACGATTTGGTCGATGGTGACTGAGTCGTGGTGTGGGTGCCAGCAGTCGTAGTCGGTAACCATGGCTACCGTTGCGTAGCAGATCTCCGCTTCGCGAGCCAATTTGGCCTCTTGCAGGTTGGTCATGCCCACCACGTCCGCGCCCCAGCCGCGGTAGAGGTTGGATTCGGCTTTGGTGGAGAACTGCGGGCCTTCCATGCAGATGTAAGTTCCGCCCAGCTTGCCGACGACGCCGGTCGCGGCGCAGGCTTCGGATGCCGACTTAGCTACGGTTGCGCAGACTGGATCGCCGAAGGCGACGTGGCCGACAAGGCCGTCGCCGAAGAAGGTGCTTTTGCGCAGGAAGGTGCGGTCGATGAACTGGTCGGGAATCACGAAGTCGGTAGGTTTGTGTTCTTCCTTGAGCGAGCCGACGGCGGAGACGGAGACGATGCGCTCGACGCCGAGCGCCTTCATGGCGTAGATGTTGGCGCGGAAGTTCAGCTCCGAAGGGAGCAGCTTGTGGCCGCGGCCGTGGCGGGCGAGAAAAGCGACGCTGCGGCCTTCCAGCTTGCCCAGGATGAAGCTGTCCGAGGGGTCGCCGAAGGGCGTGGTGACGGATTCTTCGCGAATCTCGGTGAGGCCGGGCATGGAATAGAGCCCGCTGCCTCCGATGATGCCAATCTCTGCTTTTTGCAAAATACGCTCCCTGATACGGTGTGCCTGCGGCGGTGAAGCTTCGGAAATGTGGCCAAACACCTTAGTATACTGGGCAACGAGCAGGAGTATGTCGCTCGGGAACGAGAGGATGAGAGCGGAAGGCTGGAACCATGGGCGCTTTCGCAAAATATGACAATAAATTGCTTGCAGGGCTGGTTTAGACTAAGGGAAGCTCTGAACAAGTCGCCAACATTCCCTCAGCGGCTAAAGCCGCGTTGATTTGTTTGGCTTTACGGCGTGGCTGAAGCCACGCCCTTTCAAAGCGTCGACTTAATTCAGAGGTTCCTTAGGTAGCGATACCCGGATGTCGTTCGTTCCGCGTATCAAGCTTGCCGGTTGCGGGCAATTTCAATACAAACGCAGGCTTATCTGTGGGATGATTCGTTGACCGTCATTCCATACGATTCACGACTGAATGCACCAACGGGCCAAAGCCGGCTCGGCTTGCTCAAACACAGGAGATAACATCCTGGTCATGATTTGCTTAAAATCCCCGCGATGCAAAAGACGCTGACTACCCGCAACCGCTTTCGGACGCATCGGCTGTGGCTGTCTCTGGCTGCCGCCCTGCTCGGCGTATTTGCCGGATATTCCGTGGGACGCGTCTCCATTCGGCATTCTGTCGAGGAGCATCTCAGCGACTACGCCGAGCGTGTTATGCAGCGGAACGAAGAGCTGGGCGCGGAAATCGCGCAGGTGCTGACCGAGGCGCAGCGCTCCACATTCGTTCCTTGCTCGGATCAGGATATCTACCTGTTGCGCCGGCTCACCTTCGCGGCCCGGTTTCTGAAAGATGTGGGCCGATTGCAGGGCAACGACTTTCTCTGCTCTGCGACCATCGGCAAACTTCCGGCAGGAATTCCTCTGCAATCTCCAGATGCGACTTTGCGCTCGGGATATAAAGTTTTCCACAACCATCCCCTCGAGCTTCCGGTGGGCGCCAGGGGAGAAATCGTCGCCGCCGGCAGCGCCGATGCGGTGCTCAGTCCGGATATCTATGCCGATTTTTCGCAGCAGCCGTACCAGCTTGCGGTCGGAATTCCGGAATGGCTCAATACCAGCCATCTCGCTCGCGCTGCCGCCACGCCGAGCGGGGGCAACGCCAGTATTTTGCGGAAACCGTTGACCGGTATCCAGGACACGGCGACTTTGCCGCCGGGAGTCCTGGGGTCGAAAGGCGTGGTGCGGATTGGAGACAGGATTTACTGTTCCCGCTGTTCCAGCAACTATGCGGTCTGCGCCGCGGCCAGCATCGCCGTACCTGAGATTTGGAAGTCGCATCAGCCTCTGCTGCTGGGCTACACGGTCACCGGCACTTTGGCGGGATTTTCCTGCGCAGTGGGCATACTGCTGATTGGGAACCAGCGGCGCAGTCATAGCAATCAGTTGCGGCGCGCTATCCTGATGGGCCAGCTTTCCGTTGTCTATCAGCCCATTGTGGAGTTAGTCGGTCATCGCATTGTCGGCGCGGAAGCCCTGTCGCGCTGGACCGATGAGGATGGCGAGAGCATCCGGCCGGAGACCATCATAGCGCTGGCCGAGGCCGAGGGGTTCGTCAGCGAGATCACGCGGTTTGTGCTCACCCGAGCGATGGAGGAGATTCGGCCAATCCTCGAAAATCAGCCCAATTTCCGGCTCAGCATCAATCTTGCGCCTTCGGACCTGGCCGACCCGCGCCTGTTGCTGCTCCTGGACGAGCGGCTCACCGGCGGACCGGTCAAGGCCGCGAATATCGCCTTTGAGCTGCCGGAGCGAGCTACTTCTGTGCGGGAAGTTGCAGTGGCGGCAATTCGGCGGCTGCGCGACCGGGGCCACGCAATCTTCATCGACGATTTTGGAACCGGATACTCCAATCTGGCGTACCTGACCGAGTTGCATGTGGACGGAATCAAGATCAATCGCTCCTTTATCGCCACCATCGGGACGGAATCGGTGACGGCTTCGATCGTGCCTCAGATTCTTGCCGTGGCCAGGGCCCTCGACCTCAGCGTGGTGGTGCAGGGCATTGAACGGGAAGACCAGGCAAGTTACTTTGCCGCCGACGCAACACGGATTCTTGGGCAGGGATGGTTCTTCGGTCTGCCCGTCCCGGCTCAGGGTCTCGCATATCTATGCGCGGAGAAGTCGGAATGAGGGATCGCATGCGCCGATACGCCATTCCGTCCCTGCGCCTGGTAGCCTGCGTGCTGGCATTCGCTTTTGCCGGCCTCGTCATCGGCGTCGGCGTTGCCTCCAACGCTACGGAGCGGCGTCTGGCCCGTTACGCACGGAGTCTTCTCGACTACGCGGAAGCCTATAACTCTGAGATCAACGCCACCCTCGACAAAGTCAACGCCTCGCCCTTCCCGTTTTGTTCGGATCAGGACATCGCGCTTCTGCGCAGCCTGGTCTTTGAGGGGCATCTGGTCAAGGAGATCGGGCGAATGCGAGGAAACGATCTCTACTGCACTTCGGTGAGCGGCCGGTTGGACCATCCCGCCGCCGCGCCTGCTCCGAGCATCGTTACCCCCAGCGGGCGAAGCATCTGGCTGCATTCGCCTTTGCTGACCGTGCCCGGCATGTACGCGGACATTACGCGCTCGGGCGAAGCCACGTTTGTCGCCGCGCAGGGTTCGTTCTCCCATCTCGGCCAGCCGCCGATGACCTACACCACGGCGCTTGCCAACCGGCCTGCCCGCCAGGTAGTGCCTACAGCCGGCGATCCTCTCGTCTTAACAAATGAAGAGGTTCTGGGTGAAAAGGAGATCCTTCGCGGAGGCGTTTTCTATCTGGCGCGCTGTTCCGAGCAGTTCGCGCCATGCATGGTCACCGGCATATCGCTTCGCGAAGCCTGGCGGTCGAACGAACCGCCGATCGAGGGATTTTTCCTGTTGGGAAGCCTGACCGGAGTGTCGGTGGGCCTGATGCTGCTGCTCCAGCCGCGCAAGCGGAGCCTGGCCACGCAACTGCGCCGAGCCCTGCGCCGCAACCTCATCACGGTCATGTACCAGCCGATTGTGGATGTGAAAACCGGCTGTATTCTGGGAGCGGAAGCTCTTGCCCGCTGGACCGACGAAGACGGCCAGTACATCCGGCCCGACGTTTTTGTGGCGGCCGCCGAGGAACTGGGCTTTGTGGGCAAACTGACCCGCGTCGTCCTGCGCCAGATTGTTGGCGAACTGGGCGAATTTCTGCGCGCCAATCCCGGCTTTCACGTCAACGTCAACATCGCGGCCGCAGATCTGGCCGACCCCCGCTTTCTGCCCATGCTGGAAAAGCTGCTCTCCACCAACGGCATCCATCCCCAGAGCATCAATCTGGAACTGACAGAGCGCTCGACCGCCGACCACCACATGGCCATTTCTTCGATCGGCAAGCTGCGGGAGCGCGGCCACGAGTTCTACATTGACGACTTCGGCACCGGCTACTCCAGCCTGTCTTATCTGAACGAGTTGGCCGTGGACGCCATCAAGATCGATCGCGCCTTTACCGACGCCATCGGCACTGGCTCGCTCACAGCGGTCATAGTTCCGCAAATCCTGGCCATGGCTGAGGCGCTGCATGTCAAAGTTGTCGTCGAAGGCGTGGAGCGGGCCGAGCAGTCGGAGTATTTTGCCAATCTCGATCAGCAGATTCTGGCCCAGGGATGGCATTTTGGCGAGGCGGTCCCGGCACCGGACCTGCTCCGGCTGATCGAGAGCAAGAGCGAACAGCAAGCTCCGCCGCAGCCCGTAAACTTGTAGCGGCAGGACCGTCCCATTGCGGAGAAACCTCGGCCGGAAACGGACGGACCACTCCCGGAACGGAACTACGCGCAATCGTCTGCTCAGCCAAACTCAGCTTCAACGCGCCATCGCCGCCTTCATCATGCCGCAGGAGTGCATGAATTTCACGAGACTGTCGCTCAAGCCGGTATCGGGAACGGTGACGCCAGCGGTGCGAATTTCGCCCGTTCCCTGACCGTCGATGAGCATATCGGCCAGTTTGTGGGCCAGCGGCAGGTCAAAGCTCTCGGAAACGAAGACAAACTTGTCGCGAACCGTGATCAATACTGGACCTTCGTTGGTGGTATAGACCACTTCGTCTGCGGTCCCGGAGCCGGGTGTCTTGGCGGAAGTGTCCAGCTTCACTCCGGAGTACTTGCGACCCAGTTCGTCGGCGTACATGCGGGCAAAGGCATGCGCGGACATAGTGTTCTTCCAGGCCGAGAGGTAGAAGAGTCCCACGGAACTGGTCGAGGCCTGCTCCGCGGCGGTTTTCGCGCTCAGTTTTTGACCGGCCCAATAGATGCCGCCGTCCCAGGCTGGGGTAAGCTGCTGTTCGGCGGATTCTCCACCGAAGATCTGCGCCATCATACGCAGGTCGAGCTGGCCAACCTGGCCGATGTCATACGGCTTGTAGAGCTTGTCGAGCATGGGATGAATGTCCGGCAGCACCAGGACGGGCGACTGCTTGGCCTGCTCGTAATTGCGGGGGTTGATGACCTCCCAGCTCGACGACGGCGGACGATCCAGTACGCCGCCAAAGGCTGCCTGGCGCCCTTTGTCCATCCACACGTCCTGCTCGAAGCTCAGGCCGTCCTTATACGGAAAAAGCAGGGACTCGCTCAGCAGAAGCGGCGCGCGCGCCAGCACCGGGGAGTCGTCCGAACCGGACATGTCGTTCTCAAGCTGCTCGAGCAGTTCCGGATTCTTGATGATGCTGCGCCCAGTCGGCTTAAGCGAGTAATCGACAAAGACGGCCATGGCCTGACCCTCCAAGACCGCGGTGCGGGCAGTGTCGATCTCGTCCTTGGCCAGGTGGTCGTTGTCTTCGTTGGCGTTATGCGAGGGGTCGTCGGGCGTCTGGTCGGTCCATTTTTCGAGATCGGTGTGCTGGTCTTGCAAGGCGTGAGTCAGCTCATGGGCCAGCACCGGCTTCTGCGTTTCCGGGTCGATCCAGTCGAGCAGATACACGGTCTTGGTCTTCGAGTCGTAGTAGCCGGCGATCTGCTCCTTGAGCAGGGCGAGCATAAACGGCTTGAGGTTGAAGTCCCGGTCGAGCAGGCCAAACTTCTTGAGTACGATCTCGCTGCGCTGCATGCGCTTGGAGTCTTGGTCGTCGTTGAACTTTTCCAGCAGATACTTCTCCACGGCGGGGCGCGTGGTCAGCGTGCGCTTTACCTCGTGCTTGATGGGCAGGCCGGTTTCATCGGAGGCGAATTTGAGCAGATCGTCGACGCTGCGAAAGAGATCCTTGGCCTGCTCCGGGGTGATGTGCGTTTCGGCGGGAGGCTTCGCTGCCGGTTTGTCGCCTGCTTGAGGCGTGGAAGGAGCAGCGGCCTGCGCAAACGCTGCCGGTTGCGCGGGGATCGCCAGAAACAACGCGATTGCGAGCGCTAGAGTCGCCGATCCAAATGTCCAACTGGATCGGGCGGTCTGGAACCACCTGGTTTGCGAACCTATTTCCTGCCGATTTCGATGTTCCGTTTTCATGCGCTCCCTTATCCAATTCGTAACCGGCTTTTCGCCGCCGGCCCATGTTCATTCCATGTGAGCCGGGCTTCTTCTGCCTCAACTCGGAATATACCCCAAGGCTATAATCAACTTAGAAGCATTGCGCCACCGAAGTGAGCAGAATTGGCGCAACATGCGCAACGAGCGAGAAACGATGACCGAATTGCTCTCCTCCACGTTAACCCCGGCAACGGCGCTGGCCGAGTATCTGGCCGGGACCGAAGCTGGCGCTGGCGTGGAGACGATGCCCTATTGCGGCGCGGCGACCCCACGGCAATTGGACGCTCCGAAAGCCGAAACTGGAGCACTTCTTTTCGGCGCGGCGGTTCACGATCTGGGCTGGCTGCGGCGATTTGCCGTGCGCGGCGAAGATCGCTTCCGATGGCTGAGCGGCATGGTTACCAATACGGTCGAAACGCTGCCCGATGCCTCTGGAGCCTACAATTTGGTGCTGAATGCGCAGGGACGCATCCAGGGCGACTGCTGCGTGTGGCGCAGCGGCGATGAGCTGGAGATTGAAACGGCCGCCGAGCAGACTGAGGCATTGCTGGCCCATTTCGACCGCTTCATCATCATGGACGATGTGGAACTGACACCGCTCGACGGCGAATCGGCGCTGGGCATTACCGGACCGGATGCCGGGAAAGTGCTGGAAACGCTGGGATTGGCTGCGCCGGGCGAGGGACTTGCGAGCGGATCCGGCGTGGTTGCCGGGATGCCGGTGCGAATTTTCCGCGAGTTTGGGACGGTCGTCCCGCATTTCGCGATTTGGACTGCGGTGAATGCCATTCCCGCGCTGTGGAATGCGATTTTGGCGGCTGGAGCCCAACCCGTTGGAGCCGCAGCGGTCGAAGCTCTACGCATCGCCGAGGGAATTCCGGCGTACGGCATCGACATCCAGAGCCGCGATCTGGCGCAGGAGACAGGCCAGATGCGCGCTCTCAGCTTCACCAAAGGCTGCTACCTGGGCCAGGAGATTGTGGAGCGCGTTCGCTCCCGCGGGCAGGTGCATCGCCATTTGCGCGCGCTCGAACTGTTCCTGGACGATCCGGCCCAATTGCCCGCCGCCGGTGCAGAATTGCGCATTGCGGGCGCTGCAGAAGACGCTAAAATTGCCGGGACCCTTACCAGCGTGGCTGCGCTGCAACCGGGCGGCGACCGACGCATCTTAGCCGTAGGCATGATTCGCGCCGAGGCCGAAGTCGGAAGCCAGGCGCTGGTTTTTCCTGGCGATCCTGCTGGCGGAACATGCAGAATTCTTAACTCCCCACCGAAATTTACGCGGGCCTGAACGCCGCAAGAGAGAATGCATGAGCGATACACCGAAATTTACCGTAGTTGACCGGCGCAAATTCCGCGCCGATGAAGAGTCCTCCTCCGCACCGGAAGCCGCGCCCCAAACGAAACCGGAGCCGGTAGAAGCGCCAAAATCTGCTCCTCGCCTGACGCTTGTCGAGCCCATTGCGCCCAAACCGGAGCCGGTCGCAGTGGCCGTAGCCGAGGAGTCGGAAGTGGAAGCTGAGGAGTACGACGATTCGCAACTGCCGCCCGCGCCCAGCGAAGAGGAGTTGCGCTTCCAGAAGCTGGCCTACGAACAGGCGGCCGAGCGCATCGACAACCTGGTCCGTGCGCAGAACCCGGCCGCGCCGCCGGCGGAAAAGATCGGCTTCGAGCACCTGGTGCAGCAGCTCTATCTCTCGGCCATGATGCAGATGGGCGCCGGTACACCCGAAGGGCAGCGTCCGCGCATCGACATCCTGGGCGCGCGGCAGACCATCGACCTGCTGGGCGTGATCGAGGAAAAGACCGCAGGCAAGCTGTACGCCTCAGAGACTCGCACACTGGACGCGGTGCTCTTCGAGCTACGCGCAACTTTTCTGGAACTGACCCGCATGATCTCCGCGCAGCCGGTGGCGCCGATGCCCCCTCCGCCCGGATCGCATTCAGGACCGAAGCGCTAAGCGAATGCAGGCAAGCCTCACATTTCTGGGTACGGGCACTTCGATGGGCGTGCCGACGCTGGGCTGCGGCTGCAAGGTCTGCACCTCGGCCGACCCCCGCGATGTGCGGCTGCGGCCGTCGATCCTGCTGGAATGGACCGCGGACGGCGCGGAGCGGTTTGTGCTGATCGATACCGGTCCGGATTTTCGCGCGCAGGCTTTGCAGGCAGGACTCAAGCGCGTGGATGCGGTCTTCTACACGCACTCGCACGCCGACCACATTCTGGGCCTGGACGATCTGCGGCCGCTGAGCTTTGCCACGTATCGCAAATCCGGGCCGATTCCGCTGTATGCCACGCCGGAGACACGCGAAGTCCTGGAGCGGATTTACTCGTACACTTTTTCGCCGGATTCAAAGTATCCGACGCGGGCGCGCGTGGAGCTGCGTACGGTTGAGCCGGGCGTTGCGGTGCGGGTTCACGAAGTTGCATTCACGCCCATTCCGGTCTTCCACGGCGAGCTGCCGATTGTCGGCTATCGCTTTGGGAATGTGGCGTATATGACCGATGTCAGCTTGATTCCCGAGTCCAGCTTTGCGCTGCTAGAGGGGCTGGACGTGCTGATCGTTTCGGCGCTGCGCCATCAGCCGCATCCGAGCCATGCGACGGTCGATCAGGCGGTGCGATGGGCCAATCGCATCGGTGCGAAAGAGACTTGGTTCACGCATATATCGCACGATCTGGGCCACGTGGAGACCAACGCGAATCTGCCCGAAGGCATGGCGCTGGCGCATGATGGGCTGACGCTTGAGGTGACGCTGCCATGACCGCTATCTGGCAGTCGATCGAAGAGATTCCGGCGGATTTTGGGCCGGCCGTCGCGGTCATCGGCAACTTTGACGGAGTGCATCGCGGGCACGCGCAGGTGATTGCGGCGGTCTGCGATGAGGCTCACGCGAAGAACTGCCAGTCGATTGCGATCACCTTCGATCCGCATCCCGAGCAGTTTCTGCGCCCCGCAAGTGCGCCGAAACTGATCGCCCCAATGCCGGAGCGGCTGCGGTTGCTGGCCGCGACCGGAGTCGATGCGGTGCTGGTGCTGCCGTTCTGCGAGTCGCTGGCTTGCCTGAAGGCGCGGGAGTTTGTGGAGACGATTCTGGCGGACAAGCTGCGGGTTTGTGCGATGCATGAGGGCGCGAATTTCCGTTTTGGGAACAAGGCGGAAGCTGGCGTAGCGGAACTGGCGGAGTTTGGCCGCGAGTTTGGGTTTGCGCTGACGGTGCATCCCGCGGTTGAAACGCATGGGCTTACGGTTTCGAGTACCGCGATTCGCGAAACCGTTGCCGCAGGCGATATGCGCCGGGCGCGGTGGCTGCTGGGGCATACATTTGCGGTGCGTTCGACGCCCGCGAAAGGCCGCGGCATTGGCGGCAGGCTGCTGGTGCCGACGGTGAATCTGGCGCCGTATTCCGAACTACTGCCGGCGTTTGGGGTTTACGTGACACGGCTGACGATAGGCGAGCGATGTTTTCAATCGATCACCAATGTCGGCAACCGGCCTACGTTTGGCGAGCCTTCGTTTGCCGTCGAGTCTCACATTCTGGACTTTGAGCCTG
>Ga0302324_100007494_pt1 | contig 23191 bp, 14 predicted proteins | sample Palsa_T0_1_FD_201949 | JGI IMG/M metagenome (GOLD analysis project Ga0302324, IMG submission 201949) | Peat permafrost microbial communities from Stordalen Mire near Abisko, Sweden - Palsa_T0_1 | ecosystem: Environmental > Terrestrial > Soil > Palsa > Peat permafrost | place: Sweden: Abisko...
AGCTCAATACGGCGCCCTCAACCACGCCGACGCTGTTCGAGGCCGCCGCCGCAAAGTAATACTGGGTCCCGGGCGTCAGGCCCGTCAGCGTGTTGCTCACGCCCAGCGAACCGTATCCGGCCACGAGGCTGGCCGCCGCGTTAGTGGTACCCAGGCTGGCGCTCACGCCCCAGGCAAAACTTACCGTAGTCGCCGACCCATTGGGTGACACCGTTCCATTGAGCGTGGCATTGGTCGGCGTGATCCCGGAGGCGGCCAGGGTCACCGCCACGGGCGCGGTGAACGACACGCCCGGCAGAATCGTGAACGAGTAACTGGGCGCAACGCTGTTGACGAAGCCGGTCTCAAACGCATTCGCGCTCACCGTTGCTGTATTCGTCAGGTTGAATGGGCCTGTGTACTGCAGGGAATTGGTCGTTGGAAGGCTTCCGTCCAAAGTATAATAAACTTTCGCGTCGGTATCGGGCGGCAGAATGGTGACGGTGATTCCACCTGTGAACGTGCCGCCCGCAGGGGAAATGGTGGGCGGGGCCTCGGCCGGCGTTCCCGGCAGACTGTTGATCCAGGCGGCGAAGACGGCGACGGCGTTGGTGTCAATGAGGTTGCGCGCCAAAGGCGGCATCTTGATGGCCGCATTAGTGGTGTCGATGCGGGCGTACATCGCCGACCGCCAAATATCGTCGGGCGTCACAATATCCACGTTGTCATAACCCAGATTCCCTTTGACCGCCGCGACGCCGATGATGTTTTGGCTGGCCAAGGGCGTATCGTAGCGGGCGTCGAAGGTCGGGCCCGTTCCACCGGGCTGGTGGCATTGCGCGCAATTGGCATCCAGATACGAACGGGCGCGCTGCACCAGCGAGGCGGTTGGATTGGTGATGCTGGACAAGTATTCGTAGGTGGCGATGGCCGTCTCGTCGAAGGCGGGATTGAGAACACCGAGCCGGTTCAAGGTGCGGAGTTGGTTGTCGGTCACGCCGGTGGCGGGATAGGTGTTGGTGCCATTGAGCTGGCGTGTGTTGACACCCAAAACGTAACCAGCCACAGCAGTGTGGCAGGTCAGACAATCCATCGGACTGGGATAGTACCAGTTTTGGGTGAACACACCGGTGTCGTTGGTGACGAGGATGGCTTCGGTCAGGCTGTTGGTCAGCAGGTCGGCCTCACTGTCATCCGCCCGCCATTTATAAGTGACACCATAGGCCGCGCCGTTGGTGTCGCGCACCAGCAACCGGGTTTCCAGGCGGCGCAGCGGAACGGCCGGGTTGGTGGCATTGACCACCAGATCAAAATTTTTGACGAAGATAGTGCCGGAGGGGAAGGTCCACTGGCCGGTGGGAGCAAAGCCGATCTGCTCGGAGGGGGTGATGGGCGCGGTGTTGTTGGGCAGGGCCAGGTAACGGCTTTTGGTCGCGCCGTCGGACCACAAGATGGTGTTGGGCGCGTAGGGAATCAAGCCGGCGGCGGGCGTGCGAGCGGGGGTGTTGGCATACGCGCCCGTCTCTGAAAGCAACAAGGGGATGGAACCAGGAAAGGAGCCATTAAAGGCGCCGGGCATGTTCTGGTTCAAGAAAGGCGCCAACGTCCCATTGGTGGTCAGACCGTAGGGAAGTCCGCTGCCGGCGGTGACAGTGATGGCGACCGGGGCGGACGTGCTTGTTATTCCAGTGGTGTCCGAGGCGACGGCCGTGAGCGCGTAACTGCCCGCCATCAAACCGCTGGCGGTCAAGGTGTAGGGCACATTCGTGACGGCGCCGAGAAAACCGCCGTTGGCGTAAAAGCTCACGGAGGCAATGCTGTTATACTGGTCCTCCGCAATCGCGGAAACCGTTGTGCTGGCGCTGGCGGTCAGTGACGTGCCGTTGGTCGGAGTCGTCAAAACCACCGCTGGCGGCGGATTGGTCGCCGGATACAACTGCGTTTCAGGTAGAATCGCCTGGGGCGTGGACGGGCTGCTCCAAAAAAACTGGACACCCGGAGCGGTTGGTTCGCCTGAAGTGTAATAATAGAAGTCCACCTCGACGTTGTAGAATTGCTGGGCTGTCAAAGCGACGGAAGCGTTCCAAGTGGTGGACACCGGCTGAATATCTAACACGCCGGTGTTAATGAGCAAATCGCCATTCAGCCAGAGGCGAACGTTGCCGGGTGTTCGAAGGTAAAGGGTATAATCCTCACTATATTGAGGCTGGATCATTCCCGTCCACCGAACAGCGAAGTTCGTGTCAGCGAAGGTGGGTTCGGGGGTGCCGGAGTACCAAGTGAAATCCACGGTCGGGTCTATGCGGGTCAAAGCCGGCGTCAGCGCGTAGTCAAAAACCTCGTTGGATGGAACGTCGGAATAATAGGCGCCCGTCAGCCCGGTTCCGCTGCCCGCGCTGGAGCCGTTGACGAAGGACGCGCTGGTCACCGCACTGTTGACCGCGCCTGGTTTCGCGGCGATGACGCTGACCGCCGCGCTATTAGTCAATTCGATCGGACCATTGTAAAGCAGCGAGTTGGTCGTGGGAACGGTTCCGTTCAACGTGTAATACAGGGAAACATTGGTGGCCGTGTCGGTCATCGTGACCATGACCGAGTTGGTGAAGGTTCCTCCATTGGGCCTAATGGTGGGAGGCGTCAGAAACACCCCGTTGCCATACACATCCAGCGCGTACTGGCACCCGAAATAAACCTTGCCGTTGGCGATGATCGGCGAGGTAAATCTAATCGCCGCGCCCGCGGCGTCCCGGCTCCCTGCCTGAGTGCTATTGTAAAACACATGATTGAGATTATAAGCGTCAAAGGCGTAAAGAACGGTGGACCCGCTGGTCCAATAATTGTCCGTATCCGCCAGCCATACGATAGCGTTGTTCGTGCCCATCGCGGAGATTGCCATGCCTCCCCCCGCCACGGCCACCTCGAAGGAGGATATGGAGGCTGGTGAGGTCGAAATCGAACCATTTGTCACGGCGTAGGCTCTTAGCAGGTCCTGCCTTCCATGATAATACACATAGTTGTTGAAAAATGAGGGCGTCAAAAGGCTGCCCCCCGGCCCCGAGTCACCAGTTTCATTAAGCGTGTTTACAACCCATTGCTGGACGACTTGATTAGTGGAATTGAAATGCCCCAAGTTATCGCGATCCACCAGAAATAAGATGCCCTCTTTCCCGCCGCCCAACATCAAATGCGGGTGCGCCGCGCTGCCGGCCGAATCCGGAAGCAGCATTACGCCGCCGGAGCCGAGGTCAATGTCGTTGGCGCTAAGCGCGGCTTGGTTGGACGGCGTGAAATAATCGGCCAAAGACAGTCCGTTGGTGGCGCTCAGTTTCACAAAACTGTCGCCCAGATTATAACTGGTGGGGGTGGGATAATTGGTGCTGAAATTGCCATTGGCAGTCGTGAAATAGAGGTTGCCCTCAGCATCAGCAGCCACGCCGCCGCCGCCCATCCATAACCCGCCTGCGACCCCGTTTGGCGTCGTGTTAAACACCCCAATCTGGGCCAAGGATTGGGCGTCATAAGCGAGCACCCACCCATGACACGGTTGGGCGTCATAGTGGCTGCCCATGCCAACATAAACCACCCCGTTGTTGAGCAGCAGCGCGGGCCGGTCAAAGAGGCGCACGCCGCTCCAACTCACATGACCATGGCCATCGCTGTCGTTCTGGCCTGGCGCTCCGGTTCCGGGATAATTGGTGCAGATCACCTCGACCGGACTGCCCGCCTGTTCATTGCCGGTTGCCACGTCCAAGGCGTGCAGGCGATGCACATAGTTCGTGACACCCTGGCTGACTTCGGTGGTGTAGGCCACGACATAGAGGGTTCCGTTGGCCGGGTCAATCACGGGCGTCGCCGTGATGCCAACCTCCGGTCCCAGAATATACGACGGGTTGTAAGCGGCGGCGGAAACATTGCTCACACCCAGCAGCGGATTGATCAAGTGAACCTGCCAGAGCGGGGCCGCGTTGGACCCCGCGTTGCTGTCGGCGTCAAAGGCGTAAATACTGTCGTGTTCGGTCGCCACATAGACCACGTTATGCGTTCCCATTCCCGGGATGGCCACATTCGTGAGCAGCAACGGTTGGGCGAAAACGTAGCCATCGACGGCGTAATTAAACAACAAACCGAAGGAAGTGACGTTGACATTGGATGTTGTAAGCAGGACCTCATTGGTGTTCTGCCCCGTCCGCGCATTGTCATTGTGATAGGTCAAAACGGAAGTGAGCTGATTCGTCGAAGCGGGCGGATTCGTGGTGACTGTGGACGATTCGGTGAATACAATATTGTCAATCCAATAAGAAACCGTATTGGTGAGAGTTCCTGTCCCCTGGGAAAGTAAACCAATCACAGCTTCCTTATAAGTCCCGCCTGGAATCGTCGAAAAATAGCCTGTGAAGTGCTGCCACCCATTTGTCGCCGCCAACGGGGCCCCTTCAACCACGTATTCCCATGGATAATTGATCATGAGCTCGATCGCTCCGTACGTCCCATCCAGGGCGGTATAAGAGTTGGTGACATCAACCTTGATATCGCACTCAAAGGCTATAAAGTTGGAGGAATCGAAAGTTTCATCAGCGGATATTCCGGCGGTGGAAAAGGCAAACTGCATGTCGGTCCAAGCGGTGGTGTAATCTGGATTGGAGGGTCCCGGCCAATCCACCGTCACGTACATCGCTCCGCTGTTTGGGTTCTCCGGGGAGGCTTGTCTTGGATCCCACGCCACAGTAACATCATAGCCCCTGTAATTCACCCAGTCCAGTCCGGGTGTATTATACAAAGCGACGCTTGAAGCGTTCTCAAAGGAGTCCACAATCAGGATCTGAGCCCGCGCCACGGGGGCCGAAAATAAGATCGCCAACATCACTCCTCCGGCCAAGAGCCATTTCCCCATCGTAAATTCCCGGTTTGTGCATCGTGTTTTCATTTGATTTTTTTGGCCGCCAATCCCGTCGCGGCGGCATTTGGTTAAAGTCCGGCCCAAACGGATGATTGGCGCCCTTGTAGAGTAACCACACGGCAATTGGATTGCAAGGTAAAAGTCCCTTGTGAGTTGGTCGCAACCGGAATCGTCAGGAAAAACGTGCTCCCTTCTGGGACATTCGCCGTCACCGGAATCCAATTCACCAAATCTGTGGACGTCTGGATGACATAGGATTGACCGGGCGATCTGGAGATTTCCAACTCGAACATGCCGTTAGAAAAGAATCCGGGCGAAATGGACGAAACATTCTGTGCCGCAAAACTCGATCACATGCGCTTTGATGGCGAGCTGAACAATTCCTTTGCCCCTGCGTTTGCCCCACGTGTGGTAAACACCCGCCACGAAATCGCCGAAGGCCAATAGCCTTTTCCTGGGATGGGCTTTAATTTGCGAGATTGGCTCAATTATCATGCATCCCTATAAGCAAGTGGCTTGCCATCGCAGAATTGAGACAACCCCTTTTGCCCTTGGTAGCACGATTGCCAGAATTTCTCCCAAGGATTGTCCCCGATCCTTTCAACACAGCCAGTTGGGGTCGAATCAGAATGGCCACGCTAAGGCCACAGCCCAGATGGAACAGGATTTGGCGGAGGATTTGCGCAGGGCCGGTTACCCGGTCATGGGCGGGCATTAACCCGGCGCCAGCAACCCTGAAAACCGATTCTCCGTCCGGTTGTTCCGCACGGTCATCCGCAACGCCTTTCGCTGCCTAATGAGCACGACCAAGTTCTGGCCCCGGTGATGCCCGTGTACACCAGGTTGCTCTGCAACAGCATTAACTGCTGCATGGCCAGCCCCTATTTCTTCACATGCCCGGAGACCAGCTTGGTCATCTCAAACATGCTGACCTGTTTCTTGCCGTTGAAGACGGCCTTCAAATTATCGGCGGCATTGATGAGGGTCCTCTTTTTGGCATCCTGCAACCCGTGCTGGCGGATGTAAACCCAAAGCTTTTTCGTCAACTCGGTTCGAGGAAGGGGTTTGTCACCAACCACTGTGTGGCCGGCGTCTCGTCCGGCGTGACCGGTTTCATGAACGCCGGGCTTGGTGTTCGTTTCGTTTTTTTGGGTGTTTTAGGCATGTCCCTCATTGCCCGGTTCATTCGAGGAAGGCAATCTTTAAAAGATTCAGTATCGTTCAAATACGGTCAATACGATGGAAGCGCGGTGTCAGGTGGCCCGTTTATCGTATTGCGGGTTCGAGTCCCGTTGGCCACCCCACTTCTTTGATACAGCCTTCATAATGATTGAAGAACGGACTTGGCCGCGTTATGGGTTGAAGGATTGAACAGATAATGTTTTTAAGCGGCTCCGCATGCTGAATTTGCTGATCGATAAGGCGATACGCGGCCAGAAAAAGGCTGGACAGCGGCTGGATGATGGTTTGCATGTCGTCATTTCCCGTGTGGCCTGTATAGGACTCTGCGTTATCCTGTTCCTGGCCGGGTGCGCGGCGCCCGGACCGCGCAACCGTTACCTGGAACAGATCCAACCGACGACCCAAACCAACCTCCTTGCTTATCGCTTCGGCACCAACCTTGAAATTCGCATCCCTCTTCGCGGACGGGACGCTTTTGCCCACGCCTCCTGGGCCGCGCCCGAAGCCGGCGCCACCAATTACTTGCACCGATTCGCCGTGCTCGATTTCGACAAGGAAAAACGCGCCGCGCGCAAATCCATCACCTCAATGACCAATCGCCTTGTCGTCCACGACATCAAAGAGTGGCAGCAATTGGTGCAAAAAGTCTTTGCCCGTTTGGTGCCCGCGCAACCCAATCATGCTGTTATCCTCCTATTGCAGAACCAGGACGTTGCGGTCTTTAACGACAAGGCCGGCAAACTGCGCGTGGTCAAGCTGGAAAATAAACCGCCCGACATTATTGTCGATCGCACCTGCAACGACGCCGATTTTACGCGCGAGGCCCTGCGACTGCTGAAAGCCGGCGTCAGTTCCGTCGTCCGAAAACAAAGCCAATTTCTTTTCGTGACTGGCGAAGATCCGGCCTTTGTACTGGTGGATTCGCAGGAACGTTTGATCGTTTTTCTGGATTATCCCGCCGATCCCGAGGCGCAGCCCGTTCCGTTTTTGTTTGCGGCGCGGGCCTTGAATTCCCTCATCATTCGCAGCCTGATCGTGACCGCAATCAAGAATCCGTTCACTCTGGTCTGCCGAGGCTTTTGGCATTTGGGCAATTCCGGCGCCGCCGCCTTCGATCCAACGCCGGTGACTCCCCTCGGTCCGCCGCCGCCGCTGGCCGCGGCCGCGCCAATGGACTTAGCCGCGTGGGAAAGGGAATTGGATCATATGGTGGCCGCGCGCCGTTACAAGGGACGGCTGGATCTGCTCATTGATGGCGAAAAGTTCTTTCCCGCGTTTATCCAATCGGTGTTGAACGCCACTCGTAGCGTGGATGTGATGGTGTTTATATTCGGTACGGACGATTACGCGGTGAAGATGGCCGACCTCCTCAAGCAGCGGTCGCACCAAGTCAAAGTGAAAGTGCTGCTCGATGACTTAGGCTCGCTGTTCGCAGGGCAAGTCGCGCCCGATTCCCCCATGCCGGCGGGCTTTCAGCGCCCGGCCGGCATCAAATCCTACCTGACGGCGGGTTCCCGCGTGCGGGTGCGGGCCTCGGCCAACCCATGGCTGACGGTGGATCATCGCAAATATATTATTGTTGATGGACGCGAGGCTTACGTGGGCGGCATGAACATCGGCCGCAATTACCGTTACGATTGGCACGACATGATGGTCCGGCTGACCGGCCCGGTGGTCGGGCGGTTGGAAAAGGATTACCGGCTGGCGTGGGCTCATGCCGGGCCGCTGGGGGATTTCGCTTATGGCTGGACCTGGCTTTTCGACCGGCCTTCGCCGCGCAAGAACGCCGTCAGCAACGCCATCGACCTTCGTCCGCTTCGCACCGCCACGGGCAGGATGGAAATCTACCTCGCGCAATACGAAGCCATCGAGAGCGCCAACAGTTACATCTACATCGAGACGCCGTATTTTGACGACGAGAGCAGCCTGCGCGCGTTGATCCGGGCGCGGCGGAGGGGCGTGGATGTGCGCGTGGTTTTTCCGGCGCTGAACGACAGCGGGGTGATGCAGGTCAACAATTCGATGGTGGCGGGCGACCTGGTGCGCAACGGCATTCGAGTCTATGCGTATCCAGGCATGACACACGTCAAGGCCGCCATTTACGACGGCTGGGCCTGCGTGGGGTCGGCGAACTTCGACAAAATGAGCCTGCGAGTCGGCCAGGAATTGGACATTGGTTTTTCCGATTCCGCCACGGTGGAGCGGCTCAAGCGGGAGCTTTTTGAAATCGACTTCGCCCGTTCCCATGAGATCACCCAGCCCGGCGCAACCAGTTGGTTTGATTCCGTGGTCAAAGCTTTCACGGATCAACTGTAAAGATGAACCAGCATGATTCCCCAGCGCAAATCAGTTTATGGCAACGTCGGCGCGCTGCGCCGACCTGGACGCCGCAGCGCGGCGTCCCTGGTAATCGTCTAAGATTTAACTTGCGCCCATGACCTTTCTACGAAAAATCCTGCTCATTCGCGGCGGCGCCTTGGGAGACTTCATCTTGACACTCCCCGTCCTGGCCGCCTTGCGTCGGCATTTTCCAACCTGCGCTTTGGAAATCCTTGGCTATGAGCGCGCCGCCTCGCTGGCGGTGGCCGGCGGCCTGGCCGACCGCGTCTCCGCCCTGGAGTCTCCGGCGCTGGCCGGATTTTTCGCGCGCGACGGCGCGTGGCCGGCGCGGGAGGCGGAATACTTCGCGGGCTTTGAACTCATCGTCTCCTACGTGTACGACCCGGAAAAGATTTTCCAATCGAATGTCTCACGTTGCAGTGTGGCACGATTCCTGGCTGGCCCGCATCGCCCGGATGAATCAACCGGGTTGCACGCGGCCAAAGCCTTGTTGCGCCCGCTGGAAATTCTCGGCCTGGGCGAAACTGATCCGTGTCCGCGCCTGGTCTTGCCCGGCCCGGCTGGACGCTCCGCCGACGAGCGGCTCGCGGTGCATCCCGGCAGCGGCAGCGCCCAAAAAAACTGGCCCGAACCGAAATGGGCGCAGTTTCTCAAACGACTGGCTGCCACCACCGAATGGCACTTCTTGCTAATCGGCGGTGAAGCGGAAGGCGCACGGTCCGAGCGCCTGGCCGCCGCGCTGCCGCCCCATCGCACGCGCCTAGCGCAGAATCTTCCGCTGGTGGAACTGGCGCAAAGGATGCGTTCCTGCGCCGCCTTTATCGGCCATGATTCCGGCGTCACTCATTTGGCGGCAGCCTTGGATTTGCCCGGCCTAGTTCTGTGGGGGCCGTCAAACGAAACCGTCTGGCGTCCTGTAAGCAATCGGATGCGGCTTCTCCGCGACGCTCGCGGCCCGGATGCGTTGCCGGTGGAAACTGTTTTGCGGGAAGCACAACTCGTAAAGGCGCATCTGAAAAAGTACCTGCAATAGGATGCAATTGGCTGCAGGTGCTGGCGTCAAAACTGTCAACGGAAGTGAGACTCCCGATTTCAAAAACAACCTGGAAATAACTGAAATTATCATGGAAATCAACGACTTGCGTGATTTCACGCACGATTTTATTATTTTCATTTTGGTTGAATTTGCCTGAATTCACTTGAATTGAGTTGAATCCATCTGAATTTCCGGTGCCAGACGGTTTAACACAACGTGACGCCGGCGATTTTCCACCTGCTTAGCTTCTTTCCCGCTCTACATTCTGCCTCGCATCACCCTTTATTTCAAGGAACAAGGCGCCGGAGCGCCACACAATGCTATTTTAGCATGTATTGCTGGGAATGCAAGTACGATGTTTGTATGGCCGACTCTCTTTTGAAGCCGGGTCATTCATAAGTTGTTATTGCGGCGCAGGTTATCGAGCAATTCGCGATGTATTGTTTTGACTCGCCCTGAAGGCCTATCCATGACCTTGCCAAAAACCCAAACAAACATCTTGTTTCCATCGGAATTTGGGGTAACACAATGGAAAATATGGCTTACAAAAAGGCATCCTTCAAAGTGGCTCGCACCGAACGCGCTACGCCGCAAATCAACCGGCGGCATTTCATTTACACTTCGGCCCTGGCGGCCGGCTCCTTGGCGGCCAGCCTGCCGGTGTGCATGGCGCGCCCGAATTACAAGTCTCCCAATCAGAAACTTGATATCGCCGGCGTCGGCACCAACGGCCGGGCGGCGGCTGATTTGGAAGGGGTCGCCAGCGAAAACATCGTCGCCTTGTGCGACGTGGACGCCAACAGCCTGGCCAATGCGCTCAAGAAATATCCGGGCGCGCGCCCTTACACCGACTATCGCGTGATGCTGGAAAAGGAAAAGACCATTGACGCCGTGACCGTGGCGACGCCCGATCACCACCACGCTCCGGCGGCGATTCGCGCCATGCGGGCGGGCAAACATGTCTATGTCGAAAAGCCGCTGACGCACACGGTGTGGGAAGCGCGCCAACTAACTCTGGCCGCGCGCAAATACGGCCTCGCCACGCAAATGGGCAACCAGGGCCACTCCGACAAAGGCATCCGGGAATTGTGCGAAATGATCTGGGCCGGTTCCATCGGGCAGGTGCGCGAGGTCCATTGCTGGACCGACCGCGCCAAGGGTTGGTGGGCGCAAGGAGTCCTTCGTCCGCCCGGCTCCGACCCGGTCCCGTCCTACCTGGACTGGGACAAGTGGATTGGACCCGCGCCCATGCGGCCTTACCTTCACGAGTGGCCCGCAAATCTTCAGACCTCTTTCGGCAAGAATGTTTATCATCCATCCGACTGGCGCGGTTGGTGGGATTTTGGCTGCGGCGCCTTGGGCGACATGGCCTGCCACATCATGGATTGTCCGCAAATGGCGTTGAAACTGGGGCCGCCCGAGACGGTGGAAATGGTTTCCTCCTCCGCGCGCGTGCCGGAAATGCCGCCGGTTGAGTCCATCCTGCGCTATGAATTTCCCGCGCGCGGCGAACTGCCGCCTTGCACGTTGATGTGGTATGATTCCGGGCAGAAGCCGCCCAAGCCCGCCGAAATGGAAGCCGAGAAACTGGACAGCAACGGCATCCTTTTTATTGGCGACAAGGGCAAGATCATCACCGGTGTTTACGGCGCCAAGCCGCATCTGCTGCCGGAGTCAATCATGGCCGATTACAAACGGCCGCCGGAAATCATTCCGCGCGTGCCGGGCAACAGCCCGCATCAGGATTGGATTCGCGCCTGCAAAGGCGGCCCGGCGGCCTGTTCCAATTTCGACATTTCCGGCCCGTTCACCGAATGGGTTTTGCTGGGCAACCTGGCCATTCGCCTGGGCAAAAAGCTCCAGTGGGACTCCAAGCATCTGCGCGTCAGCAACGCGCCGGAAGCCGAGGCCTTGATCAAAGGCTCCTACCGCCCAGGCTGGGAAGTTTGACTTTATCAGGATTGCAAGACCTATGCGAGGCAAAGCGGGAAGCGAGCTGAATTACCGTCCGGCAGTTGGTTAGAGATGAAAATTGCGCTCTTTTAACTCATGTTCCTTTTTGAGGTGATTTGGCTGCTGGCGGCTCGAATTGCCGCACGCACTTGAGCGACCTTTGCCCGCGCCAGATGGATACTGGTTGCTCCCTTTCTGCCCCATGCTCCGGAGCAAGGCGCGAACACTCCCGGCGACTTCTCAATGAACGCACGCTGCTGTGGCGGGGGCAGTTTTACCATCCCAAAGTTCTCATCCGGATATCCAAGCGTTGCAAAAATGCGCCCTCGAATTCGAAAATCGGCATGATTCATGTGCGATCCTTCGAAGGCGCCCGAAATGGCTAGCGCCAAGCTGCGGAATTTATCTGGCGTCATAATATGAAGAAACAAAGCACAAGTTATGACTTATGCGAGTTCCGTTTGCCCAATGAAGCGAATTTCGCCGCGTTGTGCAAACGCAAAATGGAGAGACTCGTTGCGCCGCTTCAACGGCTTAATCGCCGCACAAAGTGCGGCGAGTGTCCTTGTCCGAATCCAATGTTTACACGATATAGCGCCGGCTTTAGTTTTGGATATGGGTGCATTTGAAAAAGCCATCGAGCGGTTCGACGCCGAGAACGCGCGCGATCCGAATCTGGAGAGCGAGGGAGGCATCCAACATCCCCGCGAACTGCTCTATGCGCGGCGGCTGACAGATTGGGTGTTGAAGCTGACGCTGGAAGCTTCGGAGAGCCTACGACTGGCCGCGCGCTGCCAGCATATTTGCCGGTGGATGATCCCGCGCGAAACGTATCCGATGACGCGGCCGGGTTACCTGCGCTGGCGCAACGACCTCAAGCAATTCCACGTGCGCAAGTCGGTCGAGATTTTGCGTGAGGCGGGGTATGGTGAAGAAATGATTGACAAAGTGAGGGATTTGAATTTGAAGAAGAATTTTCCAGCGGAGGCGGAGAGCCGGGTCTCGGAGGACGCATTGTGTTTGGTTTTCCTGGAATTTCAATTCGCGGACCTGGCGCGCAAAACCGCCGCGGACAAAATCATCAACGCCGTGCGAAAAACCTGGCAGAAAATGACTCCCGCCGCGCACAAGCGAGCCTTGGCGCTGCCGTTGGGGCCGGAGGAGAAACGGCTGATCCTGCGGGCGTTGGAAAAAGGCACAAAATAGTTGCGCAAGAGCGACATATCATCGCGGGCAGTTCTTGCCAACCATAACTCTCGATGCTATAATACAACCATGACTACCACGGTGGAAGCCATTTACGAAAACGGGGCGCTAAAGCTTTCCCGCCCATTGCCTCTGGAGGAAAAGGCTCAAGTCGTCGTCACTGTCCAAACCAAAACGGATTTCAACGCGAGCGAAGAACGCGAGGCGTGGCTGAAAAAATCCGAGGTGAATTTGACGAAAGCCTGGGACAACCCGTCCGATGACGTTTTCAATGAGCTTCTTGACAAGTGAGGTCATTCTTCTGCCGATTCCGTTCACTGATTTGACCAGCCGCAAAGTGCGGCCTGCCATCATCATTGGCCATAGCAGTTTCACAGGAGACCTGTTTGTGATTCCTATTTCCTCCCAGTTGCAAAATGCGGATGTGGCTCTGTTGGATTGGCCGGCGGCGGGACTAAACGTTCCTTGCGGCATCAAGCCTCAACTGGCCACCATTGAAAGCAGGTTGGTCATTAAGACCATTGGCGTTCTCTCACCTCGCGACCGCGACTCCTGCAAGAATCGGCTTCGGGCATGGCTTGGATTGTGACCCCCAGCATTCGATCGTGTAAATCGACCGGAACTTGCGTCCCGGCCTAATCCCCGCCTTTGCCGGAGCGCGGGACGGTGTTTTTGAGGATGGCTTTGCCGTACTCGCGGTTCAGTCGAGCAATGAAATCCAGGCTGATTTCCTTCGGACAAACAGCTTCGCATGAACCAGTCACCGTGCAGTTGCCGAAACCCGCTTCATCCATGGCCTGAACCATCTTGAGCACGCGCTGCTCGCGCTCGACTTGGCCTTGCGGCAACGCGGCCAGGTGCGACACTTTCGCGGAAACAAACAGCATCGCGGATGCGTTTTTGCACGCGGCCACGCAAGCGCCGCAGCCGATGCACGCGGCGGCGTCCATGGCGGTGTCGGCATCGGTCTTGGCAATCGGCAGAGCGTTGGCATCGGGTGCGCCGCCGGTGTTGACAGAGACGAAGCCACCCGCCTGAATGATCCGGTCAAAAGCGCCACGGTCTGTCACCAAATCTTTCAGCACCGGGAAGGCGCGGGCGCGCCACGGCTCGATGAGGATGGTGTCTCCGTCGCGGAAATGCCGCATGTGGAGCTGGCAGACGGTGGTGCCGCGCTGTCCGCCGTGCGCCAGACCGTTGATCATCATGGAACAGGTGCCGCAGATGCCTTCGCGGCAATCGGAATCGAACGCTATCGGCTCCTCGCCTTTGGCGATCAAACCCTCGTTGATCACATCGAGCATTTCCAAGAAGGACATGTCCGGCAAAACATCGGCGGCCTCGTAAGTGACCATCCGGCCCTGGCTACGGGCGTCCTTCTGCCGCCAGACTTTCAAAGTAAGATTCATGCGCGACTCGCTCACTTGTAACTCCTGGTGCTCAGGTGGACTTCCTCGTAAGTCAACGGTTCTTTGTTCAAGATGGGCGAACGGCCCGGGCCGGCGTATTCCCACGCGGCCACGTAAGCGAAATTCTCGTCGTCGCGTTTGGCCTCGCCATCGTCGGTTTGAAATTCGGTGCGGAAATGGCCGCCGCAGGATTCGCGCCGGTCCAACGCGTCCAGGGCCAGCAATTCGGCGAACTCCAAAAAATCGGCCACGCGCCCGGCGTGTTCGAGGTTCTGGTTCAATTCCTCGTTTTGCCCGGCCACTTTGACGTTTTTCCAAAATTCCTGGCGCAAGGCGGGGATTTGGACGAGCAGTTCCTTCAATCCTTTTTCGTTGCGCGCCATGCCGCATTTTTCCCACATCATGGCGCCGAGTTCCTTGTGGAACGAGTTGACGGTGCGCTTGCCGTTGATGGCGAGAAGTTTCCTGGTCAGCTCCTGCATGTCGGCGGCGGCTTTTTTGAATTCCGGCTGGTCCAGGCGCGGCTTGGGTTCCTTGGCCGTCGCGAAATAATGGCCCAGAGTGTAGGGCGCGACGAAATAACCGTCCGCCAGCCCCTGCATGAGCGCGCTGGCGCCGAGGCGGTTGGCGCCGTGATCGGAAAAATTCGCCTCGCCCAGGACGAACAGCCCGGGCACGGTGCTCATCAAATCATAATCCACCCACAGCCCGCCCATCGTGTAATGCACGGCCGGATAAATGCGCATCGGCGCCTGATACGCGTTTTCGCCGGTGATTTTTTCGTACATGTCAAACAAATTTCCGTAGCGCTCCCGCACCGCGGCCTCGCCGATGCGCCCGATGGCGTCGGCGAAATCAAGATAAACGCCCCGGCCGCCGGGACCGACGCCGCGGCCCTCGTCGCAAACTTCCTTGGCCGCGCGGGAGGAGATGTCGCGCGGGGCGAGATTGCCGAAACTGGGATACTTGCGTTCCAGGAAGTAGTCGCGTGCGTCCTCCGGGATTTGCCGGGACGGGCGATTGTCCCCTTTTTTCTTCGGCACCCAAACGCGCCCGTCATTGCGCAAGGACTCGGACATGAGCGTAAGCTTGGATTGATGCTCGCCGCTGACAGGAATGCAAGTGGGATGAATCTGCGTGTAGCAAGGATTGGCGAAGGCCGCGCCTTTTTTGTAGGCGCGCCAGGAGGCGGTGACGTTGCAACCCTTGGCATTGGTGGAAAGATAAAAAACATTGCCATAACCACCGCTGGCCAGAATCACGGCGTCGGCGGCGTGGGCGGTGATTTCGCCGGTGACCAGCGAACGTGTGATGATGCCCTTGGCATGGCCATTGACGACCACCAAATCGAGCATCTCCGTGCGCGGAAACATTTTCACTTTGCCCAGCCCAATTTGCCTGCACAACGCCTGGTAAGCGCCCAGAAGCAATTGCTGGCCGGTCTGGCCTCGCGCGTAAAACGTGCGCGACACCTGCGCGCCGCCGAAGGAACGATTGGCCAGCAATCCGCCGTATTCGCGGGCGAAGGGAACGCCCTGCGCGGCGCATTGGTCAATAATACTGACGCTCAACTGGGCCAGACGATAGACGTTGGCCTCGCGCGCGCGAAAGTCGCCGCCTTTGATGGTGTCGTAGAAGAGACGCTGGATGCTGTCGCCGTCGTTCTGGTAATTTTTGGCCGCGTTGATGCCGCCCTGGGCCGCGATGCTATGGGCGCGGCGCGGGCTGTCCTGGTAGCAGAAGGCCTGGATATTGTAGCCCAATTCGGCCAACGACGCGGCGGCGGCGGCACCCGCCAAGCCCGTGCCGACGACGATGACGTCGAATTTGCGTTTGTTGGCCGGGTTGACCAATTTCATTTCGAATCGACGCCGGTCCCATTTTAGCGCCAGCGGCCCGGCCGGGATTTTGGGATCGAGTTTCATTTTTTGATTCCTATCCATCCCAGCAAAATGGCGACGGGAATCGAACTATAGCCCAGGAAAATCAGCGCGGCCATCCATTTGGCGCCGCGATCCAGGCACTCCCCGTAAGAATGCTTCTTCCAGCCCAACGATTGGAACATCGCGCTGAGGCCGTGACTCAGATGCAGGCAAAGGAGTCCGACGCCAACAATATAAAAGATAGACACCGGCCATTGTTTGAAACCGATAATCATCATTTTGTAAATATCGTGCCGGTTCTCAGAGTCTATGAGCGTATGGAAATCTTGGTGCGTCAGATTCACCGCCTGCACCATGACTGTATAATGCAACAGGTGGTAGATGATGAATACAGCCACAATAATTCCGCTCATCATCATGGTGCGCGAGGCGTAGGTGGCGGTGGCAGGCTGCCATTGTTCGTAAGCGGCGGGCCGGGCGGCGCGGTTCTCCAGCGTCAATTTCGTCGCCGACCAGATATGAATCGCGATGATGGCCAGCAGCGCGAGGCGGACAGGCCAAAGAAGTTCGATATTAGTCTGGAGAAAATGGCCGTAGCGGTTGATCGCCTCCGGGCCGAGGAAAATCTGGAGGTTGCCCGCCAGGTGGCCGAGAACAAACAAGAACAGAACCGCCCCGCTGCCTGCCATGAGGTACTTCCTGCCGAGCGAGGAACAAAACAAATGGCGCAAGAAGTTCGTCATATTCTGTTCGGCCTTAATTCCATATCGTTCAGAAAATCTAATGATTCGCCCGCGGAATAGTCAATCGGCTAAAGCAGGTATTAGGCGGATGAAGTCATCTTATAAGGGCGGACAGGGATTGGAGGGACGAAAGGAAAGCGAGGGTTTTGCCGCGCGTCAGAAGGAGCGCTTGCAGGCCGGCCGCGCGGGCGCCGGCCACATCATCCGACGGACTGTCGCCGACATGCAGGATGGCCTCGGGTGGTGTGTTGAGTTGGGCGGCGGCGGCCTGGAAAATCCTTGGGTCGGGCTTTTGCAGGCCGGCTTCTCCGGAAATCATGATGCTGTCAAAATAACTGTCCAGTTGCAGTTCGCGCAGCAACGGGCGCAGACGATCGTCCCAGTTGGAGATGATGCCCAGCTTGAGGCCGCGGCGTTTTAGCTCCCGCAAGCACGGCGCCACGTCGGCAAAAATTCGCCACGGCGCGGCGGTGGCGAAGTGACTGTAGAGCGCGCCAAAAAGACTCGCGCCGGGCGGCGTGGAAACCAGACCGGCAAAGGTTTGTTGCACCAATTTCGACCAATCGGAGAGGCTGTAACTGAAATCTTTCCTGGCCGCCCAAGCCAGGGCGAATTGGCGGTCCAACGCCTCCGCTGCCACCAATACGCCATGCCGCGCCGCGACCTCGGCATAGACGCTCCCCACCGACGGCCACGGCTCGATGAGCGTGCCGCCGACGTCGAACGTGACGGCGCGGATGCCGGACAAGGCGTGGGTCGCGCCGTAGTCATTCAAACCGCGCTCGGATTCGGATTCGGCCAGGCCAAGTTCCTGCATCGCTTCGCCCACAAAATGGATCGAGCCGGTGAGAACCACAAATGGCTCCGTGGCGGCTTGGGCCAGAGCGTGGGCGATGTCCCGGCAAACGACCACTTCGGCGGCGGCGTTAGCCACGCGGCAACAATTGGCCAGCATTTGCGGGTCCGCGCCGCGGTCGCTGGCAATGGGAGAAAGGAAAATTTTCGCCGCCGCCGGCGCCAGCAAACGGCAGATCGCCGCGTAATCCTTGTCGGCCATCGTTCCAAGGATAAGGGCCGGAGTCCGGCCCGGGAAGCAGGTTTGCAACGCGGCGGCCAGCGTCTGGGCGCCGCCGGGATTGTGCGCTCCATCCAGCAAAATAATGCGTCCGCCCGCTTGTGGCACGATCTGCAAACGACCTTCCCAATGAGTGGTTTTCAATCCATCGCGCATGGCCGATTCGGAAACCGGGACTTGCGGCTGGAGAAGACGCACGACGGCCAAAGCGAGTGCAGCGTTCCTCTGTTGGTGTTCTCCGGCGAGGCCGACCTCCCATAAGTCGGCCGGTTCCGTCACGACAGTCAGCGGGGCTTGTTGATGGCGGGCGGCTTCGGCAATGACGGCCAGCGCGCCGGCGTCGTCGGTGGCGGTGAGGGCCGGGATGCCAGGTTTGATGATGCCGGCTTTTTCGCGGGCGATTTCGGGCAGGGTAGGGCCCAGCCACTGTTGATGATCCAACTGCACGTTGGTAATGACGCTGGCCATCGGCATGACGATATTGGTCGCATCAAGCCGGCCGCCGAGGCCGGTTTCCCAGACCACCAGGTCGCACTTCTGTTCGGCAAAATATTTCAGCGCCATCACCGTGACGGCCTCGAAAAATGTGGGATGCGCCTCCTCGCCCAGAGCGTCCATGGCGGCGCGGATTTCGTCCGTCAATCGCGCCACATCTTCCCGGCTAATGAGCCGGCGGCCAACTTGGATGCGCTCGGCAAAAGAAATCAAGTGCGGCGAAGTGAAAAGGCCCGCGCGCCAGCCGGCGGTGCGGTAGATGCTCTCCAACATCGCGCAGGTCGAGCCTTTGCCGTTGGTGCCGGCGACGTGGATGAAACGCAAACGTTGCTGTGGGTTGCCCATTGCCGCCGCCAGGCGGAGCGTATTGTCCAATCCCAGTTTCATGCCGAAAAGGCGCAGGCTGTAAAGAAACTCGATGGCTTGGGGATAGGTCATCCTAAATGAGAGCCGAGCGGTCAGGCGTGACACAATTGCCGGGCGCCTTGCTCCGCCCTCTTTTGAACGAGTTGCGCGAGGATGCCCAATGCAAAACAAGGACTTTGCTCCAGTTCTCGCACAACCTGTTGAAAAAAGTGAACCATAAACACGCCAGCAGCAGCCAGCTTGAAGCATAACTAATCCCATCCTGGTTGCAATCATCTTTGACCAGCCTTGACAAGCTTCGACCAAAGAAATATAAGCGGTATGTGACATCGCATTCTTTTTTTTCCGGCAAGAAGCCTGCCCGTCGCCTGCTGTCGCTCTCGTTGGCACTGATTCTCAACGCGCCCGGAATACTTTGCGCCGCGCAAAAACTGCCGGATAGCGCCTTGGCGCAAATAAGCGCTTTGGAAGACGAGAAGGCCGCTTTTAGCGCAGCGGAGAAAAAAATGGATTCCCAATTGGTCTTCGCCCTGAAACGAAGTCGCAAGGAATCCATCGCTAAAAATGCCGTTCCACTCCTTCGTGTCGAAAACAATGCGGATGCCAACGGCATGGTGGAGGTTGATGTTTCGGGCAGCGTCACGTCAAATCTGCTTCAGCGCATTCAAAAGTGCGGCGGCCAACTGCGCGACGCCCTTCACACCAGCCCTCTCTGCGTGCGCATGCCGATGAATCAGTTGGAGAGCATCGCCGCCCTGCCGGAAGTGAAGTTCATCGCCCCAGCCGCGAGAATGCATCCCAATGTCATTGATTTTGAGGGTGTATTTCTGCATGATGCCGTCTTTTCCTGGAGCACCTTCGGTGTCAACGGCGGCGGCGTGAAAATTGGCGTCCTTTCAGACAGCGTCGATTTCCTGGCTGGCGCCCAGGCTTCCAACGATTTGGGGCCTGTCACCGTGTTGCCGGGCCAAAGCGGCGTCCCGGCTACGGGCGAAGGCACCGCGCTGTTGGAAATTGTTCACGCCATGGCTCCAGGCGCCCAACTGTTTTTCGCCACCGCCAAACCTACCCTCGCACAATTTGCCAGCAATATCGTCAATCTCCGTCTCCAATACGGCTGCGACATTATCCTGGATGACCTGGATATTGAGGAGGAAACGCCTTTTCAGGATGGCATCATTTCCCAGGCGATTGCCACGGTAACCACCAATGGCGCCCTTTATTTGTCGGCCGCGGGCAATGAGGGAAACGCCGCCAGCGGAGTCACGGGAACTTGGGAAGGAGATTTTGCCGGCGACGGCGCGGCCTCAGCCCCTTTGCAGGGAAAGGGACAAATTCACAGTTTCGGATACGCGGACTCTGATTCCATCGTTTACCAAAGCCCCAGCCCCCGCCGGGCCGAATTGTTCTGGTCCGATCCTTGGGGGGCTTCGGACAATGATTACGACCTGTTTGTTCTTGACGTGTCGGGGTCCAATGTCGTGGCAAGTTCCGTCAACGTGCAGAATGGTTCACAGAATCCTTTCGAGGCCGTGCCGGGGCCGAAGGTTGGCGAGTCGTTGGTTATCGTCCTAGCCAGTGGCGCCGGGCGCTTTTTGCACCTGACCACCCAGGGTGGAGTGTTGTCGATGGGCACCGCCGGAGCCACCCGCGGCCACAACGCCAGCACCAACGCCCTGACCATCGCCGCCTTCAGCGCCACCGCCATGATCTGGGACGACAGCTATAACATCGAACCGTTCAGTTCGGATGGACCAAGACAGATGTTCTATTACGCCGACGGCACGCCAATCACCCCGGGCAATGTGTCATCCAGCGGCGGCGCGATTTTTCTAAAACCGGACCTTGCCGCCGCCGATGCCGTCACCACAACAATCTTCAATCCATTCTATGGCACTTCGGCGGCGGTGGCGAACGCCGCGGGGGTGGCCGCGTTGGTGAAATCCTTCAATCCGAGCCTCACTCCGGCCGAAATGGAATCCATCCTCGACTTCAATACACAGAACTCCCCGCCCGCCTGGGACCCTGATCAGGGCTACGGCTATCCACTGGCGGACTATTCTATAGAATCCACCCCCGCCTACGAAGGCGCAGCCAGCATCGCCTTCCCACCAACCAGCCAGCAGGTCGCCTTGGGCGCGGCCTTTGTTCTCAATGTTTCCGCCTTGGGCGCGCCGCCGCTGACCTATCAATGGCAAAAGAACGGCGCCAATTTAACCGACACGGGCGAGTTGTCCGGCTCCGCCACATCCAGCCTGACCAACGCCGGAACATTGCTGGACGACGCCGGTACCTACTCGGTGATCGTGAACAATTCGCTGGGCAGCGCGACCAACATGGGGGCGGTGTTTGCCTTTGCGCCGATTGACATTGTGACTTCCCTGGACGGCATCTCGAACTACGCCAACGCTTATTTTTACACCGAACCGGGTGTCGTGGCAGGGCCCGATGGGAACTTTTACGGCGCCATCCCTGACGGCGGCATCGATGGCAATGGCTGTATCTTTGTCACGACCCCTGGCGGAATGCTGACAGACCTCTATGATTTTGGAGGCACGAACGACGGCGGCTTCCCCAACGCTTTGGTGCTGGCTGAAGACGGAAATTTCTACGGCACCGCGCAGCAAGGAGGCAACGGCGGCGAAAATGGCACTGTTTTCAAGGTGACCCCGGGCGGTCAGTTGACTTCACTTTATGATTTTACCAATGGAGTGGACGGTTCTTATCCAGTGTGCGGTCTAACCCAGGGAAAGAATGGCGTTCTCTTCGGCACCGCCTTTTACGGCGGCACGACCGGGAACGGCTCAATTTATGAAATCACCACCTCCGGACGATTCACCACTTTGTATTCATTCAGCAACACCGTCGATGGCGCCAATCCGACGGCTGCGCCTGTTCTGGGGCAAGATGGATACCTCTACGGCACAACCTCGGGTTGGGGCGCGCAAATCCCCGGAACGATTTATAAACTGGCGCCTTCTGGTGTCCTCACCACCCTTTATACCTTTACCGGAGAGCTGGATGGCGGGACCCCGTGGGCCGGCCTGACGCCCGGCAGTGATGGCAATTACTACGGCGTTACCTCGACCGGAGGGCAAGCGGATGAGTTTGGCACAGCGGGCGGCACTGCCTTCCGCATCACTCCCGCCGGGAATTTCAAGGTGCTTCATTCATTTTCAGGGGCCACCGACGGCATGATGCCCGTGGGGAAAATGGCCTTGGGCCATGACGGCAACTTCTACGGCGTCACGACGGGTGGCGGACCGTTCTATGTGCTGGCGGAAGAAATGGGACCGGGCGGTGTTAATATCATGGAGGGAATGCCCGTAGGTAACGGTTCGGCTTTTAAGATGACTCCGGAGGGAATCATCACGGCTCTCTACTTTTTCACTGGCGGCGCTGATGGATACAACCCCGCCGCCGATTTGACTGCGGCCACCGACGGAAATATCTACGGCGTGGACGGCAATGTCTTTCGCATCACTCCCAATGGATTCGGCCCGAGGATCGTCCTTCAACCGCAGGACCAGACGGTCGTTATCGGCTCGAACGCTCTTTTTTTCGTTCCGGCGGATGGCGCGCCGCCGTTGAGTTACCAATGGCAATTCGAAGGGGCCAACATCACCGGCGCGACCAATGCCTCGTTGATTATCACCAATGTCCAGAAGCAACAGCTCGGGGAATATCGGGCCACCATTCGCAATCCCATTGGCAGCGTGGTCAGTTCCAGTGCCTTGCTCTCCTTCGGTACTTCCGCCGTCATTACACGGCAACCGCAAAGCCAGAACCTGGCCGCTGGCGCCAGGGCGGCGTTTACCGTCGCCGCAACCGGCTCGCCCCCGTTGCGTTACCAGTGGCAAGTTAACGGCGCAAACATCTTTGGCGCGACGACGGCGGCGCTGGCTATTTCAAGTGTCAATTATACGAACGCCGGCGCCTACTCCGTCCTGGTGGCAAACCCGGTCAACACGACCGCCAGCAGCAACGCCCTTCTCTCGGTTTTTCCGCCGCCCCCGTTGATTACTTCGCCCGTCGCCGGCTTCCAATCCGCCTCCAACTCCGTCACCGTCGCGGAAAAAACCGGATCTTCCGGTGTCACTAATATTTTGTTCCAGGTTGGCGGCGGCGGATGGCAGACCGCCGTCCTTTCCAGCAACGGCGGCAAATGGTCCGCCATAGCCGCGTTGGCTCCTGGAACAAACGCCTTCCAGGCGGTCGCGCAGACTCCTCTTGGCACATCGCTGCCCGCCTCCGCCGCTTTGATCTTCAACCCGTTTATCAGCGCCGCCGGTGTTTATGACGGCCTGTTCCTCGACGCCACCAATATTTCCACCCAAAGCGCCGGCAGCGTGGCGCTCACCGTTTCCAGCACGCGCGTATTCACCGGAAAAATCACTCGTGCCGGTGGTGCGGAATCGTTCACTGGCAAATTTGATAACACCGGGACCGCCCAATTATTCGTGTCTGGCGCCAAGCTCACGCCGGTCGGCCTGAGCCTGCTTTTGGATTTGGACCCGGGCGCATACGTTGTCAATGGGGTCGTAAGCAACAACGGTGTTTTCAATGCCCCGTTTGTGGCTTGGCGCGCCCTTTCCGGCTCCGTTGCCAGTTACCCGCCCAAATCGAC